>Ga0114910_1001547_pt1 | contig 10828 bp, 8 predicted proteins | sample MalvireepMed_908_FD_83500 | JGI IMG/M metagenome (GOLD analysis project Ga0114910, IMG submission 83500) | Marine viral communities from the Global Malaspina Expedition - Malaspina viral metaG DeepMed_908 | ecosystem: Environmental > Aquatic > Marine > Oceanic | place: Mediterranean Sea...
CATTTTCGGCTGCGTGAACGCCGGTTCGTCGCCTTCATTGTGGCCGAAGCGGCGATAGCAGAACATGTCGATGACCACCGGCTTGTGGAAGGTCATTCGGAATTCGGTGGCCACCTTGGCGGCATAGACAACCGCTTCCGGATCATCGCCATTGACGTGGAAGATCGGCGCCTCGATCATCTTCGCAACGTCGGACGGGTAAGGCGACGAGCGCGAGAAGCCCGGATTGGTGGTGAACCCGATCTGGTTGTTGATGATGAAATGCACGGTGCCGGCAACCCGGTGACCCCGGAGACCCGACAGGCCGAGAACTTCCGCCACAACGCCCTGGCCGGCAAACGCCGCATCGCCATGCAGCAAGAGCGGCATCACCTTGACGCGCTCCTTCAGCGGGATGATGTCGCCGTCGAATTCCGTCGCCAGCAGATCCTGCTTGGCCCGCGCCTTGCCCATCACCACGGGATTGACGATTTCCAGATGCGACGGGTTGGCCGTCAGCGACATATGCACCTTGTTGCCATCGAATTCGCGGTCCGACGATGCACCCAGGTGGTATTTCACATCGCCCGAACCCTCGACTTCGTCAGGCTTGAACGAGCCGCCCTTGAACTCGTGAAACACCGCCCGGTGCGGCTTGGCCATCACCTGGGTCAGCACGTTGAGCCGGCCGCGGTGGGCCATGCCGAAGACGATTTCCTTCAGCCCCATATTGCCGCCGCGCTTGATGATCTGCTCGAGCGCCGGAATCAGCGATTCGCCGCCATCCAGGCCGAACCGCTTGGTGCCCTTGTACTTGACGTCGATGAACTGCTCGAAACCTTCCGCCTCGATCAGCTTCTGCAGGATCGCCTTCTTGCCCATATCGGTGAAGTCGACGCCCTTGTCCGGGCCTTCGATGCGCTCCTGGATCCAGGATTTCTCTTCCGGATTGGAAATATGCATGAACTCGACACCCAGCGTCGAGCAATAGGTCCGCTGCAGGATATCGACCATCTCGCGGATGGTTGCATATTCCAGCCCGAGCACGTGATCGATGAAGATCCGGCGGTCGTAGTCAGCCTCGGTGAAGCCATAGGCTTCCGGCGAAAGCTCGTTGTAATCATTGTCCGGCTGCTGGGCGATTCCGAGCGGATCGAGCTTGGCATGCAGATGGCCGCGCATGCGGAAAGCCCGGATCATCATCAGCGCCCTGACGGAATCGCGCGTCGCCTGGGTCACATCGCCGGTTTCCGCCGCACCATTGGCCGCCTTGGCCTTGAGCTTGTCGGCAACGACCTTCTCGACCTTTCCCCAATCGCCATCGAGCGCGGAAATCAGCTCGCCATTGGCGGGAATCGGCCAGTTGGGCTTTTTCCAAGAGGCCCCGGCTGCGGATTTGCGGACCTGGTCCGGATCGTCTTTCAGCTCGGCAAAGAATGTGCGCCACTCCGCCGGCACACTGCCTGGATCATCTTCGAACCGTGCATACATCTGCTCTATATAGGCGGCGTTGCCACCATACAGAAACGAAGTCTCTGCCATGATGTCGTTGGCTTCGTCTTTGCGTGCCATGGATCTCACCTTTTCCGCGGGCCACTTGTTCCGGGCCCTTCCCTAGACTCTCAGACTTGCGCGGCACTCACGCCGCGGCAAGCCTTCCCAACCCGGTTCCCAACGCTGCCGTGTCGGTGAAAACCTGGTACCGGACGATCTTGCCGTCGCGTAATGTGAATATGTTGACTGTTTCCGTGCGCACCTTGCGTGCCGTCGCCTTGACCGTCCACTCGCCCTTGAGCACCGTGATCACGGTGTCACCTGCTGCGTGGAGGGCAAGCGGTTCGACCATGTCGATCACCAGATGATCGCCCACGGCCGCAATGAACGCTTCGAAGCCTTCAAACCCGGTCCACTCCCCGGCCCAGGGCAAAAGCCCTTCCGGCGCCGGGTAATGCACCTCGATATCGTCGGAGACGACGCCGCGCAGGGCCACTCTGTCGCCCGCTTTCAGCGCGGCGTAGTAGCGGTCCAGCGTTTCGCGCACGGCGTCGCTCATTGTTTTCGCCCTTGCGGTTAGCCCTTGAGGACTTCGACCAGTGTCTTGCCAAGACGTGCAGGTGACGGCGAGACGCGGATGCCCGCGGCTTCCATCGCCTTGATCTTGTCGTCAGCGCCGCCCTTGCCGCCCGAAATCACCGCGCCGGCATGGCCCATGGTGCGTCCGGGAGGTGCCGTGCGGCCGGCGATGAAGCCTGCCATCGGCTTCTTGCGGCCCTTCTTGGCCTGTTCGATCAGCCACTCGGCCGCATCTTCTTCCGCCGACCCGCCGATTTCACCGATCATGATGATCGATTCGGTTTCCGGATCGTCGAGATACAGGTCGAGAATGTCGATGAACTCGGTGCCCTTGACCGGGTCGCCGCCGATGCCGACCGCGCTGGACTGGCCCAGACCTTCATTGGTGGTCTGGAACACGGCCTCATAGGTCAGTGTGCCCGAGCGCGACAGGATGCCCACCGAGCCCTTCTTGAAGATGTTGCCCGGCATGATGCCGATCTTGCACTCGTCCGGCGTCATCACGCCGGGGCAGTTCGGACCGATCAGCCGTGACTTCGACTTGTCGAGGATCGCCTTGGCGCGGATCATGTCCTGCACCGGAATGCCTTCGGTGATGCAGACGATCAGTTCGATCTCGGCTTCGATGGCTTCGATGATCGCAGCCGCAGCACCTGCCGGCGGAACATAGATCACCGATGCATTGGCGCCGGTTGCGGACTTGCCTTCAGCAACGGAAGCGAAGATCGGCAGCTTCTCGCCGCCCGAACCTTCCCAGGTGGAACCGCCCTTTTTCGGGTGGATACCGCCGACCATCTGCGTGCCGTGATAGGCCAGCGCCTGCTCGGTGTGGAAGGTGCCGGTCTTGCCGGTCAGACCCTGAACCAGGACCTTGGTGTCTTTGTTGATCAGAATGGACATGGTCTCAGTTTCCCTTCACCGCGGCGACGATCTTCTGCGCTGCATCGTCAAGATCGTCAGCCGCGATCACGTCGAGGCCGCTTTCATTGATGATCTTCTTGCCGAGCGCCACATTGGTGCCTTCGAGACGAACCACCAGCGGAACCTTGAGGCCGACTTCCTTGACCGCCGCGACCACGCCCTCGGCAATCACATCGCACTTCATGATGCCGCCGAAGATGTTGACCAGAATGCCTTTGACGGCCGGGTCGGCAGTGATGATCTTGAACGCTGCCGTCACCTTCTCGGTGGTGGCGCCGCCACCCACGTCGAGGAAGTTGGCAGGCTCCTGGCCATAGAGCTTGATGATGTCCATGGTTGCCATGGCCAGGCCGGCGCCATTGACCATGCAGCCAATATTGCCGTCCAGCGCCACATAGGCGAGGTCGTATTTCGACGCCTCGATTTCCTTGGCGTCTTCTTCGGTCAGGTCGCGCAGCGCGACAATGTCGTCGTGACGGAACAGCGCGTTGTTGTCGAACGACACCTTGGCGTCGAGCACCCGAAGACGGCCGGTCTTCATGACGATCAGCGGGTTGATCTCGAGCAGCGCCATGTCCTTTTCGACAAACGCCTTGTAGAGGATCGGGAACAGCTTCTCGCCGTCAGCCGCAGCCTCGCCGGAAAGTTCCAGCGCGCTGTTGAGCCTGGCAAGATCAGCAGCCGTGACACCGGCCTGCGGGTCGATGGCGACCGTGATGATCTTTTCCGGAGTCTTTTCAGCCACCGCCTCGATGTCCATGCCGCCTTCGGTGGAGACCACGAAAGCCACCTGACCGACGGTGCGGTCGACCAGGATAGAGAGATAGAGTTCGCGCTCGATGTCGGCGCCGTCCTCGATGTAGAGCCGGTTGACCACCTTGCCGGCGTCGCCGGTCTGCTTGGTCACAAGTGTGTTGCCGAGCATTTCCTTGGCATGCGCCTTGGCTTCGTCAATCGAGAATGCCAGCCGGACACCGCCCTTGGCGTCAGGACCGAGTTCCTTGAACTTGCCCTTGCCGCGTCCGCCGGCATGGATCTGGCTCTTGACCACATAGAGCGGGCCAGGCAGCGATTTCGCAGCCGCTTCCGCCTCGTCAGCGGAGAAAATGGCAACCCCTTCGGCCACCGGCGCGCCAAATCCCTTCAGAAGGGCCTTGGCCTGGTATTCATGGATGTTCATGGGAACTCCTGGATTGAGTGAACGCTCGAGTGCGTCTTGACGTTCTGTTAAGCCTGATAACGCTCTAACGCGATGTTCTTACGCAAGTCTGAACGCAAACCTGTTTGTTCGCGGTCAGACGATGCTGAGACCCTGATTACTTGAGGTTCGGGGCAATCGCGATACAGGCTTCGCAAAGACCGGCAACTGCGCCAACCGAGCTGTCGAAAGCCTTCTGCTCGGTCTTGTTCAGTTCGATCTCGATCACCCGCTCGACGCCGCCTTCGCCGATGACGCAAGGCACGCCGACATACATGTCTTTGACGCCATACTGGCCCGACAGGTAAGCCGCGCAGGGCAGAACCCGCTTCTTGTCCTTGAGATAGCTTTCAGCCATCAGGATCGCCGAAGCCGCAGGCGCGTAATAGGCCGAGCCGGTCTTCAGCAGGCCGACAATCTCGGCGCCGCCGTCACGGGTGCGCTGGATGATTTCCTCGAGCTTTTCCTTGCTTGTCCAGCCCATCTTGATCAGGTCCGGCAGCGGAATGCCGGCAACCGTCGAATAGCGCGCCAGCGGCACCATGGTATCGCCGTGGCCGCCCAGCACGAAGGCAGTGACATCTTCGATCGAAACGTTGAATTCTTCGGCCAGGAAATGACGGAAGCGGCCCGAGTCGAGCACGCCGGCCATGCCGACAACCTTGTTCTTCGGCAGGCCGGAGAATTTCTGCAGCGCCCAGACCATCGCGTCGAGCGGGTTGGTGATGCAGATGACAAACGCGTTGGGGGCATATTTCTTGATGCCGGCGCCAACCTGTTCCATCACCTTGAGGTTGATGCCGAGCAGGTCGTCGCGGCTCATGCCCGGCTTGCGGGCAACACCGGCGGTGACGATGCAGACATCAGCGCCTTCGATTGCCGAATAGTCATTGGCGCCCGACAGGCGGGAGTCGAAGCCTTCGGCCGGCGCGGACTGGGAAATGTCGAGCGCCTTGCCCTGTGGCGTGCCCTCGGCGATATCGAACAGGACGACGTCGCCCAGTTCTTTCAGGCCGGCCAGGTGGGCAAGCGTGCCACCGATCATTCCCGAGCCAATCAAAGCAATCTTGTTACGCGCCATATCGAAATTCTCCGCAGGTCGTTGTGGTATGGAACCCGCCGAACGCCTGGCCCCGATTTTGCCATCCCGCATAAACCTAATGCCCGGAACAGGCAACTCAAACTTTCGATACGAGCTTTTTCAATCGGTTAGCTTTTGAAAGTCTTACGTAAACGTAAATATTTTCAAGCGTCGCCCGGCCCATTCGGCACCTGATTTGCCCGGCTTGCCTCCAGATAGGCCTCGCTTTGCATCTCGTTGAGACGCGATGCGGTGCGCGCAAACTCGAAACTCTCTGTTCCGGTGGTGCCCGCATAGAGCGCGTCAGGCTCTGCCGCCGCCGACACGAACAGCCGGTTCTTGCGGTCATAGAAAGTGTCGATCAGGGTAATGAAGCGCTTGGCCGCGTTGCGTCCGGCCTCCGACAGCACCGGCACGCGATCGACAAAGACCGTGTGATAGCGCTCCGACACGGCCGCATAGTCCGACGCGCCAAGCGGCTTTTCGCACAGATCCGAAAAGCCGAACCGCGCAGCCCCCGCCCCGGCCAGCGGCACCACAACGTCGCGGCCCTTGACGTGGACCGTCTCCGGCGCGGTGAGCTTGCCCGAGGTCACCTGTTTCCAGGCCAGGTCCATGGCATCGCTGCCTTCGCCTTCGCCAAGCTGGTGATAGACCGGCAGCCGGGTTGTCGTTTCCATCCGGTAGTCGGTGCGTGCATCGAGATTGAGAATATCGACATTGTCCTTGAGCAACCCGACGAACGGCAGGAACAGCTGCCGGTTCAACCCGTCGCGGTAGAGCTGGTCCGGCTCGACATTCGAGGTCGCCACCAGCACGCAGCCAAGCTTGAACAATTGCTCGAACAGCCGCGACAGCAGCATCGCATCGGCAATATCGGTGACCGAAAACTCGTCGAAACACAGCACCCATGCCTCTTCGAACAGCTGCGCCGCCACCGGCGGAACCGGATCGGTTTCCTTGGTCTCGCCGTTCTTGAGTTTTTGCCGGTGGGCGTGGATGCGCGAATGGGCATCGGCCATGAAGTCGTGAAAATGCGCCCGCCGCTTGCGCTTGGCCGGCACCAGCTCGAAGAACATGTCCATCAGCATGGTCTTGCCGCGGCCAACCGCACCATGAACATAAAGCCCGCGCGGTGTCTTCGATGTCTGCTTGCGCCCGAACATCCAGCCCAGCGCGCTCGACTTGTTGGCGAGCCTGCGGTTGGAAACCGCCTCGAGCAATGTGTCGAGACGCTCCGCCAGCTGCACCTGCGCCGGATCGGGAGAAAATTCGCCGCTGCCTACGCGGGATTCGTAGGCGCTCGCAACGGTGTCGTGTCTCTTCCAGCTCATAAAGCAGCGCCTATCGCATGTAGCTGCCGCCCGGAATTAGCGGGAAAGAGAGATCGGCTGACCTGTGGTGGTCGATCCGTCGTAGCGTTCATTGGCCGACTGATAAAGCCGTGCAATCTGGTTTCCGCTCGAATCAGCCAGGATGACCTGCTTGCCCTGAACGTCCCAGGCCGCAATCGCCGCCGCATTGCCGACACAGCCGCGCGAGGCAGCGCGGTAGCCGCCGGTCCACTTGGTCAGCGACAGGAACACATCACAGGTTGTTCCGCCCGATCCGGCCGACCAGCGGCCGATCAATGCTTCGCGGGTCAATTCCGGCGCATTGGCTGCAGCCACATCCGGCGCCGTCGTCTGCGCGGGAGCCGTCGGTGCGGCCGGGAATTCGTTCGGCTGAGGTGTCATCGGCGGCGCAAGCTGGCCTGACTGAACACCACCAACAGGCGCAGGCATCAACGGAGCCGGCTGCTGCTGGGTGTTCAGACCACCGAAGGACGTCCGCTGGCAACCAGCAAGGACGGCGGCGACCGCAACTGCGACCAGCAAGGTGTGCATCTTCATGAATAAGCTCCGGTTACGCGAAATACGCGCTTCTTTGTTCGTCCCATTAACACGCATAAAATGACCATAGCGTGGAAAATGCAAGGCAAACTGGCCCCAGGAGGACATTAGCAAGTCAACAATCCAGTGTTATTGACGCCAATACACCAGACATACCTTAATTGTCACCCGTCTATTTGCATAGCAGGCGCCGCCGGATCACCCGGCAACCAGCAGGACAAATCATGCGGCTGGCGGACTTGCCGGCGGCCGTCCATTTCACCCGCGCTGCCCTTGCCGCATCACTGCTTCCGGAGTTCACTGCGCAGTGATGCCTATTTGATCACGCCATAGTCGGCTTCGTCACCCCAGAGCGATTTGACCTCCTGATCCCGGCCGCAGGCGCGGCGGTAGTAATTGTAGCGCACCGGGCTCTTCTTGTAGAAATCCTGATGATAATCCTCTGCCGGCCAGAATGTGGCGGGCGGCTCGATTTCAGTGACGATTGTCTTGCCCAGCACCTTTGCGGCTTCCGCCTTGGCCGCTTCAGCCTGGACCGCCTGCTCGTCATTGAGCGTGTAGACCGCCGTCGTGTAGCTGTGGCCGCGGTCGCAGAACTGGCCGCCGTCATCGGTCGGGTTCACGGTGCGGAAAAAGGTCTTCAGCAGCTCGGCATAGCTGACCATTGCCGGGTCATATTTGATCTCGACGGCTTCCCGGTCGCCATTGGCGACGTGGCTCTTGTAGGTCGGATTGTCGGCCTTGCCGCCAATATAGCCCGATATGGTGGAGGTGACGCCTTTGACATGGTCAAAATCCGATTCCACGCACCAGAAACACCCCCCGGCGAAAATCGCGGTGCCGGTTTCCTCGGCGCGGACAGGTGCTGCTGTAAAAGCAGCGGCAAACAGGGCAGACGAAATCAGCAGTCTGAGCATGGAAATCTCCTTTGTTCGACGAAAACTAACCCAGCGCACAAAGAAGACAACTCACGCTTCCGCACAAAGCCGTGAAGCCGCGCGCCGGGCCAGGACCACGCCGGACAGCCCGGTCCTCAGCCAACCGCGCCGGACCCATCCAGCACCCCGGCGCCGCAGCTCATCGACGCCCCGGCAGCCAGGGCCCTAGCCGTGCGTCGGCCAGACGCGGTGCTCGTCATCGATGACAAAGACATGGCGATGCCGCGTCCCACGCGCCGGATGCTCGCGCAGGTGGGGATGATCGGCCGGCAGATCGGCATGCTCGTGCTCCACCACAAGGGCGTCATCAGACGGCCAGACCGCCACCGCCACAAGCGCTCCGGCAAGCGCTATCGCGCCCAGAATGGCCATTGCCGCAGGCAATCCCAGTGCGCTTCCGGCCAAGCCGGCAACCGGATAGGCCAGCAGCCAGCACAGATGCGACAGTGTGAACTGCGCCGCAAACAGCGCCGGCCGGTCCTCGGCATGGGCCGAGTTGCGCAGCAAGCGCCCAGACGGCGTCAGGATCGAGGCATACAGCACACCGCTCACGCCCCAGACGGCCAGCAACCCGCTCCAGACGGGCAGACCGGCGCTGAATTGATAGCCGGCATGCAAAAGCGTCACTGCGCTCAACAAAAACCCCGCGCCCACCATGATGTTGCGGTCTGACAGTGTTTCCAGCAGCCGCGGCAGCACCAGGGCCGCCAGCATCGACCCGCCGCCAAAAGCTGCCAAAGCGTAGGCAACCTGCGCATCCCCCGCGCCATAGCCGCTGCGCACCACAACAACCGTATTGACCAGCACAAAAGCCCCCGCGGCGGCGGCGGAAAGATTGAGCGCCAGCAGTCCCCTGAGCCGCGGCGTTTTAACATAAATATGTATGCCTCTGGTCAGGCGCTGCCGAAACGGACGGGTCTGCGATTTCCCTTCGACGACCGGAATGCTTGCCGACAGCACCAGCAGCGCCGACCCGATAAAGCCGATAACGGTGCCGCCAAACAGCCAGTGATAGCTGATGAAGGCGAGCAGCAGGCCCGCCAGCGCTGGGCTGAGCAGGTTTTCCAGATCATAGGCCAGCCGCGACAGCGACAGCGCTTTGGTGTAATCGCGCTCGTCGTCCAGAATATCGGGAATGGTCGCCTGAAACGCCGGGGTGAATGTGGCCGATGCGGCCTGCAGCACGAAGATCAGAGCATAAATCTGCCAGACCGCATCAATGAACGGCAAGGTCAGCGCCGCCAGGGCGCGGATGATATCCGCCCCGATCAGCACATGTTTGCGCGGCCAGCGTTCGGCCAGCGCACTGGCCACCGGCGCCAGGCCGACATAGGCCAGCATCTTGATGGTGAACACGGTTCCCAGCACAACACCCGCCTGGTCACCGGCAAGATCATAGGCAAGCAGGCCCAGGCCGACGGTCAGCAGCCCGGTGCCGGTCAGCGCAATCACCTGGGCTGCAAACAGGCGGGCATAGGCGGGATGTGCGAGAACTTTCAGCATTGCAGCACTTTAGCAAACCGCAAGCCCGGGCCGATAGCCGCCAACAGCGCTGCCGCCCGCTTTTTGCGAAGCCGAACTGTCCGCAAGCACCGGGCATGCCTGAAATGACCGCTCCCTCAGACCGGACTCCGGCCAGACCGCCGGGACTGGCAGGGCGCCAACTGCCGTTCATTGCCGCATTCTGTGCCAAGTTGTCCGGATCGGCCGTTATTTAGCAAATTCGATTAATCGGATCGTAATTCCATAACTCTATGGTGCCGTCTTCAATGTGGTGCGCATCAACAGCAATGCTACCAAAGGACCCATGGTGAAGAAGCAACGCGGGAATCGAACCAACGACCCTGGCAAGAAGCGGGATCCCATCTCGGCCGATGGCCATCAGAATGAGATTGAACACCTCCTCGCAGCCAATGCCAGGGTGCAGATGGATGCGGCCCGCCAGGCCATCCCGGAACTGGGTCTGGATGCGCTGAATGACGACCTGAAGAACAACCCGGATGCCGAACGCATCCTGTTCCGCGCAATGATTGACCAGGTTCCAGATTATCTCTTCGTCAAGGACACCAAGAGCCGCTTCGTCATCGCCAACCGCGCCGTGGCCGCCGACGTTGGCCGCACACCGGACGAACTCATCGGATTGACCGATTTCGATCTGCACGAACCGCAACATGCACGCAAATTCTTTGCCGATGAGCAGAATATCATCCGCACCGGAAAGCCGCTGATTGACCTTGAGGATTGTATCCACGATCCCCAGGGCCGGGAAAAATGGTTCGCGACATCGAAGGCTCCGCTGCGCGACAGCCAGAACCGCGTCATCGGCCTTGTCGGGGTTTGCCGCGACATCACCGACCGCAAGCGCGCCGAAGTACAGATGCAGCACATGGCCCTGCATGATTCCCTGACCGGCTTGCCAAACCGCACGCTGTTCATGGATCGCATCGCCCAGGGCATGCTGCATTCCGACCGGACCGGGCACCAGGTCTCCGTCATCTTCATCGACCTCGACAATTTCAAGACGGTCAATGACAGTCTTGGCCACAGCGCCGGCGACAGCTTGCTGAAAGTCGTGGCCGGCCGGATGGTTGCCGCGGTCCGCGCGTCCGACACCGTGGCGCGGCTGGGCGGCGACGAGTTCGTCATCCTGCTGGTCGACCACGACAATGCCACTGCAGCCGACCTCAACAGGATACGGCAGGCGATCGCCGAACCGGTTCTGATCAACGGGCAATCGTTCCGGGTC
>Ga0114910_1001548_pt1 | contig 10828 bp, 9 predicted proteins | sample MalvireepMed_908_FD_83500 | JGI IMG/M metagenome (GOLD analysis project Ga0114910, IMG submission 83500) | Marine viral communities from the Global Malaspina Expedition - Malaspina viral metaG DeepMed_908 | ecosystem: Environmental > Aquatic > Marine > Oceanic | place: Mediterranean Sea...
CCGATAACCAATGAGGACGATACCGCATCGTATGAAATGCGCGCATGGATGGAGTTAGTAAAGGATTATATAGGTGGACGCGGTGAATTTGGTTTTTTAGATTACAACGACACAAGCACAAGCATATCACCGGTTTCTGTAGTTTCGAATGTTTGGACGGATCTTCCTAATAATGGGCTGGGTGCGTTCACTAATAAAAATTATCGCCCGCCTGGGGTTTCTGAGGTTTTAAATACGTCAACAGGTTATCTCGACTTTACACAGCTATCGCTCGGTAGTGAGATTATAGTCCGTAATGATTTCACTGTAACCCCAAGTACTAATAATGCGTTATTAGAAGCTAGGTATCTACTGGGTGACGGGGCGGGCCAATATCCTTTGCAATTTTGGTCTGAACGACTAGATAATGGAAGCGGAATAGGCTACCAGCGAGTAACATCGTTCCCGATCTATATGGGTGATACTAATACACAATTAAACCCAGGACGCCTACAAATAAGACTCTCAACAAATGGAACCGTGGTTAACGCTGGCGTGTACGTCTCGATAAGGGCTGCTTAATGACTATAACTATTTACAAAGATTCCAACGCTAATGCTATTTTTATTGAAGATGCTAATGGCGCGCAGTTTTTAAACAGCTTGCACGCCTCAATTGATGGCCCAACCTGCACTGTGAGCGATTTGGCTCGTGATATAGAAATTATTAGCCAAGCAGAATATGATGATTTATTGGATGATCAGGGTAACATATACGGCAATAACGCCACTGAAGTTTGCAACGCATTAAATGCTATTTTTGTAGCATCTGGAACCCCATCAACAAATATACCTAATATTACATCTAGTCTTGCCATTTCTATTGTAACTGGGGAAACGTTAAATTATGAGTTAAGCGCAGATTACGGGGTAGGTTACGAGTGGGATTTATCCAGCGTTCCAGGCGTGGTAACAGTTGAAGGAAATGTACGCAAACTAATTGGAGGATCATCATTAATCGCAGGCTCTTATAACATCCCTGTAAAAGCGATTAATTATAACGGTGAGGATTCAGAGACAATTATTTTAACTGTATCAAGCCCACCGTTTAGTAATACAAAGTCAATTCAATTCAATAATCAAGATTATCTCTCAGCTACCGCTTCAACATCTAACCCACTTTATAGACCGTCAAATGGGTCTGGGGACGCTTGGACTATCTCGTTTTGGTTTAAGGCGGGGACTAGCGGAAATCAGAACCAAAGCATTATAAGTTTTGGTGGTAGCGATGAACAAAACGAAGGTCAAATTTGGATAAAACACAACGGTCAAGGGTCAAATGATAGGATTGTTTTGTTTTACGGGACGGATTTTAATAATTTAGAACTTGAGACTCCTAACGGTTCTGTGACGGTGGGTGTATGGGAACACTGGATAATAACTTTCGATGGTGGTACTACCGGTTCGGCTTCAGGCTCAATTAATGATTACTATTCTAGGTTTTCGATATATAAAAATGGATCATTAGAATCAACAACTAATAGCCATAACAATTACGGGTTTGGTGGCGCTATCGTAGACGATTTATTTTATTTAGCGCGAAGGGCGGGAGCTGGAAATTATTTGCGCAATAGTGCGCGAATTGATGAGGTTGCGTTATGGGCTAGTGATGAGTCTGCGAACGTGGCGGCTATTTATAATAGCGGTTCCCCGCATGACCTATCACTACTGTCATCCGCACCCGATCACTGGTGGCGCATGGGTGATGGCGACACCTATCCAGCAATTAATGATAATAATGCGAGTTTGAATTTTACAATGGTAAATATGACGAGCGCCGATATTGTTAGTGATGTGCCATGATAGTTTCCGTCGCCGCAATCTACCTTATTATGGAGCGTATATAATGATACGACTAGCAACCTATGACGATTTCGACGCTATACTTGATATGTGTGAGGAATTTTGGGGGCATACTCAATTTGACGAGCCTTTCGAAAGAGATCATGCCGAAAATATGGTTCAACTATCATTTGATCAAGGTTTACTATTGGTTGCTGATGATGGTGGTGTCTTTGGGGTTATATTCGCTATTAAATCACCATTAATCGGATCAACTAAAGCCTGGACTGCTACGGAGATTGCGTGGTGGGTAAATCCTAAAAAACGTGGTAAACTTGCAGGAGTGCAACTCATCGCACACCTTGAGCGCTTGTGTATAGAGCAAGAAGTGAAATACTTAAATTTGGCTTATATGCAGTCATCAATGCCCGATACAGTTCGAAAGCTGTATGAAAAGTTGGGGTATAAACTGCAAGAGACTTTATACACGAAGGTGCTTTATGGGTTTGATAACAGCGGGAATTATAGCGGGGGGAGCGGGCCTACTCGGGGCTTATGAATCCGGCCAACAACGAAACGCAGCAGAACGAGCAGGGCGACGCCAGGCCGAAGGGGTAGAGGCTGCGCAACGGGCAACCATTGAAGGCACAAACAGGGCTAGAAGTGCATTGTCTGGCGAAGTTGTAAACCCTGAAATACAAAATATACAAGACCGCCTAGAGCTACTGCAAAACCCACCGCAACAATTTGCAGAGCCTACCGGTGGTCGACCACCTTTAGCGGGTGCTGCGTCTCGCACACCTATCGCTGAATCACCTGAAGATCAAGCTTTACGCCTTGAGGAAATATCGGCATTACAGGCTGAGCTTTCAGGGCTTCAAGAATCCCAAACCCCATTACCAGATCCACGGCAAGAGCTTTTAGCTGGTATCGCCGGTCAAACAGGCTTCACTGATCAAGGCTTCCAAACATCTGGTAGAACACTTTCCCCTCTAGCTAGTATGGCTCAACCACTCCTAGATGAGCAGCAAGCTTTGTTGGGTTTTGGCGGTCCAGAAGCTAGAGAGGCGGCCATAGGTCGTGTAGCAGATCCACTACAAGCAGAGCAAGAACGCGCCTTTATGCGTAATAACGCTCGTTTTGGTGGTGTTGGTGGTAACGCACTTTCAGCTCTAGCAGAGCAAACTAGAGCCAGAACAGAGGCTAATATAGGTAACAGACTTTCCCAGATCGGAGCGGCTTCCGCACCATCATTGAACGCTCTACAACAGATTTCAAACCTACAATTAAATCGCGGTCTATCCTTAGCTGATATTATGGGTGGTGGTGGTCGTGATCTAGCGTCACAAGAAACCGCACGCCGACAAGCCTTAGCTAATATCGAGCTAGGCCAAGGTTCAGAACTTGCACAACTAGCCCAAAACCTTGGAACAGCAAGAGCGGGCGGTGCAGCATTCGCAGCTAAAAACCCCTCATCATTAACATCCGGCCTAACTGCTGGACTTAATGCATTTACTGGCATGGGTGGCATGGGGATGCTTAGAGGAGGCGCAACCCCTATGGGTGGCACTGTAAACCCTAATCGATTTGGGAATATTGCATAATGGTTAGTCCACTAAACTCTATAGCCGCTAATTTAACGGCACCCCCAACGGCAGCAAGTCGAATCGGCGATATGATTTCAAAGTCTCGACAACAAGAGGCTAATTTACAGACTCAAGGCTTGCAGAATCAACTATTACAACAGCGAGTAGACCAAGGAAATCAAGCGCCACAACTTTCGCCAGAGCAATCTTTAGGCGCTGCCAGATACTTAAACCAACTAGGCAAGCAATTACTTAGTGTTGATGAATCCCAGTGGTCGCAGATCCTACAGCCAAATCTACCTCAGTTAACACAGTTGGGGTACAGCCCTCAACAGTTGCAAGGTATGACTCGTGAACAGATTCAAGGTGTTGTTAGTCAGACTGAGCCTTTGGTTGATACAGGCTTTAATCGACAAGGTGCCGGAACTGCTAATATGCAGGACTTTGAATTTTATAACGACCTTAAAAAGCGAGATCCTGAAGGCGCTAGCATGTTTGCTAAAGACGTCGGGTTGATACCAAAGGATGAAAAGCTTAGCGGTACAGCAGAGAAAGCCTTGATAACTGCGCAGGAAGATTTTATGCGCTCAACAACTAAGGCTAGGGAGTATGAGTTACTGGCTGATGACTATGACAGATTTAAAGATGACCTACCTACCGGAGCCAGCGCAACGATAGGTGAGTTCATAAAGTCGTTAGGCGGTACACAAGACGAGCAAACAGAGCTACGGCGAAGATTCCAAACTGTAAGATTATCTCAAGCACTTAAGAATTTACCACCAGGGCCTGCCACGGACAAAGATGTTGCAGAGGCTATGAAGGGTGTTCCAAAAGAAAATGCCTCAGTTGAGCAGGTTACTAGCTTTCTTAGGGGTTCTGCGAAAATCGAAGCTATCGAGTCTGAGTTTCAGGAATTTAAAGCCGAGTATATTTCTTCAAATAACAATACGAAAGGCTTGCTTAAGGCTTGGAAAGAGGCCGCTAAAAATGGCGAGGTTGAATCTTTGAACGCTTTAAAGGCAGCGCCTAATGAGCAGGACGAAGCCGCAAAACTACGGGCGGAGCTAGGGCTATGAGTGAGGAAAAATTTCTCAGGTTAATAGAGTTAGAGAGATCACAAGGCAATACGATTGGTGAAGTAGCCGCGCTAAAAGCTCTAAAGGCATTTAGGGAGACTCAGGAGCCAGAAGCCCCCAAAGTCAGTGCTGTTGATTTTTCTGGGGTCTCACCACAGGCTAGATCGTTCCTAGAGTCTGCGCGGTCTGATGTACCTATGAATGAGAGGGTGCAAGCCTTTAGGGCGAATATCGAAAAAGGTATGCCAGAGCAAGTGGCTTTAGAGCAATCGGCCTTTGGTTTCGGCTCTACTAGTGAGGCATTGGGGCAGTTTGGCAGGGGTATAGCGGCAACGCCAGAGACGGTGTTATCTATCGGTAGCGGCATGGTGGCGGAACCGGTAGCAGGGTTAACAGGGCTTGCGGTTTCAGGTATACCAGGACTTCAAACTGGTGCTGGTGCTGGAACAGTTAAAGCCGCTAGAGATATGTTAACATTTCAGCCAAGAACAGATGTAGGTAAGGGTGGGCTTAAGGAATTCCAAGAGTCAGCCGGAACGTTTTTGCAGCCAATCCAAAAAGGTATTAGAAGGGCGGGAGAGGTGGCCACCGAAGCCACTGGAAGTCCTTTAGTTGGCACAGCAGTTGAAACGGGGTTGTCTGCTATCCCTGAGGTTATAGGGTTAAGGAAGTTCGCAAAAAAGCCATCAAAGATACCGCAATCGATCAAAGAATCAAAAACCGTTAAGAAGGCTAGAAAAGCTACAGAGGCTACGGGAATTGAGCTTTTTGAAGGCCAGCAGACATTATCTAGGCCAGCACTTGAGCGGCAATCGTTTGTTCAGCAACTTCCTTCAGGTGTTGATAAGGCATCGAAGGCGCTTGAGAAGCAGAATATACAAGCTAGTAGAGCTGTCGACGACTTGCTCGCTAAAATAGCACCAGATGAGGCGATTATAACCGGCCCTGAAAGATTTAGGGGCGCAGCGCAAAGAGCTGTTGAGGCAAAAAAGATCTCCAGAAAAGAGAAGACCTCACCAATATACAACGAGGCTTTTGATGATGCTAGAGCTAGCAATTTAGAGATTGACGTTTCTAATATTAAGAAGGATTTTTCAGATATCGCGAAAGATTTCCCTGAAAAAGGAAAGATTAGGGCGTCGATAAATAAAGCTTTAGATCTTCTGGATTCGGGCGACCTTAAGAGGCTTCACGGGGCAAAGATGGAGCTTGATGATTTAATAAATTCTAGAGCTGATGATGCTTTAGGCGCTACTAGTCGAAGAGAAGTTGTCGCTATTAAATCCCAATTATTAGAGAGGATGGCGGAGGCGAGCCCTAAATATGATGCGGCTAGAGCTAAGTTTTCGGAGCTATCAAAACCTGTTGAAGCTATTGAGAACTCTATTATAGGTAAAGTTGCTGAGTTTGACGATGTAAACCTTAAAAGCATATCAAGAAGAATATTCGATCCAGCGGAAACAAACCCTCAGGTCGTGAAGAATGCTAGAATGATCATTAATAAGGTTGAGCCAGAAGCGTGGAATAATTTAATGCGGGCAGAAATCGAGCGTAGAATGGGCTCGATGAAAAGCGATATAGGTGGCGGCATTGACAATATACCAAGCCAATTACAACGCGCTATTTTTGGGAATAAACGCTCAACAGATATATTGTTATCCGGCGCTGATAAAAGCACAGCAAAAGCATTAAATAATCTAAATACAGCACTAAAAAGAGCTAGCAGAGGTAGGGCTACTGGATCTCAGACAGCAACTAGAACCGAGATCTCAAAAGAGTTACGCGGTGGGCTAACCAGTGGTATAAGGGAGTTATTTAGTCGCCCTGTTGATACGATTGTAAGGGTTGGTGAGGATGCCCAGTTTGACGCTAGAGTTTCAGCTATGGCTGATGCGCTATTTGACCCTAAATACCAAGCAAAAACAACTAAGCTGATAAACTCAGGTAGAGGTAAAGAGCTGGTAGAATTTATCCTTTCTGTAGAAGCCGCCAAACAAGGTGCCAGACCGGAAAAAGAAGAAGAAAAGCAAGAAGAATAACCCCTAAAATAGGGTTAATACTAAACAGAATGAAAATCAGAAGTAATTGCATAGGTTTATTATACCATGGCTACAACCAGAGTTTTCACAGATCCGCGCACAGCGTATACAAAATTAGATGGCGTTACGGTTAATTCGGCTGGCAAACTGTATTTTAGGGAGCCTGGGACAAATAGCACCACTCTAAAGAATGTTTATGCCAATAAAGAGTTAACCACACCGCTATTAAATCCTATTACTTTAGATTCATCTGGTCGCGCACCAGAGATCTACCTTGACGGTGATTATAACGTCCAATTAATGGATAGCGATTCCGTCCAGGTTTGGCGTATAGATAATTATCAGAATATTATCGTCGAGGGGCAGTTTGACGAATGGAATGTAGCTTTAACGTATGCGGCTAACGACTACGTGCAATACACTGATGGTAACTACTACGTATCCCTGCAATCTGAGAATACTGGGAATATCCCAGGATCATCACCGTCTTACTGGTTAAGGGCTTTTGTGTCTCAATTTGACGCTTGGGAATCGGTGCTGACCTACGGGACTAATGATTACGTGCAATATAACGGAAGTTATTATGTATCATTGACCACTAGCAACACCGGTAATACACCAGACTCATCACCCACAAATTGGAGTGAGTTGTTTTTTATTACTATCTACAACGCCTCAACAACCTACCCTGAAGGGGATTTTGTTTATTATGATGGGAATTTATACACGTCTTTACAAGGTAGCAACACTGGTAATACACCAGATACATCGACTGCTTTTTGGAAACGCCCTGGTACATCAGTACCGCCAGTAGCAGGGTTTTCGGGGCAAATCATAAAATACATCGCTGATTCTACGCTGTCAGCTTTTGCTGTAATCGGGGCGCTACCTAACGGCCTAACATCAACAGTGGGCGCAACGGGCGCGGGGGCTTCGTTCACATGGGCCGCACTGGATATCATACCAGCTAACGCGACATCTGTGACTATTGGAGTAACTGCTGTAGCGCAAAGAAACACAAGCACCAGCGCTATCTATTTGCTTGATTGCACTCTTTCAGGTGATGGCCTATCTAATCAGATCGTAGCTACAACACTTGCGGATTACGGCTCATCAACGGAGCCATCTATAACTAAATCAGCCGGCGTGTTTGATGTGGCTATCCAGCAAGGTAATGTGGTACTAAATGTTTATTACAATGATGTAAACACAGATACTTCAACTCTATTTTTAACCCTAGAAGGTTTTTCGGTGGCTGAACTATGACTTACACAACAACACAGACTAAAAAAAGCCAATTCACTACTGATGATACTATTTCCAATTCGTCAACGTTCGACTTTGTAAAGGCCGGTATTAACAAAAAGACCTCATGGTCGAATATCAAAGCTAGGCTAGCTGAGGTTTTTGGTTTATCTGTTCGATTATATGAAACAGAATCCGCGATGGTGGCTGATACTGATTTAGAGCTTGGTGATCATGCGATCGTTGAAGAAAACCGCTACGCACTGTACGAAATGACCAACGTCGCAGCTGTTCAAGGTGACGTAACGCTATCCAATGGATTGATCGCCACGCAACAAGGAAAAATGATCGCTAATGAGTTCGAAGATTACGACGAAATTAGAGGTTTAAAATCTTCCATATTCATGGAAGGCGAGGTCTTAACAGTAACCAACGATGGTATTGGTGGAGATTTCAACTTTAGATCCGGCACAGTCACAGATAACGGCGGCACTCTTATTGTATTTACTGATGACGGTAATCGGTATGTAGAGAGGGTGCATGGACAATGGAAGTCTTTGTTGTGGTACGGGTTTTCTGAAGGCAACACAGCAGCAGAAAACGCAACGATAGTCACTAACACTATGCGTAATTTTGGGATTGATCGTGGATATTTTACTATTCCTAAGCTTACAACTGGGATCTATCCTATAGATCTATTTAACCCCAACAACAATGATATTGCTGGCGAAGATATAACTCTTAGCTTCTCATATAACGCAGGTAAAACTGTAACTATGGGGCAGATTACAGACTGTAATGTGTCAGGCGTTACGTTCGACTCTACAGAATCTGACCTTGAGAATCAGCGCTGCCAGGTCAAAGAATCTGAAATTAAGGGTTGCAAGTTCACCAATTGGCTGAATCCTACAAATAGTAATTCTTGGGGTGTTTATATAGATGATGGGTCAAGAGTAAGGCTTATTAATTGCGGGTTCCAAAATAACACCCAATCAGATATAGCTATAGTTGATAATGGCAAAAATGTCTATATTGAAAACTGCTACGCTATTAATGATGCGACAGATCCATTACATGTAAATCTTGAGCCAAACACATCTTCAGAAAATAATGTCGCCGAAATACATTTGTGCGATCTAGGCAAGTTATATTTACTTGAGAATGGTTCGGGTAATACATCAAACAAGAGTGTATTAGTTAGCAATTGCCAAATTGATGAATTAACTTACGACGGTGCCAGAGCTATTTTTCAAAACTGTCAAATAACAGATTTTAGGAATGAAACAAATATTTATTTCGGTGAGGCTAAGTTTTTAAATTCTCTATCAATAGGGCCGAATCTTATTGATGACCCATACATGATGAATATAGGATTTAATGCGGCATCTGCCGCTACAGATTCTAATTCGTGGCATATAAACACTACTACAGGCATGGGTGCAGATTATCATGCTCCAACCGTTGAAAACGGAATCAGATTTCTCAGAATTAATGATCAAAACAATAGTGGTGTAATTAATTTTAGGCCCACTGCGGCAATATCCGCAACGAGCGGCGACTATTACTTAATTGCTATAACAGGCAGGCGTGCTAATGGCTCTGATGCAAGATTCTGTCAGATCTACGACGCAAGCGCAGACAAAGATTGCTTTGTGTTTAGACAAAGCACAGGTGGCTTTGATTATTTCACTACAGAGATAGCTATTGTTCCCGCTGCCGCAACGTCTGATTTTTTAATTAAAATTGGAACATATCAGACAACGTCTTCTTCTTGCGATATATATGCCGTTAGTGTTCATAAGGTTTTGGGGCCGGCTGGCGGTGCTGATGAGATTATATCAGGTATCCATAATATCCGACCAGGAGTAAGGGAAATAACGGTTGACACCTTACCAACCTTAAGTGATGCAAATACTCAAGGTTTTATCCCTGGGGATAGAGTGGTTATAAATGGGACAGGTTTAACTTACTATTGGGATGGAACAACTTTAACAGCTATCTAAAATTAGGCCATGGAGGGCATATAAGGCCAACTAAATATTGCCCTTCCGCTGATTAGAGTTAATCCCAAGTTTTATTAGCCCATACGTTATATATGGTCGTAGAATGAACGTTATATTTTTTTGCGTAATCTTTTGCGGCCATTTCTCTTTTTCTTATATCCTCTACTTTCTTTGCGTTAAGTTTAGCTTTGTTGTGCTTTTCGTGCTTTGGGTGTCTTCCTTTTTTGCACGCATCTATAATGTTGTCTTTTGCAGACCCCGCAAATAAATGATCAGGGTTAACGCATAAAGGATTGTCACAGTGATGACAAACATAAAAACCTTTGGGTATTTCCCCCTTGAAAGCCTCATATGAAGCTCTAGATGCAATCGTTGTTTTTCTTTTTACTTTTAATCTACCCCTTCCATGACAGCTAACACTTCCGGCCCAGTTCCAACATCCCGTGTCATCATCAATAGAAATTGTATCTAATATGCGATCTTTTAAGGTCATGCCGTGAATTCTTTTATTTACAACTTTATTTGGATCGCCGTAATTTTGCCATCTTTTATAGTGCTTGTGACACCACCCTCTGCCAACAGATTCTTTTGTGCACTTTTCAATACTACATATACTCATGACGCCACCATTCTATTTTTATACAGAGTATAGATTTGTGGCGTAACAGTCAAATATTGCCTTTTCTTTGGTTGCTATTTACGCTTCGCCACATTTCAATTTGAAGTTCAGCGCTCTTACGTTTATTTCTAAGTACCTCCCATTCAATATTGGCTTCTTTAAGCTTCTGCAAGTGTTCCCAATAATCATCACTACCCTCGGCTTTTTTAAGCTTATCAACACCGCTTAGCTTTTCTTCTATACCGTTGTAAACCATGGCCAAACAGGTTTTCTTTGAATCATCGAGAGCCGCAGCATATGCTTTCGCCCTAGCTGCTTCACTATCGGTAGTTTTTAAGTAGTTCAAAGCTGCTTCTGCATCGTTAATATCAATCATTTTTGTGCGCCTCGTTCCAATCGTGAATCATTTTTGCCTGCTCGGGGGTTATCCATCCGTCAAC
>Ga0114910_1001554_pt1 | contig 10803 bp, 20 predicted proteins | sample MalvireepMed_908_FD_83500 | JGI IMG/M metagenome (GOLD analysis project Ga0114910, IMG submission 83500) | Marine viral communities from the Global Malaspina Expedition - Malaspina viral metaG DeepMed_908 | ecosystem: Environmental > Aquatic > Marine > Oceanic | place: Mediterranean Sea...
CAAGAAATAGTCCAGCCCATCCATTGTACACTACTATCCCCAGAAGTCAACAGCAGCAGGGACGACACAACCGCTACAAATGCAATCCACCGAAACATTACTTAACCGAATTAACCTTTTTAATTTTTTTCTTCCAGATTATTTTATTGTAGTTATTTCGATATACTTCAGATACGAGTTTTTGCCGTTGTTTACGAGCAGATGGGATTGAAAAACGATTTTTCTTACCCACCGGACTGCCCCATAACAAACGCCATATCTTGATATTCTTTATTAAGCAAGTCCTCAACTTTATAAAGAATTTTATCTACAACTTCATCGGTGCATAGTTCAGAACATTGAACTCTAGCAAAGTGTTTTCCTGTAGCTGTCTGAATTCTTAAATTGACAAAGCTCTCATCAGGATTTTCAGGATTATCCTCCCAGTCTGTTGTGATGCTAATCACTACCTAATCTCCAGTATGTTCTCGTCAATTTTTCTTGCCATGTCGCGCAATACATCTTTTGCACGATGTACTTCTATTGCAGTATCATGTAAAATTCCGGTGATTTTACCTTTGTCCTCGCGTAACATTTTTAAGAAAGCATTTCGGACATGCTGATCTGCCATAGTTTCAACGTCAATGTACTCATTTCTGCTTTGTGAAAAATACTTAGTCATCTTCATCTTTCCCTTCAAGGCCAAGAATTTCTTTTATCTCTTTTTCAGTATACCCTAATCTCATCATACTGTCAACAAAATCCTGTTTTGATATTTGTCCATAAAGAAACTGCTGCAAATACATACGAAATTTCCTCCAGAAAAATTCTTTGTGGGGAATTACGTTGTCGTTGGTTTTAGGTTCTTCTTTATCCATGCCATAAACTTTGGGTTGTCTCGATAAATTTGTGTCCACATACTTGCCATCACCGAACAAACACGCTCCTCTTCCTCTTCTTTGGTCTTGAGAATACCAATGGCCCAGACCGCATGATTAAGCTCATGTATCAAAGTGTCTACCAAAACTGGGCCTTTGAGGTTCTCATCCAGTCTTATACGCATAAGTAGATAGTTGAAATCCCCAAAGGCTTCTCCATCGAAGGGTACGGAGAATACGTCGATGTCTACAGCACCTACTTTTACGGTCATGTAGGGTTTCATATGCTATCCCCAGCAAAGCTATTATGTTTACTCAGATTTTCATGCGCGGTTATTATTTGTAAATTTGTTTCAACGTGTAATCCAGATACGTTCCTACCATTCAAGGGGATTATATGATCGACATGATGTAGTATACCTGTTTCCTCAGATATTCTTTTACACTCTTTGTATGTTTCGTTCATTTTATCTATGTTAGCCCACGCAGGAGTTTGAAATTCTTTCATTTTTTTTTCTCGTTTATATACACGTTGAAAATATTTTGCTTTGTTGGCTTGGTAATATGCCCTAGACCGTACCCTGTGTTCTTCTTTGTTGGCTTCATAATATGCTTTATCGTATGCTTTCTTTTCTTCTTTGTTGGCTTCACAATTTGCCTTTATTTTATCTTTGTTGGCTTCACGGTATGCCTTATCATATTCTTTTATTTTTTCTTTATTGGCTTCACGATATGCCTTTATTTTATCTTTGTTCGCTTTATGCCATGCTTTCTTATATGCTTTTATTTTTTCTCTATTGGCTTCACGATATGCTCTACCACGTTCTCTGCATTTTTCTAGGTTGGCTTCACGATATGCTTTATAGTATGCTTTCGCTTTTTCTTTGGTATATGCCATCAAATACCCCTTACAAAATCCCCAGCTCCAACTTAGCCGCCTCCGAAAGCATATTCTGGTTCCACGGAGGATCGAACACCAGATTAACATATGCAGTTTCAATTCCTTCAACTCTCTTTGCAGCCATCTCTACCGACTCTACCAAATACCCTGCAACCGGACATCCCATATTTGTCAAAGTCATAATGATATCAACGTGTTGTCCCTTTTGTTTAATGTCATATATTAAACCCAAATCGTAGATATTTACAGGAATTTCTGGATCGTGGACCTGTTTTAAGGCTTCTATTATTTTATCCTTTGACATAATTTAATACATGCTTTCTAAATTGCTCATCAATCTTACGAAATTCTGCCAGTGAGCCTATTGTTTTTGGAATATCAAATCCAGCCATTAAATCGGTTGATGTATTTACTGAGGTTGCCGGAGCATCAGGTTTATCCTTTGATACTAAAACATTAAGTCTTGTTTTTGGTCGATGTCTAACAATCATTCAGTATCTCCATCAGCATCATCATCAAGACGTTTTTTTCCTTCAGGTATTACAGCCATAGACACAATACCTGTTACTACTACAACAGGTAAAACATAGACCATCTTCTCAGTTAGATAGGCTACTATCCATGAGGGTAATAAAATAATTAAACACTTGATAAATGCTTCCTTCATTTACCAATCTTCTTATGCAATTTAGAAATAGGCAGATTATGACAATCAGCCCTTACAAGAAAACCGTTGTCACCATCGGTTGTGCCTTTTTTCAAAAATCGAGCATTTTTAAAATACTTCTTTTTTGGCATAACACCAAGAAACCAGCCGCCTTCTTTATTATCTAAAACGCGCACAAAAGCATAGTAGTCACACTTTTGCTCGGTGTTGTAGGCAGCAACGCTGCACTCATAATTATCCTTGGGTGTTACTGTGGTCTTTTTAGTCTTAACTTCAATAGTTGTGCCGTCATCAAGGACAAGATCATAATTTTTATTATAGTTCTTGCCCTTGTTGACTACCACCCCACCCAAAACTATTTGAGCTATTTGCTCACCCAAGAACCCATAAACATTGCCTTTGCCACCCATGATACTATTACGAATACGCCCCATACGATTTGCGCTGCGGGTGGCTCTGCCCTTCATAGACGATGTTATGGGTACATAGATCATGGGTGAGCATGTTCTTTCATAAAGTTAAGGAGTTCGTTAATCCTTTCCTTAAAGTCTTTCCCACTCCCTTCAATCCAGTGATAGGTATAAGGGTCATAGTATTGCAGCATTTTTAGGGTAAACTTTTTAACATCTACCTCTAAAGCATCTGCCCATGAATCCAGACTTTCAGGGGGTACTCGTCCTCTCCCATTTTCAACCTGAGAAACAAAAGTAGCGTGAGTTATCCCTAGTTTATCAGCAAGCTGGCCTTGAGAAAGATTAGCTGCTAGGCGCAAATCTCTGATGTAGTAGCCCGCCTGTTGTCGTAATACTTCGGCCACCTTTGATCCTACTTTATATTTAGTATAAGCCATTATAGGCTCTCCTTTAAGTTAGAAAACTACGCATTATTGCGTACTTTATATTATATAGTACATACTATACAGAGGTCAACCCTCTCTAAAATTTTAATGACCGTCATTACCACCATCCTCAAAGGTACAAGGTATCTTATTGAACCTACAATAACCAGAAATCATGTACGCTTTTTGCCAAGCATCCTCATTGGTGGGCCAAAGTACGACACCACCATTCTCATAATCTACACCAAAATCTTGCCAATATAGTGTACCATCTTCAGTTTTACTATCAAATTCACCCAACACCGAGGACAAAAAGGAAACGTGCCAATCTCTTTCGGGATGAGGAACAGATTCTTTCTTTTTCTTAGTCATTCTTTTTAGCTCCCACTAATTCAAGAAGTTGTACATGCCAATCTTCAATTTTTGCATTAAGTCTATGGATCTGCACTTGCGATCTTGAAAGACACTCATCTTCATCAAGACCCAATTCCGCGTAGGCATTGGTAAAAGCCTCTTGTAAAACAGCTTTCATCTTCAATTCGTGCAGAAATGAAAATTCCTCAAGATACGATTTAGCTATTATTTCCACAGAGCTATTGCTTGTATCACAATTAAAACAAAAAGCTCAAGAGCTAGTATCGTATGATACCAAACCCACCGAGCTTCATAGATCTTTTGGGCCGTAGCCTTTTTAACAAAAGGCAAGCGCCACCCTCGTTCTTGCTTCACCTTGATAACCTCATTTCTGCTATCACCCTTCTATTACGACGAACCATGCCTATATATTAGCATAGGTAAAAAGTATTTACAAGTGCTTTTTTCTGCTTGACCAGACTTTATTTCCATGATATACTTAATATACCCCGGAAGGGGAGAACTATATACCGTAGTATATTTGGTAAGGAACCATGAAACACCAACGTAAAAATCGAGAACGTAAAAAGCCTAGTAATAGAAATTACTATGCTAAAGAGCTTGAAGATCATAAATATCATCAACGTGTAGTCCGAATGAAAAAACAGGAATTACAGAATACTCTTGAAAAAGAAGAAATACAAGAGTATTTAAACGGAGATGAAGATGAATAAAGCTATTGATGAATTGTTAGATGAAGCAGCGGAGGTAGGCCGTGTCCGTACAAACTGTCCTGATTGTGGGAGCAATAATACTTTTTCAGCTATGTATCTACCAGCTTCTATGGTAGTAATTTATAATTGTTTTGATGCAAGCTGTGAAATTAAAGGTTCAAAAAGAATTGGTTTACAAAAACACCAGATAAAAAATGGTCTGTTTAAAAAACCAATCGACTTTACAGAAGTCTTTCAAGAAGAGTTTTCTACGTCTAATTTTATTGAGTTAGCCTACAGCAAACAAGGTCTAAAGTATCTTGAAAAAGTTCAGTGCCTTGACCTACACGAACAAAAACACATCAATGTAAAATATGATCTAAAACAAGATCGTGTAGTTTTTCTTATTAAGGATTTAAATAGTAATCGCATTGTTAATGCTGTTGGTAGAACTATGAAAACAGAGGGAAAACCAAAATGGTATAAATATGCTAGAACCTCTGCTGATTATAAAATTGGTTGTGGTAAGGTTGCTATAATTGTTGAGGATATTCCTTCTGCGTGTGTGGCATCAAAACTTAGTAATGTTGTTGGTATTTCCATGTGTGGTACAGTCCTATCAGAAAATCTCTATCAACATCTACTTCAAGAAGCATACGATAAGGTATTGATTTGTTTGGATAAAGATGCAGCCTTGAAAAGTATGCACATTTGTGCTATACTGAAACACGAATTAAATTACGTTGGTGTTCTTTTTCCTGAGAAAGATCTCAAGAATATGAATGCTGACCAACTAGAGGATTTTATATATCAACATGGCTAAACGATCAACATATGGTTTCAGTGTCTATGCAGCCCGAAATAAAACTTTGCGTAGATTTCGTAAACCACCACTAAATCATCGTAAGAAATTAACCCCTTCTAAAAGTCGAATGAAGAAGGCTGGGAGCAATGCAAGACATTGAATTAAATGTTCTGGCTACCTTGTTGGATAAAACTTCGTGGGACAGAACAAAAAATTTTATAACACCAGTCATGTTTCCAAAGGACTGGCGACCATTGGCTCATACTATACGAGAAGCACATCTCAAGTATGAAGACATCAAGAGATTAGATAAAGCATCTTTAATTGCTGCCCACAAAATGTTATTTCCAGCTACACCAGATAGCAAGGCAGAACAAACCAGTGATCTAGTTGATAGTCTTATGTTGCTTGAGCAGGTAGACCAAGATCTTGCTTACGATTGGGCTAAAACATTTTGGCAGAGAGATATGGCACGACAAATTGGTGAGAAGGCCGTTGAATTTTGGACTGGCAGCAATGAACTTGCTTTTTCAGATATTGCGAAGATGATGGATCGTGTTGCGTCCAGCAGCCTTGATGCACACGACACCTTTACAATTATCCACGATAACTTTGAGGAACTAATACAGGCTACAGTTCAAGATCCTGATTTTACCTTTGGCCTCAATACCTTAGAGGAACACGTACAGGGTATGAATCGTGGGGATTTTGGTATTATTTTTGCTAGACCGGAAGTTGGGAAAACCAGTTTTTGTTCTCATTTAGCTGCACACTACGTTGCCAGTGGTTACAAAGTTCATTACTGGGCCAATGAAGAACTAGCAAAGAAGGTAAAGCTACGAATAGTCACAGCGTTCTTTAACACAGACAAATATGTTCTGTTTAATGAAAAACAAAATTATACGGAGGAGTACAAAAAAAGGCTGGATAAAAATTTAGTTGTTATTGATTCGGTTGGAACAAGTATGGGTGAGATTGTAGATTTTACTGCACTTAACAAACCTGATGTGGTGTTTATAGATCAAATGGATAAAGTTAAAATAAATGGCACATTTACTCGTGGTGATGAACGTCTAAAAGAATTGTATGTCAGTGGTCGTGAGTTGGGCAAACGGAATAATTGTTTAGTTTGGGCAGTGTCACAAGCTAACTATGAAGCACACCAACGAGAAGTCATTGAGTATTCCATGTTGGATAACAGTCGTACTGGCAAGGCCGGAGAAGCCGACATAATTATTGGCATAGGAAAAGGATTGGGAGTAGACGATAACACTCGCTTCCTGACAGTAAGCAAAAATAAATTGAATGGTTGGCATGGCACTTCTCATGCGTTTCTCAATATTTCTACAGGAAGATACTACACATGATTACTGCTGTAGATATTGAAAATACTTTTTCCAACGGCGATAACATGCCGTACAGTGGAGAAAATACTTTGGTGTCGTGTGGATATCTAACGAATACAGGAGAACAAGATTATTTGTGTTTTTATCATGCCGAGCAGCCACCCACAAAAAACAATGTAGTTGTGCTACAATCCATATTGGATAAAACAACACTTTTAGTTGGACACAATATTAAATATGATTTACTGTGGTTACAGGCTTGCGGCTTTATTTATGAGAATGAGGTTTGGGATACTATGGGAGTGGAGTATTTATTGGCAAGAGGGTTGCATCGTGATTTAACTTTGGGTGCATCGTGTAAAAGACGCGAGGTTTCTGAAAAAAAGTCTTATATATTTGATGGGTTTATTAAATCAGGAAAAGGGGTAGATGAAATACCGTGGGATAAACTTACCGAATACGGTGTGCAAGATGTTCAATCAGCCTATGACTTGGCTTTTGCACAAGCGAAATTATTGGACATCCAAATGGAAGACTGGGCTAATGCAGCCAACAATTAGATTGCACATGGATGTATGCCGTGTTTTGTGTGACATGGAAGGTAAGGGAATAAAAGTTGATGTTGAAAAACTAAGGCAGATAGAAACTGACTTTAGAAATGAATACATTCAATTAGAAACAGATTTACAAAATTTAATTGTAGAGTTCTGCGGGGATACACCAATCAATCTGGCCTCTGGCGAGGATAGGTCTAAACTGTTCTATTCTCTAGTGGTTGGAGATAAGAAGGATTGGAAAACATTTTTTGACTTAGGTACTGAACTCAAGGATGGAAAACGAAAAAAGAAGTTTGTAAAGGTATCTCCTCCGAGAGTGTTTAGAAGTAAATACCGTCACAAGGTTGGAGCATTTTTGAAAACAGTCCGACAAGTTTGTAATACTTGCAAAGGCAGGGGAAGTGTTGAATTTATACGAAAAGATGGTACATATGGTATGCCTCGTAAATGCAAAGTTTGTTTCGGTAGCGGAAGTGTTTACAAAAATCTTACAGAGAGGGCAGGACTAGGATTAACACCATTAAATGAAAAGGATTTATCGGTACACGGATTTAAAACAGATGTATCTACTATCCGAGAAAAAATACTACAGGTGCGGGGCCAGCCCAGACAGTATGAATTTTTAAGAAAATACATGCGTTACAATTCTTTAGCAACCTATCTTAATACTTTCATTGAAAACATCAAGAATAACACCGGAACCGATGGTTTTATTCATCCTCAGTTTATGCAGTGTGTTACAGCTACCGGACGATTATCCTCACGCAATCCCAACTTTCAAAATATGCCTAGAAGCAGTACATTTCCAGTTCGAGAAGCTATTGTTAGTAGATTTAAGGGTGGAAAAATACTTGAGGGTGACTACAGCCAACTAGAGTTTCGTGTGGCAGGGTTTCTCTCACAAGATCCACAGGCTTTACAGGATATTAAAGATAAAATTGATGTTCATGCGTACACGGCTGAGATCATTGGTGTAAGCCGTCAGGAAGCCAAGGCACACACATTTAAGCCATTATACGGCGGACGTACAGGAACGCCCAGTGAAAGGCGGTATTACGAAGCATTTCTTGAGAAATATAGCGGAATTGCCAGATGGCATGAAAAACTGGGTGACGAAGCTCTGGTACGCAAAAAAATAACCCTACCATCGGGTAGAGAATATATGTTTCCAAATGTCCGGCGTTTTCCCAGTGGTGGTGTTTCCAATGGAACACAGATAAAAAACTATCCAGTTCAGGGATTTGCAACTGCTGACCTACTACCTGTTGCATTAGTGTCACTACATAAAAAAATTAAAGAAAATCAAATAAAGAGCTTGATTTGTAACACCGTCCATGATAGTATAGTTATGGATGTACACCCCGAAGAAGAGGGTATAGCCATAGATTTATTAACGGAAGCCATGCTGGGCATTAGAAAGGAATGTAAATCCCGATATGGCTTAAAATACAATGTACCAATCGGAATTGAGTTAAAAATTGGTGATGATTGGTCAAATCTTAAAACTGTCAATGTAAAGGAGATATAATTAACATGGCAGAATTAGCAGTAATGCCGAGTATAACCGATCTGGTTACGGCAAAAAATATAGATACAGATGCTTTGATGGCTGCATTGGGTCAAAAGGATTTGTCATCTAGGACTAGCGAGGGTGGTAGCTCATTTTTGCCGCGACTTGCTATTGAACACAACACTGAAGATGATGAGGGTACGTCCCTTCCTCGTGGACAGTGGCGTATACAAGATGAGAGTGGAGAAACTGTCTATTCTAAGACTGTTATTTTTCGTCCATTTCTTCGTCGATATATGTATAGTGTATGGGATCAAAGCGAACAAAATTATTCGTCAATGACTATACAAGCTGCATCATTTGGCGATAGTTTCTTTGATACGACTGGTGGTTTGAAATGTGGCAAGATAGACCGAAAGGAGCTAGAGAAACTTGCCGCCGATGATCCTGCAAGAACTCTTCAAGCAGGAATTAAGTGTTCTCAGGTTTTATATGGAACAGTTGCAGCTAGTGATAGTGATGCGGCGATCCCCCATATGTGGTACGCGAGAGGCAGTAATTTTATGCCTGTTAGCGATTGGATTAAAACCTTAGAAAAACAAGGCAAACTTTTGTTTAATACTCGTGCTACACTAAGTACTCTTAGACAAAAGTATGGTGGGAATGTTTTTTATAAGGCTAAAATTGACGTAAAAGATTACGTTGAATTTGCCCCAAAGGGAGATGTTCCACTTCTGGAAAGTTTCATGGATCTTGTGAATAAGCATAATTCGCAGATTGAAGATAAGTATCGTGAAACTCGCCAAGATTTTGAGGATGTGGAGGTTGTAGAAGCCTTGGATGAATAATCTCATCAAGGAGTATCTGCAACTTTATTTGCAAAAGGTAGTTTCGGGGGAGGCAGACATCTCCCCTGTTTCTATTGCTTTTTTTAAAAGAGAATGTGCTAGGGCTTTGAGTAAACAATTTACTGGATCTGCCCGTAGATGGTCAATGCGTATGTCTGCATTAGGTAAACCTCTTTGTCAACAGCAATTAGAACGAGATGGTGTTGAAACTAAAACAGAATTAGAATATAATTCAGTTAATCGTTTTTTATTTGGTGATATACTTGAAGCACTGATTTACGTTCAGTTAAAAGAAGCTGGTGTTAATGTGCAGGGCTATCAAAAACCAGTTAGGCTTGAATTAGAAGGTGTTATGTTACAGGGCACACTGGACATAATTATTGATGGTGCTGTATGGGATATTAAAACATCAAGTCCCTATGCTTTTACCAGTAAATTTACTAATTACAAGCGTGTTAAAGATAATGATCCCTTTGGCTATGTAGTACAGGGACATTTATATGGAGCAGCAGAAAACAAACCCTTTGGTGGCTGGATTGTTATTAACAAATCGTCGGGTGAAATACAAATTTGTTCTGCACCTAGTATTCAAGATGAAGAACGCGAAGCTGCACTTAATACCGCAGCCCACAATATTCGTATTTTAAAAGATACAACTGTTCCCTTACAGAAATTAGAAGATATTCCAGAAAAATATAAGGGTACACCAACTGGTAATCGTCTTATGAACACCACCTGTAGTTTTTGTAGGTTTAAATCTCATTGTTGGCCGAAAGCCAAACTACATCACAAAGTATCTTCGGATGCCAAAAATCCACCATTGGTGTGGTATTCTGTTCTAAAAAATGAACAAATCTGATGAGAACAAAAACAAAATATATTCATGTAAACCAACATAAAATTCGTGCGAATAAAAAACATGGCACTAATGAACCTGTTATAACAATTAAACAGGGATCTAAAAATACATACTGCCATGAAGTTGCAATAAACGGTCCAAGTAGAGTACTTTATGGGGGTAACGATAAACCTGTGTTAGCGTGTGGCGCTAGAGTAGTAGTTAAAACAGATGCTGAGATTGAGATTATAAAATAATGCCTTTAATAGCTGTAGATAAATTTACCGAAAGTGATGTTGTTAATAATGAAAAATGTTTTTTTATCTACGCTGAAAATGAAAAGAAGGAAGGTGGAAGTGAATTTCTTAGAGCATGTACTAATACTTTGTACTTAACAATAAAGTCTGTTGCGTCAAATGATTGGGAAGCCTACTGGTCTGATGTTGATTATCGACAACACGTAGAAGTGTTATCCGAAGATATAAGTCGTATTCAAAATATTTTAAATCTTGGAGGTATTGTTTTTATAGAAAATATGTTTTTGCAGGAGGAACAGAATGGTCCGATGA
>Ga0114910_1001555_pt1 | contig 10803 bp, 8 predicted proteins | sample MalvireepMed_908_FD_83500 | JGI IMG/M metagenome (GOLD analysis project Ga0114910, IMG submission 83500) | Marine viral communities from the Global Malaspina Expedition - Malaspina viral metaG DeepMed_908 | ecosystem: Environmental > Aquatic > Marine > Oceanic | place: Mediterranean Sea...
CGCGCTGCAGACGCAATCGTTGCAGCCGAGCCTGAGCCCGTTGAATACGTTCGCGTTTGCGACGCTTTCGGCACCGGCTACTTCTACATCCCGGGCACAGAAACCTGCCTGCAGCTCAGCGGTTACGTCCGCGTGCAGAACACCTTCACATCCACCGAGATCAAGAACGGCGCAGGCTTCAACGCAGCCGCTCTTCCAGGTGCAGCTACAGCTTTGGCTGACAGCAACTCCATTGCCCAGTCGACCCGTGCACGTTTCAACGTCACTGCAAAGTCCGACACAGAATATGGCGTCCTGACAAGCTACATCGGCATGCAGGGCAATGACGGCGCAATGGGCGTTGACGAAGTCTACCTGTCGCTCGGCGGCTTCAAGGCTGGTTGGTACTACCACTGGATCGATAGCGGTCTTGCTGGCGAAACAGACGGCCTCTACAACGCCACGACACGCTTCAACTCGGTCATGTACCAGGCAAACAGCGGTGCGTTCACCTTCGGTGTTTCGCTTGACCAGAAGGGCACCGCATGGGCAACCAATTCGGCTGCAGCCGCTGCTGTTGCCGGCACTGAAGGCCTCGGCGTCTCCGGTATTCTCGGCGGCACTTTCGGCGCCGTAACAGCAAGCCTGGTCGGTTTCTACGACACAGAAGTCAATGAAGGCGGCGTTCGCTTCCTGGCTGCTGCTGAAGTTGGTCCTGGCACACTCGGTGTTCAGGCTGCTTACGCAACCGATGCAAACATGTACATCGGTGCCGGTGGCTTCGGCGTCACAGCAAGCACCATCTTCTACCAGGAATGGCTGGTTGGTGCAGACTACACATTCCAGGCTACCGACAAGCTTAAGCTTGGCGTTGGTGGTCAGTATGCTTCGGTCAACGCTACTGGTGCACTCGCTGCCAGCAAGCCAGAAGTTGGTGATATCTGGAAGGTCGGCATGACTGCTGATTACGCCATCACCTCCGGTCTTGCTCTGAAGGGAACCGTCAACTACGAAATGTTTGATGGTAACGCCAACATCGGCAACATCGAGCGTGACACTGTTTCGGGCTTCATCCGCCTGCAGCGCTCGTTCTAATCAAACCCCGGTTTGATCTGAAAGAACCCGGTAGCTTCGGCTACCGGGTTTTTTGTTGCCTTTCGTTCCTCCAATTCCGGGAATCGAGCGTCGCTGGACCTCTTCAATTGAAGAGAAGCTGAGAATTTTGCTGCAGGTGATGTTGGGAGCGGGAAAAGCTGCCGCAACTGGCCGGGTTCTGGTTCTCAGTCGAACAACGAGCTGCTCGAAGCCGCGGGTAGGGGGCAGGGGAAAGTGTTCGATTGACCGGAAACTTTGTCAGCTGTGGAGGGTACTACGCCGCTGATGAGTTTATAGCACTGTTTTCAGTGGCGTCTTTGTTTGTCGACCGATGCGAAGAAGCCGGTCAAGATTTCGGGAATTCCGGACAGATGCAATATGGGCGCGTGACCCTGACCGGCTACCGTGAGGGTCTGCAGCGCCGGGACGCAGTCTTTCATTTTCTCAAGCGTATCTATTGAGAGCAGTGTCGAGTGCTCGCCACGCAGGGCCATCAGCGGCATGCGTCCGAGCCCCGCGAATTGTGGCCACAAAGTCGGCAACGGAGTTCCGAGATCAATGTCCTTGAGACCGTGAAGCAATTTCGGGTCATAGTCGGCCAACAGATGGCCGTCCTTTTCCACATAAATGGCCCGGGCAAAATCGGCCCAGTCGGTTTCGGTCAGCGCAGGGAAGCTCTTGGAATGAGCCTCCGACAGGATCTGTGCTGCGTCGGCCCAATTTTTCGGCTGCGGCATGCGGGAAAGATAGGCCTTGATCTGGGCCAGGCCCGCACCCTCGATCACCGGCCCGATATCATTGAGAACGCCTGCCGCCATCACACCGGGGCGCGTGGCCGCAAGGACGTGCATGATCAACCCGCCGCGTGATGTTCCGATGAAAATCGCATGCTCAAGCCCGAGTGCAGCCATTCCGCTGAGCACATCTTCGGCTTCGATGACAATGGTGTAACGGGACGGGTCCTTGTCCCAGCCGGATTGGCCCCGGCCCCGGTAGTCGAAACTGACGACGCGCCGCGGGGCTTTCGGATCGGTGGAGAGAATTCGCGCCAGATCATCGAAATCGCGGCTATTGCGGGTCAGTCCGGGCAGGCAGACAACCGGCAATCGATCGTGCGTGGCTGGATTATGGCGTCCATAGTCGGCGGCATGCAGCTTGAGGCCGTCGCTGGCGGAAAAGAACACGCTTTCATATCCGCCGGTTGCCACTGTGGCGGCTGTGCCAGTTTTCCGGTTCGCCATCTTCAGATCCTGCTTCTTGTCGGTTTTGCTTCAGGATCAATCCTATAGCCTATTCGGAGTGCTGTGCGACAGGTCTCGTCTGCGGCCGAATCTGAGATCATCCTCGATGTTGCCGGGCTGACCAAGCCGCGCCTTGTAGACCTGGTAGTTTTCCATCACGCGTTGAACGTAGTGACGGGTCTCGGTGAAGGGAATCAGCTCTATCCAGTCAATCACGTCGTCCAGTGGCTGGCCACGCGGGTCGCCAAAGCGTTCGATCCATTGCGGCACCCGGCTGGGGCCGGCATTATAGGCGATGAAGGTAAGAATGTAGGAGCCGCCGAAGTCCCTGATCTGTTCTCCGAGGAAATGCGCGCCCAGGGTTGCATTGTAGCCGGCATCGGTTGTCAGGCGGTCTCTTGAGTAGGGCAGACCGTGGCGTGCGGCAACACCCTTTGCCGTTCCAGGCAGGATCTGCAGAAGGCCGCGGGCGTTGGCGGGCGAAATCGCTGCCTTGTTGAACGCGCTTTCCTGGCGGGCGATGGAGTAGGCAAGCGCCTTGCCCGATCCATTGATATCAGCACCGCCCGGTACAGCACCCAGTGGATAAGCCAGCGCCGCGACGTCAATGCCGCGGTTCCAGGCAATCTTGCCCACTTGCAGCGATGTCTGATGGTTGCCGCGCTTTTCCGCCATCGCTGCGAGAATGGCAAGTTCGCCGGGGCTGTCGAGATCGGCGGCAAGGGCGCGGTAGAGCATCTCTGCCCGCCATTCGTCACCGGCATCCTCGAGCTTGCGGATTGCCTGCACGGCCTCACGGCCGGCGAGTTTCGCCCGGTCCTGCTGAGAAGGCGAGGGGTACTTTATATCAAGCGACTTGCGGTCCAGTTTTGCACTGGCCAGCTGACCATAAAATGTGGATGGATATTTCGCCGCCCGTGCATAATGCTCCGATGCCTTGCCGCCGGCTCCGGCTTCGGCGGCGCGGCCGAGCCAATAGTGAGCGCGGGCCGATGATATCTGGCCACTGGCGACCGAGAGAATAGCCGAGAAATGTTTTGCGGCGGTCTTGGCGTCCTTGAGGCCCCGCAGGGCATACCAGCCCGCATGAAACTCGGCTTCCGCGACCTCTTCCGGACTCTCGGCAAGGTGCGCCGCGGCAAGCTTGTAAGCGCCCTTGATGTCGCCTTCCTCGTAGAGGCCGCGGCTGATGATGCGTGCTTCCACCCACCATTCATCCGGGTCAACCAGTGCGGCACGGTCCCTGGGCATTTTTGCCAGAAGAGCAGCAGCTTCCTTGTTGCGCTCGCGTTCGCGCAGCTGGCGAATGCGCAGATACAGATAGGCAGGTGTTGCGTGCCAGGAAGGATCAACAGCCTCTATTGCGCCACCGGCTCTTGCCGGGCTGCGGATAACTGCTGACCAGGCGTGGTAGAGCGAATATGCTTCGGCTTTCCGGGACACCTCCTTGGCATCGTTGACATGATCCCGGTAAAGCAGCATCTCCATGCGGCGGAAGTGGTCGTCCTTGCTCAGAAGGCTGTCGAATTCATCAAGAAAGATGCTGGTTTCCTGTCCATCCATCATGGCTGTGCGCCAGGAGGCCGCAGCAATGTTCCGGGCGCGCTTGGTGTCGCCTGTGGCCATAAGCGCCCGTACCAGCGTGATGGCGCCTTTCGTGGTTTCGGGCGGCTTGTCTTTGAAAGCTGCAAGCACTTCTTGAGCCGAAGGTTGTTCGTAAAACAGGGCGCGTTCGAACAGCCGGGACAGAGAGGCAAGGCCCGGCCAGCCTTTAAGCTCTTCGGCAGCCTGTGGAATTTCGTCTGAGGGCACGTCTTCCACACCCGACAGCACAATGGACCAGGTCAGGATATGCCGGTCCAGGGCCTTTCGAGGCAGAGAGTCGCGGATTGACCGGGCGAGGCTGGCGTTCCTGTTCCCCAGTGCCAGCAAGCCGGATTTGAGTGCGTCCGTTGCCGGTTTCGAAGCTGCGTCGGCTTGAGGAGACGCTGTTGCGTCGCCGGGTGCAGCGGAAGGCCGGGGCGAGGGCAGGGGGATTGCCCCCGAGGGCAGTGCTGCCGCGTGACCAAGGCCAGCCATTGTGGTGGAGAGGATCAACAGTGTTGCGAGTGCGGTTTTTTGCATTTGGCCTTCGGTCCGTGTTGACGTCTTTTGCGGCTGGCCGCCGCACCGCCGGCGCGGTTGGTCGTCCGGCAGTTTCGAACCCTGCATTTCATCTGGCAAGAACCGGTGACGAACGTGGAGGGAAATGCTTGGTCATTTCATTCATGCACCACATTCTGATGCAATTGCGGGTAATCTGCGGCGGGCAGGCCGGATTGGGCCTGGAAGGGACCGCAATCGCCGCAAAAGCGCCGCGAGATGATGCGCAAGGCTTTTCCATGGCCGTTATTTCCTGTATCGCGTGAAGAACAGATGAGTGACTGCGCCGTATCGGGCGCCGAGTAGAGTTTTTGGAGATCAGCATGTTCACGGGTTCCCTTCCGGCCCTCATTACCCCTTTTACCGAAAACGGCGCAGTGGACGAAGACGGCTTTGCGAGCCATGTCGAGCGGATGATCAAAGCCGGCAGCACCGGGCTCGTTCCGGTCGGCACCACCGGCGAGTCGCCGACGCTCACCCATGCCGAACACAAGCGGGTGGTGGAACTGTGTGTGGAAGTCACCGCCGGCCGGGTGCCTGTCGTGGCCGGGGCCGGTTCGAACAACACTGCTGAATCGATAGAGCTTGCCGTGCATGCCGAAAAGGCCGGCGCGGATGCGGTGCTTGTGGTGACTCCCTATTATAACAAGCCGACACAGAAGGGGCTGTATCAGCACTTCAAGGCTGTGGCGGAAGCAACCAGTCTTCCCATCATCATCTACAATATTCCGCCGCGTTCGGTTATCGACATGTCGGTGGAAACCATGGCGGCGCTCAACCGCGACTTTGCCAATATCATTGGCGTCAAGGATGCGACCGGCAATCTTGCCCGTGTCCCTGAACAGCGGATGGCCTGTGGCAAGGATTTTGTTCAGTTGTCAGGCGAGGATCCGACGGCGCTCGGTTTCAACGTGCATGGCGGAGTTGGCTGCATCTCGGTGACCGCAAACGTTGCGCCGCGGGAATGTGCCGAATTTCAGCAGGCGACGTTGCGCGGCGACTATGCCACCGCGCTGACGATGCTTGACCGGTTGATGCCGCTGCACAAGGCGATCTTTGCCGAGCCGGGTGTGGCCGGCGTCAAATATTGACTGGGCAAGATGGGTCTGAACAAGAACGTTGTGCGCTAGCCGCTGACAACCGTCGAACCCGCAACCGCGGCAGTGCTTGACGCGGCGCTGGCTCAGACGGGTGTGGCTGCCTGATCATGGCTCCGAAAAAGGCAGACAAATCGCAGCACGGCAAGGTCGTAGCCGAAAACCGCAAAGCGCGGTTCAACTACGAAATCGTCGAAACCTTCGAAACAGGACTGGTTCTGACCGGAACCGAAGTGAAATCGCTTCGCGAAGGCAAGGCCAACATCGCGGATTCCTACGCCAATGAAAAAGGCGGGGAATTGTGGTTGATCAATTCGTACATACCCGAATATCTCCAGGCCAACCAGTTCAACCATGAGCCCCGCCGGCGCCGCAAGATCCTGGTGAAACTGCGTGAAATCGCGCGGCTCGGGATGGCCGTGCAGCGCGATGGCATGACGCTGGTTCCGCTCAAGATCTATTTCAACGACAAGGGAATGGCCAAACTGCAATTGGCGCTGGCCAAGGGCAAGAAGTTGCACGACAAGCGCCAGACCCAGAAGGAACGCGACTGGAACCGGGACAAATCCCGGCTGTTGCGCGACCGCGGCTAGGTGCCATTTCAGGGAGGCTGGTGCTCCGGCTTCTATCGGGCAGCCAGTGACTGCGCGGCGTTTTCAAACACCGTGTCAAACATGTCCTGTGTCAGGCGGCCGGTGTTGATGTTGTAGCGGGAGCAATGATAACTCGAAACCACGCGGACACCGGCGATTCCGGTCCCGGCAGCATGTGCGAATGGGTGTTGCGCAACCTTGCCGCCAAGCGCGCGGATCGTGCTGTCATGGGCAATCTTGCCGAGCGTGACAACGACCTTCAGCGCGCTGCACCGGCTGATCGTCTCCCTCAGAAATGTCCGGCAGGTGTTGACTTCTGCGCCCAGCGGCTTGTTGCCTGGTGGCACACAGCGAACGGCGTTGGTTATGGCTGTTTCCTGCAACCGATACAGATTGCCAGAGCTTGATGTTTCGTCTGTCGCTGTAAAACCGTGCTGCTTGAGCGTTTCAAACAGGAGGGTGCCGGACTCATCACCTGTAAAAGGGATTCCTGTGCGGTTCGCGCCGCGCAGCCCGGGCGCAAGGCCGACGATCAACAGCCTTACCGAGCTTGCCCCTGCAACGGGATACCAGGTGTTCACCGGTCCGTTGTGCCAATCGGGGAATTCTTCGCGGTTTTGAAGCGTGAAGTCACGCAGCCGCGGGCAGAGGCCGCAATTGTAATCTGGCCGGTTTCTCACGCCCTCAGATTGCTCCGGCGAAGTTCTGCCCTCCGATCAATCTTCGAACTCGTCTTCGTCTTCATCCTCATCGACAGGTGTAAACGCCCGTTGCGGCCGCTCGGACGCGTCGCGGCCGATTTCCGACTTGAGGCTGGTCAGGTCGATAAAGTAATCGGCCTGGCGGCGAAGGTCATCGGCAATCATCGGTGGCTGAGATGACAGCGAGGACACAATGGTGACTTTCCGTCCCTTGCGCTGAAGCGCCTCGACCAGAGAGGTGAAATCGCCGTCTCCGGAAAAAATAACCAGGTGATCGACCACGTCAGACTGCTCCATGGCATCGATCGCAAGCTCGATATCCATGTTGCCCTTGATCTTTCTGCGGCCCATGGAGTCGGTGAATTCTTTGGCTGGTTTGGTAACGACCTTGTAGCCATTATAGTCAAGCCAGTCGATCAGCGGGCGGATCGAGGAATATTCCTGATCTTCAATCAAAGCGGTGTAATAATAAGCTCTCAACAAATAGCCGCGCGATTGAAATGCCTTCAGAAGCTTCCGGTAGTCGATATCGAAGTTCAGGCTCTTGGAGGCGGCATAAAGATTGGCACCGTCTATAAATAGTGCAATTTTTTCCCTAGGATCAAACACTTATGATCATCCTTTCAAATAGATCATCGATATTTTTCGCACGCTAATTCGGCCTTCATGTGGCAAAAGTAGATCGATTTCGAACTTCTTTTATACCAAACCTTTATCATCATCGTGCTTTTTAGCGACTCAAAAATGTGTGAGATCGAACCAAATGTTGCAGATGTATTCGCTTTTCAAGGGGCGACTGGCCGTTATTATGCAGAGCGTCTAATGAATCGATGAGTCTGGCGCAAGGCGTTCGACGAGATGAGAGCCAACACCTGACTTTATCCGGCACATTTTCGGTGGATAAGCGACTTTGGCCGCAAAGGACTTGAAATCACCACATAATGTGTTTATCGCATGGTCAAACTCCCCCATAGCAGTTTGTAAAGGACAGGCAATGGCCCGCGTCACAGTCGAAGATTGCATCGACAAGGTTGATAATCGTTTTGAACTGGTTTTGCTTGCCAGCCATCGCGCCCGTCAGATTTCTCAGGGTGGCCAGATCACCATCCCTCGCGACAACGACAAAAACCCTGTCGTCGCCTTGAGAGAAATTGCTGACGAGACGCTTTCGCCAGGCGATCTCAAGGAAGACCTCATTCACTCGCTGCAGAAGCATGTTGAAGTTGATGAGCCGGAGCCCGATCCGGAGCGTTACCTGCAGACCGGCGATGCCGCAGCAGAGACCGTCGTCGAAGACGATCAGCCGGAAGCCGTTTCCTTCGGTTCGATGTCCGAAGAAGATCTGCTTGCTGGCATCGAAGGGCTTGTGCCGCCAGAAAAAAGCGACGACTATTAAGCGTCTGATCTGGAAGCCCGCTGACTTGTGCAAGTCAGCGGGTAACCGGCCAGAGGCCGATAGACAGCTGATGCAATGCCATGCGCCGGTCGTTCGATTCGGCGCATTTTCTTGTTGTGGAGTGCCATTCCTATGATGCGTCAGTACGAGCTCGTGGAGCGCGTGCAAAAATACAAGCCGGATGCCAATGAGGCCCTGCTGAACAAGGCTTACGTGTACGCCATGCAAAAGCATGGCAAGCAAACGCGTGCCAGCGGTGATCCGTATATTTCACATCCTCTGGAGGTGGCTGCGATCCTGACTGAAATGCGTCTGGATGAATCGACCATCGCCGTTGCGCTGCTGCATGACACGATCGAGGATACGTCCGCGACACGGGCCGAAATCGATGAGCTGTTTGGTGAAGATATCGGACGGCTGGTGGAAGGCCTCACCAAGATCAAGAAGCTTGATCTGGTCAGCAAACGCGCCAAGCAGGCCGAGAACCTTCGGAAACTGCTGCTGGCGATATCAGACGATGTGCGTGTGCTGCTGGTCAAGCTGGCTGATCGTTTGCACAACATGCGTACGCTCGAGCACGTGCCGCCTGAAAAGCGCGCCCGCATTGCCGAAGAGACCATGGATATCTATGCCCCGCTGGCCGGCCGCATGGGTATGCAGAAAATGCGCGAGGAGCTTGAAGAGCTTGCGTTCAAGAACATCAATCGGGAAGCATATGACACGGTCACCGGCAAGCTGGCGGAACTTTCCGAGCGCAACCGTGACCTGATCCACACGATTGAGGACGAGCTCTCAGCGCTGTTCAGTCAGCAGGGTTTGCAAGCGAAGGTGAAAGGCCGGCAGAAAAAAGCCTATTCGGTGTTTCGCAAGATGCAGTCCAAGTCGCTGTCATTCGAGCAGCTCTCCGACGTGTTCGGTTTCCGTATCATTGTTGACACCGAGGCCGATTGCTACCGGGCGCTTGGCATCGTGCATATGCGCTGGTCGGTGGTGCCGGGACGTTTCAAGGATTATATCTCGACACCCAAGCAAAATGATTACCGTTCGATCCATACGACAATTGTCGGGCCTTCGCGGCAACGGGTGGAACTTCAGATCCGGACCGGGCTGATGCAGGCTGTCGCTGAACGGGGTGTCGCGGCGCATACACTATACAAGGATGCGACGTCCTCGGATGAGGCGGTGGTGCTGTCCAAGGATTCGCGGGCCTATTCCTGGTTGCGGCAGACGATCGAAGCATTGTCTGTCGGCGACAATCCGGAAGACTTCCTGGAACACACCAAGCTTGAACTGTTCCAGGACCAGGTGTTCTGTTTTACGCCGAAAGGCCAGCTGATTGCGCTGCCGCGCGGCGCGACGCCGATCGATTTCGCCTACGCAGTGCATACCGATATCGGCGACACTTGTGTCGGCACAAAGATCAATGGCCGGATCATGCCGCTGGTCACGCGGTTGGCCAATGGCGACGAAGTGGAGATCTTGCGTTCAGGCATTCAGGTTCCGCCTCCCGCCTGGGAAGAGATTGTCGTGACCGGCAAGGCGCGGGCGGCAATCCGCCGGGCGACGAAAGCGGCGGTGCGCAAGCAGTATTCCGGCCTCGGCATGCGCATTCTGGAACGGTCCTTTACCCGTGCCGGAAAACCCTTGTCGAAGGACGGCCTCAAGCCGGTGCTGCACCGGCTTGGTCACAAGGATGTCGAAGATGTCTTGACCGCGGTAGGTCGTGGTGAACTCGCGTCAGACGATGTGTTTCGTGCGGTGTATCCAAATCACCAGGAAATGCGGGTGTCCCAGCACAAGCCGGCAGATGAAGGCTGGTTCAACCTGCGCAGCGCGGCGGGGCTTATTTTCAAGCTGCCGGGGCTTGCGAAAACCCAGAAGCCGGCCAAGCGGTCACGAATGATCGGGCCTGATCCGGATATGGCCGCGATGCCTATCCGCGGAGTGGATGACAACTCGGTGGTCAAGTTCGGTCCCGGCGGTGCTGTGCCCGGCGACAGGATCGTGGGTATTCTGGAAACCGGGTCGGGCATTACCATCTATCCGATTCAGTCGCCGGAACTGACGAAGTTCGATGATGAACCAAGCCGGTGGGTCGATATTCGCTGGGACATTGACGAAAACAACAAGAACCGTTTTCCGGCACGAATCCTTGTGACGGCCATCAACGCGCCGGGAACCCTTGCCGAAGTGTCACAGGGCATTGCCACGAGCGAGACGAATATCCAGAATTTGTCGATGGTGAGCGTTGCTGCCGATTTTACCGAGATGCTGATTGATCTGCAGGTATGGGACCTCAAGCACCTGAACCAATTGATCACACAATTGAAAGGGCTTGGGTCGGTCTCCACTGTCGAGCGGATTTATCAGTAGCTTGCCGCGGCAATCTGGGTCTTAACCGCAGGAGCGCTCTTGCGTTTGCCTCTTCCAAGGGGCGAGGTCTTTACCAGTTCTTCGCTGTTGGCAGGCAGACTGTCTGCGGAGCGCGGGGCTGCGGCGCATGAAAATGCAAAGCTTCCGAGGAATTGTTGTCGGGCTGACTTAGAGCTGACACAAAAA
>Ga0114910_1001563_pt1 | contig 10753 bp, 9 predicted proteins | sample MalvireepMed_908_FD_83500 | JGI IMG/M metagenome (GOLD analysis project Ga0114910, IMG submission 83500) | Marine viral communities from the Global Malaspina Expedition - Malaspina viral metaG DeepMed_908 | ecosystem: Environmental > Aquatic > Marine > Oceanic | place: Mediterranean Sea...
AATAAACCATTCGGACCCGGGGGCGGTACCCGGCGCCTCCACCATGATCCGGCGACATGCCGAAGCGGCCAAGCGGCCGGATGATGATGGGGGCGAAACAGGATCGACGAGGGTGTAAAGAGCGACTTTTTGTTCGGCATTGTACCACCGTTATCGGGCTAAACTTGTAGTTGCAAATGACAACTATGCGGAAGCTCGTCTCGCTGCTTAATTGCGGTGTGACACTTCAAATTAAGTCCTAGAGGGTCGCACTTCTGGGCGGGGTTCGGAGGTACCTGGCAACAGAAACCTCCACTTCTCCTATTTTTAAACCGGCGGCGCGGAGAGCCATTTTCATCCTCGCGTCATGGAATACCGGGATCCCGGCTTCTCAAATGTGCCATAGTCGAACGATTATAGATGCATTGGGGCATTATCCCCCAACACAGCTTTCAAGGGCACTGGCTTTCCGGTAATAAAGCTAGATGAATCGGCGGCGAAAGACCGCGCACAGATGAAAAGCGGACCGATCAACCGGGCCCAGACAGGAAAGAACGCGCTGATGCCGCAAGACCACATTCGATACGACATTCTTGCCCAGGAAGCGCTGCGCGGCGTGATCCGCAAGGTGCTGTCCGAAATCGCGGTGACCGGCTACCTGCCGGGTGATCATCATTTCTTTATCACCTTCCTGACCGAAGCACCGGGCGTGCGGATTTCAACGGCACTGAAGGAACGGTATCCCGAGCAGATGACCATCGTGGTGCAGCATCAGTTCTGGGACCTGAAGGTGACGGAATCGCTGTTCGAGATCGGCCTGTCCTTCTCCGACAAACCCGAGAAGCTGGTGGTGCCATTTGCCGCCATCCGCGGCTTTTACGACCCGTCCGTCAATTTCGAGCTGGAATTCGACACGGTGCTCGACGTCGCCGCCAATGATGGCGAAGACGACGATGAACGCGCGGAACTGGCAGGCACGATTGAGCGTCTGGTCGACCCGGCCTCCAAGGACGACAAGGCTGCCAAGACCGATGCGGCTGAAGCAGGCGACGGCGATTCCGATCCGGATGCGGAGAAGAAGCCCGGTGCCGATGTGGTCTCGCTTGATTCCTTCCGCAAGAAAAGCTGACGGGGCAGTCTGATGAGCGGTGATGTGGTGAATTTGCGCATGGCGCGGAAGCGTCGCGACCGCACCGCCAAGGAAGCCGAGGCCGAGCGTAACCGCTTTGAACATGGCCGTTCAAAGACCGAACGCGATCTGGCGCGGGCGCGCAATGACAAGGCGAGCCGCGATCACGACGCCTCCCGCCGCGAACCTGACAAAGGCAGTTCCTGACGGATGGCCGGCGGACAGATCCGCAAGCACTCGGTCAGCATTCGCGGGCATCGCACCAGCATTACGCTCGAAGACATCTTCATGGACACGCTCAGGCAAATGGCTGACGCCCGTGGCATGGCCGTTGCCGCACTGATTGCCGAGATCGACAGCGCCCATTCGGCGCCCGGCTCGACGCCAGCCAACCTGTCCTCCGCCATCCGCGTGGCAGTGCTTGACTGGGCGCTTGACCGGACCGGCGGGACATCCTCCACGGACGAATGAAGCCGCACCGGAGCTGGAGATCAGCCGTCGGGCATGATCAACCGGCGGATCGGATCATCAACACCGGGAAGATCTTCGAACTGAAAGTCCCGCATGTCCAATGCCGGGGGATCATCGGCGATTGCCGATGGCGGATCGGCCAAGGGATCAGGCAGCGGACGGCGTTCGATGGCATCCGGCGCGTTCAATGATCGTTGGCGGGCTGCCTCCTCCGCCGCACGCTGGGCGGCCGCCTTTTGTTCGCGCTCACGCTGAGCCTGTGCTTCGGCGGCTAGCCGGGCCGCCTCTTCGGCTGCACGCTGGGCGGCGGCTTCTTTCTCACGCTTGCGCTGGGCCTGTTCTTCGGCCGGACGCTTTTGCTCTTCTGCGGCAAGCCGGGCAGCCTCTTCCTCGGCAACACGCGCGGCCTCCTCCGCCTCCAGACGCGCGGCTTCGGCGGCTTCGCGTTGCGCCGCCCGCTCGTTCAGAAGCGCGATTACACGCCGCAGCCGCTGTTTCTCGACAACGCCGGCCTGCAACAACTCCACCTTCCGGCGTTCCCGTTCAAAGGCGCGCATCGACAGGAAATTGGTCATCTGGCTCGCATCGATCGACACGCCCGGATCGGCCAGCAGACCATTGAGGCTGAACACAACCGAGGGATCGCCGCCAGCCACGGCCTCGACTCCGGGCTCAAAGGCCAATCGCCAGTCCGCCTCAAGACGCAAGCCTACAAGATCCAGCCGGGCGTCGCCCGAGAGTTCAGCATCCTGATAGGTGAAACCGGTGCTGGTAAATCGCATCACACCGCCGGTCAGGGTAAACGGCAGCTGCAGGGAGTCGGTCTTCATCTCGCCGCCGGCCATCAGCGCATCCACCATGCCGGCCACGGCATTGGCCTCAATCTCGAATCCTTCGCGATCAGCGGCGCCGAGTATCCGGACAAAGCCGCCGGGATCGATGCCCGAGATGGCAAGATTGTCAGCCGTCAGCTGGCCACCGCCGGCCAGCGAGGCGACAAGTTCCCGCATGGATTTGCCGGTGCCTTCGATGCTGGCGCTGGCGCCAGCTGCTCCGGACAGGCTTGCCGTGCCGCGCACCGCCCGATCCAGCGCTGCCAGACCGGCGGACGCTGCTTCGATTTTTCCTGAAAGGAACACCGAACCATCAACATTGCTGACGGAAACACGGCCGCCCAGACGCCCCCCGAACCAGTCCATTTCGGCATTGTCCAGTGACATCAAGCCGGTCGCGGTCGACAGACCAGCCTTGAAATTCTGCGCCACGCCACCGCGTCCGAGATCGATGCGGGCCGCCTCCAAGCCAAGCTGCATTTCCGGCTGGCCCGAAGCCGGCGGCAGAAATGGCTGATCACTCCAGGCGGCGCCATCCAAACTAGAAAGCTGGGGCCCCAACGCCAGTTCGCCAAGCCATTCAAGATTGGCATAGTCGACCCGCACCGCCCCCCTGGCAGACAGGACAGAAGCCGAGCGGTCAAATTCGAGCCGGCCGGAGAAGGTGTTGTCTTCCGCCTGGCCGGTGATGTCCGACAGCAATGCCGTCTGGTCATTGAAGGCAAGGCTTGCTGTCATCGACAATGGCAGGCCCGCGCCACCTTGTGGAATTGAATGGCCCGACATGATGATCAGCGGCTCGATATCAGCAGAATCCACAGCAAGACTGAACAGGCCGGTGGCGGGATCAGAGGCCGGAATGCGCCCATTGCCGTTGAGCAAGATTTGCGATCCTGCCGCATTCAACTCAAGCTCGATGGCCAGATCACCGTTACTTGCCCCGCCGGATGCGGCCAGTGACAGGGACGCCGGCCCCTCGCCTTCCAGTGGCAGGATGCGGAACCCGAGCTGTTCGAGGAGAGGATAGGATTCCGGATTGTCGGCATTGACAGTGATCGTGCGCGGACCGTCACCTCCCGGTGTCAGCCCCGTGCCCACGGCGGTTACCTTGTAGGCGCTGCCTCCGGTGACCCCCGTCACGGTCAATGAGGGACCAACATCCGGATCAAGCGTCAGCTTCAGCTCAGCGGTCAAATCATCAAAGGCCGCGCTGTTGGCGCCAAGGCGGCGAATGATCTGATGGCCGCCGCTCACCTGTTCAGCCAGCGCAAACAGGCCCGACGCAGATGTGGCGGTGAAACCGCCGCCGATCTCGCCGCGCGGTGCTGCAAAAGAGCCTGCGAGCGAACCGGTGAACTCGCCGGATGCGCCGCCAAAATCGGCAAATTTCAGGCGCTCGATGGTCAATTGCCTGTCGCGCCAGAACATCGACGTATCCAGGCCTTTGAGACTGTAGTGACCGGCAGTGAAAGTGTCTGCCGTGATGCGGGCGGCCAGATTGTACTCTTCCAGCGGACGAACCGCATTGCCTTCGCCCTGCCCAAGCAGCACCAGCGCCTGTACCGCGTCAACATCGAAGGTATCGCCGGACAATTCGACCGACAGCGTCGGCGTGCCCGACTGCGGCGTCTGGCGTTCCAGCCTGCCCTTGAGAATTGCCGGACCGACGGCGACTTCCAGGGCCTCGAAACGCTGCAGCGCGGAAGACAGGCTGACATTTGCCGAGAACCCTGCAGCACCGAGCCGCCGGATAACCGGGTCGACCTCGCCAACCAGCCAATTGGCCAGGCCCGACGGCTGGGTCGACGCCACGGTCAGCTGGCCCTCGAAACTGGCGTCGCTGCCCGACATCAGCCTTCCGTTCGCCTCGACCGTCGTTCTGCCGGGAAGATTTGCCGAGAAGCTGTCGACAAGCCAGGCATTGCCGTCGGGCCGGGCTTCCAGGCTGATTTCCCGCAAGGTGGTGTCACCGGCCACGATGGCCGGCAGATTGAGCGATATCCGTCCCGGCAGGGGCGGCGGCGGCAGGCGGTCGATCATCGCGTTGATGATGGCCAGCCGCTCACCCAGCGGCACGGCGGCGGTTTCCGCGCCGTCGGGTGCAGTTTCCTCGCCTGCAAGCCGGTTCATGTCGATCTGCTGGCTGTCGGCGAGAAGCAGGAATTCAGGATTAGGCCCGGTGTCGATGGTCGCCTGCCCGGTGACAATGTAGGGGTCGGTGGAAAAGCCGATTTCGGCGCGCCATTGCTCGATTGTCAGGCGCTCGTTGGTTGCGGCAAAATCGCCCTTGGCGACAACCAGCGGCTTTTCCGAAACAACGCCGCCCGGCCCATTGTCCGACAGGGCGGTGAAGGTGAACAAGCCGTCATAGAGCGGTTTGTCGCCTTCGATCCGGGCTTCGCCCTCGGTTTCCAGCAGCACCGGCCATGCATCCGGCACGACCCGGACGCGCATGCGGATCGAGCCATCGGCCTGGGCGATCCCGGTGGAGAGCGACAGACCGCCCCGCAGGCCTGCGATCTCGCCTTCAGCCTCGACAAGCCACGGCCCCGACAGGGATTTTGCCGAGACCAGGGCATCGACATTGCTCACTTTGTGGGTGCGGCCGTTCTGGTCATCGACAATGGTGATATCGGCATCGCTGATCGAGACCCGCTCAAGCACCACGAGATCGCCGGGCGGTGTCGGCTTGCGCTTGAGCGCCCAGTCAAGCCGGCCATCCTCGAGCACCCGCACCACGGCCTTGGGCGCTTCGACACGCATGTCGAAGATCAGAACCTCGCCACTGAGGAACGGCGCCAGTTCCGCATCCATCGAGAAGCGGCTGATGGTCATGGAGGGTTGCGCCTCGTCGCCCACCACAACGTCGGAGAAAGTCACGGAGGGGAACGGCACCAGCCGCGCATCGGCATCGCCACGGACCTTGACCGGCTGTCCGATGATCCGGCTTGCCTCGGCTTCAAAGGCTGTGCGGTAGGTGCTCCAATCGATGAAATAGGGCGCAATCAGCGCTGCAAACAGCGCCAGAACCAGCAGACCGCCAATGGCGACGAATAAACGAATCAGTTTTCAGTCCTCCATTGCAACCAACATAGCCGGATTTGCTGACGTCACGCCTCGAACGGAAACAGCTTGCCCGGATTCATGATGTTCATGGGATCGAGCGCCTGCTTTATCTGGCGCATGACCGATACGCTCTCCCCCATTTCAAGTGAAAGATACGAGCGCTTGCCCTGTCCTATACCATGTTCGCCGGTGCAGGTTCCATCCATAGCCAATGCGCGGGCATTGAGCCGTTCGACGAAGGCTTCCGCCGCCTCGATCTCGGCCGGAATGGCGGTATCGAGCAGGATCAGCACATGGAAATTGCCGTCGCCGGCATGACCGACAATCGGTGCGATCAACTTGTTCGCGGCAATATCTTCCTGGGTTTGAACAACACATTCGGCAAGCCGGGAAATCGGCACGCAGACATCTGTGGAAATCCCCTTGGCGCCGGGCCTGAGCTGCAACGATGCCCAATAGGCATTGTGCCGTGCCTTCCACAGTTGGGTCCGCTCTTCGGGATTGGAGGTCCAGAGAAACTCGCCGCCGCCGCACTCAGCAGCAATTTCGGCAAACAATGCCGCCTGTTCCGCCACGCCAGCGTCGGTGCCGTGAAACTCAAGAAACAGCGACGGCGTTTCGGGATTGGAAAGGTTCGAATAGGCGTTGCAGGCCTTCATCTGCAGCGCATCAAGCAATTCGATGCGGGCAACGGGAATGCCCATCTGGATGGTCATGATCACCGCGTTGCAGGCGGCCTCGACGCTTGGGAACGGGCAGACACCGCCGGAAATGGCTTGCGGAATTCCCTGCAGCTTGAGGGTGACGGATGTGAGTACGCCGAGCGTGCCTTCCGCGCCAACGAACAGCCGGGTCAGATCATAGCCTGCGGAGGACTTGCGGGCGCGTCGGGCGGTGCGGATTTCCTCGCCGGATGCAGTGACGGCGGTGACGGCGACCACATTTTCGCGCATCGTGCCGTAGCGCACCGCGTTGGTGCCGGAAGCCCGTGTCGAGGCCATGCCGCCGATCGACGCATTGGCGCCGGGGTCGATGGGGAAAAACAACCCGGTGTCGCGCAGATAGGTGTTGAGCTGTTCGCGGGTGACGCCCGGTTCGACCGTGCAATCAAGATCCTCGGCATTGACTTCGAGCACCTTGTCCATGCGCGACATGTCAATGGAAATGCCGCCGTGGGGCGCGTTGACCTGACCTTCAAGCGAGGAGCCGGTGCCAAACGGGATGATCGGCACATGGTGATCGGCACAGGCGCGGACGATCAGCTTGACCTCATCCGCGGAGCCGGGAAACACGACCGCATCGGGCAATTGCCCGGGGATATAGGTTGTGGTGTGGGCATGCTGGGCGCGCAGGGCCTCGCTGGTTTGCAGCTGCTCACCAAAGCGCTGGCGCAGGACGCCAATGACCGCGGCAATGCCATCATCATTGCGGGTGCCCGGTTCAACGTCGCTCAGTCCCATGTGATTTACTCCGTTCACTCGACTTTACGCCAGCTGTGTCAGATGCTTGCTGCTTCGGCGTGATGAGGTAATGTGCAAACTGAAGCGCTCTTGTCCAGTCTGGGCAGCGCCGCAGGCAAACAATAGTGGTCACCGGCCACTGTTAGTCAGGGAGAAGCCATGCTGTTTGATGCTCCGGTGATCGCGCCACCGCGCGGACTGGATCCGGCCTGGCTCGATTACAACGGCCATCTGAACATGGCCTATTACAATGTCCTGTTCGATCAGGCCGCCGATCTCGTCTTCGACCTGATCGGTTGCGGGCCGGGCTATCTGGCCGCGCGCAACAAGAGCTTCTTCACGGCCGAAACGCATGTTTGCTACATACGGGAACTCAAACCCGATGCGGTGGTGCGCGCAAGCACCCAGGTTCTCGACTTCGACAGCAAGCGGGTCCGGCTGTTCCAGGAACTCAGGCATGTCGACGGCTGGCTGTCGGCCACCTGCGAAAGCATGCTTTTGCATATCGACATGAGCGGTCCGCGCGCCGCGGCAATGCCCGACGACATTCTGGCCACTGTCACCCGCATGTCGGAGGTTCACAAAGACCTGCCTCGCCCAGAGCGGGCCGGACGGTCGATCGGGATTCCGCGGAAACCAGCCGGCGGGGCAGCCTGATCCATGCTTCTTGACCTCTTGCGAGCCATGCCTGGACGTATTCGGAGCTGGGTGCTTCCCAATATCCGGGCCTTCGTCGAACACCGGCAGCCGGTCATCTGGTGTCTGTCGCTGGTTATCGGCCTTTCGGTCGCCTGGGCGGCGATCGGATTCCGGCAGCTGATCGGCCTCGTGCAGCTCTACTGGCTCGGCGATACTTCCGAACAGGTGCTGACCGTGGCCAGTCACACCCCGTGGTACATGATCCTTGCCGGCCCGACGCTCGGCGGTGTCGTGGTTGGCATTCTGGTGTCGCGGTTCATTCCGTCGCGCCGCACCAGCGGGGTTGCGGACGTCATTGAGGCGCGGGCGCTGACCGGGCGCCGGCTGAGCCTGCGCGAAGGCATCATGAGCGCCTTGACGACGGCATTTTCCCTGGGAGCGGGCGGTAGCGCCGGTCGTGAAGGGCCGGTGATCCATCTCGGCGCGACCCTGGCGAGTGCCGTGGGCGAACGGCTGGATCTGCCTGACTACGCCCGCCGTACTCTGCTGGCCGCCGGGGTCGCCTCGGCCATTTCAGCGAGCTTCAACGCGCCGATCGCCGGGGTTCTGTTTGCCCATGAAGTGATCCTCGGCCATTACGCCTCCCGCTCCTTCGTTCCGATCGTGATCTCCTCGGCGGCGGGCGCCATCGTGTCGCGGGTCTGGTTCGGCGATGCCGCGGCCTTTATTGTGCCGGCCTACCAGATCACCTCCTATTGGGAGTTTCCCGCTTTCGCGCTTCTGGGCGTGGTCTGTGCATTTGTCGCGGCGACATTCCAGTTCGCGCTGTTGTCAGCCGACTATCTGGCGCGGCGCTCGCCGCTGCCGGTCTGGGCGCTGCCGATCTGCGGCGGGTTCATCGTCGGCTTGATGGCCATCGCCTTCCCGCACATTCTTGGCGTTGGCTATGAAGCCACCGACCTGGCGCTGTGGGGCCAGTTGTCGCTGGGACTGATGCTGACGCTGATCGTGATGAAGACGCTGGCGACCGCCATCACCTTGTCATCAAGATTTGGCGGCGGGGTGTTTTCGCCATCGCTGTATCTCGGCGCCATGACCGGCGGGGCGTTCGGCATCATCGCAGCGAGTGTCTTTCCCGAGCTTGCCTCCAGCCAGGCGCTTTACTCCATTCTCGGCATGGGCGCGGTGGCCGGCGCGGTGCTTGGCGCGCCGATTTCCACCACGGTGATCGTGTTCGAGCTGACCGGCGGTTATGCGCTGTCGATCGCGCTGCTGTTGACAGTCGCCATCGCCCATGGCGCCAATCTGGCGCTGCACGGACATCCCTATTTCCAGTGGCAGCTGGAGATGCGCGGCCTGTTTCTCAAGGACGGCCCGCACCGCAGCGAGTTGCGCAATGCGCGGGTGATGGATTTCATGACCCTGCCGGAGGAGGATGCGGAGACGGAATATTATGATCCGGAAACGGAAATCCCCTCGCTCAAGCTGACCGACACGCTGGAAACCGCCTTGCGGGTGTTCGATTCCAGCGGACATACCCGGCTGCCGGTGATTGCGGATGGCGAGGAAAAACGGATTGTCGGCTGGGCCGAGCAGGTCAAGGCTGTCAGCCATTTCAACCGCCGCCTGATCGCCGCCAGCGAAGAAGAGCACCGGTAGGCCTGCCAGCCGCAGCCCCCGGATTGAAATCCCGGCGCCTCACAGAGGGAGGCACTTTGCACAGGCAAACCCGAAAAGGTCAAAGATGAAGCCCGTTACATTCAGCCGCGAAGAGACCAGCGCCATGGTGGCCGAAATCCAGGAATATTTCCAGGAGGAGCTGGATCAGGATATCGGATCGATTCCGGCGGAAATGCTGATGCGGTTCTTTGGCGAACGGATGGGCGCCTATTTCTACAATCGCGGCCTGTATGACGCACAGGCGCTTGTCGGCAAAAAGATGGACAGTCTCACCGACGAGGTATTGGCGCTGGAGCAACCGACCAGGCATCCGCGTTAAAACACGAGCGTTTACTTCTCGTGCGAAATCCGGCATCCGCATGCCTGTGGATTTGAGCGGCTTTTCCGACGGCACATTTTCTGGAGATCAAACATGCAGAACCTCACACCGGCACTTTCGACGGCCGGCATCTACGCAGCGCTGAACATGGCGATCCTGTTGTGGATTGCGATTGAGACCGGAAGATTGCGCGGCAAGTACAAGGTTTCCATCGGAGATGGCGGCGTCAAGCATCTGATCCGCATCATCCGCGGCCATGCCAATGCGGTCGAGAACATGCCGATGTTCCTGATCATGCTGCTGATCGCAGCGCTGATCGGCATGCCGCTCATCGCAGTGCACGCACTTGGTCTGGCCTTCACCGTCGGCCGGGCGCTGCATGCCTGGCATTTCATTCAGGAAGACGCACCGGGCTGGCAGCGCGGCGGCGGCTTCGGATTGTCGTTCCTCGCGCAGGTAATGCTGCTGGTCGGTCTGCTCGGTCACGGCGTCTGGACTTTGGCCGGCTGAACTGCTCGGTATCGGAAGCCGCCGGGTTAGCTTGCGAGTTTGCCCTTGAGGATGAGTGCGGGCATCGTATCGGACGCGCCAGCGACATAGTAACGATCGCGGCCGCTGTGCTTGGCATGATAGAGCGCAGCGTCTGCCCGTTTCATGGTTTTCTCGAGAGTGTGCCCGGCAAAATGGCGGGCGCAGCCGATGCTGACCGTCAGGCCGATTTCATGGCCGGCAATATGCTTTGCTTCAGCGCGCATCTGCGCGCAAAGATTGTCGGCCACGCATGCGGCCTGTGCGTCATCCGCGCCTGGCAAGAACACGCCGAACTCCTCGCCGCCCAACCGGCCGACAAGGGCTTCGCTGCTCAGACTGTTGCGGAAGACTTCGGCCAGCTTCCTGAGCGCCTGGTCTCCCACATCATGGCCATAGGTATCGTTTACCGACTTGAAGTGGTCAGCGTCGATCATCAGAAAGGATCCACCCTGCGCCAGCAGCTCACCGATCTTGCCCAGCAGATAGGCGCGGGTCAGCACGCCGGTCAGCGTATCATGGCGGATGAGCTCATCGACCCGCTCGATGGTCAGCGTCTGCATGCGGAACATGTTCAGAATCACGATGGAAATCGGCGGCGCCAGCAGCAGTGGAATGAGAGCTGCCGGAAAAACGGCGATGGCAAAGA
>Ga0114910_1001567_pt1 | contig 10740 bp, 17 predicted proteins | sample MalvireepMed_908_FD_83500 | JGI IMG/M metagenome (GOLD analysis project Ga0114910, IMG submission 83500) | Marine viral communities from the Global Malaspina Expedition - Malaspina viral metaG DeepMed_908 | ecosystem: Environmental > Aquatic > Marine > Oceanic | place: Mediterranean Sea...
ATAAATTCATGCCTTGACACTTGCATCAATGATGCACAATTCCAATTTAATAATAGTATTAATAGACACATCATTAGAAAAATAAATATTGGTGTATGTCTGTTCATCAATAACTTTGTCTGCCGTGTAATTCCATGTGACAATTAGCACATAAAACAATACACTTTTTAATTTCTTTGAATATCTTTGACAGCCCGAATCCGTCCGACACCATCTGACCAACATTCGCCTCTTTGGTGGAATCGTGATGGTGAAACTGTAAAGCCCAAGTAGTAAATCTTTTCCCCCGTTTTTTAAGGGAATAATTACATTCACAGCAAGACAATTTTGCTTTGTATTCTCGTATTATACGGGCTTTTGATATTCTACCATTAGGAGTTTTTTTCTTATGTGACCAGTAACACCCATTTGGGATGCAATACCACCGCCTGTATGGATTACCAGACTTATCTTTAGCACCAGCCATAGCAAAATCATCTATACTATGACTAACATTACACCCTTTACAGGTTCTAGTTTTGGTCATTGTTGAATCTCCCCATTGCGACCCAAAATAATTCAGGTGTTAATCGCTTAACATTACCATCCTTGCACTTTCGTGCCATCCTGCTTACCTGCAACTTTAATTCATACTCAATTAATTCCATCGCACCTTTTCCAAGTTGAACTCCATCGTGACTAAATGCTTGTTTAATGTATTTTTTATTCATTGCTTATTTTCCTTTTTTGTTTGTTTATGGTAATAAATAATAAAGCACTTTTGCAAATCCGTATAGCATAAAAATCGATAGTAATGTGCAGAAAATTAAAATTGTTGCCTGACATATCATGTCCATTGCTGTTTTTTTCATTGTTGTTTCCTTTTTTTTCATCGGATATGGCATTATACGACCTATTTATTAGAAAGTTCCAAATTAGTTTATTCTGTAAACTCTCGTATTGATTTCATTAACTTTTCTTGTGCAGACTTTTATACCTATCTGATTTGCACAGTTATAACTACTCTTTGCTTTACTATGTGGTATTTCAATATATCCCCCTATTTCTAATGGTTTTAATTTTGAAGTAATTCCGTCATAATAACGAAAAGAACCCTTTGATGGTATATTGAGATTGTTCATCATTGTTTCCTTTTTTAGAATTGTTGAATGATAAATGAGTCATCATCAATGGGAATTAATGCCGTTTCATCGCTAATCGCTTCTATACTTTCGTATTCTTCTCCATAGTTCGCTTGAAATTCTTTAAGGCTGTCGTACTCTGCATACTCACAGCAAAGGGCAATAACATCTAATTCTACTTCCGTGCCTGTATCTTCTTCATATTCTACCAAGTATTCATACAAGGCTTTTAATCCATCATATGAGAACTGGTCACCCCTGTCCATGTTTTTAAATGCTCTCTCGAATTGGTACATATTTACTGATTGTTTTATTGTTATTTCTCCGTTTTATTGTTTGTTATACGACCTATTTATTAAAAAGTTCCAATTTAGTTTAATTCCCACCTGAGTTTAATATTTTTTTTGCATCTAATATCCCCCGCTTATTCCCCCCAGCCATTATCAATAATTCAACCGCATTATCTAAACCTGTACTTGTTTTCAACATTGTTAGAAGGCTTAAGTATCTACCATAGTTATTTTGAGTCGTATGTGGCTTATTTTCCGCATTACTTACAAGTTCTATTAATTCACTACGAATTGAATTAAATAAACTTTTTAAATATTTATTTTTAGTAATTTCTGCTTTATTCATTATTGTTTCCTTTTTTTTTAGTGGTACACCAAACCTATTTTATCCGTTGTTATCATTGCCATATCGTTTTCTGTGCAGTTAGTATATCCATTTATTTTTAATTCGTCTAAACTCTTGAATATGACCGCCCTCTTATCCGTGTCTTTTATCATGTTATCTTTTTTACCACCTGTAGAAAAACAAAAAACAAAATTGTTAGGTGCGTTTATATGCTTAAAGAATGGGACGCTTTTGGTATACCCGTAAAAAACTATATTAGGGTTGTCCTGTGCAATTTCTACCCACGTTTTAAGGTATTTTAGCGAATAAAAATCTCCGCTACTATGTATCCGCACATATTCCACTTTTTTACTTTCAAGCTCAGATTGAATAAGTTTTTTAAACTCGGTTTTATTCTCAGTTAGTTTGAAATTGAAATTGTATTTGTCTTGCACATTTTTATATAAATATGTGCCTTTGTGAGCATAGCAATACGAAATACAATCTTTAGCAAACGGGCAAGAATCAATAGCCGGCAAGTTGAATTCAAATAATCTAACCCCGTTCATTTTGCCTGTCTTTTTTATTTTTTGGTTTGTGTTAGTTAGTAGGTTCATTATGCTCTCCGTTTTATTGTTTCAATACCCCTAAATCCTCAGGTTGAGGCAAGGGGATTTCTTCTAAAGTAAATGTGTGAAACGATGGATTTATCGTTAGCCGACTATTGTCTTTTGTTTTAAATACCATCATTAGTTTTCCATTTAAAAGCTTGGTTCCTTTATAAACCACTCTTCTAAATTCTTTTCCGTCGTTAGTGCCTATTGTATAGCATTCTTCTTCAGTTAAGAGAGAATTAATCTCTCCATAATTATTATTAAAATTCCTCATTGTTATTTCTCCGTTTTATTATTTGTTATACGCTTGTAATTAAAAATAGTTCCAAATTATTTTAATTATTTAATATGATAGACCTACTGATTCCATCAATAAATCTATTTTATCCTGTACTTCGCCTTGCTTTTCTTCTAATGTATATCTTTTATTTTCAAGCCTATCATATTTATTATGGTATTTATTACCAAAGGAATTTTTAAATCCCATTATCGATAATTCTGTTTCATGTTCCTCTAGCCAAAAAATGCTATTTTCTGTTTCTTCGATTTTTTTACTCAAATTAGAAAATTTTAATTCAAGTTTATTTATTCTATTTAATTTACTTTGTTTACTCATTTTTTACTCCGTGTTATTTATTGATTTCATACCGCTTACACGCTACTGAATATTAAAAGTTCCAAAGTATTTTAAATTAATTTGTGGGGGGTTAAGTGGGGATGGGAATTTGATATTAAAATAATATGATAAATACTATAGTAGATATAAATATCAATAATAGTATTAAACATAGTAGTAAACATAGTATGTGACGAGGGCTTAACCGCCCTTTTTGTATAGGTTATACACATCCTGTCCACACCTGTGGATAACTTGTGGATAAGTATGTATATGAGTGCAATAAGTTGTTATTATTACTGTACTTACGTATGCATAATGTAGTGTAATATATGTGAATAACTTTTAATTGAAAAAGTTTAAAGTTTTTTATGGGTGTATGTGGTGAAAATAATGAGAGAGTCATTAAGTTTCAGATGTTTCAACCTACTCAACCGAATGAAAAGGAAAAACTCAATACACTTTATTCAACCCCAAACCGGATTAGGGGGGTACTCCATGTAATAATAAGAGAGACACCCATACTTATATTATTTTTTAAAAATTTTTAGAAATTTCTTGTTTAGTTTAGATTCGGGTACTATTTTATATAACTATGTTATATATAGCTATGTTATATAGCTATGTTAATACTATGATACTATTCTACTATTTTATATCCTGTAAGCTACTATTCTACTATTTGATATAGCTTAGCTAATACTATAGTACCGCAGTTATTTAAAAGTTATATACGACTATTTTAGTCTGTTGTAGCTATAAAAGTCATATTTTTACAATATATTTATTTTTCTTCTATCTTGATGACTTGTTGTTATAAATTATCGTATGAAATTAAGCAGGGCATCCAGTAGGAACCGGAAATATCGAACTTTAATCAGTTCTTATGATTCTGCCAATACATTTGAAAACTGTAATGAGTTAAAAAGGTTGGCTGATGAGATAGATATGTCGGATATAATTGACCCAACATCTACTGTATGCGGAAAGTTAATGGAAATAGTAGCGCGAGCCAAATGTCTAAAAGAGTTTGAATTATTACCTGACGGTGACCTGTTGTATAACAGACCGTCAAGGGCAGAGAGTCCGGAGGGAGTAGGACAGGCGAGTGTGAAAACATAGCGTGGGAGCGGCTCTCTATGTATAAGCGAACAATAAAAGGTCAGGAATATGTATTATATGACGATGAAAAGGAATTTCGGAGTGCTAGACCGAAATCGAAGATACATAATAACTGGCGGACAGCAAAGACTGGTCAATGGATTAAGTCGGATGATGGCAAGGTAACCAAGGTTATCAGGCGGGGCTCAATCGCTCACAACAAAAAGAGCGTAGATTACATTAGAACCTTGCTTGGCATGGCAAATTGCGAGCGAACTGCATTTTTAGGTGGTGACCCAGTTGGGGACATATGGCGGTTTGGCAAGGTTTCTTGGTATGAAAAGACCTTAAATGGCAGGTTATCCGTAAAAAAACGAATTTTTGCTAAGTATGTTGCATCGGGGCTTCAGCCTCTTGATGCCTACATGAAGGCTTTTCCTGATTGTGAGAGTAAAAATTATGCTCAAAAGCGAATTCAGATTTTATTAAAAAACAAAAAGGTAATGAACTTGATAGATAAAGAGATTGAAGTCCTGTTAAGCGATAGTGGAATTACAAAAACATATTTACTGGAAGAGACCAAGGGGATTGTTGACAAGAACAGTACCCGGGATTCGGATAAATTAAGGGCGCTAGAGACCCTGATGAAGATAGCCGGTATGTTAAATACCGAGAAAAAAACTGAGTCTCTTGCTCTGATTCAAGAATTCACCGGTTTTAGTCAAGAAAAGCTTAATGCTTTCAAGGCGGGGGTATTACCGGAGCATGGACAGGAAGAATAGCATACTCATCCCCATTAGATTCGCCACCAAGCTTGAACTGCATGAGTTGATATGCGGTACCGAGTTCTGCCCAGCCTGCGATTGTCAGTTGTTGGGTCATAACATAATGAATAAAATGCCACTAGTTGACAATTTTAATACTTTAGATGGCTGGATGTGTGATATATGTGACAGTGTGTTCGATTTACAGGATAAAATGGTGAATATCGGAGAATTTGATTTATATGACCAAGAGATTGCGGAAGCGTGATAAAAGATAATTTTAATATAAACCCTTCACCAAGTGACATGAAAGAGCGTGATGACGTTCTTTTGAGTGCTTTTAATAATTTGATTTACTTTGGCAGAGCATTTCTGCCGAGAGACTTTCTGAATAAATCGGAGAGCGCCCCCTTCCACTACGATATGGCTAAAAAGATGATTGATATGAAACCCGGTGCTAGGATATGCAATATCATTCCCCGGGGTCATGGCAAATCAGTCATGGCAAAAGCCGCTATTATGCATAAACTCTGCTTTGCCGGAGAGGATAGCCAGCATTTTGTTGCTTGGGTATCTGAGGAGCAGGGTCAAGCTATTGACCATTTAAAGTATATCCGCTCCCATTTTGAGAATAACAAGATGATTAAGTATTATTTTGGCAATATGGATGGTGGATTAGCCGGAAAGCGTTGGACAGAAAAAGATTTAGTCACTCCAAAGGGAGACCGGGTAATAGCCAAGGGAACATCCCAGCGGTTAAGGGGTCGTTCTGAGGTAGATGTCCGGTATACTGGTATAGTCCTTGACGACTTCGAGTCCGAATTGAATACCAAGACTCCCGAGCGAAGGTCTGAAATCAAGAAATGGATTGTATCTACGGTTTTTCCTGCGCTTGAGGAGACCCCCGGAAACGAGGGCTGGATATGGCTTGCAGGCACCATTGTTCACTACGATTCATTTTTACAGATGGTCTATGATGGTTGGAAGAAAGCCAAAGAGGACAAAAGGACATATCCTTGGGATGTGAACTTCTACCGTGCATTAGAGGGTGATGAGCCATTATGGAAATCGCAGTTCTCCAAGAAGAAACTAAATGCGAAGAAACGTGAGTTTATCGAAGCGGGTTTGGTTAATAAGTTTGCTCAGGAATACATGAACGATGCCCGGGATATTACAAATGCGGCATTTAAGATAGACAGAATCCAATATTATAACGGCAGGTTTGAAAAGAGAGGTAATATGCCGTTCATTATTGAAGGTGAAGATGCAATTCCTATTAATGTGTATATTGGTGTTGACTTAGCGGCAACCGCCAGTGCAACATCTGATTTTCAAGTTATACTGGTCATGGGCGTTGATTCCAATAAGAACCGATATGTTATTGATTACTTTCGGGAACGTATCCCAGCTTTTGATGTCCCCGCTAAAATTATAGAATATGCTAAAAAATATAGACCTGTCAGGAGAGTAACCATTGAAACAGTTGCCGCTCAAGAAATGGTTAGGGATATGGTGACGAGGATGTCTGCCAATGAAAAGAGATTGATGCCCGGATTATTTAAGGGAGTTAAGCCTCCGGCGAAAATGAAAAAGGAAGATAGGCTGGAAACGGCGTTGGGTCAGATTGTAAACTCAAAAAAATTATATATTTACAGACATATGACAGAAATTGTTGATGAGTTCTTTGAACACCCAAAACCGAGAAATGATGATTTGTTAGATGGCTTATATTATGCTGACTACTTTGCAAAACCACCCAAAACAGATAAAATGAGTGTTGACGACATTGAGAAGAAACAGGAAAAATTAGATTATTATAAATTTAAAAAAGCTTATAATTGGGTGACGGGTGCAAAAACTTAAATTAAATTGATGTTTTTATTGTGTTTCTGTCAATATATTATGTATAATTTATACAATGCCTAAGTTCGGAAAAAGGTCAAAAGAGCGCTTAAAGGGCGTTAATGTTAAATTGGTTAATGTTCTTAATGAGCTTATCAAAATAATGGATGTTACTATTATTGAAGGAGTTAGGAGCAGAGAACGACAGGCAGAACTTCTTGAAAAAGGAGCCACTAAGGTTAAGTATTCCAAACATATGGCAGGTAAGGCTGTGGACTTAGCGCCTTATCCTATTGATTGGAAAGATAGAGAAAGGTTTCATTATATGGGAGGAATGGTTCGAGGTATTGGTAAACAACTTGGTGTAAATATACGCTGGGGTGGAGATTGGGACTCGGACGGAGAAATTAAGGATAATAATTTTGATGATTTGGTTCATGTGGAGATTAGGGATTAATGCCGGGCGGTAATACAGATACAGTTCCGGCAATGTTAACTCCCGGAGAATTTGTAATTAAAAGAGAGTCAGCGGATATGTTAGGATTACCATTTTTAAGACAGTTGAATGCGGTTTCAGATAATGCCGCTCATGAAAATATTGATGCATTGATTGAACAGGCACAACTTTCGAATATGTCCCCAATGTTTGGTGGTGGAGAAGTTTCACCAGAAGGCTATCAAGAAGGTGACTTGGTGGAGAATAAGAAAGGAGCTCTATCTACATTGGTTGAGGGGTTGATTAGGGCTGGAAAACAACAATCGGCGGGTCTTCTTGGTAAGTACCGACATGATGCCAATGAAGAAGTGGTGCCGCAAGATATAACTTTGGAAATACCAGACTTTGCAAAAACAATCTTGGCAAATCGTCCTAGATATGACGCGTCGAAAGCAATAGAAAAAGCAATAGAAGAAGAACAAAGGATGCTTTTGGATGCTAGGAAACTCCGGAAATATAGGGGTGGATTTAGAATGCCGAGGGGATATCAGGGCGGAGATTTAGTTCAAGACCCTAATGACCCGCTAGGGATTAACCAAAGACAAGCTGACCCGTCTATGTATGCTGGTTCTGTAATTCAGGGTGCGGGTGGAGGGATGCCTGATGCCGCAAGTGCTTTAGATAGCCTAAGCCCACAAGATTCGTTAAGAGCAATAGGAGAGGCACAAGATAGCCTGAATGCGATGAAGGCAAATAAATTAATGGAACTTATAAGAGAACTTCAAATCCGTGGTGAAGGCGAAGCTATAGAGTCAAGTGGTGATTATTTGCATCCTCTTAATCAGGGACGGGGCTCTATTCCACTAAGATAAATATGCCTAATATGGAAAAAGATTCTAGAGCGGAATATAATCAGGAGCTATTCAATCAATGGAGCGATGCTCGTGTAGATTGGGAAGAAGAAGCTCGTAAAGATATTGATTTTTATCTTGGTAATCATTTTACATCGGATGAATCAGATGAATTACAGGCTAGAAATCAAGCAGATGTCCCAATGGACAGAACATCATCCGCAGTTGAAAAATTTAAGGCTGTACTCACAGCGAGACCCCCAGCATTTACAATAACCCCAAGAGAAGACTCCGATGTTAAGGTTGCCAGTGTTTGGCGAACTATTGTTGGGTATATCTGGCAAATATCAGACGGCGATGCTCAAATGAAGCAAGCCATACATGATTATGCTACCACTGGTATGGGTTATTTATATACTTATATTGATAGAGAATCTAATTTCGGGAAAGGCGATGTAAAGTTCACATATCTTGACCCATTCAGGGTATACGTTTCTCCTTCTTCGCGAAACCGCTGGCATGATGATGCTGACGGTATTATTATATCTACAATCCTGACAGGTGAACAGGTCATTAATCTTTACCCGGAATTAGATGATGTTGTAGACCCAATGACTGGTGAAGTATCTGATGGTCTGTTGCATAGTATTTCTGAGCACTCCGAGTCTAACGGCGAAGATTATCCATCGGCGCAAAACAAGAATTCAATGAAAGTCTTTACTCCCGCCGAGGTGAAGGATAAAGATTATATGAATGTTAAGAAGTATCAGATACTTGAAAGATTCTATAAAGTAAAAGTTCCTTTTTATCATGTCGTAAATATTCAGGATGGTGAAGAATTGGTACTGTCTGAAGAAGAATTCACTCAGTTTTCTGAAGAGCATAGAGATGTATTAGAATCTGGATTCTTAGAAGTTGCTCAGGTTTATCAAACTAGAGTAAAAGTTTGTGCTTCGATAGGCGAGATAGTTCTTTATGAGGATATTCTTAATTCAGACATTTATCCTGTTGTTCCACTTCCAAATGTTTGGACTGGTACCCCTTATCCTAAGTCAGATATATCTAGGGCAAGACCAATGCAGAGACTTCTTAATAAATTGTGGTCTCTTGCGCTGTCTCATGCTCAGGCATCTGCTGGTTTAAAATTATTAGTTCCGATTGGTAGTGTTGATGATATATCGCAGTTGGAGCAGGATTGGGCTAATCCCAATGCCGTTATTGAAATAGATTCATCTCAGGGTGAGCCGCACTATCCACAACCATCACCACTAGCTGGTGAATTCTACAAGTTAATACAGCAATGTGAGTTTTACATTGACTTTATATTCGGCTTACCCGAGATGATGCACGGATTTTCAGATAAAGCTCCTGATACTGTTCGGGGTACGGAGAGAATGATAGCCTTGGGTAGTGAAAGACCCAAATCAAAGCTGAGAGACATAGAGTTCTCTATTAACAGGCTTGGAAAAGTTATTTATAATTTGTCTAAGGGGCATTACAGCTATAAGAAAATGTTTCGCCTTGCACAGCCAAATAATGACCAGACGGATGTTATGGTTAATTTTTATACTGATGTATCCGGTGCTGTGGTTGACATCAAGAAAGAAAAATATAATATTGAACAGCATGATATAAGAATTGAACCCGGTTCAACAATGCCGACAAATAAATGGGCAGAGCTCAGTGTTTATCTTGAGGCTTTCCAGTTGGGTATTGTGGACAGGTATGAGGTTCTCAAGAAGAACCCGGAAATTTTTGACAAGGAGGGCATTATGAGGCGTACAGACGAGAAACAACAGATGCAGTCTCAGATACAAGCCCTTGAAGGTCAGTTAAAGAATTTGCAAGGAGACTTGCAAACAGCCCAAAGAGAATCCGTACAGGATAGGAAACGTGTGGAGGTTGAGAAGTTTAAATCTCGACTTTCCGAAGTTAATTCCGATTCTAAAGCGGATAGAAGAGTACAACGTAATAAACTTGAAACAGAGGTGAAGCTCGAGGTAGAGAAATTAGCGAACCGAATCAACCGTGAGGCTGATAAGGCAACTGGTTCTACTCTAAAATCCTAGAGACATCTTAAAGGAGTAAAACATGGAATCGTTAGAACAAATTGAGGCGAATGTCGAAGCTACAGCGTATGGAGATGAAAGTTCATTGGTGGATGAGGTCATTGCAGAGCAATCTGGAGAACAGGTTGCAAATGTCCCCGAGGAAGCTCCGGCTTTAGTAGATGAGGCAGAGGTACGTAAATTTCAGTCTATGTATGACCGCTCACAAGCGGAATTAGATAGTTTGAAAAAGTATGAACCTTTGGTGAATCTTCTGGAGTCGAGACCTGACTTGGTACAGACATTGCAAGATGGCATTGCAAATCCGCAAGGTGCACAGGAATCAGCTCCCGGTATAGGCAAAGACGAATTCAACCCTTGGGATGCATTTACAGAAGATGGTTCTGCTTCCAGTCAATATGTTAAAAATAAAATTGAAAACATGGCGAATGAAGTAGTATCCAAGAAAATGGCTAAACAACAGGCTCAGATGCAGACAGAAATGCATTTGAACAATACAGTGAACGAATTAAGGAATAACTATAAAATGTCAGATGCTGAGATTAAAGGTTTTCTTGAATTTACCACACAGCCTAAGGAAGCCGTTGGAATGGGCAATCTTGTGAAATTGTATCGAGATGTCAGTGGGGTTGGTCAAACAAATACTGATACCGTAAGTGCGGTTAGAGCCGCACAAGACGCTCCTCGCTCTGCCGGGGTTCTACAAGGACA
>Ga0114910_1001569_pt1 | contig 10736 bp, 8 predicted proteins | sample MalvireepMed_908_FD_83500 | JGI IMG/M metagenome (GOLD analysis project Ga0114910, IMG submission 83500) | Marine viral communities from the Global Malaspina Expedition - Malaspina viral metaG DeepMed_908 | ecosystem: Environmental > Aquatic > Marine > Oceanic | place: Mediterranean Sea...
CCGGAATTGATCAATGCTGCAATCCGGCCGAGAGAAGTTGCCGAGCCACCGATGTGATCGGCTTCGGTTTGCGCCTGAGCGCCAACGCCTGCGACAGATTCGGAAATGCCGCCCACCTGGTCAACAAGTCCGGAAATAGCGGAGCGTGTCTGATCAACCAGAGCGACGCCGCGTCCAACATGGGATTTTGCGTCAGACACCAGATCCTTGATTTCATTGGCAGCACCGGCAGATCTTTGTGCAAGGGCGCGGACTTCGGTAGCAACCACGGCAAAGCCCCGGCCAGCATCGCCGGCCCGGGCTGCCTCTATGCCTGCATTCAGAGCCAACAAATTGGTCTGAAATGCAATTTCCTCAATGACCGAAATGATCTTGCCGATCTGTTCGGCGGAATTCTCGACGCCGGCCATGGCATCGATCGCTTCTCCAACCACCCGGTCGCCGGCCTCGGCGCTCAAGCGGGCATCAGCGATCAGGCTTTCAGCCTTCAGAGCGGTCTCGGCCGTCAGGCGTATGCGGCCGGCGATGGCTGCAAGGCCATCATGTTCCTCGCCCACGCTCGCGCCATGGCGTTCGATTTCAAGGCGGACTGCCTCGAGATCGTCGCTCAACTGCACCGCAAGCTGTTCGGCCTTTTGCAGGTTCGCCGTCGAGCCGGTTATCAGGTCTTCGACACGGCTGGCCGCGCGGTTGAATTCATCGGCAGCCTGCTGGTGGGCTTCAATGGCCTGAGATTCGATGCGCACAGAAAGGTCACCGTCAGCGAATTGCGCCAGCGCAGCCGCCAGGGTCGTCGCGACGAAATCGCGCTCTTCGGCGATCTGGCCGTGACGCTGTTTCGTCATTTTCCTGGCTTGTTCGCTCAAGCGGTGCGAGACCTGTGTATCGATGTCGACGAGCGTTGCCTTGACAACGTCGACGAGGCGATCGGCCAGAAGGGCCCGCTCTGCCTTGCGAGAGAAGGCCTTGAACAGCCCTGTCCGGCTTTCATCAACAAGCCTGCGAATAACACGCTCGAGCACCAGCGCATGACCGCCGATCGACCAGCCGGCGTCCAATCCGATACGTTGGCGCACCTCTCCGAGAATGACTGAGCGGTCGACATAAAGCCCGTCGAACCGGCCATCAGCCAGGATTGACCAATGCGCCACTTCCAACTCTTCCAGCCGGTCGATCTGACGGCTGGAGGTGAACAGCGAAGCAATCTCCGGCGTGTTTTGCAGGCGTTCAAAGAAGGCTGAGAGAGCGACCCGGGCTTCGGCCTCAATCATCGGGCGCATGTCGCGCAGACGATCGCCGCTGTCTTGATCAAGCCTGGTCAGGTCAAGGCGCGCGCGCAGGCCATCAGCGGCCGCTGAATCCCTCACCCTTGCTTGAACATGCCCCACGCTATTAACCCCATAGGCGGCTCTGAGCCGAAATCACCGATTGGGCCAGCTTTGCAGCGTGTGTGGCGTCGTCCATCGGGTGCATCTGTCATAAATCCTGACAGGAAACAGCCGGTGTCTTCATGCCGTGTGCCGCTTGGCCCATGAAATTCTGGAAATCCGGATCTTGCCGGAATCTCGGAGCGGCTTCATGCCTTTATGGGAGCGGAACGATAACGCAGAACCACAATCCGGAGATTAGTTTGTTTTTTACGTATTAATCCTTGCCCGAAGGTTAACGCCGGTTACCAGTGTTAATCATATCACTGCGCCAAGCCTCGGTTCACCTTACCGGAATCAGGGCAGTTTCATGCAACAAATTACGTTGCGGCATAAGCTTCGGACAAGTTGCGCTGTCTACCCATTACTTCAACGATGGCAATGATGTCAGCTGGGGTCGAGCAATGACTGTTCTGGAAATAGGCGCGATTTTGATCGCGATTACCACGCTTGCGAGTTTTTCGCTTCATCTCCATACGAGAGATACGCGTCGCAAGTTCAAACGAATTTTCTAAGCAATACAAAGCTCCAGCAGCATAAGGCGCCGTTGCATAGACCGTTCCGCTTTGTGTGACTTGCTCAATAGCTAACACTTAACCCCCGACTGCAAAATCTTGCAGTCGAAGGGCGGCTTCACCCCGGCGAATCAGCATTGCTTCTGTGTGAACTCAGGCCGGCCGCGGCGCATGAGCCGGTTTTTGCAAGAGAACATGAGCCCGGCATCAAGCCGGATCCGGGTGATCTGCGCCAGCTGGAGCGCCTTTCGATTAATGAGACGTACGGCGCTTGAATTGTTTCTTCATATCGCGAAAATTTGCAAACCGCGCCGCGGTTCTGTGCGAAATGGATCAGTTCATACACGCGCTATGTGATTGTCCCAGGCACGCTGGTGGCTGGCCTGACCGAAACGCCCCGACTCACTTGCACTGATGAAGCCGTCCCGCCGGGCCTGAACGCCGCAAGTACCCGGGGCGAACGCCATATCCAGAGTTTTTCCGGTTATCGTGTCGAGTCTGACCAGCACACCGGTTTTGGGCGATGTGACGGCAAGTGTCCTCCCGTCATTGCTTATCGCAACAGATCCGGCATATTTGTTCAGTGCTGCTGAGACAGGGTCTTCAAGCTCGACAGAGACAAGGCCCCTGTCATCATCAAGCCGGGCAAGAACCGGGACATCGTCGAGTAGATCGCCCTCATACTGGCCGCCAATCCAGACTTGACCGCGGGCATCGACCGCCATGTGGCGCAGGGACAGGCGGTGCAGGTTTGCCGGCAAGGCGTGGGAGGAAAGCAGTTTTCCGGTCGCGGTATCGATGAGAGCCATGGAGGGCGCCATGGTTGGCAGATTAAGCTTCTGGCGTCCCTGATCCGGGTGTGTGCGAATGCCGCCATTGGCCACGCACAGTGTTTTTCCGTCCGGCATCAGCACAATTTCGTGCGGCCCCACGCCGTATGACGGGAATTCCGAGATCCGGGTGAAGCCATCAGTGACATCGTAGACGCCAATGGCCCCCTCGCCTGTTTCAAACGCATTCTCCGCCGCATAGAGCAGACGGCCATCTTCGGAAAAGACGCCGTGGCCGTAAAAGTGCCTGTCCCCGGGTGAGTGAATAAGAATGGGTTCGGCGGACTTCCGGCGGTGTATCGCAACTGCGAAATTGCCAGGACGACGGGCAAAAGCGACCAGCCAGTGCACGCTTGGGTTTGCCGCAAAGCCGTGACCACGCCCGGGCAACGGATGGGTTGCGACAAGTGACGCCGCTTCATCCAGAATGGCGACGCCATAGTTGCCGCCTGGATCCTTGTAGGCGGATGCAAACAGGATATCAGCGGCCAGCAGCCTCTCGGCACCCGCGGGTGTCAGGCTACTGAGCCAGGCAAGCCCCGCGCCCGCAAGGAATTTGCGTCTTTCGACAACAACAGGTTTCAATCGCCATCTCCGAACGAGAACCCGACCGCAAGGCCTCCCGCCTGGGCGAATTCCTGGTCAAGGCGGTCGATGATGATCTTGATGGCTAGATCGAGATAGGCGAGTTTGTCCCGGGTCTGCGGATCCGCGAGCAGCTTGCTGACAGGTGCATCGAGGCCTTGCGCGGTCCGAATTGCCTGGCTGAATTCAAAGCGAATGCCATCTGCGAGCCTGGGCGCCGTGTCTTTCGAGATGATTTCGATGCCGCTTTCATTGAACAAGGCCTGAAGCCCTTCCAGATTCGCTACGATGGACGGCAGTGCCATGCCGGCACGCCAGAAAAGAGCCGATTTCGGCCTGTCCCGGGTTGGCTCATCCTTGTTGAGGAACGCTTTCAGCCGGATGTCCCGAATGGCTTCAAGTCCGTGAATCATCTGGCCAAGAAGCAGATTCAGTGCTTCCTGATCCGTTCTGAACAGTGGATTGTCCGGGCCGGGCTTTCTGAAAAAAGTGACCAGACCGGTGTCGTCACGCCAACCGGCGGTAATCTCTTCTGACAGATTGACAAGATTGTCAGCGGCGGCGTGCGCAAAAGCGCATCGATGGGCGACCTTCGCCCCGCTGAGCGCGTCGCTGCCGCTGCCAAAAAGCAGAAACTCGATGGCACCGAGCCCCTGCATTGCAACACTCTGGCCAGCAAGCGACCCGGCACTGGTGACCGTATCGCTTTGCGAAGCTATTGCCGCCTGGACCTGTTTTCGCCCGGTCCCCTTGCGGTCAGGGAAAAACAGGATGCGCTCCAGGCGGTTCTCGGACATGACCGGTCCGAGCCGCAACCATTCCATGCGTCCCCAGCGATCAACGGTGGTGCGAAATGCGGTTCGCGCGGTTTCAAGATTGGCTTCGGAAGGGGTACTGCAGAGCGCTGACATTGCGGCGCCAAGTTCCGCTGCCGCACCTTCAAAAGCTGCATATCCGGGCCGGATATAGCCCGTCAGCATGTTTTCAAGCACGGGTTCAATGGGTGGACGCGGGGTTTCCTGATCAGCCCTTGCAACGCCAACGCTGATTGTCAGCGCGAAAAGAGAGACGACCAGATGTTTCATCACAGGCTTTCCAGAAACTTGAGAAGATTGTCCCGGTCTGACTTTTCGAGCCCGGCAAAACCATCCCGCGCATTTTGTGCTTCGCCGCCATGCCAGAGTATGGCTTCAGTCAGATTGCGCGCACGCCCGTCATGGAGGAAAAACGTGTGCTCATTGACGATTTCGGTCAGGCCTGTCCCCCAAAGCGGCGGTGTGCGCCACTCCTGGCCATCGGCAGAGCCGACCTGCTGGCCATCGGCCAGGCCTTCGCCCATGTCATGCAGCAGAAAGTCGGAATAAGGCCAGATCAGCTGGAACCGATGGGCCTTTGTCTCGGCTTTGCGGGATGTCACGTATTTCGGGACATGACACGTGGTGCATCCCAGATCGTAAAACATCTTCTTGCCGGCCAATACTTCGGCATCACCCACATCCCGGCGCGCCGGAACAGCGAGGTTTTGCGAATAGAATGTGACCAGATCGAGCACCGGATCGGGCGCTTCGGTTTGCCCAAGATCCGCTTGCACGCCTGTGGGCAGCGCCATGCACTCGGCTTGACGGAGCGTACAGTCACCATGACTTGCCGGGTTGTCCGGTGTGGAAATTCCGATGTCACCGGCGAAGGCGCCGGAGGATTGCTGACGCACCGTCGCATTCTGCGCCTTCCAGCCGAACCGCCCGACGGCAAGCTTGCCGGTGGCGGAGTCGCGGGCCATGGCGACACGGCCGGACACGCCATCTCCGTCGCGATCTTCAGGGTCGGCATGGGCCAATATATCGGCCGGATGAATGGCTTCAATCAGTCCCATGCCAATCATCTGCGGCGTCATGCGCGGTGACAGTGTGGTTTCCGGATCGAGCGGGCCAAAACCCAGATCTGCAACACTGTAGCTTGGTTTGCGCAGGGAGACTACAGAACCGTCAGCCAGTTCAACCGGTTGTTCCTGGTAGGCAATCACCATGCGGCCTTCGGCCTTCAGGCCGGGCACTGCCAAATCCTGCAACTGCCCGCCATAGGTAGGATCGGGGAGCGAGGCGATCACATAATCTTCCAGCGCCTGGCGCTCTTCATCCGTGCGTGCCGGGCGCGCCAGACGAAGAAACATCGAGGTGGCGTCCGCTGCACCTTCGGGCGGATGACCTCGGCCATCCTTGATGTGGCAACTCTGACATGCGCGTGCGTTAAAGAGAGGTCCGAGACCGTCTGATGCCAATGTCGACGAGGGGGATGATACCCAGAGCTTGCGGAACAGGGCGTTGCCGAGCTTGAAGGTTTCCTCCTGCTCGAATGTCAGATTGGCGTTGAATTGCGACAGCGCATCACGGTTGACCAGCTTGGTGGATGTGCCCGCACCGCCCTGCATCCGTTCAAATTGCTCGGGAGCTTGAAACGCCGTCGCAGGCTGAACCACCTGTTCAACCCGCGTGCGGTCCTTGGCATTGAGATCGTCACGGATAACCGGAAACTCCGTGCCGTCGGCCGCAGCCACGGGCCCCAGGGAGCTGAGCAGGAAACCTGCAACCAGGCTGCAGACCAAGGCCGGCAAAAGCCGCCCGCCTGGGCGTTCCGATCTAGGGGTTGGCAATACAAAGCGGGTAAGCAGTGAAAAGTGTTCGGTCATACAACGCCGCCGCGAAAGAACTGAGGCTGGCGCATAAAATTCTCTCTCCGGGGCCAAAAAAGATCCCGGCAATTGTGTTGCAACCGTCATTGCCGTCTCTTGAATGTTTAGTCAGCGTCCGCCGGTGAAGCGTTCAACTGACCGTATTTCTGTTCGCCCAGATTGCCGAGAAGCTCGAGTTGGGTTTCAAGGAAATCAATGTGGCCCTCTTCGTCGACGATCAGCGCTTCAAACAGGTTCTTGCTGACATAATCTCCTTCTTTCTCGCAGATATCACGAGACTTGGTGTAGGCGGTCCAGGCGTCCTGCTCGCCAGCCAGATCGCTTTCGAGCACTTCGCGAATGTTCTGGCCAATCCTGAGCGGGGCAACAGTTTGAAGATTGGGAAAACCGTCGAGGAAAATGATCCGCTCGATGATCTTGTCGGCATGCTGCATTTCCTCAATGCTCTCCGCCCGCTCCTTCGCCGCCAGCTTTGTGTAGCCCCAGTCATCGAGCAGACGGTAGTGCAACCAGTACTGGTTGACTGCGCCGAGCTCGAGGAAAAGGGCCTCATTCAGGCATTCGATGACTTTCTTGCTCTTTTTCATAGGCGGTCTGTGTCCTTCTGGTGAAACTGCTTCGCATTTTGCACCATCATGCCACCAGTTGCGAACGCCTTTTGGCCGCAGCCCTCTTTTTTGCATTTTCCATACGCAACCGCTGGTCGGCGATGCGGTTGAGCAAGTCCACCACCTTTGGCTCCGGGCTGCACATCTGGGCGTGATATTTCTGTGTCGTCTCGACGATGATGTCGATCACGCCCGGAAAACAGCCGCAGCATTTTCCGCGCGCGCTCATCGCCTGAAATACCTTACCCGGCGTGATCAGCTGCCATTCGTCCGCATGGAGGAAGTCCAGGATGACATCCTGGATATCCCTTTTTGATACAATGTTGCAGCTGCAAACGATCATGGCCGTGCTCTTACTTGAATACTGCGTCAGGGCTGTCGAGGCTGTCAGACCCTTCCAATTCAATCGTGCCCAGGTCCAGTGCGGCGATGGCGCGTTCGATCGAACGTGTCTGGGTGATCAAGCCATCAATCGCGGCCTGAACCGTGGCATTGCCCTCATCATTGCCCACAGCAATCATCTGATCATAGGCTTCGACCTTCTCCGCGCGATCGACCATCGCCTCCATGGCGGTGACTGTGGAATCGAGATCAGCAGAAAGCTCTCCAGCAATGGCAGGATCCTTTGCGGCCAGCAGATCGGCAAGCGACGGACCTGTCATTTCCGTGCCATCGGGCCTTGTGTAGACGCCGGTATAGGCTGTGCGAATGCCGACAGCGTCATAGCGATGCGAGTTGTGGGTATTGTCGGAAAAGCAGTCGTGCTCTTCTTCCGGATCGCCGAGCAGCAGACCGAGCTTCATGCGTTCGCCGGCCAGCTCACCATAGGACAGCGACCCCATACCAGTGAGGATTGTCGACAGGCCTCCGGCCACACCGCTTTCCTCGACGGCCAAGCGGGCAGCGCCGCCTTCTTTCCAGTTGGCGGCCATTTCCTCGAGATCAGCCACCAGCAAGTCACTTGCCGCACCAAGATAGTCACGGCGGCGCTCGCAATTGCCATTGGTGCAGTTTTCAAGGCTGTAGTCCGTCACCGGGCGGCTGCCGGCGCCGGGACCATTTCCATTGAGATCCTGCCCCCAAAGCATGAATTCGATGGCATGATAGCCAGAGGCAACATTGGCCTCGATCCCGCCTGCTTCCTGCAGCGTTCCGGAAATGAACTCAGGAGTAAGGCTGCTTGCGTCAACGGTCTTGCCGTTGATTTCGATGGATGGATTGGCAATCACATTGGCACTGAAGAGCGAGTTCTCGTCACTTTCCGAGCCATAACTGGCATCGACGTAATCAATCAGCCCCTCGTCAAGCGGCCAGGCGTTGACCCGGCCTTCCCAGTCATCAACGATCGCATTTCCGAAACGATAGACCTCGGTCTGCTGATAGGGCACGCGGGCGGCAAGCCAAGCGGCTTTTGCAGCCTGCAGTGATTCATCCGTCGGGTTTGCGAGCAGGTTCTCGATAGCCCGGTCGAGCACCTTGGCGGTCTGCAGAGCATCGCTGTATTTGGCTTCCGCGATATCAACGTAATGCGCGATAACGCTCTCCGGCGAAACTTCAGCGACGGCCACAGTGGTCATGGCGGTTGAAGCGGCAAGGCCGAATGCAAGTAAATATGCGGCGCTGGTCATAATCGTGTGTACCTCGTTTTACTTTGGTTTTAATCAGTGAATTGAACCACTTGCCGCGGCTCCGGCAAAAGTGGACTTCATGTCGATGTCGGCGATTGCGCTGAGCGGGATCGGGGCAAGCCTTTGACTGTGGCCAAGCAGGATTGCGGCATAGGTGCTGGCGCTTTCAATCACCTCGACACATGCATCGGAGCAGGTCAGCAGCTTCGCGGACTGCACCAGAAGATCTTCATCTCCATGCTGCGCGCCTGCGATCATGCCGAGCACCAGACACTCGTCGCGGCACAAATGACCGGCACCGGGCCGGTAGAACCGCAACGGACAGGTTGCGCAAGCGCCAAGCTGACGGACAAGGGAGGCCATAGCATCAAGAGCCACTCGTCCATTGATCGCGCCAAGCGCTTTCGCATGAGCTGACCAGGCAGCATCCCAATAGCGGGAATCGGAATGGGCCAGGCCCGCGATCCAGTTGCGATAGCCGTTGACGACCAGGTTCTCCGGCTGCTGGCGCAGATAGGCCGCAGCGGGACAATCCGCGCAATCATCATGTTCCATTCCGGCCATCATTTCCCCGCTCATTCAAACATGAGTATTTCGGTAATGTATATGGAAAGTGGAGTCAAACAGTTCAGTTTAGAACGACTCCAAACTATCGCGAGAAGCACTTTCCGCCCGCCACTCATCCTGTTATAATTATTGACTTTTCCAGACTGAAACACATTGGAAATTTGCATCGTCAGGTACGATTATCATTGTCGATATCATGACCCTGCGACGCTACCGCGCCACCCGGCGCTGTGAAGCCGGCCATTGGGAGCTGTCTACGCTCCAAGCAGGGCAGCCTCCGCTTATGGTTACGCCAGTTCCGGTGTGGATGGCCGGTTCCATCGCGCCTGCCGGACACCCTTCATGCTGCCCTGCTTATAGGAGAGATATGCCAGACGCCCACCGTCTTTGCCGTCCTGTTTGGATGTCACCACCAGTTGGCCGCAGTCATCTCCGTGAAACGCCAGTTTGGTCGGGAAGGTGACCGGCAAGGGCACATCGAACAGATGCTCTGCGTCCGGCGAATAGACCCTCAACGCGGCTCCGTCGACCGCAGCAATCCAGTAGCGGCCTTCAGCATCCAGAGCCGCGCCATCAGGGCGGCCGGCCAAGGATTTCATGTCGGCAAACAGTATCGGAGCCCCCGTCTGCCCGCCGTCCGGGTCGAGGCCAACCGTCCATATGGTCTGCACGTCCGGGTGTGAGTCCGAATAGTAAAGACGGCCCCTTGTGATATCGATTGCCATACCGTTGGGAATGGTTAGTCCCTCGATGACAGGGACCAGAGCCAGATCTTCGGCAATCCGCCAGATTGCACCCTCTCCCCTGGCCGCCGTCAGCGACATCGTCGAAACCCACAACCGGCCCTGCGCATCGACGGTTGCATCATTGAACCGATGACCATTACGGGTCTGATCGAGAAGTTTTTGCAATGCGCCGGTCTGCGGATCGAGTACGAAAAGTCCCGTTTCCAGGCCGATGACCGGCAGCCCCGACGTGTCGAGCACCACAAAACCGATTTCTTCCGGCAACTCCCAGAAACCGGCATCAGCATCGCGCGTGCCGGTCCGGAACAGCCGCTTGCCCACGGTGTCGACCCACCAGACATGGCCGGTCGCATCATCAACCGCAGGGCTCTCGCCAAGCACTGCTGCCGGGATTTGGGCGTGGTCGAATTCCACCATCGGCTCGTTGAGCATATGCATTTCGAACTCCGCAGGATTGGAAAGTGGTCATCATCAGGGCACCCGGGCGTGCGCTTGACAAGTAGAGATAATTAAAATTAGTACACTAGTGCAACTAATATTTCAGTTGAAAATGTATTTCTGGGAGGAAATCAGATGATCATTGCAAACCGTACGCTCGGCTTGTGCGTGGCCGCAGCCCTGTCGCTCGGCCTGGCACTGCCGTCCAATGCCGCAACAACACTCAAGATCGGGACCGTTCTGGCCCCCGCCGACCCGATGGGCCAGGGGCTCGAGAAGTTCAAGACCGACGTCGAGGCCGCCACGTCGGGCGAAGTCGTGATCGAGGTGTTTCACAGCTCGCAGCTGGGCGACACTACGGAAATGATTGATCAGGCCCGGGCGGGCGCCAATGTCGGCACAATCACCGATGTTGCCCGCCTGTCGAGCTTCGTGCCCTCACTGGCGATCATGTCTGCCCCGTTCCTGTTCGACACCTACGAGCAGGCCGATACCTTCGCATTGTCGGACGAGTATCTGGCGTGGGGCAACGAATTGAAGGAAAAATCCGGCCTGGTGATGCTGGCCTCCAACTGGTACCAGGGCCCGCGTCATCTGCTGACCCAGAAGCCGATCACCTCACCCGCCGACCTCAGTGGCGTGCGCATGCGCACGATTGGCGCACCGGTATGGATCGAGACCATCAGGGCCATGGGTGCAGAAC
>Ga0114910_1001573_pt1 | contig 10709 bp, 8 predicted proteins | sample MalvireepMed_908_FD_83500 | JGI IMG/M metagenome (GOLD analysis project Ga0114910, IMG submission 83500) | Marine viral communities from the Global Malaspina Expedition - Malaspina viral metaG DeepMed_908 | ecosystem: Environmental > Aquatic > Marine > Oceanic | place: Mediterranean Sea...
ACCCTGCACCCCCAGAACTCGTAGAGCAGCCCACCCCGGAGCCGGCCCAGCCGGTAGACCTTGCGGCGGCAGCGGGAGAGGTGGCGGCGAAACAGCCCCGTTCTTTGGATGATCTCGGCTTGGAGGAGGAGACTCGTACCAAGCTAGAGGCCTATGTATCACGCCAGATTAATGACGCAAGGGAGACCTGGGAGTCTCGTAAGCAGAAGGAGATCGAGGATGGCCAGTACATGACCCGCGACGAGGTCCAGGGCCTACTCACGAATCAGCAGCAAGAGGCTGCTGCTCGTGATCAGGCCAAGGATAGCTTCGTCCGGAATCTTGGTAAACTGGGTATCCAGGTCGGCTCGGAAGAGTATGACAAGGTCGCCGACTATTACGGGCAGGCTCAGGAGCGCGGCATGCTAAATCCCTCGATTCTCAGCGATCCTGCTGGACTCGAGATGCTTGTCAAGCTCTCCGGCGCGTTGCCTGAAGGTGTCGCGGACCAGATCCAACCGAGTCAGGGGCTTCCCAAGACTCACCCCTCTGGTCTGCAGCACTCGGACGGCAGTATCCAGCTCGGCGCTGTCCTCTCTGAGGGGCAGGAAATGCCGTCACAGATGCGTATCGAGAAGGCAATGATCGAGGCCATGAGAGATTCCAGTTAAACTCTCTCGCGCACTCGCGCATTAACGCCTAGCTCTAGGAGGAGCAACCATGGCATCCTACTCTTATTCTCAAGCGATTGACACGCTCACCACGGCGGCAATCGACGAGGCAACTAGCGATCTCGCTAATCTCGTAAACGAAGGTGGTGAAAAAGTAATGAAGAAGATGCAGTCGAAAGGCCGTATCTTCATGGTAAATGACGCTGAAAAAGTAAAGCACCCGGTGCTCTACGGAAGTGGCTCTACTCTACTCTTCGATCCTGACACTTTTACTGGTGCGACCGGCGCTGGACTCACTGGCCATGAGGCAGAAGAGATCATGTCCTACGCCCAGTTCCACATGTGTGCAGGCACACGGAACATCAACTACCCACAGGCTATGCCTGCCGGTAACCATATTCCCTACATCAGTAACGCCATCAAGATGCACATGATGGACATCCTGAACAAGGAAGAAAAGCAGTTCATCGTCGGTAACGCTGACGGATCTACTCACGCTCTTGTGGGTGCATTTGTTGGTGATGTTGGTTACTCAGCTTCTCTCCCCTTCTCTCTAGCTGGTCTTCTCGAGAACGCGACATCCGCTCCGTTTGCAGGGATTTCTTGGGACGACGGTGCTACCCTTGCTGAATGGCAAGTAGGTACTGTGGCAACGGGTACTGCCGATCCAACTACCATGGATACATTTGGTCCTGAGTTGGATGCAGCTATCTTGGCTTCATCTTACTCTGAGATGGAGCGTCCTGACTGGATTCTTACATCAAAACTGGTTTACTCTAACCTCTTGACTGCATTACGAGTTAAGAGTCAGATTAACGATGCTGTTATTGCTAACCTCGGCTCTACCTCAGAAATTCCCTACGCCGGATGCACGATCGACTGGTCACGCTACATGGCTAAGGATGCTGTCTGGGATGTAGGTACCGGAAATACTCCCTGCCATCCTCTTGTAGGTCTCAATACCAATAGCCTCCGGCTGAATGTCGTGGCTGGTGGTGGAGTAACCGATGATAAACTGGGCTTCGTCCAGAAGATCGGTACTACTCAGAAGCATGTGGCACACACGCAACTGTTCGATCGCGTCCAGTACAAGCGTTGCTGGTCCCTCGATGGTGGTCGTCGCTCCTTCTTCCAGATCGAAGGCATTACTTCTTCCTGATAACTAAACTTTGGGGCCCCTCTCCGGAGGGGCCTCTAACCCCATAAATAGGAGATAACATGGCCTGGACATCAGAAACGAAGCTAGGAGCCGGTTGGACTTACTATGTAAAGAATTCGCTCGCAAACGACGGGACTACAGATGCGATCGATACTCGTCAGGCTACGCGAGTAATCGCATATTCTTCAGGCGATTTCGACGCTGTCCCTTTCCAGGCTAATACGGATCCTACTGCATCCGGAGCTGGCTCGACCTTCGATGACATGGAGGCAGAGACGGGCCTAGTCACAGTAGCCGACCCTTGGGCGATCTTACATACCTCGGCCATTCCGCCATACTTGCGCGTAAAGAATACTAACGGATCAGCTGCTTCTTATAATATCTATATCTTCGTTAAGCGGCCAGCCTAATGGCTACGCATACGCTATCGCAAATCAACCTCGGCGCCGGCTGGGAGCGGCATACCGTTACACCTTCTAGTGTAGCTCATAATGATGTAACAACCGGAGTATCTGTTTTAGGGGCAGAAAGAATCTTTCTCTATGCCTATATCGCTAATGATACTTACTGGGAGTATCTTCCAGATACATATGCGGTATCAAAGGGTACTTCAGGAGGATTCCTCTGGAATGATTCAGGAGCCTCTGGGTTAAACCCTGTACTTGGTACTGGATCTTATTGTGCTATTCCAGGATCGAAGGTAAGGCTGGATACTAATTCTTCTGGGTCGGATATACTATTCTCCATCCTTATACGGAGAGGCCACAGCGAAGAGGAGAACGAGGAGTGGTAGATCGAACCCCGATGGACCAGAACTTCGTCTCCCGCCTCCTGAACTGGGCCACGGGCGCAATCCTGGCCCTCTGTCTTTACATTGCAACCGACGCGCTCGAAAAATTAGAGCGGTTAGATGAGCGCGTCGATAATCACGAAACAAGGATAACCGTTCTGGAAACATAATCATGGCAACTCTCGCTGCGCTTCGCACCAAACTCAAGCAACGCCTAGGATTAGGCAAGCATTCTGAATTAACCCTCCCCAGTACCTTCCCATTGTCGGCTGATACAGACACGACCGGGTTTACGGCAAACTCTGGGGCAGATGACGCTACCCTAGACCGCGCTATGCTTATCTTTAAGGCCTGGCAAGCAGGCTCAGATCCGCAACTCTCTGTTCTTGTAGACGAGAAATCCGCTCCGAAAGATGGCGGAACTAACGCTAAAGAATAGTGGCAGCTCTAAGTACTCTTCGGAGTTCTTTACAGAATAGTTTAGGATTCGGCACTGTTTCTGCGGCGCAGGCTAATAAGCTGGACCGCTGTATTAACAGTGCTATCCTTCAGGTAGTAAAGGAAAGTCCTGATGACTCATTCCTAGATGAGGTCATCAATACTTCTATTCTTCAGGTAGTAAACGATAGCCCGGACGACTCATTCCTAGATGAGATTATTAACTCAGCTGTTCTTCAGTTAGTTAATGAATCCCCCGATGACTCATTCCTAGATGAGATCATTAACACATCTATTCTCCAGACAGTAAACGAGTCTCCGAATGATTCGCAATTAGACGAGGTAATTAACTCAGCTATTCTCCAGGTAGTTAATGAATCCCCCGATGACTCATTCCTAGACGAGGTAATTAACTCAGCTATTCTCCAGACAGTAAACGAGAGTCCCGACGACTCCTACCTAGACGAGATCATCAACAGCGCTGTTCTCCAGGTAGTAAACGAGTCTCCTGATGACTCTTACTTAGACGAGATCATCAACAGTGCTGTTCTCCAGGTAGTAAACGAGTCTCCTGATGACTCTTACTTAGACGAGATCATCAACAGCGCTGTTCTCCAGTTAGTAAACGAGAGTCCCGATGACTCCTACTTAGACGAGATTATCAACACATCTATTCTCCAGACAGTAAACGAGTCTCCTGATGACTCTTACTTAGACGAGATCATCAACAGTGCTGTTCTCCAGTTAGTAAACGAGAGTCCCGACGACTCCTACTTAGACGAGATTATCAACACGGCTATTCTCCAGGTAGTAAACGAGAGTCTGGATAACGATACTCTAGACGAGGCACTGAATGCTGGCCTAGCCCGCGCCTATAGCGACGGGATCCCCGGCATCGAGCGCGATGTCTTCATGGGCGAGACATTCGGTGAAGTCACGAACTATTTAGTTAACGATAGCAGCGGAACATCTATAGGTGATACTTCTATTACCCTAGATACTGGGACATCTCTCACTACAGATAAGGTTGCGCTTCAAGATATTCTTGAGATTACCAGCGGACCACAATCAGGTAAGAAATGGCTCATCCGTGATGTTCCTAGCGCCACTGTACTAGATCTCGGCGCTCCTATGGCTGTCGTCATCGGGGATGATGTAGGAACAAAAATTACTCGCCGTGCAATAGAACTCCCCTCGGCCGGCTCGGTCGTAGCAGTCAAGCTTGTCGATGGTCAGAATCTCTCCTACTATCCACAGGGGGCGGCAAACAACTTCATGGATCCCTTCGAGACTGGCGATCCGGTTTGTTACGAGCAGAGATACTCCAAAAGGCAGAGTAAGAGTTACTTAATTCTCTATCCGGCGCCGACAGCCACAACGAAGGTAGTCATTATCCAGAACCGGGATTACACGGTAGATCAAGGCATTACTGCCCCCGAGGAGGCGATCGACGCCGTCGTAGAGCGGGCCCTCCATGTCTACCATACCTGGGCCGGCGATGTCGATCCGGTACAGGCCTCCCTCTCTCAGGAGGCTATCCGGGATGTAGATAACCAACTCCGCGACACATCTAGCGCGGTCAAAATCTTTGTGAGGTCCTGATGGCTTGCGAAGGATGTGGAACCGACTCTTGCTGCTGTGGCTCGATCACGGTCCAGGAGACGCCTCGCGTCGCTGGCGTCTCCCCGGACGATATTATTTCCGAGGGGGGCAATTATGGAGCAGATCCGCTCGGCATGCGTTGGCAGATCATTATTCCCTCCTGCCACTTACTTGGCCTTACAATCTCAGCAGACGCGAGTAATGTCGGCGGCCGACCACATCTCCAGTGGTATTCCGGTATTGCCTCTCAGGGATGGGGCGGAGTCACTATCCAACTATTTACTAGCCTCGACCCGGATGATACGGAGAACGACAATAAAATTTTTCGTATCAGTCTCAAGCCGGGGGAGAGTTGGACTCTCGGAGACGAATACTGCGGAACCTTTCTAGATGGGGGTCTATACGCAGAAATATGGGGTGTAGACCTATCTGATGCTTCAGTATTCAGAGAGTATGCGGCTGACGGCGAATATACCCAGTTTACTCGTGGCGGCGGTACTATAGACGCGCTCCGTCGGGATATGGTTTGCATGAGCAGTGTTTATGTTAAGCGTATCGACTATCCACCTGTCTATATGCCCGCAGATTCCGTCAAGCAACACTACTGGGCTTGCTGGAACTCAGAGGAGTTTCTCCACAACTTCTACGCTGGAGCCTCAACGGAAACTTGGGATAACAGTGGACAGGATCCAGGCGAAGGTGGGGGTGGGGGCGGCGCTCTTTCCGACCACGGTTATATGGACCGCCCGGGTTCCTCCTTCCTCTCTACATTAAGTGGCAGTACACTTCACACATACGGAACAGGTGAACCCATCCGTACATACAGCTCAGACTAATGGCAAAAATTACAGACACCGACATTTTCCCCCTAGCGACCACGCTAAACGACGATGCTCTCGTCTATACAGTCGACGGCTCGACCTCGACTCCCTTAGATAAGTCCATCCAGCTCCAGAACCTGATCGACCATAATAAACACTTCGGCCAGGTCTATGTGCAGGGCGCGTCCGCCACCCAGACAGTCACTGCAGACACCTGGACTAAGGTCACTGCGTTCACGGCGAACGGCCTAGTGAACGGCTGCACGGCCGACCACTCGAACGACCTGATCACCCTGGGCAAGACCGGCCTCTGGCTCGTCATGTACTCGGCCTCCCTGTATAGCGCATCGGTAGCCACGGTCGATCTAGGCATCTACCTAGATTCCACGATCATCGCCCCGACGCAGTCCACGCAGAAGGTCGGCGCCGGCTATACGCTCCAGACCGGCTCCGTAGGAATCGTAGATGTCACGAGCATCTCCGGGACGGCCGATAATATCTCGGTCTATGCCCGCTCGACGCACACGGCGTTCATCATCGGCAACGCCTCCCTCACGGCAATCCGTCTCATGAATACCTGATGGCCCGTATCCGCGTCGACCAGCTTCCCGTTGACCGTGAGCTCCAGGCTCGCGGCGAGGGAGCTATATGGGAGAAGCGGAACACGGACCCGGACGCGACCCGAGGCATCGTCCGCCGCACGGGCAGCGTCCAGCAGGATCCCGCGCCGAATGCGCCCGGCATCGCGGCCCGTGGCGCCCGCTCCTATCTGCACCTTACCCATCACTGGGGTCCCGCTATACATGAGCGAGTATTTACTACGGCCTTCGCCTTCAATAGCGGCGATATCCATGATGCAACTTCGGCCGGTACAGCATACTATCCCTTAGTATGCTTTCGACGACGCTCACCAGCGAGCGATAACTCAACTCGGCCTCTACCTGGCGAGGGTGTCTATGTTGCTCTTAAACGAGCAGGGGCGAACTATTACCTTGCTATGGGTAAGATTGTTGGCGATACAATATCTAATGAACAGACACAAGCTATCACAGCAAATATAGACCATCAGCTTGTCTTCGCACAAGAAGATGCAGATGACTTTAAGGCAGTTATCTACTCCGGGAACACTTATGTAAGTACGCTGGAGTACGATGGCTGGGATCTAACCTCCGGATCCTATTTCCTCGAGTATCTCGGCTGCGGAACGACAACCGTAGACAAGCCAGCCGCAACGCACCCGACGATCCAGAATATCTCAGTCTGGGATGACGAAAATAAAACCGCGACTGCCATTGCTACTCTTGTCCAGCGGACCTACGCATCAGACGAACCCTTCTATCATTTCCGCCTCGATGAGGGAGGTACATCCATTGATATGAGTAGTGAGAGTACGGCTCCCACTTCTCGCCTTTCCCGTCTCTCCCTGCACCCGGCCCCGCCCGATCTCCGCTCCGACACGCTAGTCTTCTCCGGCTGCTCGGGCGCCTTCGAGGTGCCCTTCACCAGCGAGTTCCTCAATCTCTTCGAGAGCAAGATCCGCTCAGTCCTGAATACGGACTTCACCTTCCTCATCAAGTTCAAGCCGGATATATCTGGGGGAAACCAGGACTTGGGCTGCCGCCTCCTAGATTTCGGTCCGCTTGCTACTATTAGTATGGGGGCAGATGGCAGGCCGGGGGCAACGCTAAATAACGGTCAAGTCGATATCAACTCGCTGCTCTTGGGAGGTAGTGGGGCCGCGAATGTAGGCACACCAGGAGGTAATCTCCAGACTATTGCGCTAACCAGTGTTGGTGGCGTTGGCACCGACCCTAACATCATCCTCACCTGGATCGATTCAGATGGCGACATACAACAAGCAGATTCTGCTGATACGGTTCCAGGGGGTAAGTTGCCCGCAAGCTATACGGCTCACACCGAGATCGATCTCCGCCACCTGTACAGCATCTTCCTCGGCTCGGACGAGGAGCAGACAGCCACCTCCTACTTCTCCGGCTCCATCGAGAAGTTCGCGCTCTACCCCTCCCGCGTCGAGAGCGACATCGGCCCGGCCTCAGCGACCTTCTACTTCGACTTCACGACCGGCGAACTACGCGACCAGGCCGCCAGCATCCCTGGCCGTCTCGTCACGCACTTCCCGAGTGTAGGCCCTCCCACATATACCCACGGATCTGCTGCCTTCTCCGATGGCGCTCATGTCGGCATCGCCGGCGGCGTCGCCATGACCAGCAGCGGCCCGGCCGGCTGGACGACAAACCTCGCCGCCCCGCTGACGACCGACATGCAGGCCCAGCAGCACGGCGACAAGATCTATGTGGCCTCGGGCGGCTATGTCCATGTCGCGGATACTCGCCGGGAGCGCATGCGGACGCTGGGCATCCACGAGCCCGGCTCGGACGCCTTCGTCGGCACGGCCGGCGGCGGCAACCTCGACGGCGTCTACTCCTACGGCTATCGCCTCATCTCCGAGGACGGAACGGCCGGCCCGATCCGCCGCCTGAACCCCCTCCAGGCATTCGACAAGACGAGCGTACAGATCGGTATTCCGGGTGGCGGAGGCACCGGCACGGCGGATTCTGGCGAACGCGAACTAGGCGTCTCTGAGGGTGTAACAGAGGGCGTTAGCGGAGCGGGCAAGGAATGTTACTGGATCATCAAGGATGAACATGCGGATGTTGAGGATGGTGGGCAGATCGACCCAGTTAACTACCCGGAGTCTACGGTCGAGGTCCGCGCTCGGATCGACGATGAGGATATCATCGATGAGAATATCTTCAATCGCGGAGTGCAGGGGCAGCTAGGTTCAGGCCAATGGGGTGACATATCCAAATCTTCGCCTAAGCGGTTCTGCATCCGCGCAAAATATACTGCTCCCTCATTCAAGAATAACGATTTCACGGCACAACTAGCCTTCAGGTATGCCCCTGAGAAAAGCAACTCCAGTGAAGAGTCGACTCAGTCTATCCCTCTTATTGGCTTCGCCCAAGATGACTCACTTGGACGTGGAGAGGGAACCGAGAAAGGCTTCTACGTACCGGATTTCATGCTTGCCCTCTCAAAGAAGTCGAACTACTATGGCGATACGAACCCAGGTCTCATTGCAGTAGGTAAAGCATCAAGAGGTAAGGGAAATGGTATGCCTAGCTCGGAAAATATCTATATGGTATCTACTGCCACAAACTGGACGCAGGAGGACCCAGCGGGGATCTGGGCTGCATCCGATCTTATTCTTGATAGCGGCACCTATACAACATACAAGACAGACGGCACTGGATTTGCCGGCTGGGTAGAGGGTAATGATTACATCGTCTACTGTGCAAAGGAGGATAAGGATCTCATTGTCGCCGTCGCAGATGTAACTAATGTAGATGTATCGAAGGAGGACCCATTCTCCTCCCTATTAGGTGATGCTGCTAAGGGTTTCTGGGGGAGGCATGCAGGTTTCTTTACCGATTATCCCGGCAGACATAGTGTCTCTTACCGCAAGCCCTATGTTTATTACGGTGGAGCTGCGGGACCTAGGGTTAATAGCACCGGCAACAGTTCTCGCTATGTGCCCTTCATATCTACTGCCGGCGTATCCGTCTCCGCAATTGGTTACAGCCCATACCACTGGTTCCCCTCTGAGACCATCTTCTATCATGGACGCATCTGGTCAGATAAGAAGGACTTCCGCTCCGTACTTTCCGATGGTTGGGCTTGCCGTGCCGCCTTCCCCGATGATGGTATTAATGGGGTAGGCCCACTAAATAATAAGATATACTCCGACTGTTTCGGCTCTAAACCGAGACTTGGCGGAACGGCCGATAACCTACCGGATCTTGGGGCCAATACCGGTACGGGCTATACCTTCAAGATCTATACGGCAACCCAGAGTCAAGTCAAAAACAACTGGTCTAACTTTACTAGGGGACCATGCGAACAAGTTCTAGGCTCCTCGATTTCTAGCGGCCTATCGGAGAAGGTATATCCTCTCGTTACGCTAGGCTCTGACAACAGTACAACCTTCCATAGTAGACCACTCAGGTTATACTATACGAATCTCTACGGCGGCGCACTCATACTATCGACCGATTCGGTAGACTCCGGTATTATCCTTGGCCGGCGATTCTATGGCTTTGGTGTGCCAGATAATGCCCTCCAGATCGATACTATCGCAGGACTACAAGGAGGGAGCACTTGGTCCTTCAATACAGACACATGGATCTCCTTCCTGCTCAAGACTACACTCAAGGGTAGCGATTTCCTCGTAGGTGCCCAGGATCTACGCATCAGCGGTAACGACCTCCCGATCTCGTCTACTGTATATACCTCGGGTACACTTATCTTAGCTGCGGATTCAGCTGACCATGCCCTCCTTAGTGTCGGAGGATTCAATGACATCACACCCTCTAGTTCAACACGCGTATCTGAATTCCGTTGGTGGGTAAAGGATAGGTATGACACGAGCGAGAGCGACTGGTTCAGTGGTGGGTTCTACCAACCACAGAATCTAGTCGGTCGCCTAGAGAGCAGCTGGTATAAGGTCCCAGTTAATGATGATGGTGGGGCCTCTGCGGCAGCGGCGCTATGGAATGAGGGCAAGCCGAATATGCTCTATGCCTACATGAAGATGCAGCCAGCGGATACGAGCACAATCGACTCTGGTCTCAGTGCTACTCAGCTATCACACTACGGCCGTTTTGCCTACTATGACGGCGACGAGTACAGCACAAGTAGGATCGACACGATAATCGAGGCCATAGGTGATCCTGACTACACGACGACCAATCCAGGCATGATCGTCGATTTCCAGAGTGGCTCGACTACGACGCCCCCACCGGACGATCCTGTTCCTACTCTCGCCCTGCCCTCCGGCCCGGACCACACGATCTCCGCAATCGAGCTCTTCCGGACACGCGGCATCCCGGTCGAGACTGCCGACCGCACAGACGACGTGAAGGTCGAGCAGGCCACCGAGGCCGCGCACGGCGCCCCGCTCTATCTCCTTGCTCGAGTCCCGCTCACTGACCGCCACTTCGTGGACACGACCCCGGACGAGCTCCTCGGCTACGAGGCCCAGGAGGACAGCGGCTTCGGCCCGCCCCGCCGCATGGATGGCGTCTTCACCTGGCGCGGCCAGCTCGGCGTCTACGGCGACGGCAAGGACATCTTCTTCGCCGAGCCTGGCCCCTTCGGCTGGGAATCCTATCCCTCCTGGCTCCGCTATCGCGTCCCGGCCAAGGTCGCGGGCGGCGACATCCGGGCCG
>Ga0114910_1001574_pt1 | contig 10706 bp, 11 predicted proteins | sample MalvireepMed_908_FD_83500 | JGI IMG/M metagenome (GOLD analysis project Ga0114910, IMG submission 83500) | Marine viral communities from the Global Malaspina Expedition - Malaspina viral metaG DeepMed_908 | ecosystem: Environmental > Aquatic > Marine > Oceanic | place: Mediterranean Sea...
AGACTGGGCTCAATCCGACAGCCTCTGCAAATTGTCGCCAATCGTTCCCGTGGAGTTCATTGGCGTTTCGCTTTGTCGCAAGTTGCTGAGGAAGTGACTGGTCCACCTGTTTGTAAATTGCTGCGCACATCAAATCATAAAGGGGTGCAAGTTTGGCAGTTCCCGCCGCACCGATGAGAACTGAATAGTTCTTGGCATGGGAGTCGGAATTGCAGATCAGGATGTTGAAAATCACGGCGTCGAGCAGCTTCAGCCTTTCGCCAGGGGAAACGTATCGCGCCAAGGCATCGAACATCTGCACGAGTGATGCGCCACCGCGCTGACCAAGACCCGCGCGCTCGTATTTTTCTGACGGGAACAGGCCGAGCAGCTGGCAAAAATCTTCCTGGTGGAGACGGCGGATTGTCCCCTGGCTGTCGGCGGTACGGTCGTAGCGCTTGACCAGAAGGTAATCACGCTTACCCGCTCTGCCGGTGGTCACCTCGGCCGTCTCCAGACCGCAGAGCTTGGCCAAGGTCATACAGAAGAATTCATTTTGAACGCTGCCGGCCAGGCGTTTGATGTCCGGTTTCAAAATATGCGTGGAGGGCGTGCCATCGACGGGAATAGCTATCTTGCCATCTTCACCAATGTAGACAGGCAGTTTGTCCTGCACACCCGCCAATGACATGGAGACCCCCTGCTCTCCGATCAGGAAGGGGCGCTCTGGCAGTTCGTTCAATATGCGTTCAAGCGCCGCCTCATCGGGGACAACGCGGAAATTATTTCCGTCTCGGCGCGGCTCGCCGATCGCAAAGGCCCCTGCTGTGTCGCGGCCGATGTTCATGAGAAGGCCGACAATGTCCTGCGGCGAAATTTTCAGCTGCTGACCAATCTCGGAGAGATGCGTTTCAGGCAGAAGATTGGCGAGCCAGGGCATAATCTGATCAGCCCCATAGGGGCCCGACCGCAACGGCATGGTCAGCGAGATCGGGAATGCCGAGGCGCGACTTTCCCAACTCGGCTCATAGGCGAGCGAAATCCCATCGTGGTCGATGAGCTGGGCGACGGGCCAGGTTTCGTAATAGATCGTTGTCACAAGAGCACCTGATCAGGAGAACCGGGGTAGATAGCCGAGATCGTCATCGGCTTCAGAGGTAGCAGGCGACGTCGCAGATTTCAGGTCACCGAGATCGATGCCCACCGTCCGTGCAGCGATGAGTGATTTTTCAAGATGGCAGCTGGGCTTGCCACTCTCCAGGTCGACGATGAAGCGTTCACCGGTCCCGCAACGTTCGGCAAGTTGGGCCTGCGTCCATTCCAATTTTTTCCTGCGTTCTCGAACAAGTGCGCCGAAATCTGCGGCTGAACGGATCATGAGGCGCTCTCCATATTTTGTCTTACCGTACAGGAAGAATATTCAATAATCCATGAAAACTTACCGATAAGGAAGCTCGCCGAGAAATAGAAGAATTCTTCCCTCTCGGTAAGGCGACGGCGAAGTCGCTTGATCACGGCTGATCTTTTGCTAAGCTGCAATCGGATGGAGGCAAGACAAATGGCTTGCTTGGAATCGTAACAGACGATCTCGTCAGCGAAACGCCTGAAAGGCGCTCGTACCGTTCAAAGACTGCGGAGTGACGTATAAAGTATACGTCGTCTTGTGCGAGGATAATTCCTCCCAATTGAGGGGTGGCCCATATGGGTCATTGCACGTCCGCTTCAGCAATGGAGCAAAGGACGTGGACTCATGACTTCAGGAAACAGACTCAAGAAACTCAGACAACAGGCGGCCCAGCAACAAGGTGGTCGCTGTTTCTATTGCCGGTACCCGATGTGGGTTTCCAGGCCCGAGGAATTCATCGGGCGCTATGGGATTTCACCTGGGCTGGCAAAGCGGTTTCAATGCACTGCTGAGCATGTGGAAGCTCAATGCGACGGCGGCAAGGACGTTGCGCCGAACATCGTGGCGGCTTGCCACTTCTGCAACACAAGACGGCACAGAACGAAGCATCCTGTGGATGCAGCCGAGCATGCTTCCGTCGTGCGTTTGAGGCTTGCGAAAGGCAGATGGCACCCGCCGCAAGTGAGAACCGCTTTCAGCCAACGAAGAGCTGTCCCTAACTGATCCTCACGGGCGCGGTCACGATCGGTCAGCCTGGCTCATCAGCCTCACACCTCCGTTTGGGAATTGTCTTGCACGACTGTCCCCCGGGCGTGTATGACAATTTTGTCTTACAAGAACTGCGGTGATCGGATTTCACCAACCATTTCAGATGCTTGTGAGGGGTCGAAAAACCTTAGCTGGGAATCCAGGTTCCCCAGCCACTCTTTTCAAGTTTTTGATCTGATTTAGTTTCTCGCTTGGATTGCGGCTATATTTCAATGGCTTGCAAGCGCACTCGTGTGACTGAGACCGGACATTTGACTTTTCCCGGCCCCTGAAACGCCGAAAGTCTCAGTCGGCCAATTTGGGGCTGACAGTTTGCCGAAAGAGCATCACCAGGCCATCGGGGTTCTTGGGGTATTTGGGGTTTGGTGCTCAATCAGAGAGTCGCAAGGATGCGCCGTTGGGCCTGCCAGTCCGAGGGCAATGGATTGATGCCAAGCCATTTCGCGGTAAGGCCATCGGGCTGGTCACCCTGGACGATGAGCTTGACGATGTCCGGGGCGAGGAAGGCCAGGTTGATCACCTGCATGATCCGTCGCTTGGAGAGGTTTTCGCTCTCCGCAATCTCCTCGAATGTCTGCCCCTTCTTGATCGCATCGTAGTACTGATGCGCCTTGGCGATGCTGCGGATCAGAGTGGTGTCGATCGGTTTCGAATTGTCAGTTCCGATCGTGAGCTTGGTCTCGACACCGCGTTTTCTGAACTGGAACGGCACAGTGAACATTAAAGCATCCGGATTCAGTTCGCCTTCCGAGAACTTGAGGGAGTCAGCGAGCTCCTTGAGATCAAGACTGATCTCGATTGCACCTGGCCTGATCGTTCCCTGTTCGAGGCAGTTGAGGATACGGCTCGGACCTTTCGTGTGCGATAGCGCATTCAGTAGATCGAGGTTGCTGCCAATCTTTGAGATTACATCGGCCGCGGGATTGATCAGCAGATCAACCGGAAGCAGGTTGCGCAGATGGGACAAGGTTGCCTTGGCGATCTGATCTTCAAGTGCCTTGGCTGGCAGCCTCCAGCCGCCAACTTTGGTGTCGCTGTCGTTCTTTCCGGCGATGTTGAGCAGCCGGTTGGAGACGTAGTAGCGGTAGCGCTTGCCGTTCTTGTTGGCGTGGCTCGGTGTTAGCTTGTCGCCGATCTCATCAACAAGCTTACTGGCAAGCGGACTGATGATTGCTCCATCCTTGCCCCCTCCCCGCTTTCGAGCAGCTCTTTCCTGCAGATGATCCTGCACCTGATCCCAGACATTGGGATCAATGATCGGCGGATGCTGCCCTTCGTGGGTTATGTCTTTGTGCCGGATGCGACCGGTATAGACCGGGTTGGTCAGCATGTAGTGAAGTGCTGCGCGCTCGAAAGGGACACTATAAGCATCCCGGTCGATTGAAGGCGTTGTGGCGTCGCCCCCCTCTTCGTCAGATCGCTTGTTGATGTCCTTTGGTTTCTTCACCTTTGCCTTGCCACGCAACCCCAGCCGGTTGGCGTGATTGACCACCGCCAGGATCGAGCGATGCTGAAGGTAAAGGTCGTAGAGCGTCCTGACCGTCTCAGCTTCCTCGGGCACAATCTTCAGCGTGCGTCCATCCGGCTCGTAGCCCAACGGGATGGTGCCCCCCATCCACAACCCCTTCTTCTTGGAAGCGGCGATCTTGTCCCTGATCCGCTCCGCCGTGACTTCGCGTTCGAACTGGGCGAAGGAGAGAAGCACGTTGAGTGTGAGGCGCCCCATGCTTGTGGCGGTGTTGAAGGATTGGGTCACTGACACAAACGACGCATCGGCTGCATCCAGTCGATCGACCAACTTGGCGAAGTCGGCAAGCGATCTCGTGAGCCGGTCGATCTTGTAGACGACGATCTGGTCGACCAATCCCTCGTCGACATGCTGGAGTAGTTTCTTCAGCCCTGCCCTTTCCAGCGTGCCACCAGAGATGCCGCCATCATCATAGTGCTCGGGCAAAGCCACCCAACCCTCGTGCTTCTGGCTGGCGACGTAGGCGGCACAGGCTTCCCGCTGGGCATGGAGGGAATTGAACTCCTGGTCCAAGCCCTCTTCCGAGGATTTCCGTGTGTAGATGGCACAGCGGATCTTCTTCATGGCCTACCCCAATCCGAAGAAGCGTGGCCCGGACCAGTGGGCGCCGGTGATCTTCCGGGCGATGGCGCTCAATGAGCGAAACCGTTTGCCATCCATCTGAAAACCATCATCCAGAACCTCAATCTGATAGGTCCTGCCGTTCCACTCCCGGACCAAATGGGTTCCGGGCCGGAGAGACGATTGGAGAGCCAATTTTGGCCGACCTCCTACTTCAGATAATCTTTGATCGCTCTTTAAAGCGGCTTTAAGGGCCTTTCGAACCGCTCTTGAATGACCGCCATGGGCTTTCAACTGCGCTTCATAGGCCAGAGCACTGCGCATGAACTGGACTGAGACATACTTCAGCGACTGACCTCCAATCATACGCCGCCATTCGTCGATACAGTCCTCGCGGGACATGGCATCAAAGTGAGCGATGTCCGTGACCTCCCCTGCCCTCACGATCCGGTTCATACCGACGCCTCGGCAGCATCGGCTACATTTTCCGTTGAAATAGCATCGATGGTGTAGACCGTCTCGCCGGTCTTCGGGGACTTGGACGTCACTACCTCATGTCCACGTTTGCGCAGACCAGAGATAGCCGCCCGCACGGTATGGGCCTGCCATCTCAGTTATTGGGTGATCGTCGAGATACGGGCGCCGTTCGTTTTGGATAGCAGCGTGACAAGCTGCTCCCGCTTGGTCTTGGCTCCCCTTTTACCTGACTTCATAGGCTTGGCCACGCGCGTCGGCTTTTGGTCACTAGCAACCGTCGCATCGGGGCCGGCGCTCTGATCTTCAGATTTTTCGATTTCTTGGATAGTCACTTTGGTCTCCACTCAGCTTCACCGACCAGGACACCTGGCCTTGCACTGAGTGAAGCCCGCTCTGCGGGCGGGGTCAGCCGCTCACGCTCCTCCGCCGACCCGAGCACAGCAATGCTTGCTTTGGCGCTGAAGTCCAGTGGGGAGCATGACCGTTGACGAATTGGCGATACTGGGAGGAAATGTGTGCGAATGATGCCGCGGTGTGCCCTTCTCAAAACCAACCACGAATGACAGACTTGGGGCCGTTAGCGGACTGTCGGCTTTCGGCGGACAAGTGTCCTTTGTGCTCACCACTAGAGAATCCTTCCGGCAGGGCGGTGAGTTCTACATCACCCATCGACTGTTGCGTCGGGCTGAGCCACATCTTCGGATACCAGTAGGTCGGACGTTACTTGCCATCAATTTCTGGCGTTGCTGCCGGACCGCCATTGAGGTCAGCGATGAGTGCTTCCATCTCCGCAATCTCTCGTTGCTGAACCTCAATGATCCCGTCCGCCAGCTTGCGGACCCTGGGGTCGGAGATGTTTGCGCGCGTACTGGTCAAGATCGCGATTGAGTGGTGCGGAATCATCGCTTTCATCCAAGCCACATCGTCAACGGTATCCTGGCTGCGTACCAGATACAGTCCGAGGCCGAACGCGAGCGCGGAGACCGCCACGATGGTCAAATTCGCCTTCTTGTTGGTGTACATTCCGAGCATGAACGACAGCATGATCAGGGCCATCGCACCGCCCATGTAAAGCGCCATCCACATTCTGGTCTGGCTGAACCAGACATGGCTGCTGTCCCACGTATTGAGGTACATCAAACCGGACATGATGACCGTGGATGTGACTATCATTGCGATGAAACGCGAATACGCCATTTTTTGCCTCCGTTGTGTTCCATAGGCGAATAACGAGCTTCCTGCGCAGTAAGGTTCCATTGGATGGTAAAAAAGTTCCGCCTCTGGATTGACCTTCCTGTTGGTGGAACGCCTACTGTGCTTCGAAATACTCACCGCCTGCGCTCGAAACCAAGTCTGACGAAAAGTTGAAGCCATCTCCGCTTGTCAATGCCACATCGCTGAAGCAAGAACTCAAATCATGACGAAATCCATTCGCCATCTACCCGGTCGCGGGCATGTGTTTCTGGTGTTGATGCTCGTATTTTCGAGCATTGTGCCGGGTGCTGTGCATGCTGCTGCGATGGCTGGGTCGGCAGCCGCCAGCGGCGGAATGCATCACATCGGCAATGGAGCCTCCGTTGACCATTCGATGATGAACCATCATCAGGCTGAGGCTACGCATTCTGGTGCCGTTCAGGATCCGATGCAGACAGATCACGCCAACATGAAGGACCAGTGCTGCCCGATATCCTGCTCCTCTGCCCTCTGCTCGGTCGCACCGTTGAGCGAAGCTCTTTTCATTCCCGACAGTTTTAAGATCACACCTCTGCCGGGCTTTGTCGTCACCACCATGGCTTTGCCGGAACGTCCTCCCCGCGCCTGAAGTGCAACTGCGCCCGTCATCGGGCTCCGTGGCCGGTTTCAATCGGCCAACCGCACTTCTATCGCAGTAGGACAATCATGTTTCGTACTCTCTTTGCGGCTGGAATGCCGCTGGTGCTCGCCGCTTGCACGGCTGCGGGCAGGCCTGCCGATATCATGCCGGGCAGCTCGCCGGCGGATTCCGGCGCAGGCATTCGCAACACCCATCATCACACAGTTCTTGAGGGATACACCCATCGGGTGCCCGTGGATCCCAAACCCTGGCGACAGCAAAACGACAGCCAGGCGCCCAGCGCGGAGGCAGGCTCGTGAGCGTGTTCCGAAGGTCAGGATCCATCGCTGTCGCGTCTTCTGCGGCTTTATTTCTGGCAGGCTGCGTCAGTGATCAGGAGCTTGCAGGATACTCCGCCAAAGAGGCCGGGTTCGGCGTCGTTGCAGCCTCTGTTTCCATCGGCACCAAAGGCAAGGAAGCGGTTTGGCTGCAGAACAAGGATCAGGCAAAGGCCAATTCCAAGCGCGTCCATGGCCTCGTGCATACGAAGACCATCGATGCGGACACCGCTGTTCAGGTAGCGCTTCTGAACAACAAGGGCCTGCAGGCAGCCTATGCCGATATTGGCATGAACGCAGCAGAGGCCTGGCAGCAAAGCTTGCCGGAAAACCCGACGGTCTCCATCGGTCTGCTCGGCATCGGCGCACCGGAACTTGCGGCTTACCGGACCATCGAAGGCATGATTGCTGCCAATATCCTGTCGCTCGCGACCCGCAAGGCACGTGTCGATATCGCAGATACACGTTTCCGGCAGGCTCAGATGCGGGCGGTCGACGCCACGTTGAAACTTGCCAACGACACACGCCGGGCCTGGGTCAACGCCGTCTCTGCCTTTGAGACGGTGGCTTATCTCAATCAGGCCAGGGTTGCAGCCGACGCAGCATCTGAGCTTGCCCAGAAACTGGGCGAAAGCGGAGCGCTTGCAAAGGGCGGCCAGGCAAGAGAACACGCCTTCTATGCCGAACTGACCGGGCAGATGGCGGAAGCGCGGCTGGCGTCGCGGCTGGCCAAGGAAGAGCTGACCCGGCTCATGGGGCTGTGGGGAAGCGAGGTCGATTACTATGTCCCAGACAAACTGCCGCGGCTGCCGCGCGGGCTCCTCAGCAAGAACCGTATCGAGCAGGAAGCGCTCGAGAACCGGGTCGATCTTCGTGTTGCGAAACTCGAACTCGAAGCGGTTGCCAAGAGCTATGGCCTGACCGAAGCCACACGCTTTGTCACGGATCTGGAGATCATTTCCGGCTTTGAAGCTGAACGTGAGATCGAGACCGAATACGAGCTTGCCGGCGGCAATCTGGAAGAGACCAAGACCAGGAAAACGGTTGTCACACCGCAGCTCGAACTAGAATTCGTGATTCCGATCTTCGACAGCGGCAAGGCCCGGTTGCGCAAGGCGGAACTCGCCTACATGCAGGCGGCCAATCAGCTTGCGGAAAAAGCGGTCAATATCCGTTCCGAGGCGCGATCCGCCCATACCGCCTACAGTTCGACCCACGAGATCGCACGGCACTATCTCAATGCCGTAGTGCCGTTGCGCACCACGATCGAGGCGGAATCGCTGCTGACTTACAACGGCATGATTTCCAACACTTTCGAGCTCCTCGCCGACACCCGCGCCAAGATCGGAACCCTGATGCTGGCGATCAACGCCAAACGAGAGTTCTGGCTGGCCGATGTCAATCTGTCCGCTGCAATCTATGGCGGTGGAACCGGTGCAGGCAGCACGGCTGCAGCACCAACTGTTGGCGATGCCGGCGGCGGCCACTAACTTTCCTGAAAGGAAAAGACCATGATGAACAGACGTCAATTGTTGGGTGCAAGTGCCGCCGGAGCGGCCCTTGTCTCCTCGACCGCCTGGTCGAAAACCACCAACATGGGACTGCCTGATGCGGCTCTGATGGAAAGCCCGCTGACCCAGGCCCCGCTAATGCCATCCACCGGGCCGGACTACAATCCGGTTGTGACACTCAACGGCTGGACCTTACCGTTCCGGATGAACAACGGAGTCAAGGAATTCCATCTGGTGGCCGAGCCGGTGGAGCGGGAACTGGCCGAGGGAATGACTGCCTATCTGTGGGGCTACAATGGCCAGTCCACCGGCCCGACCATCGAGGCCGTCGAAGGCGACCGGGTGCGGATCTATGTCACCAACAAGTTGCCCGAACATACCACGGTGCACTGGCACGGGTTGATCCTGCCATCGGGTATGGACGGCGTCGGTGGCCTTTCGCATCCGGCCATACCGCCCGGCAAGACCTATATCTACGAGTTCGATCTGGTGAAATCCGGCACCTTCATGTACCACCCGCATGCCGACGAGATGGTGCAGATGGCCATGGGCATGATGGGCTTCTTCATCGTTCACCCGAAGGATCCGGCCTTCATGCCGGTGGATCGCGACTTCCTGATCATGCTCAACGCCTTCGACATCGATCCCGGCTCCTATGTGCCGAAGATCATGACCATGACCGACTTCAACCTGTGGACATGGAACAGCCGCATCTTCCCCGACATCGATCCGCTTGTTGTGTCGAGGAATGACCGCGTGCGCGTCCGCGTCGGCAACCTGACCATGACCAACCACCCTATCCATATGCACGGCTATGATTTCGAGGTTACCTGTACCGATGGCGGCTGGGTGCGGCCGGAAGCGCGCTGGCCGGAAGTGTCGATCGATATCCCGGTTGGTGCAATGCGGGCCTACGAGTTCGATGCCGAGCATCTGGGCGACTGGGCCATCCACTGCCACAAATCCCACCACACCATGAACGCCATGGGGCACGACGTCCCCACTTTCATCGGCGTCGACAAGTCGAACCTGACCAAGAAGGTGCGGATTGTCCAGCCGGAGTACATGCCGATGGGAACCGCGGGCATGGCAGACATGGGCGAAATGTCGATGGAGCTGCCCGACAACACGGTGCCGATGATGGCCGGCTGGGGTCCCTACGGCCCGCTCGAAATGGGCGGCATGTTCTCGGTGGTTAAGGTTCGCGAAGGCATCTCGGCCGGCGATTACAGCGATCCCGGCTGGTACGAAAACCCGCCCGGAACCCAGGCCTATGAATGGACCGGCGAATTGCCGGAATTCGCCAAGGCAACAGACGCAGCAACAACACTCACACCAGCGCCGGTTAAACCCGGCAGCAATGGCTAACCCCTTCCACGAAAAGTGTTCACGAAAGGAACAACATCCATGAAAACTCTCCTGATTGCATCCGCATCCCTCCTCGCGATGACAGCATTGGCTGGTGCGGCTGGAACCCATTCCGGTGGCCATGACAGCATGATGGCCATCGGCAACCCCGGCAAGGCATCAGAAGTCAGCCGGACGATCGAAGTGGTTATGAAGGAAACCGACGATGGCGAAATGATCTTCGAACCCAAGGCAATCAGGGTCGAAAAGGGCGAGACCATCCGCTTCATGGTGATCAACAAGGGCGAACTGGAGCATGAGTTCGTCCTTGATGATCATGACGGCGTGATGGAGCACAAGAAGCTGATGGAGCGGATGCCCGAGATGGAGCATGACGATCCCAACTCCGTGCGTCTCGATCCGGGCATGGATGGCGAAGTCATCTGGAGCTTCGCCAACGCCGGACCCTTCGAGTTCGCCTGCCTGATCCCCGGTCACTATGATTCCGGCATGAAGGGCATGCTCACCGTCACCGGCCACTAATCACACGGACCGATCCCGAAACAAACAGAGGTAAAACAAATGCGAAAACTCACAACTCTCATGATTGCTGCCGTCATCGCCCTCACCGGCGGCGCTGCAGCTTTTGCAACCGAGTACACCAAAGGCACTGTCAAGAAAGTCGACGTGAAGGCCGGCAAGGTCACCATCATTCACGAGGAACTGGCCAATCTCGACATGCCTGCCATGACCATGGTGTTCCGCACCGCTGATCCGGCTATGCTGGAGAAGATGAAGGCAGGTGATACCATCGAGTTCATCGCCGACCGGGTGAAAGGCAAACTAACCGTCACAGAGCTGAAGTAACCGCCGAATGACAAGTGGCGGGAATTCAAAGCTTCCCACCACTTGTCCCTGTTGCTTATCACCAAGTCCACGCCCGGATTGCCAGCCTGCAAGGCCTCTGGCGAAACTTTCC
>Ga0114910_1001576_pt1 | contig 10701 bp, 11 predicted proteins | sample MalvireepMed_908_FD_83500 | JGI IMG/M metagenome (GOLD analysis project Ga0114910, IMG submission 83500) | Marine viral communities from the Global Malaspina Expedition - Malaspina viral metaG DeepMed_908 | ecosystem: Environmental > Aquatic > Marine > Oceanic | place: Mediterranean Sea...
CTGATGGGCGACAAGATCACGGCTAAGAAAACCGCTGTATCGCTTGGCATCCCCTGCGTGCCGGGGTCTGACGGCGAAGTCACCGATGTAGAGCAGGCGATAAAAGTTGCCGAGCAAACCGGTTACCCGGTGCTGATCAAGGCAACGGCTGGCGGCGGCGGCAAGGGCATGAAAGTGGCCCAGAATGCCCAGGAACTGTCGGAAGCCCTGTCGACGGCACGATCGGAAGCGCTGGCAAACTTCGGCAATGACGCCGTCTACATGGAAAAATATCTCGGGCGGCCGCGTCACATTGAAATTCAGGTGCTCGGCGATGGCGAAGGCAACGCGATTCACCTCGGTGAGCGCGATTGTTCGCTGCAGCGGCGGCACCAGAAGGTCTGGGAAGAGGCCAACTCGCCGTCGCTGAACGAAAGCCAGCGCATGGAGATCGGTGAAATCTGCGCTGTTGCCATGCGCAAGCTGAAATATCGCGGCGCAGGCACGATCGAGTTCCTTTACGAGAATGGCGAATTCTATTTCATCGAAATGAACACGCGCCTGCAGGTGGAACACACCATTACCGAGGCGATCACCGGCATCGACCTGGTCAATGAACAGATCCGGATCGCTTCTGGCGGCGGGCTTTCAGTGACCCAGGAAGACATCCGCTTCCAAGGCCATGCCATCGAGTGCCGTATCAACGCCGAGGATCCAAATACATTTGTTCCCTCGCCCGGCACGATCACCCATTACCACCCGCCAGGCGGACTCGGCGTGCGCGTCGATTCCGGTGTGTATCAGGGCTACAAGATCCCGCCCTATTATGACAGCCTGATCGGCAAGCTGATCGTCCACGGACGGACGCGGGTCGAATGCATGATGCGGCTGAGGCGGGCGCTGGACGAGTTTGTTGTTGATGGCATCAACACCACCATCCCGCTGTTTCGCGATCTGCTTGCCAATCCGGACATCGCGAATGGAGATTACGACATCCACTGGCTGGAAAAATTTCTTGCGGCAAAAGCTGGCAAATAGGCTTCAACCGACACCGGCACGGGGAAGCTGAGGTGCATCGCGGCTCCCAGCCCCGGATCACGCCTGATTTGCTGCTGCGTGCCTATGCGTCCGGCCTGTTTCCGATGGCCGATTCAGCCGACGATCCGGATCTTTTCTGGGTTGAGCCGGAGATCAGGGGTGTACTGCCGCTGGACGCGTTTCACATCTCCAAGCGGCTTGCACGCACCGTACGGCAGGAACCGTTCGAAATCCGGATCAATACGGCCTTCAGCGAAGTTGTATCAGCCTGTGCCGAAAGTGTAGAGACCCGTCCCTCTACCTGGATAAATTCGACCATCAGCCGGCTCTATTCCGAGCTGCACCGGCTCAATCACGCCCATAGCGTTGAAGCCTGGCGCGATGGGGAGCTGGTTGGCGGGCTATATGGGGTTTCCCTGCGCCGGGCTTTCTTCGGAGAAAGCATGTTCAGCCGCGTCACCGATGCGTCCAAGGTCTGCCTGGTGCACCTGGTCAACCGGTTGCGTGCACGCGGATTTGTGCTGCTCGACACCCAGTTCACCACTGAACACCTCAAACGTTTCGGAGCTATTGATGTTCCGCGCGATGAGTATGCCGACATGCTGGCAGAGGCGCTCGAAGGCCCGGATCTGGCCTTTTCGGACGCATCCTGACGCGAGACGCCACCTCCCCTCAAATAGCCACAGTGCCGCGTCATCAAGATGACGCCTTCAGCATGGTGCACCCAGTCTTCCACATTTCGCCCTGACAGCGCAAAGCCCCGTCTGCTCGCCGTGGGCGTCCATGATGGCAGAAGCTGTGTGCCGGATGGAACATACCTGGCGCGGAAGCGTTGAGGGGTTGAAGGAACGTTTACCCTACAGGAGTTGCCCTCGTGACATTGACACGTACATTACTCGCTTCCACGGCCATCAGCCTCTCCAGCCTTGGCTTTTCCTATGCTGCCCCTTTGGGCAAGCTCCACATTCCGGCCATCAGCCACACAAGCAACACACCTTACCTTGTGCAGGTTCAGCTGAGTGTCAGCGACGCAGAAATTGCACTTGAGGCAGCGCTGCAGCGCAAGGCAGAGGCTGAAGCAACGGGTGGTGATGTAGCAGCCGCCCAGGCCGAGGTTGAAGCAGCCCAGGCCGGGCTGCAGGAAGCCCAGGCCGCAGCAACACAGCCCGCCGAGCCGGAAGCAGAGCCACTGCCCGTGCCGGAACAGCCTGAAGCCGCCACGCCCGAACCAGCCGCGCCGCAACCGGCTGAGGAAGCGCCCGCGGAACCCGCAGCACCTGCTGGCGAATCCCCTGCAGAACCAGAGGTAGCGCCTGCCGTTGAGCTGCCGTCCGCGGAGCCAGCGCCGGAGCCTGTCGAAGTTCCAGCCGAGTCCGAGCCTGCCGCTCCCGAAGCGCCGGCGGCCACCGAGCCGGAATTGGATGCACCTGTAACCGAGCAGAGCCCCGCTACGGATACGGAGCCAGCCGAAACAGCTCCTGCTGAAGCCGGGGTTGAGGTGGAAACTCAGGCCGAGACTCCTGTCGAAGTTGAACCGAAGGCGGAGGAGCCAGCAGCTTCCGGCAATGCCGCGCCAAAGGTTGAGGCACCGGCGGCGGAAGAAACCGCCCCTGCCGCGCAGCCTGCTCCTGCCGAAGGCACTGATACAGCTCCGCAGAGCGAAGCGCCGGAAGCTGTCCTGACGCCTGAAACAGAGGAAGCCCCTGCGCAGAGCGGCGAAGCATCCACACCAGAACAGAATGCTGACGCCACCACGAGTGCTGGTGAAGACGCTGCGGAAGCCCCCCAGGAAGGGCAGGCTGACGGCACCACATCGACCGAAACGGAAGAGGTTCTCACCCTGCCCGTCCAAGATGGTGCGCCCGTGCTTGACAGCGCCAAGGAAGAGCCTGCGGATCCAGCCCAGGCTGATGATGGCCAAGCTGCCCCTGCAGCAGCTGCGAGCGAGCCGGCAGCCCCTGCTCCGACCTCGGATGCAGAAGCCCAGGCTCCCGCATCCCAGGGCGCTGCCGAGCCAGAAGCCGCGATGTTGGAGCAAGGCGAGCGCATTGCCGAAGAGCCTGCCCGGGAAGCACAAACCAATGTGACCATCCTCAACCAGATCGACAACCGGACCATTATTGAGATCGACAACCGCACCGTCATCGAACATGACGAGCGGGACCGGTTGAGAGCCGGCAGCGAGGAAGTCTACTACGAGCAATTGCGCGGTGGCCGGACGCGTGAAGTCATTGTGCGGCCCAACGGTGTGCAGCTGGTGACCATCAGCAACCGCTGGGGTGATGTGATCCAGCGCAGCAGGGTCATGCCTGATGGCCGGGAGTATGTTCTGTTTTACGCAGAAGCCAACAGTGATGGTTCACGCCAGGCTTTTGTCGATCCAGGCCGCAAGCTGCCGCCTTTGCGTCTCGGCATCCCGATATCAGACTATATTCTCGATGCAACCGACGCCGAGCCATCTGCCTATCTCGAGTTTCTGCTCGAGCCGCCGGTCGAACAGGTGGAACGTCTTTACTCTGTAGAGGAAGTGCGTCGTTCAGCCCGAATTCGAGACAAGGTGCGCCGCGTGGACATGGATTCGCTGACCTTCGAGTTTGGCAAGGCGACGATTGCCGAAGACCAGATCCAGAGGCTCTCCGACGTTGCTGACGCGATGACCAGGATCCTGGACAAAAATCCAGCAGAAACCTTCCTGATCGAAGGTCACACGGATGCCGTCGGTCGTGACGAAGCCAATCTTCTGCTTTCGGACAAGCGTGCCGAAACCATTGCCGTGGCCCTGAGTGACGTGTTTGGCATTCCGCCGGAAAATCTGGTGACCCAGGGGTATGGCGAACGCTACCTGAAGGTCCGGACCGAAGCGCCGGAACGCCTCAACCGCAGGGTTACTATCCGCCGCATCACTCCGCTGGTGACCCCGGTCGCGTCGCGCTGATCCCGGACGGTATAACCACAAGCTCAAGCGCCGCGCATTCTGATGGATGCGCGGCGCTTTGCCGTTAGCTCAGGCATAATATGGCCAAGATTATCCGGACTGTCGCAGGCATTGCCTTGCGGATCCACTTAAATGCTTTCTCACGCGGTCACACCATGCTGGAGTTTTGGTCGGAGCCTGGCCGCGGCATTGGGAATCCATGCACTTTTGATCGTGCTGCTGCTTCTCATGCCCACCGCACGCAAATTGACACCCCAACAGATCGATAGCGTCTCTGTCGAGGTTGTTGTGCAAACGGCACAACCTCCTGCCGTGCCGGTCGGCGCAGCGGCCGAAACACCGCCCCAGGCCGCCCTGAATTATCCGGCGGTTCCGGCCATCCCCGACCTGCCCCAGCGCCCCGCTGAGCTGCCTTTCCCGCCGCGAGATGAGATCAACGGCAAAACCAAAATGGTGACCGCTATGCGCTTTTTCTCCGCTTCGGCCCTGGCTGACCCGCGGAATGCTCAGGCACGGCGGGCGATGGGCGAGCTCGCAAGTGACGAGAAAGCTGTCCAGATCTGCAATCTCGAGGCAATGGAGCAGGCGGCGCGGCACCGCACAAGCCTCCACCCGGACTTCGTCGTCGCCTATGCGACGGCCGATATTCTAATTGAGAATGATTTGGTTATCGCAGAAGGCGCAGCACTTCGCAGCAGGCCGAACTGGCACGCTTTGCGGTATCGATGCAAGGTGGCAGCGGACCGGACAGGTGTGGTCGCCTTTTCGTTCGCCGTCGATGCTGCGATCCCCCGCACACGCTGGCAAGAGATCAGCCTGCCCTCGGGCAGCGACTGAAGCTGAAAATGCGGATCAGTTGCCGGTGCCGGGAGCCGGAATGTCGGACTGCTGTTTGCAATCCTTGAGCCAGACATCATAAACGGCATGGTCGACCGCGTTCAGCCCGGGAGAATCAGCAAACATCCAGCCTGTGAAAAGACGCCGGATCTTGCGGTCGAGGGTGATTTCATCGACTTCGACAAAGGTCGTGGTTTTCGGCGCTTCGGTCTCGTCGCGGCTGTAGCAAACCCGCGGGGTCACCTGCAGCGCCCCAAACTGCACCGTCTCTCCGACATAGACATCGAAAGTGGTGATTCGCCCGGTGATCTTGTCGATACCGGAAAACACGGCAACCGGATTTTCAATCCGCGCAGCGTGAGACGGAACCGCATGGGCAATAAGCCCGGTCGCGGCAACGAGCAGCGCGCCCGCGCTTCTTGCAAGTTTGTTCAGGTGGAATTTCATTCGCTTCACTCGTCACAGGGCTCGTGGAAGGCCGTTCCCGGCAGGTCTCCGGCGGCGAGTTTAAGCCGCCGCCGTCAATGAAGCGTTAAGCATGAATTGTGGCATGGCTGCGCCAAAGACATGGCAGTCGGTCAGGATTTCGGTGTCCAGGCGTCATAATCGCCGGTCACATGCGGACGCGCACCCTGGTTGAGAATCGACCCCTTCGGACGATAGGCGAGGCCTGTGCCGGTCATGTTGGGCAGATGGTCTTTTTCCCAAGGCTTTGCCACATAGTTCTCGGCTGCAGGCGAGACATCGGTGCGGTGATGCATCCAGCCGTGCCAGCCGGGAGGAATGGCAGAAGCTTCAGAATAGCCGTTATAGATCACCCAGCGGCGCGTGCGGCCTTCGGAATCCGAGCCGCCTTCATAATACACATTGCCGGCAGCATCTTCGCCCACCCGGTTGCCGTGGCGCCAGGTGTGAAACCTGGTGCCCCAGGTCTGTCCGTTCCACCAGGTGAACATCTGAAGAAGTAGTGCCTTCATGAAAGCCTCTCGTGTGTGGACCTGACGGCTATTTTGCAGCCGCGTCATGTTCCGCCTTATGGCCCGCTCAACCGGCATTGTCCAGTACCGGTTTCCCGCGAACCATGCCCAATTGGTTCATATCAGCGATATATGGCTCATAGGCATTGGGCCATCTCACTGCCAGCTGAAGCCATCGCGGGCGCCCGGCAGTCGTCTCAGCGCAATTTCATCTTGAAACCGAGATGGCTCTGGCTGAAGCCAAGGCGGGTGTAAAACCGGTGCGCGTCGGTCCGGGTGGCGTTTGACATCAACTGAACCAGACGCGCACCGTTTTGCCTGGCCTGCTCGATTGCGTGAGTGATCATCGCATGCCCGATCCCGTTTCCGCGCATGTCATCACGGGTGTGAACCGCCTCAATGGTCAGGCTTGAGCTGCCTTTTCCGGTGAGCGATGTGATCAATGTGGTCTGGAACGTCCCGACCACTTCACCGTCCAGAACAGCCACAAACAGCTGGTCATTGGGGCTCGCGGAAATCCGGTCAAATGCCGTGAGATAGGCTGGCAGATCGGCCGGGTCGGCGCTATCGCCATGCCCGCCAAGCTGATCTTGCGCAAACATCGCCGCAATGGCCGCGATATCTGACCGCTCTGCTGCCCGGATTTCGACACCCATCATCATCGCCTAGATTTTTGCCTGCGACAGTGTGGCGACGGAAAACAGCACGCTGAACTGCTCACACCAGATAACAACAGATCCCCACTCCAATGTATCGGTTCCCTCGGGGATGACATAGGTCTGGTCACCCTTGTTGCCGCGCAGCGGGCCGAGCGAAACCCACTGGCTGGCACTTACATCAGCGGATTTCTTCGGATCGGGATCCTTGACCAGCCAGACCTCAAGGTCCGGACCGTTGGTGACATCGAAATCGGTAAATCTGAGCAGTGCGGCTCCGGCCTCAGAGACGAGAACCTGAGCCTTGCCGGAACCGCGATGAGCTCCGTCAGCATCGCGAAAGTCGCCGCTGCGAAGTTCACTCAATTCATATCCCGCGGGGAGTTCCTCACTGACCACACGGTCCAGGAAAGCCGGAGAAAATAGATACCAGAACGCGGCGCCAGCAAGAAAGCCAACGATAAACACCGGTATTGCGATCTTGTAACTTTGTGCCATGCAGTGCGCCCCATCGTCCAGATTACGTAGACTTCCTCTTGGTAACCTAGACGGGAGCCATTGTGGCGCGTCAATTCCACTCCGGGCTGTTCACACAGATAATTTGGCCGCATTATCCTTTTGATTGAGCACGACGGGGGAAGAGCATGGCTTACAAATTCATCTGCGCGGTTGCGATCGCACTGATGGGGATTTCCATCGCCCGGGCCCAGGACGGACCGATCGGCATCGCCTTTGCCGAAGCACCTGAACAGTCCTCCGGCGTGTGCACCGGACAGAGCACCGACAAGACCCTTGCCTGCGCACGGGCGAAATGCGTCGAAGGCGGCGCGATGGCCGAAGACTGCCTGCGGGTGAAATGGTGTTATCCGGCGGGCTGGTCGGCCGATCTGTTCGTGCAGCACAAGGAAGGTATCCATTGGCATGAATATCTGTGTGGCTGGGACAGCAAGGAAGCCGTGATGGCGGCAATCGAGGTTGCCTGCGACCGCCAGCGCAGATCATTCATCTCCGGATGTTCAGCCGTGCGATTGTGGGACGACAATGGCCGTGAACTCGAAGTCAATTGACAGGCGGCATCAGCCGGAGAGTGTTTTGGACATGATCAGTGCCGGAATGCCCGATTGGTCCTTGCCGCAATTGTCGGTGTGGCCGGTCTGGACCATTCCGTGTGACTGATAGAACCCGATCGCCGGCTCATTGCCGGGATCGACCTCCAGCGACAGGGTTTGCGCACCGGGGAAACAGGTCTCTATTTCCGCGAACAGATCACGGCCGATTCCCAGCCCCTGGCATTCAGGCCGGACGTAGAGCTGATGCAAAGACACGATTTTGGTCTCTGCCGCGTGGCTGGCGAATGCCACGCCGCCGATCTGCTTGCCGTCATCGGCCACAAGGAATTCGCCATTGGGCCGCTCCATGGAGGCCTTGATCGCCTTCTCGGAATGCCAGTCTGCGATGATCTCCTCAACCCTTGCCGCCCCGTAGAACGGCGCATAAGTCGTCCTCCAGGTTTCGGCCAGCACGTCGCGGATGGCCGGAATGTCGCGTGCGGAAGCGGAGCGGACAAAGAACATGTGGTGTTTTCCCTGAGTGAACGGCCGTGAGCCGTGCAATTGCATTTCTGTGGCCGGAGAAACGGGCAGTCTCATCCCGTTACGGCTCAACGGTCAAGCAGCGAGCGCACAGTTGCCGGCAAATGACCGGTAAAGCCAAATGCGACCAGCGCAGCAAACGCCTCCTCCACATCGATCCCCATCGGCTGCGGTGACTGGAACCCCTTGCCGGGGTAAGCCGCCACGCGCCAGGTGTCGCCCACCATTTCGGCGATCACTGCGTCGAGCGAATGATCTCCGACAGGCTGTGCCGCCAAAGCATGCTGCGGAGCGGTGATCATCGGCTTGATGCCGGGCCACGTCACTTGCAGCGTTGCACTCAGCCGTCGCATTGTCTGCGGCTTTGTCACCCAGACAATCCGCTTTAGGCCAGGCAATTCAGCGCGAACAAGCGCAATGTTTTCGCCAATATTGGTGGCCTTTTCCTCAAGCCGGATCGCCTCTGGCGGGACACCTTGGGCAACGGCGCGCTCAGCAAAGGCCCGAGCTTCGGAACCGGCAAAACGGCCTCTGGTCCAGTTGCCGGACGCGCCGGTGAACATGAGCAGCGGCGCCAGGCCAGCGGCATGAAGCTCGGCGCAACGATCAGCCACACGAAGGTCATAGCTGCCCAGTCCAACGATGATGTCGGCGTTGTCCAGCGGCGTCTCGGTGTTGTGGTAGTCCCAGAGAATCTGGGCATACCGCATCACCAAGGCATCGCCGGATGACACGGCTGGACTACTCCTTGATGCCCAGCTTGGCCTTGACCAGATCCTGCACCGCCTTCGGGTTGGCCTTGCCGCCGGTGGCCTTCATCACCTGACCGACGAACCAGCCGGCCAGCGCCGGCTTGGCGGCAACCTTGGCCACCTGGTCCGGATTGGCGGCGATGATTTCGTCGACAGCCTTTTCGATGGCGCCGGTGTCGGTGACCTGCTTCATGCCCCTGGCTTCGACGATCTCCGCCGGGTTGCCACCCTCGGTGAAGACGATTTCGAACAGATCCTTGGCGATCTTGCCGGAAATGGTGCCGTCCTTGATCAGATCCAGAATACTGCCGAGCTGATCGGGTGAAACCGGAGTCTCTTCAATGCCTTTGCCGGCTTTGTTCAAGCCGCCCAGCAGGTCATTGATGACCCAGTTGGCTGCGATCTTGCCGTCGCGGCCGGCGGCGAGCTCCTCATAATAGTCGGCAATCGCCTTTTCCGAGACCAGGATTGAGGCGTCGTAGATGCTCAGGCCCATGTCGGCGACAAAACGGGCTTTCTTGTCGTCGGGCAGCTCCGGCAGGTCCGCCTTCAGCGCATCGACGAAAGCCTGATCAAATTCAAGCGGCAACAGATCCGGATCGGGAAAATAGCGATAGTCATGCGCATCTTCCTTGGAGCGCATCGACCGGGTCTCGCCCTTGGCGGGATCGAACAGGCGGGTTTCCTGATCGATGCTGCCGCCATCCTCGATGATGGCGATCTGGCGGCGGGCTTCGGATTCGATGGCCTGGCCGACAAAACGGATCGAGTTCACGTTCTTGATTTCGCAGCGGGTGCCGAACTCGCCGCCGGGCTTGCGCACGGAGACATTGACGTCGGCGCGCATCGAGCCTTCGTCCATGTTGCCGTCGCAAGTGCCGAGATAGCGCAGGATCGAGCGCAGCTTGGTGACATAGGCCTTGGCCTCGTCCGCCGAACGCATGTCGGGCTTGGAGACGATCTCCATCAGCGCCACACCGGAGCGGTTGAGATCGACATAGGACATCGATGGATGCTGGTCATGCATCGACTTGCCGGCGTCCTGCTCGAGATGCAGGCGCTCGATACCGATCTCGATATCCTCGAAATTGCCCTGACGGTCAGGGCCGACCGAGATGATGATCTTGCCCTCGCCGACAATCGGATCCTTGAACTGGGATATCTGATAGCCCTGCGGCAGGTCGGGGTAAAAATAGTTCTTGCGGTCAAACACCGAGCGGTTGTTGATCTGCGCCTTCAGGCCGAGGCCGGTACGCACCGCCTGAGCGACACATTCCTCGTTGATGACAGGCAGCATGCCGGGCATGGCCGCGTCAACGAGGCTGACATTGGAATTGGCAGCCTTGCCGAATTCGGTCGACGAACCGGAGAACAGCTTCGAGTTGCTGGTCACCTGCGCATGGACTTCCAGACCGATGATGATCTCCCAATCGCCGGTGGCGCCGGGAATCAGTCGTTTCGGTTCAGGGGTGCGGGTGTCGACGAGTGTCATGGCAGGCTCATTATCTATGAAGGATCAGCTCCCTGTCGGGTAGAACAAAGCCGGCCCGACTGCAAGGCTTTCCGGGCATTGAGGCCTCTTACCGGTCCGAAACCAAGTGCAAAAAGCTTGACCGAGATCAATGCGGGCTCACGACGCTGATGGGATTCTCTCTGCAACAGCAAAGAGGAGATGATCATGAGCGTACTCGATATATTCAGCCGTTTGACAAAACAGGCAGACCTGATGGACGCCATGATGAAGAAGCTCGGCGTTGCCGACGAGATCTGGAAGCTGCCGGATCATGCCGGCGTGCTGCGCCGCGCCGCCAACCGCTGCCTGACCTGCGACCGGCCCGATGCCTGCCAGCACTGGCTGTCGCATGAGGCAAACCCGGATGAAGCGCCCTCGTTCTGCCGCAACCATGACCTGTTCGAGCGGGTGCTCGCCAACGC
>Ga0114910_1001577_pt1 | contig 10699 bp, 15 predicted proteins | sample MalvireepMed_908_FD_83500 | JGI IMG/M metagenome (GOLD analysis project Ga0114910, IMG submission 83500) | Marine viral communities from the Global Malaspina Expedition - Malaspina viral metaG DeepMed_908 | ecosystem: Environmental > Aquatic > Marine > Oceanic | place: Mediterranean Sea...
GCCCAATCCCGCCCCGCGCCGCAGCCTGCCCAAGGTGCTCGACCATAAAGAGATCGCCGCGCTTTTCGCGCAGGCCGAGGAGGAAGCGCACGACGACCAGCCGGCCGCCATTCGCCTGCTCGCGATGCTGGAGCTGCTCTATGGCTCGGGCCTGCGCGCGACGGAGCTGGTCGCGCTGCCCCTCGCTTCGGTGCCACGAGATGCACCGTTCCTGACAATCACGGGCAAGGGCGGGAAGGAACGGCTGGTGCCGATGGGCACGCGGGCGCGCGTGGCCGTCTCGCGCTGGCTGGCGGTGCGCGCCGAAGGATCGCCCTGGCTGTTTCCCTCGCGCGGCAGCCACCTGACGCGTATCCGGCTCTACCAGCTTATCAAGGCCCTGGCGGAGCGTGCGGAGATCCCGCCCGCGAAGATCAGCCCGCATGTGCTGCGCCACGCCTTCGCCACGCATCTGCTGGAGGGCGGGGCAGACCTGCGCGCGCTCCAGACCCTGCTCGGCCATGCGGATATCGCCACGACGCAGATTTATACCCATGTCGAGGCCGCGCGACTGGTGGCGCTTGTCAACGAAAGGCACCCGCTCGCGAGCCATGGCGGCTTGCGCGAGGGGCAACAGCCCGATAGCGCGAAATGATGCTGACTTTTCTCGACTTCGAGAAGCCTGTGGCCCAGCTGCAGGCTCAAATCGCCGAACTGCGCGCCGCCAACGAATCTGTCGAGGGCGGCGAACAGATCGACATGGCTGATGAACTCGCGCGGTTGGAGGCGAAGAGCGCGGAGATGCTCAAGAGCCTCTACGCTTCGCTTTCGCCATGGCAGAAAACGCAGGTCGCCCGGCATCCGCAGCGCCCGCATTTCCGCGACTATGTGGAGCACGCCTTTACCGATTTCATGCCGCTGGGCGGGGATCGCTATTTCGGCGAGGACGAGGCGATCCTCGGCGGTTTCGCCACCTTGCGCGGGCGTTCGGTGATGCTGATCGGGCACGAAAAGGGCCACGACACGCAGACCCGGCTGCGGCACAACTTCGGCATGGGCAAGCCCGAAGGCTACCGCAAGGCGATCCGCCTGATGGATCTGGCCGGGCGGTTCGGCCTGCCGGTGGTCACGCTGGTCGATGCCTCGGGCGCGTTTCCGGGAATCGAGGCCGAGGAACGCGGCCAGGCGGAAGCCATCGCGCGCGCCATCGAAGCCTGCCTCGCGCTGCCCGTCCCGATGGTTGCGACGATCGTGGGCGAAGGCGGATCGGGCGGGGCGGTCGCGCTCGCCAGTGCGGAGCGCGTGCTGATGATGGAACATGCGGTCTATTCGGTCATCTCGCCCGAAGGCTGCGCCTCGATCCTGTGGCGCACCGCGGAAAAGGCACCCGATGCGGCGGAGGCGATGAAAGTCACCGCGCAGAACCTCAAGGACCTGGGCGTGATCGACCGGATCGTGCCGGAGCCGGTGGGCGGCGCGCACCGCGATCCCAAGCTGGCGATCCGCTATCTCGCCGATACGATCGACGACGAGCTGGCCTCGCTGGCGGGCAAGGATATCCTGGAATTGCAGGAAACGCGCGCCGACCGGTTCCTCGCCATCGGCACCTGACGACAAGGCTTCGCGCGTCCCGTTGCGGGAACCGCTTGCGGCACCGGCCTGTTATTGGGCCATACTGCGAGCGGCGCGACCATCGCGCCCCCTCGCGTGTCACGCATCAGGGGAGAGACATCCGTATGAGCCGTCGCAAAATTCTCGCTTTCGCATCGCCCGTCGCCCTCGCACTGGGGCTGACCGGCTGTGCCGCCGTCGGCGGTGGGCCGATCCCCGGCGCAAATACGCCGATCACGCAGAACGAGGCGCAGCAGGGCCGCGAATATCATAGCCAGATTCTGCAGGAATTCGGCGGTGCGATGCAGGGCAACACCGCCAATTACGTACGCGGCGTCGGCCAGAACATCGCCGTGCAGTCGGGCCTCGCCAATTCGCAGGACGCGTTCACCGTCTCGCTGCTCAACAGCTCGGTCAACAACGCCTTCGCGACCACCGGCGGTTATGTCTACACGACGCGCCAGCTGGTCACGCTGATGAACAACGAGGCCGAACTGGCCGCCGTGCTCGGCCACGAAGTCGGCCACGTTGCCGCCCGTCACGCGCAGCGCCGCCAGCAGGCGCAGCAGCAGAACACGCTGCTCGGCGCGGCGGGCGCGATCCTTTCGGGCATCCTGCTCGGCGACAGCCAGCTGGGCTCGACCCTTGGCCGGGCGGCGCTGCAGGGTTCGCAGCTGCTGACGCTCAGCTTCTCGCGCAGCCAGGAGGAAGAGGCCGACCGGCTGGGCATCCAGTACCTCGTTTCGGCGGGCTACGATCCGCTGGCGATGAGCACGGTTCTGGAAAGCCTCGCCAACCAGTCCGCGCTCGACGCGCAGTTGCAGGGGCGCGACAATGCGAGCCTGCCGGAATGGGCATCGACCCACCCCAATCCCGCCGCCCGGGTCCGCGATACCGCCACCTATGCCACCGGTCGCCCCGGCACGATCCTCAATCGCGACACCTTCCTGCGCAATATCGACGGGCTGACATATGGCGACGACCCGGAGCAGGGCGTGATCGAAGGCCGCCAGTTCATCCATCCCGATCTGCGTTTCGCCTTCACCGCGCCGCAGGGCTTCTACCTCGTCAACGGCACCCAGCAGGTGACCGTCAACGGCCAGTCCGGCCAGGCAGAGCTGCGGGTCGCGCAGTCGAGCGGCAGCCCTGCGCAACTGGTGAGCAGCGCATTTCAGTCGCTCTCGCAGCAGGGCCAGCAGATCCAGCCGCAAATCCAGACCACCACGGTCAACGGATTGCCGGCCGCCTATGGCGTCGCGCGCGCCAACTCGGGGCAGTCGCAGGTCGACGTGGTGGTTTTCGCCTATGATTTCGGCGGACAGAACTATTATTTCCAGGCGATCGCGCCCGCGGGACGATCTGGCGTGTTCACGCCGATGTTCGAATCCTTCCGCCGGATCAGCTCGTCCGAAGCCGCGCAGGTCGTGCCGCGCGTGATCGATGTGGTGACCGTGCAGCGGGGCGATACGGTGTCGTCGCTGTCGCGCCGCATGGCCTACAGCAACGGACAGGAAGCGCGCTTCCGCGTGCTCAACAGCCTCGATTCGAACCAAGGGCTGCAGGCGGGCCAGCAGGTAAAGCTGGTGGTGCGCGGCCGCTAGACCGCCGAACGCACATCACGCACAAAAAAACGGCGGGGATCGCTCCCCGCCGTTTTCATTTTGTCGAGCCAGATTACTCTTAATCGGCTGCCATGTCGTCGGACACGGTGTTGAAGGTGTTGCCGAGCTGGTTGCCCAGGCTGCCCATGGCGGTGATCGCGGCGACGGCGATGAGAGCGGCAATGAGGCCATATTCGATGGCGGTTGCGCCCTGCTCGTCGTTCATCAGTTCACGGAAGAATTTCATTTTCGGTCTCCTGTTGTCGTCTACGTTTCCCGGCTCCGTCCACGTCCCCTCGGAAAGAGCTGCTGCCGGTTTAGCTCTCGAGGGTTGAAAAATTCTAAATGTCCGCCGTCGCGGTTCATGAGCGCTCGATCGCCTCGGCCGACGTATCGCGCACCGTGTCCCAGGTGTTGATAACGCTGTTCGAGAAGGTGCCGACCGCGCTCACCATGGCGAGGAAGATCAGCGCCAGGATCAGGCCATACTCCACGGCCGTCGCACCTTTTTGGTCGCGACGAAGGCGCTTCCAGAAGGTTTTCATCACGTCCCCCACTCGATTGCCAAGCGCCCTTCCGCGTCGCTAGGTGCGGACGGTCGCAGGGTGCTTGTCGACGATCAGGGTTAAACCGAGGTAAAAGCGACAGCCGAACGTGGAAAAAAATCCGACATATCTGCAGGTGGTGGCCGCCGCGATCGGGCCCGATGGTGCCGGGCGCTGGCTGATGCACCGCCGTCCGGCGGGCAAGGCGCATGCGGGCCTGTGGGAGTTTCCGGGCGGCAAGATCGATCCGGGGGAGGGCCCGCGCGAGGCGCTCTGGCGCGAGATCGCGGAGGAATGCGGTCTTCAGCTCGATCGCGATGCAATGCGCGAGGTCGGCTTCGCGGCGGACGATCCGGGCAAACCGGGCGGTTCGCGCTCCCTGCTCCTGCTGCTGATCCAGTGCTGGGCGTGGAGCGGGGAGCCGCGCTCGCTCGAAGGGGGCGAATGGCGCTGGTTCGACAGCGGCGAGATTCTCGACCTGCCCAAACCGCCGCTCGACCGGCAGCTGGCCGCGCGATTTTTCGACTGATCCGCACGCGAAATCGACCGGATCTGGATGGCTGGGGAGAAAACCCCCGTGTTTGATGACAAAAGGATTGCCAAGGTCCGGCACCCTTCCTATGTGCGGCGCCTCACAAGCGCCCGTAGCTCAGCTGGATAGAGCACCAGACTACGAATCTGGGGGCCGGAGGTTCGAATCCTTCCGGGCGCGCCATCAAACAGCCCGCCCTCGTTTTTGCGAGGGCGGGCTGTTTGCTTGTGGGTCATGGACGTTCGATCCTTGTTCGGAGTCGGAGGCGCATAAGCGCCGGAGACGACGAGGCGGCGTAGCCGCCGAGGCAATCCTTCCGGGCGCGCCATTAAAAAGCCCCGGGCCCGCAAGGGTGCCGGGGCTTTTTAATTGTGGGTCCAAGAAGCGTTCGAAATTCGGAGTCGAGGCGCCGAAGGTGCGTAGACGGGGCGGGCGCGTTAGCACGTCGTCCTGTTCTGCCGGGTCCGGTCGAAGAGCATCATGTCTGTCGCGGCGCTGTGGGCCGCCTAGCCGCGCTTCGCATCGTCGAGCAGCACGGACGTAACCGGATAGCCGCAGTCGGTAGGGATGCACAGGCTGCGCCCTTCCGGGCGTTCCTCGACCCATGGAATGATCGTGGGGATGGGCGTCGCTTCGGCATGGGCCCTGGCCTGATCGAAGTCGTCGAACTGCGCCAGCCGTTCGAGATTGCGGCGCGTGGGAAAGATGAGATCGATTTCCCCACGCTCGGCGGCATCGAGTGCGTCGTTGGCGCTGGTCCAGAACAGCCGCGTGTTCTCGCCCGCGTCGGTCGCGATCTCGACCGCGCCCGTGCCAAGGTCGGCGAGATAGAATCGCGTGTCGAAGATGCGTGAAAGCCGCTCGTTCTTGGGAAACCAGCGGGCAAAGGGCACGAGGTCGCCCAGGGCGATCCTCCAGCCCATCTGCTCCAGCACCGGCTCCAGCCGCTTTTCCTCGAGCAGGATTGCGCGGGCTCTGGCGGCGGACTCAGCGTCGATCTGGCCGCGCAGGCCCAGCGCGAGGCCGGTCTCTTCCAATGTCTCGCGGATTGCGGCGATCTGGTGGGCTGCCTCGTCGATATCGCCATAGCCCGCCCGGCGCGCCAGTTCTCGGTCGCTCGGGTCCACCCGTCCGCCGGGGAACACCGCCATGCCGCCCGCAAAGGCAAGCGCGCGATTGCGCACCTGCATCAGGATCTGCGGCGCACCTCCGGTGGGGGCGCGGCGGAAGATCACCACCGTCGCGGCGGGAATGGCGTCGCGTTCGCCGCCACTTTCTGATGGATTACCAGCCACGCTGGCAGCCTGACCCGGTGTCGGGATTTTTTACAGGGGTATTGCCGGGGCGAGGGGGATTAACCATGGGCCGTCCTGCATTTGAGCCATTCGCGAAAACTGGCACGGGGCATGCATATCATCCTGCATCCCTGACTTTCGTCACGAGGCGGAGCCAAACGGTCTCCTGGTTCCGCCTCCCCGAAAGTCCACGGCCCCGACGCGGTTCGGCGCATGTCCCCCCAGGCGCCGACCGCAACGGGCCGATCAGTCCGCGGTCTTGACGCCCTTGTCGGCGAAGACCTGCTGCAATTCGCCCGCTTCGAACATTTCGGTCATGATGTCCGATCCGCCGACGAATTCGCCCTTCACATAAAGCTGCGGGATCGTTGGCCAGTCCGAAAAGGCCTTGATGCCCTGCCGGATTTCCATGTCCTGCAGCACATCGACGCTTTCGTAGGTCACCCCGCAATGGTCGAGGATATGAACCGCGCGGCTGGAAAAGCCGCATTGCGGGAACAGGGGCGTGCCCTTCATGAAAAGGACGACGTCGTTTTCGCCGACGATGCCCGAAATGCGTTCTTTGGTATCTGCCATGAGTAATAAACCGCCGTTGCTTTTAGCTTCTGGCCGTCACTTGGGAGGCTCGGTGGTCAGTTGCAAGGCGTGGAGCACGCCGCCCATTTTGCCATCGAGCGCTTCGTAGACCATCTTGTGCTGCTGCACGCGGCTCTTGCCCGCGAATTGCGGGGCGACGACCTTCGCCGCCCAGTGATCGTTATCCCCGGCAAGATCGCGCATTTCGACCTCGGCACCGGGCAGGGCTGCCTTGATGAGCCCCACGATTTCGTCCGCCTGCATCGGCATGAAGCTCAGGCTCCTTCGATCAGCTGGCGACGGGCCTCGATCTCGAATTCGGCCAGCTTGGCGCGGACCGTGGCTTCGTCCACGTCGCAGCTGGCGGCGGTGAGATCGCCGAGAACCTTGCGGATCACGTCTTCATCGCCCGCTTCCTCGAAATCGGCCTGCACGACCGCTTTCTTGTAGCTGTCGGTTTCTTCCTGGGTCAGGTTCATGAGGTCGGCGGCCCATTCGCCCAGCAGGCGGTTGCGACGCGCGGCAATTTTGAACGCGGTCTCCTCGTCGAAAGCGTATTTCGCTTCCTCGCCGCGTTCCCGATCCTTGAAGTTGGTCATGTGTGTAGCTGCCTGTGTAAAAGCGCCCGGGCGGGCGTGATATCCTGTGCCGAGATAGTCGCGAGCGGCCGGAGCCGCAAGCGAGCTACTTGTCCATCACCACGACCAGCTTGCCCACGGCCTGCCGGTTTTCCAGCTTCTCGATCGCCTTGTGCGCATCGTCCAGACTGTAGGTCTCGCTGATCTGCGGGCTGATCTTGCCGTCTTTCCAGAACTCGAACAGCTCGGCGATGTTCTGCGCATTGCGCTGCGGTTCGCGCGCAGCGAAAGCACCCCAGAACACGCCGCGAATGTCGCAGCTCTTCAGCAGCGTGAGGTTGAGCGGCATCTTGGCGATTCCCGCCGGGAAGCCGATCACCAGGAAGCGGCCTTCCCAAGCGATGGAGCGCAGCGCGGGTTCCGAATAGTCGCCGCCGACGATATCGACCACGATGTCCGCGCCATTGGGGCCGACCGCGTTCTTGAAATCGCCTGCCAGCGCCTTGGACTGATCCTTGTCGAACGGCGCGCGGGGATAGACCACGGTTTCGTCCGCGCCCGCATCCTTCGCGACCTTCGCCTTTTCTTCGCTGGAGACCGCGGCGACCACCTTCGCGCCATAGGCCTTGGCCAGCTCGATCGAGGCGAGGCCCACGCCGCCGGCCGCGCCCAGCACCAGCACGGTTTCGCCCGGCTTGATATCGCCGCGATCCTTCAGCGCGTGGATCATCGTGCCATAGGTCATCAGCAGGGCCGATGCTTCGACCAGATCAATGCCTTCGGGCACCTTGAACAGCCGCCCGGCCTCGACCGCAACCTGTTCGCGCAGGCCCCCGCTGCCGATGCCCGACAGCACGCGATCGCCGACCTTCCAGCCATCCACGCCTTCGCCGACGGCGGCGATGGTGCCCGAAATCTCGCCACCGGGCGAATAGGGGCGTTCGGGTTTGAACTGGTAGAGATCGCGGATCATCAGCGTGTCGGGGAAATTGATCGCACAGGCGGTGACGTCCACCAGCACCTCGCCCTTGCCGGGGCCGGGCGCATCGATCTGTTCCACGACGAGCGTTTCAGGCCCGCCCACTTCCTTGGTCAGCACGGCTTTCACAGGAGTCTCTCCCTTATTTTTATGATCGGTAAAGGCTTAGTCGGTCTGCGGGTCTTCGCCCGAGGGGATCGGCGGCAGCTGCTTTGTCTGCGCATCCTTGTTACCGGATTTCAGGCGCTTGCCCGCGTAAAGCAGCGCGGCGGCAATGGCGGCGGATCCGATGGCGGCACCGGTCGCAAGGGCGACTCCGGATAGGTTCTTGTTGGACTTGCTCATGCCTGTCCTAGTGCATGGGGCGCGAATTCGTTGCAACCGGAAGACGACGGGCCGCAAAAAAGCTCACGCGAAAAACCGAAAAGTCTGGCCGATGGTCATGGTAATGTAAGGCTTCAATTGCTAACTTACACATATGTCAGCAAAGCCTTACGCTCATCCGATCGATATCACGCCCGCCGATATCGACTTCATGGGGCACGTGAACAACGCACGTTACCTCTCCTGGGTGCAGGAAGCGGTGCTGGCGCACTGGCGCAAATTCGCGCCTGCCGATGCCGTGGCAGAGCGGGCGTGGGTCGCGCTCAAGCACGAAATCACCTATCGCAAGCCCGCCTTCCTCGAAGACGACATCATCGCGCGCACCGTGCTGGAAAGCACGCGCGGCGCGCGGGCATTCTACCACACGGTGATCCACCGGGGCGAAGAAGTGCTGGCCGAAGTCAAGTCGAGCTGGTGCTGCATCGATGCGCAAAGCCTGCGGCCTGCGCGTATCGGCGAGGAAATCGCGAGTTATTTCTTCCCCCGCCAGGACGGCAAGGGCACCGGCACCGAGGATTGATTGCGGTTGCCGCTTTCGTTGGCGTCCGCCAGCGTATATCATGACGACAATGTCCCGCGCTTTCGTTTCGACCTTTCAACCGCTTGTCGGCCTGACGCTAGCCCTGGCGATCTTCGGCGGCTGGATTGCGCTGCACGCCTTTGCGCTGTTCGTCTTCGAGCCGAGCTGGGCGACCGCGCCGCTCGCGCTGGGAATGGTGGCGGCGCTGTGCTGGCTGTCGGTCGGGCTGTTCATCGTCAGCCACGATGCGATGCACGGCTCGCTCGTTCCGGGCGCGCCGCGGGTGAATGCCGCGATCGGCACGGCGCTGCTGTTTCTTTACGCAGGCTTTTCCTACGACAAGCTGCGCGCCGCCCACTGGGCACATCACAAGGCGCCGGGGACGGACCGCGACCCCGATTTCGCCGCCGATCATCCGCGCTCGTTCTGGCTGTGGTACGCGACCTTCCTGCGCCGCTATTTCGGGCTCGGGTCGTTCTTCTACGTCACCGCGATCTTCTGGGTGCTGCATTTCGCGCTCGGTGTGTCGATCGTGCAGGCGATCCTGTTCTACGCCGTGCCGTCGATCGCCAGCTCGCTCCAGCTGTTCTACTTCGGCACCTTCCGCCCGCACCGGCACGGCGAGGATGCGTTCGTCGACCGGCACAATGCGCGCAGCGAGACTTTCGGCACCCTTGCGAGTTTCGTGACCTGCTTCCATTTCGGCTATCATCTGGAACATCACCATCACCCGCATGTGCCGTGGTGGGCATTGCCCGATGCCCGGCGCGAGGCGCGCGCGGGGCCTATCGAAGAAGGAGCCGGGGCATGAGCCTGTGGCAGATCGTCGCCATTGTCGCCGTCACCTTCGTGGCGATGGAATTCTACGCCTGGGCGATGCACAAATACGTGATGCACGGCTTCGGCTGGGGCTGGCACCGCGACCATCACGAACCGCACGACAACATGTTCGAGAAGAACGATCTCTACGCGCTGGTCGGCGCGGGAATCAGCATTTCGCTATTCGTGATCGGCAGCCCGCTGGTGATGGGCGACAATGCGTGGGAGCCGGCAACCTGGATCGGGGTCGGCGTGCTCGCCTACGGGGTGATCTACACCTTCATCCACGACGGCCTCGTCCACCAGCGGTATTTCAGGATCGTGCCCAAGCGCGGCTATGCCAAGCGGCTGGTGCAGGCGCACAAGCTGCACCATGCGACCATCGGGAAAGAGGGCGGGGTGAGCTTCGGCTTCGTCTGGCCGCAGGACCCCGCAAAGCTGAAGGCCGAACTCAAGCGCCAGCGCGAGGCGGGCATCGCCGTGGTCCGCGAAAGCGCGGGGGCCTGAGCGGGTCATAGCGAGATAGCGGTGCGGCTGGACCTGACCGGGCGCTGGGATGGCACCTACCGCTATTCCGATCAGCTTGGTCCCGAAACGCCTTTTGTCGCAGTCCTTTCCGAATCCGGCGCCCGCTTTTCGGGGGAGATCATCGAGCCGGACGAATTCCGCCCGCAGGTTATCCGCGCCTCCATCGAGGGAATTCGCGCAGGCCACACGGTCGAGTTCACCAAAACCTATCGGGGCGGGGGCGAGGCGTACGCGACTCCGGTTGATTATAGCGGTCGGCTCAGCAGCGACGGTCGAACGATCACGGGGTACTGGTTGCTTGTCGAACTCGCCGGGACATTCGAGATGCGCCGCGAAGAGGCCGAAGAAACGCCGGAACTAGCCGAAGCGGTCGAACGCAAAGCATCGACGCGCTAGACCGTCTCTATCCGTGCTGCGTGACGGTGAGACGGGTCGACACTTGCCCATGCGACGCGTGAAACCTATCCCGTCTCTCCGGGCTGCGGTTTGCGCCCGGCCATTTCCCTTGAGGCCCATTGCCCGAAGCGCAGACCCTTGCCGATCACCCGCTGTTCGATCCCTTACGCAGCGAGCGCGGGCGGCGGCTGGTCGGGATCGTCGCCGCGCTGGCGATCGAGGCGATCCTGTTGGTCGCCCTGCTGACGCTCGCCATCCAGGACGAACCGGCGGCGGTGCCGGGCAGCCTCACCGTAGTCGACCTGAAAGCGCAAAGCGAGCCGGCGGAAAATCCGGAGCAAGCCGAACCCGAGCCC
>Ga0114910_1001582_pt1 | contig 10683 bp, 11 predicted proteins | sample MalvireepMed_908_FD_83500 | JGI IMG/M metagenome (GOLD analysis project Ga0114910, IMG submission 83500) | Marine viral communities from the Global Malaspina Expedition - Malaspina viral metaG DeepMed_908 | ecosystem: Environmental > Aquatic > Marine > Oceanic | place: Mediterranean Sea...
CCGCTGGACGCAGGGATGCGGAAATATTCGCATCCACGGCTGCAAGAAGCGCCAGAAGCTCCCCGACCTCTTTTTTCTTCAAGCCGGCAAAGGCCGCCTTCTCGGTCTTGCGTTGCGACTTGCGGATGGACTTGATCTGGTCCCGCCCTGCGTCGGTCAGGAACACCAGCATCATCCGCCCGTCGTCAGGCGATCCCTCGCGGCGCAGGAAACCCTGGGCGGCAAGACGACCGATGGTCTTGGTGACAGTCGGAGCCTTTACGCCAAGCGACGCCGCGATTGCACCGGGTGTTTGCCCGTCATAAGCGTCCAGCGCCAGCATGACGCCATCCTGACCGGCATAAAGCCCGAGATCCAGCAAATGCCGTGACAGGGCAGTTCTCGCGTTGCGCGCAACCTGATTTATCATCAGAAAAGCTTCTGCATGATCGCTCTTCTTGGTCTTTTTCACCTTGGTCTTCTTTTTGGCGGACACGGACAGCTCCTTCTTGCAGCCTTTGTTCCCTCACCCTAGGGTTCGGACTCTAATTTGGCCCGAGCGGAATAACCACCCTATGCCCACACAACCTGTACCCGTAGCCATTCTCCCTTTGGGGGCTCACGAGCAGCACGGCCCGCATCTGCCCTTCGAGACCGATGCGCTGATCGCTCATGAGATCGCGCAACGGCTTTGTCGTACGGCTCCCGCTGGCATTCAGACCGAATTGCTTCCTATCGAATCAACCGGTTATTCTATCGAGCATATGGATGTGTCAGGTACGCGAACGCTTGGCTTTGAGGAAGCCGTCAATCGCTGGATTGATATCGCCGCCCGCTGTGCCGATCGCGGAATACGCCGGCTCATGCTGCTCAATGCGCATGGCGGGAATTCCCCGCTGCTGACCATTGTCGCAACAGAAGCCAGAATTCGCTTCAACATGCTGGCGGTTGCAACAAGCTGGACCCGGTTTGGCATGCCAACCGACATCATCCAGCCGGAAGACAAGGCTCTCGACATCCATGCCGGAGACATCGAAACCTCTGTCATGCTGGCGATACGCCCTGATCTCGTCCGCCTGGACAGGCTTCAGGACTTCCCTTCCCGGCAAGCGGAGTATGCCAGACGCTTCACTCATCTGCGCGCCTACGGCCCGCATGCCTTCGGCTGGAAAATGTCTGATCTCAATCCGCACGGTGCGGCCGGCAAGGCAAGCCGGGCCTCCGCCAGCAAGGGCGAGGCAATTCTGGCTAACTCCCTGCAAGGGTTGAGCGAATTGCTGGCCGATATGGCGGCTTTCGATGTCGACGAACTGACCTGAGACCAGGGTCGTCAGCATTGCAACAAACCGCCGCTGGCCGACGATTGGCTTTGCTCATGCTTGAATTGCACCGAAAGCCTCTACTTTCTGAGCTAAACTGCTTGGCACATGCCTGACCGTTGGAAGATTGATCATGATTGAAACAGACACCCTTGTCATAGGCGCCGGCCTGGCCGGCCTGACTGTCGCTCGGCAATTGTCTGAGCGTGCGGGCAAGGTCGTTGTCATCGAAAAATCCAGATCCGCCGGCGGCAGGCTGTCGACCCGCCGCAGTGATGCAGGACATTTCGATCACGGCGCGCAATACCTGACCAGTCGAACGCCCGGTTTTTCGACACTCCTCGATCAATTGTCTCAAAACGGCGACCTGGCGCAGTGGAACCCGGAGGGCAAGGACAGCACGCACTCCTGGTGGGTCGGGCAACCCGGCATGTCGGCGATTGGCAAGACCTTGGCCAAGAAGCTGGACATCACCTACCAGACACGGGCAACGCACATTGCCAAGCAGGACCAGACCTATCAGGTTCACACACAGGCTGCCGACAATGAAGGGCCTGTTTATCGGGCATCCAGAGTGGTCGCAGCTGTTCCTGCACCACAAGCGGTCCCGCTGCTGGAACCGCTTGATCCGGTATTCACGGACTTGCGCAACACCAGCATGGCGCCCTGCTGGTCCGCCATGCTGGCGTTTGATCAACCGCTGAAAGGCATCAAGGATCTGACCCGGGGGCAGGATGCCGACATTCTCGCGTTAATTGTACGCAATGGCTCGAAGCCAGACCGGTCCGGCGAGACCTTTGTCATGCACGCGACACCGCAATGGAGCCGCACCCACCTGGAAACTGATCGGGATGTCGTCAGGTCGGCCATGCTGCAGGCCATGCGGCAACAGACAGGACTGGCCCCAGATCTGCCTGACCCTGTCCATTTCGAGATCCATCGCTGGCTTTACGCCCTTGTGGAAAGATCACTGGATCACCCCTTTCTGGGCAACCCGCAAAACACGCTGTTTGCCTGCGGCGACTGGTGCATCGGCGGCCGGGCCGAGGCGGCGTATCAATCCGGCGAGGCTCTCGCCGATCACATCATGTCCTTGTGAGTGGCATAAACAGCACGAAACGCCTATATGGGGATCAATCACACCTTCCTGACAGAGAGATCCGATGAGCGAAGCGCCAGTTACCACCCCCGTGGCCCCCATCCCCGTGACCGTTCTGACCGGCTATCTCGGCGCCGGCAAGACCACCTTGCTCAACCGCATTCTCTCCGAACCGCACGGCAAGCGCTATGCGGTCATCGTCAATGAATTCGGCGAAATCGGCATCGACAATGACTTGATCGTGGAATCCGACGAGGAAATCTACGAGATGAACAATGGTTGCGTCTGCTGCACGGTGCGCGGCGACCTGATCCGCGTCGTCGAAGGCCTGATGCGCCGCCCGGGCCGCTTTGACGCCATCATCGTCGAGACAACCGGTCTGGCCGATCCTGTTCCTGTCGCCCAGACCTTCTTCATGGACGAGGACGTTCGCGCCAAGACCAGACTGGACGCGGTCGTGGCACTGGTCGATGCACGGCACCTGCCTGCGCGCCTCAAGGACAGCCGCGAAGCCGAGGACCAGATCGCCTTTGCCGATGTGGTGATCCTCAACAAGACCGATCTGGTGACACCGGAAGAGCTTGAAACAGTCGAACGCACTGTACGCGCGATCAATCCATCAGCCCGCATTCACCGCACCGAACGCGCCGCTGTGCCGCTTGATGCCGTGCTTGACCGCGGCGCCTTTGATCTCAGCCGGGCTCTCGACAACGACCCACATTTCCTTGATCACGACCACCCAGACCATGCCTGCGGCCCGGATTGCGATCATGATCATGGACATGATCACCACCACCACGGTCATGATCATGATCATCACGGCCACAGCCATCATGATCACGCCGCACCGTCCGCCATTCACGATCTCACCATCGAATCGATCTCTCTGCGCGCCGGACCGCTCAACCCGAAGCGGTTCTTCCCCTGGATCGAAAAGATCACCCAGCTTGAAGGCCCCAATATCCTCCGGCTCAAGGGCATCATCGCCTTTGAAGACGATGCGGACCGCTATGTGATCCAGGGTGTGCACATGATTGTCGAAGGCGATCATCAGCGGGCCTGGAAGGAAAACGAAAAGCGCGAAAGCCGCCTCGTCTTTATTGGCCGTGAACTTGACCGCGAGAAACTTGAGCGGACCTTCCTGGCCTGCCAGGCCTGAGGGAGCGACGATCATGCCGACAGTTGCGCCGATTGATCTCGACGACCATTGCCTTGCGACCGTGTTCCTGGACGACGTCCCGGTGTTTGCACTGGCTTCGGGACAGGTCGTCCGTCTCGACCACGGAACCCATCGCCATGAGCTGCATGACGGGCTGATAGCCACTGCCGTCAGCTGGGATGGCAAAAGCCTGATCAGCGGCGGTGAAGATGGCAAGGTGATGCGGCTGGAAGCCGACGGAACCGAGACCACGCTTCGTGGCCCGGCGCGCAAATGGGTGAGCGCCGTGGCGGCAGGGCCACAAAGCGCCGTAGCCTTTGCCGATGGCAAAACAGCAACCGTGCTGCTTGCCGATGGCACCGAGCGGACCTTCGAGGAAGCCCGCACGATTGAAGGCCTCGCCTTTGCTCCCAAGGGTCTGCGGCTGGCAATGGCGCGCTACAATGGTGTCTCGCTGAGCTTCGTACAAGGCAGCGCGCCCGCGCTCGATTTCGAGTGGAAGGGTGCCCACAACCAGGTCATCTTCAGCCCCGACGGGCGGTTTCTTGTGACTGCCATGCAGGAAAACGCGCTGCATGGCTGGAAGCTTGATGGCAAGCCCGGTGGTGAACAGCGCCAGATGCGCATGACCGGTTACCCGGCCAAGGTCAAATCCCTGTCCTGGTCGAACAAGGGCAAATGGCTGGCTTCATCGGGCGCACCTTCGGCAATCGTCTGGCCGTTTTCGGCCAAGGACGGTCCGATGGGCAAGGCTCCGCTGGAGCTTGGCCAGCGCGCCGACACCATGGTGACCTGTGTTGCCTGTCATCCTGTCGAGGATCTTGTCGCCATCGGATTTGGCGACGGCATGGTACTGGCCGTTCGCATTGCCGACAGCAAGGAAGCGCTATTGCGCCGTCCGGGCAAGGGACCGATCACCTCAATGGCCTGGAACAAGCCAGGCCGCCTGCTCGCATTCGGATCGCAAGCAGGCGACTGTGGCGTTATCGACATTGCAGGCTGACAACCACCCCGGTTACGACCAGGACAGTTCCAGGTGCGGGCGGCCATTCGACGTCCGGGAATGGCTGACGCCATCCTTGCCGATGACACCATTGACGCGCTTGCGGAACGACGAGAAGCTGTCGAAGGTGACAACATCAACGGCTTCATCGAGATCCAGCGACACCCGGTAGTTTCCCGGCGAGGATGTCATCGCCTGAATGCCAACCACCCGGGCTGCAAAGGGCTGCCCCAGATAGGCTCCGGTCACACGCGCACCAGGCGCAAGGCTTTCAGGCCCGGGCCGGTTGCCCAGCGCGGCATGCAAGGTGTTCCAATCGTTGAAGCCGTGTTGTGCGGCAACAAGTTCCAGTGCTTTGGAATGACCAACGGTTTCACCGCCAGCTTCCAGTCGGGTCCTCAGACGTCTGGCCTGATCTTTCAGTGCATTCAAATTTGGCAATGGCGTGGGATCACGCATGGCAGTTCTCCTGACATGACATACCGTGTTCAAGGGGTGTCCGCATTCCACCATCTGGCATGTCAACACTAAGATGACTGCTCGAAAACCGGAGACTTCACCACGGCACAATGCCTGCGGACGGCCGGGGCTCCAGACCCGAAGACGGTGAGATAGGGATGCACAGCGGCAATGTCAATGAGCTGGATATGAGCCGCTATTCGGCGGCCATGCTCGTCAGCGCCGCCTCTCGGTACTCCGTCGGGCTGACACCAACCCGCTCCCGGAATGCCCGGTTGAATGGAGCAAGCGAAGCGTAACCGAGACTGAAAGCATGCTGGATAATCTGTTCGCGCGCCATTTGCGGGTCTGACAGTCTGCGCTTGGCCTCACGGACCCGGTAATCATTCACAAAAGCCGCAAAATTCCTGTAGCCAAGTCCGCCATTGATCAAACGCCGCAACCGGTGTTCCGGAATGCTCAACACATCTGCCAGCCCGCCGATGGTCAGGCCCGGTTCAAGATACAGTCCGTCATCCATCGCCTTGACGACCCGCTCCAGTTCCAGCCGGTCAGCCGCTGACATCTCATTGTGGGAAACCGCCGCGGGCGCGGTGTTGCCGCTGCGCTGGAACAATCCTTCCTTCAAATTTGTCAGCCAGACCGAAAAGCCGAGAGCCAGAACGAGATAGACAACCGAATAGACAAGACACAGGCTGGAATTAAGCGGCGCGTCAATACTGATCAGATTTGCGATGAACACAAAAAGCGTGAACGGTGGCACCGAAAAGGCCAACGCCAGGCTGAAGCTGCGCCGCTCATCCACCAGGTCACTGGCCCGGTTTCGCAGGGCCCTGTGGATGATCAGCGCCAACAGCGTTGTGTTCAACACAACCAGCCCGGCGGTGAAATACCGACCCCAATCGCCTGCTGCGAAAGATGCCCCGGCGACCAGAGGAACGGCGACAGCAATCGGCCAGAAATGGCTTGCCCGCCAACGAAACCGGTCATTGAACAGTGCCAGCACAAACCACCACAACGAGATAAAATGAAGTTGCTGAAAAGCCAGAACCAAGAAGCTTGCCGGAGCCAGCATTTCTATAACCGGCGGCGCGTTGAGAATGATCTCCACCAGGCCGGTCACACCGAACAGTATGCCGGTTCCACACAAGACCGTGAAATCAGAACGCAGCAACAGACGGGCAATGACAAGCAGAAGAATGCCAAACGTCCCGCCGCGCAGGATCAGGTCAACAAAGCCAGTCAGGGTCAATTCAATTGACATCTTCAAGTCCGTTCACTGCGCGCCGCCCCATGGCCTGCGTCAGACACATACCGGAGATAGGTATCCTTGGCTCAACAGTCCAATCGATTCCGGAATTGTCACCTCGATACTGAAACTTCCGCTCCGAATTTCAAAGTTGCGCGGCATGCCGCCGGGCAGATCACCAGATTGCGGTCATCGCCGGTTCCGCCACACTTTCTCGAAAATGACGGAAACGGCTTGTCAAATTGCAAACGCTCTCAAAGGAGACGACCATGAATAAGATGATCGCAATCGCAGCCCTTTCGCTTGCTGTAATCCTGCCATTCGCATCCGTGCCGGCATCTGCCGAGACAGCCACCGCACAGCCCAATCTTTGCGCCGAAGCGCCGCAAAAGGCCGCCAGTAACGGTATTGATTGCACCACAACTTCTTCCACCGGTCGTCATGAAGACACCGCCGGCAAGAAGTACCCGACCGGCCCGGTCAATTACGGTGGCGGCATCGTATTCTGATCCCGAAATTTGCAAGCTGAAGCGCCGCGTTTCCTTGAGGCTGCGGCGCTTCACCAATCTCTTCCGTACGCATCGCGTCAGCTCGAACTCTCTCCCGGTCTCAACCGTCACACGGCATTTGCCTCAGGCGTCGGGCACCATTCCGTTCCAGTCTCGCAAACACAATCAACATCACACAAGCTGGGTTGATCGTCCCATAGGCGGGCTGAGAATTCACCAGGTGGACCTTTGAAACGCCTGGCGTCATCAAAGGCCCACGAAGCTTGAAGCCCTTCGTTATAGCTCTCAATTGTTGTCCGGCATCTCCAGGAAATCTCACCCGAACCAGCAGCGGCGGGTACTCGTAGACTTGTCAAATCCGGACAATGCAGATCTTCAATTCATCTTTCGCCCTTAAATGTTTTCTCCGAGCCGCCCTTGAAAAGCCCGGCTTCTGAACGAATATCGGTAGTTGTGCATTTTTTGACAATCAGGTCAGCGTTTGCCCCCCGCACAGCGGGAACCTCAAGGATCTTCCTCGCATGGATACATTGACCAGGATTCGCGCTTTCATCGACGTGGTGGAAGCTGAGGGTTTTTCGGCCGCGGCACGCAAGGTCGGGCGGTCGAAGGCGCTTTTGTCGAAATATGTCCGCGAACTCGAAGACGATCTGGGTGCCTTGTTGCTCAACCGCACGACCCGGCAGTTTTCCCTGACCGAAGCCGGACACATTTACTTCCGGACCGCCTCGGACATTCTCAAGGAGATAGATAATCTCGCAGATCTGGTGCGCGAAGGCTCAACCGATCTCAAAGGTCGAATTCGTGTATCGGCCCCACGCACATTTGCCGACGCTGCCATTGGCCAGTCCCTGATAGATTTCGCGGCCGCTCATCCCGACGTGACACTGGAAATCATTTCGGATGACCGCTTTGTTGACCTGGTGGAAGAAGGCTATGACGTGGCGATACGCATCACCAAGCTGGAGGACTCCGGGCTGATCGCCCGCAAACTCTCGGCCTTTTCGTTGATCGCCTGCGCATCGCCTGAGTTTCTGGAAAAACACGGCCCGATCATTCACCCTTCCCAGCTCTCCGATACTCCCTGTATTGTCGACACCAACGGCCGGACCCTCAACAGCTGGCGCTTCATCAACAAGGAAGGGACTGCCATCTCCGTTTCCGTCCACGGCCGGCTTGAGGTCAACAGCCCCCTTACGGCAATGCGCGCAGCAGAAGCGGGCCTGGGTGTGGCCGTGCTCCCCGATTTCATTTTCAAGGAACGTCAAGCCAGCGGGACTCTTGTTCCCATTCTCGAGGAATTCAACCCGAACGACCGGGGAATTTACGCCATTTATCCGCATCGCCGCTATCTTCCGGCGAAAGTGCGGGCTTTTGTCGATTACCTGAACCAGTGGTTCAAATCGGCGCAATGAGGCCTGTTGGCAGGCGATTATACGGGCGTCGAAATTTGGTCCATATTCAGTGCGAACCAACCTCACTGGAAACATCAGGCAGGGCAGAAGACCATGGATACGCATATGATGTTGCGACTGAGGGACTTGGTGATACTGGCCGGCTGTCTGTTGCCTGCCGCGGCTTCAGCCCATCCCCATGTGTTCGCTGAAGCACGTCTTGAAATCGAGACTTCGGCTGATGGCAATGTGACCGAGCTGCGCAACGTCTGGCGCTTCGATGAGGTCTTCTCGTCAAGCGTCATTCTGGATTTTGATGAGAACGCGGATCTCAAACTCGACTCTGCCGAGCTTGCCAATATCAGCACCATGGTGACCCAGTCTCTCGCCGAGTTCGATTACTACATCTCCGTCACCGCAAACGGCAAGGACGCCGGCGTCTCGCTGCCACAGGCCATCAATGTCGATTATCAAGACGGACAGTTGCTGATGTTCTTCGCAGTTGTACCGGATAAGAAACTGCCGCTCGACGGCAAGATTGCCGTGGGTGTGTTTGATCCGACCATGTATGCAGCGATCGACTTCATCAACGATGAAGACATGATGGTGACGGGCGGCTCAACCACGCGATGCGCACGCAAGGTGGTCCGGCCGGATCCCGATGAAATCATCGCCCAGAACCAGGCGTCCCTGACTGAAGCCTTCTTCGAAACCACCGGCAGCGGGGACCTTTCAAAGCTGCTTGCCACCCGGCTGGAGCTTGACTGCCAATGAGGCCTGTTTCCATACGCGTGATCGTGGCGGCCACGATTGCCTGCATCATGCTGGCAGGTGCGGCCCATGCACAATCCTCGCTCGGCATCGGAGCAGCCGAACCGGCGATAACGCCAACCGGATTGGGCGGCTCTGTTCTATACTGGGTCAACCAGCAGCAGCAGGCGTTCTATCGGGCGCTCACCGGCGCGCTGAAGGCCATGCGCTCCGACCCATGGCAGATGTGGGGTCTGGTCAGCCTGTCTTTCCTGTATGGCGTGTTTCATGCCGCTGGCCCCGGCCATGGCAAGGCGGTGATCTCGTCCTACATGCTGGCCAACGAAGTGGCGCTCAGGCGCGGCGTGGTTTTGGCGCTGTTCTCGTCAATGCTGCAGGCACTCACTGCCGTCACAGTGGTCGGCGTTGCCTACTACCTGCTGCGGGGTCTCTCGGTCTCCATGACACAGGCGACGCATTTCATGGAAATTACCAGCTACGCGCTGATAACCCTGTTCGGGCTGTGGCTGCTCAGCCGCAAGCTGCTCTCTTTGCGCACCACCCCTGCGTTGCGCGCTGTTCCGGCGCAACAACCCCAAGCTCACGCCGAACACTCACACGCACACGGCGGCCACCAGCATCACAATCACGATCACGGCCATCACCACCACCACCACGAGCACGCAGAAGGAGAGATCTGCAGCACCTGCGGCCATGCCCACGTGCCTGACCCAAGGCTCATTTCCGGCCGGAATTTCAGTGTCCGTGAAGCCTGGAGCGCGGTTATCGCTGTCGGATTGAGGCCCTGTTCCGGCGCACTCATCGTGCTCACATTCTCGATGTTGAACGGGCTCTGGATCGCGGGCATCGTGTCGGCCTTCGCCATGGCGCTTGGCACCGCAATCACGGTGTCCGCCCTTGCCACCCTGGCCGTCCTGGCCAAAGGCACGGCTGTGCGTCTGGCCGGTGCCTCCATGGGAGGGACAGTCGGAACGATGATTGAAATACTGGGAGCAGCAACCGTTTTCGCACTCGGGCTGCTGCTGCTGGCCGCTTCCCTGCAGGCCTGACTATCCTACTCGGATGAATTCCGGTCTTTGTTCTGCCGCTTGCCGCGCAACCAGAACACCGCGAAAAAGGCCAGCACAAAAGCCGTAGCGACTGCGTAGGACAACCAGGGTGATATCTCAGACAGAGACATCATCATCGCCGGCATGAAATAGAAGACAAGCCCGGTGCCACCGAGAATTATCGCCGCCGCGATGGCAGACGAGCGGTTTGATGTGCTTGGTTCGCTCATGAGTGCGGTCCTTTGTAATCGGCGGTCATGCACCAGATAAGCCTTTTCGCCATCTCTGCAACACCCGTGATCCCACTCTGGCATCAGGATGCCATGATTTTCTGCGCCAGCAGGTTTCAGACGCGCGGAACCACCGCAGACATGTGGATGACACTGCGATCCGGCTGCACGTCTTCACGGTCCACCGAAAATCCCATCCTCTTATACCAGGAAAGAGCAGGATTGAGACTGTTGGTGATCAATCCGATACGCTTCAAACCGAGCTCGCGCGCCCGCTCGAACGTCGCCTCAAGCAAAAATCGCCCGCGCCCCGTTCCAGCCCTGTCCGGCGCTGTGGCGATGGATTCAAGAAAAAGCTCTGTCTCGAGAACACGCAAAATCAGCACCCCGATCAGCGCACCGCCGCTCTCGTCAAACCAGACTTCGCAGTTATCCAGGATCTCTCCATAGTCCCATTCAAGCG
>Ga0114910_1001584_pt1 | contig 10681 bp, 22 predicted proteins | sample MalvireepMed_908_FD_83500 | JGI IMG/M metagenome (GOLD analysis project Ga0114910, IMG submission 83500) | Marine viral communities from the Global Malaspina Expedition - Malaspina viral metaG DeepMed_908 | ecosystem: Environmental > Aquatic > Marine > Oceanic | place: Mediterranean Sea...
AAGCAAGAGTATCCGAATGAATGGGCATCCAATCGCCCGGCACAATCAAATCTCCACATTGTTCAGGCGTTATCTGAACGGCTGAGGGTCCATACCAAACCGCATTTAATAATGACTTAAAAAACTCTAGGGGTCGTATGAGGTGATTCTGAAAAATCGTTTCCAGTTCTTTTGCTTGTTCTGTTTGTATTTCATCGGCAGGGTCTTCAGGCACGATTTCCCATTCCAATAATGCCACCGCCGATTGTCTTTGGTTTAGCGGTGACATAATGTCGGGGTCGCGCCGCATCTGGCGTTGCAGTTGGCGGTCTTGCCGTAAAGCCATATCCGAACGCCGCAGTATTTTTGTAAAGTGCGTGATATACGACCTTTGCAGTTCAATGACTGAAGCAAATGGTGGTGTGGCTATTTGATTTTCTTTTGGTTCGTGGACGAGTGGCTGGCCTGTGCTGTTAAGTTCGGGTTTTCCCTTTGAGGCAAATCTGCCCTTTCCATCGCGCTCTTGGCTTTTGCCGTGTTGTCCTCGCTGTGCCATTACCCGATTGTATCAGCAATTTCTCCGATACATCGTGCAAAAAACCCGATACGCGGATATTTGGTCATTGTTGGTTTGTCTTGGTGCATTGTCGAATCCCTCGTTGATTCGATTTCTGCCGCTTGGCAAACGAATACGGCTCGTTTGTTTTATTTATTTATCGTGATATTCCATTTCCCCATCGGTAAAACCTAAGCATTCGTAATCGTCATCGTGTGGTCTGCCCCATTGATGAGTTTCCTCATTATACGCATACTTGTCTATTTCAAGTTTGCAATGGTTTGACTTTGATGCAAAGTCGATTGCTTCTTTTACCGTTGGGAATTCAGCGATTACATAATTTTCATATTCATCGTAGCCGCATTTGCATATTACACTAACTACTATTGTGACCTGAAACATGATTTTCATTGGTCGTTCCCTGTTTCGGGTTTTCCAACACCACCGTGACGATTGTAAGTTTCGCCAATTTCGTTTCTTAGTAACGATTTGTCTTTGTCCCGCATTAACAAATCATTAAATAAGCCAAACACTACTTGTCTGTTGTGTTGGCTCAGTTGATGTAAAGCGGAAGCAAGGTGTATCGCCTCCATGATGTCAGGTTTGTTGTTTGGTTCTAATTTTACCATAGTATTTTTCCTTTCCAACGAGCCGTATTCGATTGTCAAAGAGCATTCCGGGAAATCATTTCATTCCCAATATGTGCATTTTACCAAAAGTGGTTTTCGCTTTCAGAATTTTAATTTCGTTTCGTGCGCGCAGACACTTTTCAACAGATAAATGTCGCGTGATGAATCGTCACATTGGAAAAGTCTGTCTTCAACTTTCTCAAACGTGTAGTTTTTGCTGGTTTTTATTGATGTTTTGTTAAACTTTTCTTTGTTGCTGAAACATGAGCGTAGTTTTCACTTAACAAAAAAAACTTTTTACAGGATTTACCATTTTGGCTCTTTCATGCCATACATTGCCTTTGGGTCACGCCGAGAGTTTTCTATTTTTGAAACCTTCAATGGTTCACCCATTACAACAACCAACTCTATTAAATCTATGATTGCATCAACCGTATCATCATGGCCACCAACTGGAAAGGTAGTCATTTCATCAAACACAACCCTGAAGTCACTTCTGATTGTCCCGTCTTGAGATGGCATGTGCAATTTTCCGCTTTCAATGAATCCCTGACGTTCGGATGCTCTGGTTATTTTATCTTTGTCCCGGTTCAGTGGTCGGATGGGAACCTTGCAATCTTGCTGCATCTGCTGTACTAGCCCTAGTTGTGGTCCGTTTGCTTCTGCAACGGCTTGTGTCACTCCTGCTGCCTCCATCGCTCTTGTGGCGGCTCTGGCGAACTCTGGGAAGGTGCTACGCTGTCGAATGATGTCCTTGAGCCACAATTGACCCTTTCGATCTTTCCACGCAATGATGCATACTGACCAATCTGGGTCTCCGTCTTGTTTCTTGACCGTGAACGCAAAATCCATTGCCGCAACCATAATGCCGTTTTCACTTTCCCATGTAGGTATTTCGGAATATATTGAATCTCGAAGCCACTCCGGGCTGAATACAATTAAATCACTTGTAACGGGTTTCAGTTCATAACTTCGAGCATACGCAAACGGTCCTATTTCTTTCCGTATTTCTTCAAGTTCTTGCTCGCCAATCATCTCCTTCCACGGTGAGGTGAAACCCACCACTGGAATCCTAAGCAATCCTCCGTTTTCTTGGTGGTATCTTCTCCAATCAGCCGTGATGTCGTCTGCGTGATAGCATGTACCGACTTTCCATGTTCTAGGCGGTTTGTCGCGTGTAAAGTCGCGCATGGGTAGCCAGTTGGTATTCCAGAACTCTTTAACTTGGTCGCGTAATGCCGCCTGTTGTATAGCGTTGCGCAAGTCACATATATCGTCTGCAATTAGAATATCGGCACGACCGCCAGCGCGCCCGAAAATTGGTTTTGCTTCAACAGTAGCGTCCCGTTGCCAATTTTTAGTTTTTATCTTGAAGTCTGCCTTGCACCAACTTTCCATATCAGGCACGATTTCAGGAAACACCATTTTATACAAATCGCTTTCAATGATGGTTTTTATGAGTGAGGTCGTTTTCTTTGCCTCTGAGTCTGATTGTTGGATATATTTAATCCGTACCGATGGGTTGTTTCCTATCTCCCACGGCACTCTCGTTGTAAGTTGCGCGGTTTTACCGTGACCCCGTGGAAATTCAGCATACGAATTTTCGTGTTCTGTCCAGAGTTTTTGTAGTTTTTTGTGGAGATTGCCCTGTTCGAATCCAATCACAAACTTGGCAAAGACATTTGGGCATTTGCGACATGCGGCGATAATGGCCTTATCGTCATTCTTCATGTATCTTATTTGCCGCTTCGATGATTTGGTCCATCCGCTTGCGTGTTTCATCGTCTATCTTTACTGGACCGCCATCATGCCCTGCGATTCTGTCTGGAATCTTGCCATCTATCGAATCGGCAATTTCTTTCCAGAATCTAAAGTCGCCGCCTTTTGCTTCGTCTAACGCTGTTGTCAAAAGTTGCTCTATGACGTTTTCTCCACCCTCGCTATCTAAGATTTCGCGTAGCCGCCCTCGTATTGAACGCCCCTTTGGTCTGCCTTTTGGGTTTTTAGTTTCACCCTTTTTCATGCGATATTGATTGCCCTCAGAAAACCCGCCAGTTGGTCTGTGGTCTTTATCATTTTTGACCATTCTATGCTGTTACCATGCTGTTATTTTGCTGTTTAGTCCAAAAGAATAATCCACGCATGAAGCAAGTATAGCAGTTATGTTGTTTGGTGGCTACGGTTTTTCGTCTGGGGGTTTTCTTTCTGGAACTTCTGTAATTTCTGCACCCGCGCATATTGCTAATGTCGCGTACATTGCCCTTGCAGCATCGTACCACGCCACCCGAACAAAATCATCTGTATGGTCCCAATCACTTATTTCTGTACCAATTTCTAGGTCAATGGTGTTGGCAAAGGCGGCATGACCACTTACCGCCATGCCCTCCAACAACGATTTTGTGGGAGTCGGAAATTTTACACCTTGATGATTGACACGCTTTGCCAACTTCCATTAACCTCACCTCCTCGAAAACCCTCCCTATCTGTTGATAAGGGATTTGATAAAACCTGACATAAGAACGCCAGCAACAAAACCGCCGCCAGCCATGAGAATTGTCCACCACGTCATTCCTAACACATCTGCTAAAATCATACGCCTAACTCCTTTTTCTTGCGCTTGCGGGCATATTCGTATGCAGGATCACTCGTCCTGCGAACTGCCACGCCTTCGTTAAATGATAATGGATGTTCATGTCTTTGGGTTTTTAAGTCCACTTCTGCGGAACGCAACGCGCGCTTGGGAATAAACAAACCCATTGACCAAAATATCTTCTTGATAAACATTCCTATTCCTGTTTGCCAAAGCAGAATTATCACGCCTGCTATGGCTATTGCTACAAATCCTCTATTAAAAAGTTGCGCCCACCACGGGATAGTATCTTCCACACCGTGTAATGAGGTTCGTATATCGCTTGCTGATTCAATGATATTATCTTGATGACCCACAATTTTATCTGCTTTATTTGCCGTATCGGGTTCTTGTGTCGTTTTAGATATATCCGTTGCAATCATTTTTGCTTGTCCGGCTTGGTCTGTCACATATATTGCAGATTCGTCTATTGCCATTTTTGACGATTCGCAAGCGTATGCGCACGACCCGATTGTAATGCCGAGTATTACCTTTAGTCTATTCCAGTATAGCGCACACATATTACATGCTCCTTGAAAGAAGAATTGCCGCCACTGCAAAGGTAACGACAATCCAAGAAAGGAAAATTAACGATTTTACTGTTTTAACTGTTCTTCTAGCCACAGAATTTTTTGCTCCATTGACTCTATTTTAGCATCAGTTTTAGTTTTGTGGGTGGCAACCTTCCAAACCGTTGTGACGGTGATGGCAATACCGCCAAGAAAGAACCCTAGCGGTATCCAGGTTGAATCTGCGGTGATTGTGTTTTGCGGTGTTGTCATTGTTGCTAGGCCGATTGCGGATGTGCCACTTGAAGATACGCCTGCAATAGTTAATACGATTGATTCCAGTGTTGTTCTTATCATTTGTTGCTTTCTTGTTTTTGGTTTTTGACAATAATAGCATTTTTTTCGGTTTGTTTCGGCGTTTCTCGGTCGCGTGGTTATCTGTGGTTAAAGTTGGTTAGTCGAATCGTGTTGATTTTGTCGCTAGTCCACATGCCTGCAATGCTTTTCTGGCAATCTGTTCAATTGATGTTATTTTTAGTCGCTCTGCTTCTATCCGAATACGGTTGATTTCCACGATCAGCAAGTCGTTGCTTGCCCTTATGCTTCTAGGAGATTGCGGCACATATCTCCCGGCATCTTCTCCCGTTCCTATTTTGAATTGCTTTTTCCGAATCAGGTTTGGATGCGGTCGTGTTTCTACGATTATGTTCTTTCCCCTGAACACAGTAAGCATTGCGGTGACTTGCCGTTCTGATAGAAACATTTTCTCCGAGAGTTCGTACCTATCCATCCATCCGCTTTGCAGAAGCCGATAAAGTTTTTTGTGAAGCGGCTTTGTGAGTTCAGTAGCCATTTACATTCCGCACATGCCTTCGCACTCATTATCCCATAGTGAACCTTGCCCCTTTTCTTCATCTGAACGCAAGTCCACTTCTTTGAGTGGCTTGCAGGAACGGTGCAAGTACATTGTTTGTTTCTTCCCTGTTTTGTCAGACCTTATTGCCTCATCAAACTCAACCGCATCATCCCATTCTTTTGGGTTTGCTTTTATATCTCTCCAACTCTTGTTATCCCTGAATGGGCATCCTATACAAGCACTTCGCGGCACTTCGATTTCAGGATAATTTTCTTCAAGCCATTTGATGATTTGGTATCTTCTCCAAGGTTTACCACTTGGGGAATCAATACCCCAATTCAAAAACGGAAATACGTGCTTTTTCCACTTGACTCGACTTGGTTTTGCTCTTGGGGATTCGTCAAATGATATGCCGAGCCACTGAAACATCACAACTTCTTTTGGCGCACGCTGTCGTGGCTTCAATCCAATAATGTTTTCTCTGAGGTGTTTTTCTATTGGTGCAATCTTGTATTCCCTTGTACATTGCCTCATGCTTAACGCAACATCCCCATTTTCATGCCTAACGAAAATAGGAATTGGAACAAACCTATTCCCACCTTTGCTAGTCATATTGTTCATGACATCTTCTCTTAGACCCGTTTTGTTATGTCTCACAATGTCCACAGGTATGTCGTAATTTCCCGCATATTCGATGCACCATTCAAGATGGTCGTACACTTTTTGCGGTTCCCACCCAACATCGGCGAATATGGCTGCATCTAATTTTGGGAGCAATCCCTTACAAGACATTAGCAATAGGGCGGTTGACTGGACACCTGCTCCAAATGATAGAACTTGTTTCATGGTTCTGCTGCTCCTATCACTTCTGATACTTTGCCGTTCTTGATAACGCGAAGCGGCATTTCACCGTATTTTTTCCAAAGGCGTTTTGTTTTTTTCCATGATGCGGTTTCCATACCTTTAATATCAACCGCGTAAAACTCTCCTGTGGTTTCAATAACAAGAAAGTCGGCGCGATACCGTGTGTCCTCGCCCAAGTCGAATGATGTTTGTCGAAGCCACAAGTGAACAGCACCAACATCTTTTAGATTGTCTAGTTGTCTGGCGTATGCTGCCTCTGCTTTCGAATCATAGTTTTTACCCCTGTATACGGTTTTCTTGGCGTTGTATTTCTGCTTGCGTGGAATGTGGAGTTTCATGCGCTACTCTTTCTATAACAAAACCCATGACCTTGCTTTGCTTGCATCGTTGGCAATATATCCCTTTTGCTTCAAACAATCAATTAGGCCGTGAACTGTAGTTTTGGAACGATTAAGTTGTTTTGCCATTTCATCCAGTGTCGGCGCGTATCCATTTTTGTCAATTGAATCTCGAATTAAGCCAAGCACTTCAATTTGCTTAGGTGTCGGTCGCTTTCGTGTGTCATCGTCAACTAGACCTCTTAATCTTTTTATGACCCTTTGGATATGCCTAACACATGCTTCCTGCGCATCTTTCTCTGATTCATATTCGCCTTGCAATTCTGCTGTGAAAACAGATTCGGTGATCCAGTCGGCAATTGTAAGTTTGGTCTTCCACCTATTGTCTTCTTGACCAACGGACCATGATATGTTTTTTGCCCTGTTTATTTTTGTAAGGTATGTCCTAGACCCATCTTCGGTTTTGTGCCATTTCGTCATTTGCTTATCTCCTGAACATCTTTTTACAGTTGCAAGGAATACCGAGTTGTTCGCAAACGCTTTCACATGAAGAATAGTCAAATTGTTGCGACACAAACCTCTTTTCATCGCGCATAATCTCAATCGTTCTCTCTTTACTACTTCCGAGAATAAGTTGGCTTGCAAACATTGTTTTAACTTCTGAGTTTGATGCGGCCATAGATATTATTTCTTGTTCTATGTCCTCTCGCACCCACCACGAATACGAGTTCTTCGCAAAACATTCGCTCTTGGTTGCGATTCCCTTTTTGTCGGTCGTGTAGTAGCCCAAGCAATCCAGACATTCTATTTTTTGAACGCCATTATCAAATTTCTTTGACTTTGTATTTTCAGATTTGCAAAATATGCAACTACTCATTTTCGACCGTTTCTTCTTCTGCGCCCTCATCGGTCGTTCGGCTTGCGCAAAACTCGCACAGATAGATTGCTCCGCAGTATTCCTCTAGCCGGGCTATTCGCTTGTTACATAATTGACATATTTGACCATTGGTGTTTTCATCTAGTGACATTGTTTCCTCCACAATGCAGTTTGGATATTCCTCTTTCTGTTATCGTCCAGATGTTAGCAGAACGTCCAGAACGAGTTGGCTTTGTCTTTCCTGTGGGTTGAACAAACTTCTTTTTCACGCATCCTCGCCTACAAGCAGATAGTGATTGGTGGGTCATATCTAGGCGTTGCTCTAGTTCGTCATCTGTCGCATTTCCATGCTCTTGCAATGATGATAGTATCCTTGCCATCATTTTTCCTATATGTGGCGCAACCGAACGTCTGGCCTCGGACGATGTGTCCCACTGAATCGGCTTGTTGGTTGTATCAACTATTTTTACGATAGTATCAAATAGGTCACTCATTATTTTCCTCCTTAAAACAACCTGTTTTATTCATATAACCTGTCCATAAGTATAACGAAAGCCCTAGCGGCAACGGCTGGAACTACTCCATTTCCAAGGGCGCGCAGTGAATCGATGCGTTGATTACGCACCAAGTCGCCATCGGCAGACCCATAAGTTGCGCCACCCATAGCGGTGATAACTTCCTCGTCACCGATGGTTCTTGGGGCTTCCCAAGGTTGTTGGGGTTCTGTTGGTCGGCTTGGGAATATGCCCCCACTTGCAGGCCTAAATCGGTCTGATGCTTTTGATTTTTTGAGACATCCTCTATTCCAAACAGGGTCTGCATTGAAGTTTTTTTTGTTGGTTTCATGTAATACTTTCCGTTGAAACTGTGTAGGCCCTCTTGCGTTATTGTCTCCATCGTGCTTGGTGTCGCCCACTTGACAGTGTCCTGTAATTTTGCACCTAAAATTGTTCCCGTGGTCTGGCTCACTCGGCGACCCTTGTCGTCCAGTGGTTTTGGTGCGCCCTCCGTGTCGCTCACTGATGGAGTCGGCCAATTCACCACATCCTCCCGAAGATTTCTGCACCCGCCCTTCTTGGCAGCATCCGTCAATTCCTCCGGCTTCCGTATCTGATTCCCCCTTGTCGCATCTGTAACCTGTGGTGTCGGCCAACCCTGCGATGAAGACTCGCTTTCTGCGATGCGGATAGAGGCATTCTTCCGCGCTAAATAGACCTGCCTCTGCTTTATAACCCATTGATTCCAATCTTCCAAGGACATGGTGGAGAACCGATTGTTCCGTTCCTCCGTACTTGGAGGAAATAATCCCTTCGACATTTTCGAGAAAGACGATTGAAGGTTCACACTCTCTGATAATTCGTTCGATTTCTGGGAACAAGTGGCGAGGATCGTCTGTACTTTTTTGTTTCCCAGCACCTGAAAATGGTTGGCATGGGAATCCTCCAGATAGGATGTCCACTTTTCCACGAAATGGTCGTGCGTTGAATGTTTTAAGGTTTGTCCAGATAGGAGCGACATCCAAGAGGTTTTCTTGTTCTTGCATCTTTGCAACCAAGTTTGCTGCTGAGAATGCTTCGATCTCCACATAAGCGCACGAGCGCAGCCCTGGCAAAACGCTTCTAAGTCCAAGGTCGATGCCTCCGTATCCGGCACAAAGTGAGAGGTGAGTAATTGTTTGGGTAGTATCCACATTATTCTGTTCCATTTGATTTTATGCTTTTCTTATTATCGTCTGGAAGTATCTCTATCCTACCACTCTGGGTCAAGCCCCGCGCGAGTTCTTTCACAAGTTCAACTATCCATTTGAGTTTTTTCATTTTCGTTTTTCCTTTTAATGTGCATACCCACAGAGGACATCACTTGGTCTAACTGCTCATCACTTAAATCATCAAGAGATGGTGAAGTTTCAACGCTTTTCACTTTCTGTTCTTGTTTCCAATTGTGCCATCTAATCAGTTCTGCAAGATATTGACCAGCACTATCAAAAGCATCAATTTCTTTTTTGTAATCCTTTTGGTCGCTTTCGGTCATTGCTTCAATATCGGCTTGAGCGGACGCCATACCAAAGAGAAACCCATCTATTCTTTTTTTTGTCAGTGTTGGTCTACGCATGATTTAGCATCCATTTCTGATTTGATAGCAGCATGTGCTTCTTCTGATGCAGCATATATGCTTTCTATTTTGTCTTTCAATCTGCGATAAGGGGCTGTAAAATGATGTCCATTTTTCTCTTTATTCAGCATCGCTATTGTTGCATTTAATGCTTCTGTCAAATTATCCATTTCTGTATCAGTTAGTATTATTGCTATTTCCATTGTTTACCTTTCTGTTGTTGTTCAGTCATTTGCGTTTCCGCTTCTTGAATAGTCTGCCTTCCTTTTGTCGATTGACCCTCGCAAACTTCATGTATTCTTCCCATGAATCACGAATGAGTTTGCATTCACCCTTTCCGTCACCGTCCAGATAAACTTCAAGACACATAATCGTCCAACACACAAAGGCATCTTTGTCAGTGTGCAACTTCCTATATCGTTTGTAGTGGTCAGACATTTCAGTGAACACTTCATTTGTTGCAGGGCATTTCCCTTGGTCACTTAGGTCGTTGTAAAGTGGTGGTAGTTTTTCTTTCATTTTTCTTTTCCTTTCTGTAGTTCTGGTGTCATTATTTCTTGTGCTTCACGTAACCATGCCAACGCAGCCAAAATGTCTATATCGTCACCTTCTTTATCCCCGTTATTTTCTGACAAGTGATGGATCGCCATTGCTACTTCATGCTTGGGAAGTTGGCTTGCGTTCACGGTTTCTTGACTTGTCATTTCGTTCAAATGCTTTTCAATTTCTTCGATGGCTTCATCTACTTCGTGGGAAATGAAGCAAGGTTGTATAGCACCGCAATTTTGGCAATTACGCAATCGTGTATCCCGATGAAACTTTATCTTTTTAATAAAGTGCAGCATTCTCATTATTTCATATGGTTCAATTTGTATCATCCAATTTCCCTCCAATAGTGTTTTGTTTCCCCGTCCGTATGTATGTAAGAGAGCCACCGCCCAAGTTGTAGGTGGGTGTAGTTATTGCCAACAGAGAACCCATTGCCTTGATAAGATTCTTGTAGTGTGTCTGAACGAAACCTATCCATCTCACGATTTATGCAGCCACAACAACAGTCTTTATCGGAAGACTTTTCGCCACAACACTTTGGACAAACTCTAGGCAATTCGCTACGCCATTCGGGTTCTTTCAATAATGAAATTAGCAAGTCGAATATGTGTTTTTTCATTTTCATTTTCCTTTCGTTTGTTTGCATTCCAATCTTTACCAATCCAATTTTGTTTTTCTGACAAACTTTTCGGCTTCCTTAAGTGTTCCAAAATCATCTGCAAGAGTGGCACACCATTCGGAATGTTCGCCAACTACAATGCACCATCGACCAGTGTGTGGGGA
>Ga0114910_1001585_pt1 | contig 10668 bp, 10 predicted proteins | sample MalvireepMed_908_FD_83500 | JGI IMG/M metagenome (GOLD analysis project Ga0114910, IMG submission 83500) | Marine viral communities from the Global Malaspina Expedition - Malaspina viral metaG DeepMed_908 | ecosystem: Environmental > Aquatic > Marine > Oceanic | place: Mediterranean Sea...
TCTCAAACGCGAGCCAACCGGGCTCGCGGAAGTCTCAACATAGGCGTCTTTCTTTCCCAGTCAGGGAGGAAATTCAAAGGCAGGTTGGAACGTGTTTACACGTTCAGATCCGTGCTCGGCGGGCGCCTTCTCGCACAGGGAAATTTAGAATGACAAAGACAGTATCGTTGCGCCTGAAGCCGCACCAGATCGAGGAAATCAAGGTTGCAGCATTAGCTGCGAACCTTTCTGTCTCTTCCTATTTGTACCGAAGAGTGACCGATACCCCAGTCCTCTCCAATCCGGAATTGGCGGCATTGGCTCGTTTGGTCAGCTTGGCCCACAAACTCGAGACTGATGTTTGCTGCGAGCCACAATTGCTGGAAGAACTTCACGCCCTTGTTCGCGAACTTTCGAACTCGCCGAGTGAGCCGGGCGGCTCGGAATGATCGTAAAGCGCATAAGAAAAGGCGCCCCACGCAAGCGGCGCTCGTTCGACGAAATCCGGACGATCGTGAATGTGCTTTCAACTTACGTGCTGAATGCGAGTACGGATCGCTCCTTAATGTACGACGGCGAGAATGCGCTGGCCAAGTATGTTTTGGACACGCAGATACTGGCGGGCCACCCGGTTGAGGTTGGAGAGAAAGTCGACCTGCACGGCACTCGTCGTTTACAGGGGAGCGCGCTCGTCGGGCTTCAGCGCCAGATGCTTGCCGCCAATTTGCTCACGCCCGGCGCAGTCGACCCGATTGAGCATTACGTCATGAGCTGGAAATCGCACGAACGACCTGCCCTGAAAGAGATCGAGGACGCAGTAGACATCTTCGCGCAGGAGATGGGTTACCAAGATTGCCAGATTGTCTGGGCCACGCATTCAAACACAAAAAATTATCACCTTCATCTCGTGGTCAACAGGATCGACCTTGCGAAGCAAAAGGTGGTCAACCCCGGCGATGGCTGGGACATTGATCGACTCCATCAGGTCGCCGCGATCATTGAGGATGCGCAAGGTTGGGAATCCGAAACTAACGCGATCTATGCCGCGAGCGGGGGCGAGGTTCGCGAGCGCGAAACCGGGGAAATCATGCGCCGCGCAAATGGTTCGCGCGCAGGTTGCGCCACGCGTAAATTAGTTGCTTCCGAAAAGTGCCATTCTCCTGAAAATGCCGCGGTAGCTGAAGCCATACGATCCGCGCAAAGTTGGCAAGAGCTGCACAACCGCCTCGTCAAACTTGGTGCCACTTATCGCACAAAAGGATCGGGAGCGCAGATTACGATCAACGACGAGCGAATGAAAGCTTCCTCATTCGGCAGAGAATTCTCGTATGGCGAGATGACAGAACGGCTCGGCGAGTACGCGCCAGATCCGCTTCTCGAGCGCGACCCTTACGAGAATTACTTGGCCGCCTTGAGGGAGGAGCGCAAGCGTGTTCGCGAGGCTTGGAACCAAGCCCTGGCGAAGCTCAGGGAAAGACGAAAGCGTCTCAAGAAGAAGATCTTCGCGGAGAAGTCCGAATACAAAGTCATCATTGCCGCTGCCCGTCTCGAGCTATCCTTTGACCTTGCTGAGGCTGAGGTGAAGAAAGCGTTCGATCGCGCGCGCGCTACAATAGCTGAGACTAAGCTTCAGCGCGATCAATGGTACAAGGTAGGTCAGCCCCCGCCCAAGAAGGTCAAGCTTCCAGAATTTATTTTTGCGCCAAATGTTTTCCGAGACCAGGCCATTGCCCGCGATCACGGCCTAACGGGCGGCGCTTGTGATTATGCAGTAGAGTACCGCAATGATGATGGCAGTCTCGCAGTCACCGACATCGGCGTTGTTTTGATCGTCCATCAAATCGAAGAGAATGCGGTCGCAGCCAGTCTGGCCATGGCAAGCACCCGTGGCGACCGTATTCTCGTGACCGGCTCACGAGAATTTCTCGATATCTGCCGGGACGTCGCGAAAGCGAGAGGATACGCTCTCGTCCTGGAGAACGGAGAGATACTCCACGATCCAACGGTCGTTGACCAAAAGGCTGTCTCGTCGAAGTCGGCGAACGAAAGCAAGAGCGAATCCGCAACGACGTCTCAGCAGAAGCGAGATAAGGCAAAACCGAAGAGCTTGGAAAAGGTGCCGCCGGAAAGATCTGTAGCACGAACGAGTGCGACCAATTTCTCGCGCTTTCCAGAGCCAGCCCGTGCGGCCGAGGACGAAGAATTGAGCGACGCGGTGCGCTTGGCAGCCATGAGGGGGCGAGGAAAAGGATCCGGCTTCTAAGAACGACTGGAATGGGGCCGGAAGCGGACCGTCGGCTCTTGTACAAATAAACTAGCTAAGCAGACCGAAGAGTTTGGGTTCTAATGGTGTGCCGGACGCAGCGAATTACGCTCGCCTTGCGCGGGGACGACGTAGTTTGGGAAAGCGGTTGGCAAGAAGCACGAAGCCGGAGAGAGCAATGACGGTCCCGCCAATGCCGAACAATAGCAACCACCAGCTATTGATCCGATGCCTCTCGTTCCAATCCATGATGTGGAGCCCCCATATGAAATCGAAGAAGCGCCATGTGTCGCTTCTCGCAGCCAGTAGGGCGCCATTGGACGCGTCGATATAGAGACGCGTTGCATCCGGGTCACCGAATTGCACCTGCCACGCCGGGAAAGGACCGCTGAATTCGGTGCCGACTGGCTTCGCAACCGAAGTGGTCCCCTTGATGGTAGCCTTGGGCCCAGACCAGGCATTCAAGGCAATTGCCTCTGCAGTCTCGCGCGGTAGGGGCGAGAGGAGCCGTCCGGTGGAAGGGTCATGAAGGCTTGTGGTGCCGTCCGAACGGCGCAGCTCCACCATCGGTCTAGCGTTGACCATTTTAGTCGTGACCGAGACCAGATCTCCGCCATTTGACGCCCATGCGGGCAGTGCCGCGTTAGTGCTTAATGGCGCAGGCTCGCGCGAGATGACGTGCTCGGAGCGGACGTGCTCAATCTTCAGATAAGACATGAGTGTGCCGGTGGCCATCCACAACAGAGCTTGCACGCCTACGAAGACGGCCAGCCATTTGTGGACTTTGCTACCGAAGATATGCAGCCGAAACTTACGCGACCGTTGAATTGCCATTTTAAAATCGACTGCCTGATCAGTTCGGACGCGGGGCGCGGGACGAGGAGTGATACTGGGCGATTTTCCATGCGCTGTGCCCGTGAGTCAGGACGGACGTGGCGACCCCGTCTCGCTCGATCACGCGGCCGTCCTTAAGGGCAATCCGGTATCGATAGGTTTCATGGCCTAACGCTACATGGCCGATCATCCGGACATTCACCGTCGGATTTGTGAAAGTGAACTCGGTGATCTCGCCCAGTTCGGGGCCGAGATGATGCTCCATGTACTGCGCAAAGGAGCCTTCAGCTTTGCCGTTCTCAAACACCATGGAATCGTCTGCGAACAGCGCTCTCATGGCGGCCTCGTCTCGCGCGACCAAGGCGTCTCGGTAGGCGACGAGCGTTGCTTGCGCATCTTGCTCGAGCGCGTCCTGGACATCGCCGTGTGTGTCGTGTGCCGAATGATCGGAGTGCTGAGCTTGAGCCGCAACAGGCACTACAGCGAGTGCGGCTGCAGCCGAAGCCGCAAAATATACAAACTTCATTGTAGTCGTCTCTTTAGAACCAGAATCGGACACCGACGACGTAGTTTGTCACGCTGGGATCTTCCCCTGCGAGACGCGCATAGTCCGCGCTCTGGCCAACTTTCCATTCCTGCTCTACCCCGATGTACGGGGCGAACTCGCGAGCGATTTCGTAACGGAGGCGCAGCCCCAGTTCGACCGAATCCAGGCCCGCACCGATGCCGAGCTCGGGAATGTCCTGAGCAGAAAGACTTACCTCAGCCCGAGGTTGCAGGAGAAGGCGCTGTGTGATGCGCTGGTCAAGCTCGCCTTCTACACTTGCAGTCAGGTCGCCCTTGTTTGACAGAAAAGCGGCTGCATCGAGTTCAAAAGTATAGGGTGCCAAACCCTGCACACCGATGACGGCATGGGTGCGCTCAGGACCGGTCAGATCCTGCCGGACGCCAACCTGAAGATCCCACCACGGTCCGATCGCGTGGCTCCAAAGTCCCTGTATCTCGGCGGACTCCAACTGTTCCCCGAAGGCGCCTTCGCCCTCGCTCTTGAACCAGAATTTGTCGGTATCGCCACCGTAGTAGCCCTGCACGTCCCAAAGATAGCCATCGCTATCTTCTCGCGCGCGATATTCAGCGCGGTCGCCCTGGAACCAGAACACCTTCATGCCGCCGTTCTCAGTGCGAAGGGCATTGCGCGAGGCTCGCATGGCATCGGCACCCCAGATCGCATCGGCAGCGCGTGGCGGACCCGATCCTGCCGCAGCCGGAGGCGCCCCTTCCGGGATGGGTGTCATGTCCATGGTACCGTGCCCCATCGCACCGTGATCCATGGTTGTCTGTTCGGGTTGCTGCGTGTTTTTATGGCCCATCGCGGAATGGTCCATGCCTTCCATCTTGGAATGATCCATGGTGGAGTGGTCCATGCCCTGCATCTGACTATGGTCCATCTGGGAATGGTCCATCTGGGAATGGTCCATGCCGGTATGGCCGTCCTGCGCAGGTTCGGTTGGTTGCGCTTTGGGCGCACACGCCCCCTCAGGCACCGAATGGCCCATAGCGCGGTGGCGTTCGGCCTCTTTTTCGCATTCGGTCTGAGCAGGTGATTGCGCGGAAGGCATCGCGTGGCCCGAATGGTCCTGTGCGATAGCGGGGGCGGCGGTGCTCACGAAGAGCATGGCGACAAGCAGGCGCATCAGTCTTCTCCCACCCGCTTCACATCGGGCTGGTTGCCCCGCGGCGCGACGGTCACGATCTGAAACATGCCAGAGTGCATGTGATAGAGCAGGTGGCAGTGGAAGGCCCAGTCGCCCTCTTCGTCGGCGGTAAGGTCGAAGGTAGCGCTGCCACCGGGCTGCACGATAACGGTATGCTTTTGCGGCTGGCGATCGGCAGGTGCACCGTTGACCAGTTCGAAGAAGTGCCCGTGCAAATGGATCGGGTGCGCCATCATCGTGTCATTGACCAGCTTCACCCGGACACGCTCATTGTAGGCGAAGCGGATGGGATCGTCGCTCACGGCGGTGAACTTCTTGCCATCGAACGACCACATGTAGCGCTCCATGTTGCCCGTCAGATGGATTTCCATCTGACGCGATGGGCGGCGCAAATCGTCATTAGATTCGAGCGCAACGAGATCCCTGTAATTGAGGACCTTGTGGGGTACGTTGTCCAAGCCAAGACCCGGATCGCCCATGCGATCGACAGGGTTCATCGACACCATGTCGATACCGGGGCCGATCCTTACGTCGGAAGGCAGCTTGGACGTGTCACGCATGTTCATGCCGCTCATATCCATCCCGCCCATCGGCTCGGCAGCGGCTCCTTGCGATGGCATGTCATGGCCCATGGCCGAATGGTCCATCCCGGCCATGTCACCACCGCCATGATCCATTCCGCCCGACCCGTGGTTCATGCCCATGTCCGCCATCGTCAGCAGCGGCGGGTCGCGCAGGGGCGGTACGCTTGCGCGCGCACCGGGGCGGGATGCCAAAGTGGCCACAGCCATGCCTGACCGGTCCATGCTCTCGGCGATGATCGTCCGGGCTTCGCCAGTCGGCTCGACAACGATGTCGTAAGTCTCTGCCGTGCCTATCTGGAATTCTTCAACTTCGACCGGGCGCACGTTCTGGCCATCGGCGCCGACCACCCAGAACTTAACCCCGGGAATACGAACATTGAAGAACGTCATGGCGCTGCCGTTGATTATGCGCAGCCGCACCCGTTCGCCGGGGTTGAAGAGATACTCCAACCCTTCTTCCGGTCCCCGCCCGTTGGCGAGATAGGTGTAGGTCGAACCCGTTACGTCCAGAATGTCGGTCGCCATCATGCGCATACGCGCCCACATCCTGCGGTCCTCGCCCGACAGGGGATAGTCGTCGGTCCAGGTATTCTGCTGGTAATTGAAGTAGCCTTCGCCCTTCTTGAGCTTGTCCATGATGGTATGTGGATGGAGAGGGGTGAATTCGCTCAGCAACAGGACGTAATCGCGGTCGGCCTGGACCGGATCGGTTGCGGCGGGTTCGACCACGATCGGGCCGTAGTGCCCCGCCTGCTCCTGCAGCCCCGAATGACTGTGCCACCAGTAGGTGCCGCTCTGTCGCAGCGCGGGAATGTCATAAACGAATGTCTCACCCGGCTTGATCCCCGGGAAGCTGACGCCGGGAACGCCGTCGAACTGGAAAGGCAGCAGCAGGCCGTGCCAGTGGATCGAGCTGTCTTCATCGAGCGTGTTCGTGACCGCGAGCCGAACCGGCTGACCTTCCTTGAGGCGAACCAGCGGACCCGGCACACTGCCGTTGACGGCGATCGCGTGTCCGCGACGCCCCTGCACGACGCGAGGCCCTTCGCCGATTGTCAGAGCGATGTCGCGGCCCGACACCTCGTCGAAACCGGGGCGGATAGATTCATTACCGTGCAGATCGGCACCGCGGGCCCAGGCAGGCAGGGCCAATGCACCTGCGCCCAGCGCTCCAGCCCCTAACAGTCGTCGACGTGAAACCAGCAATTCGGACATGGGTCTTGCAACTCCTTTGGCCCTTGTCATATATACCCCCCAGGAGTATTGCAAGATACCCCGCGGGGTATTGCGGCAGATGGAGTGCAAAACGTGTCAGCAACCGATGGTTCCCGCATCGTCAATCGTCTTCGCAGGATCGAAGGACAGGTGCGCGGCGTCGCGCAGATGATCGAGAACGATCGCTACTGTATCGACGTCCTTAATCAGGTGCAGGCAATAAAGGCCGCACTGGGTCGGGCCGAGAGCGAGATACTCAAGCGCCATGCTGCGTGCTGTGTGGCTGACGCGATTGCCAGCGGTGACGCTGACGAGCAGAAACAGAAGTTCAGCGAGCTGGTCGACCTGTTCGAGAAGGCAAAGCGGTGACTTCCGTTCTCCGCTTTTTCGCCAGCCTGGTCCTCTTCCTCTCGGCAACGGTTGCGTTCGCGCACGGTGACGAAAAGCACGGCGGCGAAGAGGCGCGTCCAGCGGCAAGCGAGGTCGCCCATGCTCAGCCCGGGCACGATATGGAGGCAACGGGAAGCGCTGCGATTTCGAATGAAGCCGTGGAAGGTCACGATGACGAGCAGGCTCAGAGCGAAGGTATCATCGGCGTTCTCAAGAGCCTGCATCCGGCAACGGTCCACTTTCCGATAGCGCTCTTCTTGATGGCCGCGCTTACCGAGCTGTTCGTTATGTCCCACCGTACACCCGAACGTGAAGCGGCCGTAAGGATCATGATCTTTGGCGGCGCTGCGGGAGGTGTCCTCGCCGCCCTCTTCGGGTGGATACACACTGGCCTGTGGTTCGGCGGCGATTTCGTCATGCAAGTCCACCGCTGGAACGGCATGCTGATTGCTGTCCTGGGCATTGCAGCAGCCTGGATTGCTTACCGCGCTTCAGGTTCGCGCGCTGCTCTGCGCGCATTGCTTTTTCCGATTGCCGCATTGCTCATTGTTCAAGGCTTCATGGGTGGAGAGCTCGCCCACGGACTCAATCATCTTAAGCTCTAAAGGAACCTCTCATGCGTCCCGTTACCCTCGCATTCGCTGGAAAGTTGCTTGTTGTGCCTTCCTGCCTGTTGACGCTTGCAGCATGCGGTGACCCCGAAATGCCGGTCGATGATGGAGCGCCGGCGGCTGAGACGACGATCGCTTCTCCCGCTGCGACCAAGCCCGAAGTTACGGCCACGCCCGCAACGGATGAGCCGATTGCCGTTCCTACCCAGGCTCCTTCGCCCAGTTCATCGCCCACTGCTTCGGCTCGCAAGGCCAGCCCTGCCCCTGTGGCGACACCTGCACCTGCCCCGACCGCAACGGCCGCTGCGGATCCGCATGCCGGGCACGACATGTCGAACATGTCGGAAGAGGACATGAAAACCATGGGACACGACTGATGAACTCGAATGGAAACAAGACCCGCCGCCCCTTTCTGCCCGTGCTCGGCACTGCACTTCTCGTAGCATGCACAGGCGCAGCTCAGGCTGCGAACTTCACCATGTACCGCGATCCTAGTTGCGGATGCTGCGAAGCCTGGGCAGCGCATATGCGCCACGGTGAAAAGCACGAGGTCGAGACGGTCGATCACCCCGACATGGCGTCGGTAAAGACTGAGCACGGCGTGCCAGATGACTTGCGTTCGTGCCATACGATGATCGCGGACGGCTATGTGATAGAAGGACATGTGCCTTCAACTGACGTCGAGCGCCTGCTCGCTGAAAGGCCCGAATGGGTCCAGGGTCTGGCGGTCGCAGGTATGCCGCTCGGCTCGCCAGGTATGGAAGCCGGGGGACGGACCCAGCCCTATCAGGTCATCGCTTTCGGCAATGGCCGCCGTGAGATTTTCGCGTCCTATCCCTGATCTCGATCACACACTCCTGCCACGCAGAGGAGGCCGACCATGAGCTGTTGCGATACCCATCACACGGAGGATGCGAGAGGGGAAGGCAGCGCGATCGATCCCGTCTGCGGCATGAGTGTTACGATCGAGGGCGCCACACATGTCGCTGAGCAGGATGGTGCGACCCACTACTTCTGTTCGGCGCGGTGCAAGGACAAGTTCGTAGCCGACCCGGAGCACTATCTTTCGGGCGCGCATCTCAATCAGGTTGAGGACGTTCCCGAAGGGACGATCTATACCTGTCCCATGCATCCCGAGATCCGCCAGGTAGGACCGGGAAGCTGCCCCATCTGCGGTATGGCGCTGGAGCCCGAGACGGTCAGCCTGGAGGATGGACCCGATCCCGAACTCGTCGACATGACGCGGCGCTTCTGGGTCAGCACGCTCTTCACCTTGCCGTTGTTCGTCTACGCGATGAGCGACATGGTACCCGGGATCAGCTTCGACCGGCTGATCGAGCCGGCAAGTGCGCAATGGGCCCAACTGTTTCTCGCTACACCGGTGGTGCTGTGGGGTGGCTGGCCTTTCTTCGTGCGGGCGTGGCAATCCATCAAGACCCGCAATCTCAACATGTTCACCTTGATCGGTTTCGGTGTTGCGATTGCCTTTCTGTTCAGCCTCGTCGCGACGCTCCTGCCCGATATATTCCCGCCCGCCTTCCGCGATCACTCTGGCCACGTCGGTGTCTATTACGAGGCGGCGGCGGTCATCACCACACTTGTCCTGCTCGGCCAAGTGCTTGAACTCAGGGCGCGCGGCTCGACATCGAGCGCGCTGCGTGCGCTTCTAGAACTCGCGCCGCCGACAGCGGTCAAGATATTCGGGGCCGGCGACGAGCGCGAAGTGTCGCTCGACCATTTGGCGAGCGGTGACCTGCTCCGCGTCCGCCCGGGTGACAAGGTACCGGTCGATGGCGAGGTGACCGAAGGCACGAGCTCCATCGACGAGTCCATGATCAGCGGCGAGCCATTGCCGGTTTCCAAGAAGGTCGGCGACCAGGTGATCGGCGGAACGGTCAATCAGACGGGTGGCTTTGTGATGCGCGCTGGCGCAGTCGGTAAGGATACGATGCTGTCCAAGATCGTCCAGATGGTTGCCGAGGCACAGCGCAGCCGGGCACCGATCCAGCGCCTGGCCGACCAAGTCGCGGCCTGGTTCGTGCCTGCAGTGGTCGTGATAGCGGTCGTTACCTTTATTGTCTGGGCAATCTGGGGGCCTTTCCCGGCGCTGGCCTATGCACTGGTCAATGCGATTGCGGTCCTCATCATCGCCTGTCCTTGCGCGCTAGGACTAGCTACGCCGATGTCGATCATGACCGGCACCGGCAAGGGCGCCCAGCACGGCATCCTCATTCGCAACGCCGAGGCGCTCGAGACGCTTGAAAAGATCGACACGCTGGTGGTCGACAAGACCGGCACGCTAACAATGGGCAAACCCGATCTCGTAGCCGTGACCCCTCGCGATGGCCTTGATGAAACGGATTTCCTTTCCGCCGTCGCAGCAGTCGAAGCAGGAAGCGAACATCCTCTCGCCCACGCCATCGTGGAAGGCGCCAAGGCACGAGGAGTGACATTCCAAGCTGCGTCGGATCTCTCGTCCACCACCGGTGAGGGTGTCGAAGCCCGCGTAGGATCGCGCATGGTTGCTATCGGCAACGAGAAACTCATGCGTCGGCTGGGTATCGAGGATCCGGAATGGCTCGGTTCGGCAGAGGCAGGCCGCGCACAGGGCCAGACGGTAATGTTCGTCGCCATCGATGGTGCACCGGCAGGACTTATCGCGGTCGCCGACCCGATCAAGTCGACCAGCGCTGCGGCCATCCGGGCGCTGCACGAGCGCGGAATCGACGTGGTGATGCTCACTGGGGATAGCCGCGCCACTGCCGAAGCCGTGGCGCGCCAGATCGGTATCAACGAGGTCGAAGCCAACGTTTCGCCGGAAGACAAGCATCGCAAGGTCGAGGCTCTCAAGGCTTCAGGCAAGCGCGTTGCTATGGCCGGGGATGGCATCAACGATGCGCCTGCGCTGGCGGCTGCGGACGTCGGCATCGCGATGGGAACCGGTACCGATGTCGCGATCGAGAGCGCCGGCGTCACTCTGGTCCGCGGCGACCTCACCGGTGTGCTCCAAGCCATCGTCCTGTCGCGCGCCACCATGCGGAACATCCGTCAGAACCTGGTGTTCGCCTTTGGATACA
>Ga0114910_1001594_pt1 | contig 10626 bp, 12 predicted proteins | sample MalvireepMed_908_FD_83500 | JGI IMG/M metagenome (GOLD analysis project Ga0114910, IMG submission 83500) | Marine viral communities from the Global Malaspina Expedition - Malaspina viral metaG DeepMed_908 | ecosystem: Environmental > Aquatic > Marine > Oceanic | place: Mediterranean Sea...
CCGCGACAGAGACATGATGAGCGGCTCGATCACGAGTGTGGGCGAGGACATGGCAGAGACTGCGGGGACATGTTTGGCTTACCTTCGGCGTTCTTTTGGTGGGAAACAGCTTCGCTAAGTCCTCCCACTTGAGGGGGAATAATGCTAAGCTTCCGCATTCAGAAATTTTGGGAGGGAAGATCGGATGTTCGGCAAGAGGAAAAAGTCTTCAGCAGAACTGGAAGCAGTCAATCCGGTGTCAGACTTCCAATCGGAGAAAGCTCCGCGAATAGAATTTATTGACGAATTCAACGCGCATACAGAGAAGAGACGACTTCAGAAAGCCTTAGTGGACATAGATACATCTGACCCTGGAGCCATTAGAATTCTCTACAGGGATGAATGGAAAACACTCCAAAGGTATCGCACGAGAGCGGTGGTGAACATCTTCGACATAACATTTCGTGGTGGTTGGTATCCCTCGCCATACCGAAAGACTGAGGAGGCCAATTGGCACGAGATGCTAGTAGCTTCCGCTTCTTTACAACTTGGATCTTCGTCTCGGTTGTACAGTTTCTTTGAATGGGAAAACCCTCAGCACCGCCCGAAGAGCGGTGCTCGATTCTCCGTCTACGAGGCTCGATACGATGAAGTGACGATTTGCGAGAACTTAGACTTTGAAAAGCAGAACATGATGGCACGAGAGACAAGATCACTTGACGATCGGTACATTGGCTCTCCTGTTAAGCTATTCTCTTCTGCCGAAGAAGCCGATGAGTTCATTAAGCTCGAAATAATGTCGTACTCTGAGACCGCAGCGCTACTAACAAGGCAAGTCGCGGCAAAAGCCGGAAAACCCCAACAGTACAACTGGCCCGAAGTTGTGTTTACGAACGAGATCTATCCGTACAACAGCACTGAATCGATAGGCTTTTATGGTTCGCAAGTCCGCCTACCGAGTGATGTCTTCTGCGGACTCCGCAGATCCCTTGCAGATTTCCGAAATTCCTTGCGTCTAACCGTCGACGTGGAATTAGAACTATTGGGCCTCGACGTCGTTGATCCTCATCCCGCTCCGGGCCATGCTGTGGCCGGTGTTTCCCTGATACCCCGCGATGCTCAGATTACCGGCAAAATAAGAGAAGTTTCAGCCAGATGGGCCCCCGAGTCTGCGCCGTTCTCAAATCCAAGAAGTTTGGGAGAATACGACCACAGCTAGTATCGCGGCCAAGCACGGCACAGGCGTAGGCAATAGGTCCAATTGCGGACGCAGCACATACCGACGGTCAAATTCGCTGTCGACCAGCTGCTTTCTTAGCATTTTCAACTTTTTCGTTTTCCACGTGTTTCTCTATAAATTCGCTCTTTCGAGCCAAAAGAGCTTCCCATACGAAATCGTGAAAAGAAAATGGATAGTGGTCGATGCTTCCGGGAGCGCCCGGAGTCCAAACAAGCCCCTTCCCCAGGAGCATTGTGACAGGCGGACTGTGAACATATGTATAGAAGGTTGGCGAACCTTCCCGAAGAGCGTCTACCACAACACGTACTTCATACGCAGACAAACTATCCAAATGGGCTAGCCGCGCCCGCTTGTCAGCCTCTTCTTCGATCTCTTGTTCTATTTTCCTCTGAGCTCTTCTAGCTGAAAGCAACGTAAGCTTTCGCTTTTCGCGAAGTGGCATCGTAAGATAATCGAGAATTGCAACTATCGTTTGGACCCACGCCGCGATTGCGATGACAGCCAAAACGCCGCTGACTAACGAGCCAAACGAACCAAGATCCAAGTGACCTAGCAACTGAAGCAACCACAGTAGTGAAGACGCCAACGCCACGGTCAATGACGCTTTTGGGGGCAGCTTCAGCGCATCTAGCCATTTCGGATCGGGAATCATAACCGCATATTACGCTTAGTTGTGTATTGCTGCCAGCGTTTTAGGAATTCATGAGGCACCTCACTAGCGGTCTCTACTAATACTTGTAAACACGTGGTGTACTAGCCCCATCGGTCTTTCAGGTTCTGCATCAACTCGCGAGTATTAGGTCCAAACTTCGCTTCCAAATCTTCCGTCTTCGCACTAATGTCCATCTGAATGTAGCGATAAAGTGGAGTGAAAGGGCGTTGGGAGCCCCGATGAAATCCTTCCGAAACCTGCATATAAATCTTTGAGCAACGCGCAGCTTCGGTGGCAAAGTCAGATCGAGCCTGATCATTGGGGAACTCTACGACATCATTACCGAACCTTCTCAACCATCCCTTTTTGGCAATATTCAGGTACGACTCCGAAAGAACTTTTGCTCCTTCGGATTTAATGAAGTTTGGATCGAGTCGGACTGCAGTTACGGCGACGACAATGTACGCATACACAGCCGCCCTTAGATGAATAAGGCTTTCCGCTAACAATTGGGCAACTAGAGCGCTCTCCACACCATCGTGATATCGGTCCGAAGGCATGGGCAGAAGCGGGTAAATCTTTGCTGCACACAATCCCATTCCATCGACTAAGTCGGCTGCCTGAATGGCCTTGGTCGAAGATCGTTCGCGCGGACTGCGAGCGCGATCTTTGAGGTTCGAAAGAGCGAAGCAGGCTAACGTCACTGAAACACCGGTGGGCAATACCCACCCAATTCCATCAAAGCCATCGTAGAATGCCTGTACCGCCGTTGCGGTCAGAATGCCTACCGCCGAAACCAGCAGAATAGCTCTCTGCCACTTGTTGAGCTTAAAAGCCGATCTCAACCCTCACCTCCACTTTCCAGATTTTTTCGAGAGCGAATGTCTATCTTAAGGCAAAAACGTAATCGGGTACGAATCTTTACTTATCTGGAACTTACTCGCTGAATGGCGCCCAATTAGGAGATAACTCGAAAACCCGAGAACTTCAGTGAGTTAATGGTGGGCGGTACAAGGTTCGAACTTGTGACCCCTACGATGTCAACGTAGTGCTCTACCACTGAGCTAACCGCCCGATCCATTCGGAAGCAGGGGTAATGGATAATTCAGCGCGCGCCGTCAAGCCGGGTTTGGCGGTGTAACGACGCAGAGCGCAATTTTCTGCAGTATTGGCTCCGGTGTCGCAGGATCTTCGGCAAAAAACCAGACTTCGCCAAACGGATCATTTGCGGAAAAGGCATGTCCCTCAAACTCGAAAGACAACCAATGTCCAAGCTCCGAGGGCGTAAGAGACACTATGTTCGCGCCATCCAGAAAATTCAGGCGCAGCATGCATTCATCCATACTCATCGCAGCCGGCGCATCAAAGAAGTGCCGGCCAGCGTCATGGGATAGGGATTTCAGCAGCTTGGGAGGCTCAATGTCGGAGCCCCGCCCCATCAGGCCGCCATCACCTTGTCGACCTCATCCACGATTTCGCGGAGATGGAAGGGTTTGGACAGCACTTTCGCGCCTGCAGGTGTCGGAGCCCCGGAGGAGAGCGCCACGGCGGCGAACCCCGTAATGAAGACGATTTTCATGGCCGGGTCGAGTTCGGCGCCCCGGCGTGCCAGTTCGATTCCATCAAGGCCGGGCATGACAATATCGGTCAGCAGCAGATCGAACACTTCGCGCTCCAACGCGGACAACGCGCTTTCGCCGTCAGCGTAATCCTGGATCTCGTGTCCGGCGCGACGCAGAGCGGCGGCCAGGAACAAGCGCATGGAATCGTCATCTTCGGCCAGCAAAATCTTGGTCACGCGGAATACCCTCTTCTCGGTAGAACCCTAAGCATAAAGACGCAGTTCGGTAAATCAGGCGTGAATATCTGCGGACTTAAAGTTGGAAATTACTGCGGGCACCGGCTGGATTCTCGTGAAAAGGCTTGACCTTCAGGCAAACAAAGAAACGATGTGCTGAATGACAGACGCCCCCCAATTTCTTGACAGACCTGAGCATTTTCAGCGAACGGCCGGTTCGCAGGACAGCCCTGCGGCCACGCCTCGTTATGAAACGCCGTACCGGCTGGTAACCCCGGAAAAAATGTTGGCGCCAGTCATTTTTGCCTCGCCACATTCGGGCAGTCTCTATCCACATGAGATGCGCGAGGCACTCTGCGTACCGGTGGACACCGTACGCCGGACGGAAGATGCGTTCGTGGACGAGTTGTTCAGCGCCGTTCCTGAGCAGGGCGGCATACTCGTGGCGGCGAAATATGCTCGCACAGTCGCTGATCTCAATCGCGACCCACGGGAACTCGACCCGAACATGTTCAGTGATGGAGTCCCTCGCCCCTGCGGCATGCCGACAGCGCGTGTGGAAGCCGGGCTCGGCTGCTTGCCGCGTGTCGCTGCCAGGGGAGAGGCGATTTATGCGCGCCGCCTTACCCGATCAGAAGGAGAAGCGCGCCTGTCCGGCATTCACGACATCTATCACCAGTGCCTGGCGACTGAGCTGGGCAGTCTGAAGGAGCGGCACGGCCGGGCCTTCCTTATTGACTGCCACTCAATGCCCAGCGTCCAGCCTGGGCGTCGCAATCTGGCAGATATTGTGTTGGGGGACCGGTTCGGCTCCAGCTGTGACCCACGTCTGACGGGGCGAATTGAGCGCGCATTCCGAGCGAACGGGTTCAGCGTTGCGCGGAATGCGCCCTATGCAGGAGGGTATACGACACGTCGTTATGGCCGCCCCAAGCGAGACTTCCATGCGGTACAGATCGAGATTAATCGCGGACTGTACATGGATGAACAAGCGGTCGAGACCAGTGCCGGCTTTGCGCAAATGCAGCAAGTCTTGTCCGCTATTGTCGTCGAAATCCTCGACGTCGCGACTCAGATCGGTCGGCGCTGATCGTCGGAATACCCTGCAATTGCAACAGATCCGCGTTACTTCCAAAAAAAAGGCCGCGCTACGAGAGCGCGGCCAAGGTCAAAGGGAGGAAACGCCAGAGGCGTCTGCACCGGAGTGCAAGACCAGATTTATGTTGCGGCGCACAAAACGCAACCGATGATTTGGCAAATTCCTGCAATTTGGAAATGCAGCCCAAATTTTAGGCAAATGTGACCACCGGCACGCCATTTGCGAGAGACCAGCCCGAACATCCCGTTTTGGGACTGAGAGCGGTCCCATCCGCAAGGAGCTGAACATGGCTGATGAAACCGACCTGCACGTAGGCAAACGCCTTCGCCGCCGCCGCCGCCTGCTGGGCATGACCCAACAGGACCTTGCGAGTCAGGTAGGCGTGCGTTTCCAGCAGATCCAGAAGTATGAATGCGGTGCCAACCGCATCACGGCATCTCGACTCTATGAACTGGCGAAAGCCATGAACGTCTCAGTGCAATACTTCTTCGACGGCATTCCCGCAGCAGACGCACCGGATGCCGCGAATGACGCCGAACGCATGGAAGGTGATATTCTTTCGCAAAAAGAGACGTTGGAACTGGTTCGCGCCTACTATCGCCTCGGCGAGCGCCCCCGCAAACGCCTCCTGGAACTGGCCAAGGCGCTGGAAGGCGACACCAGCAGCACGGGCGTCGCTTGACGCCCAGCCCGGGGCGGGGCAATCCCATGCCCGCATGACAAATTCCTACTCCCTCGAAGATGAGCTGACCTTTGCAGGTCGTCTCGCAGATGCGGCCTGGTCAGCGATCCGGCCGCATTTTCGTGCACTGGATGCCGTCGACAACAAGATCACAATACCCCACGCCGAATTTGACCCCGTGACGGCCGCCGACACGGGCGCCGAAGCGGCGATGCGCGGCCTGATCGAAGCGGAACGGCCCGATCACGGCGTTACTGGCGAGGAATTCCCCGCTAAACCTTCGAAGAACGGCTTCACTTGGTTACTGGATCCGATAGATGGCACGCGCGCTTTCGTAGCCGGCCTGCCGAGTTGGACCACATTGATTGCCTTGTGCGATGAAACGGGCACGCCCGTCATCGGCATCATTGACCAGCCCGTTCTGGACGAGCGTTATCTCGGCTGGCCGGGGGGTGCAGCGGTTCAGCGCGCGGGGACACAAACACCGATCCAGGTCTCCGACTGCCGAGACCTCCGCGAAGCAGTCATCTCCACGACAGATCCCTTTATCCTGAACCCCGCCGAACAGGGCGCATGGACCCATCTGAGAGCTACAGCTCGGATCAGCCGCTATGGGCTGGACGCCTACGCTTATGCCCGGCTAGCCGCCGGCACGATCGACCTTGTGGCGGAAAGCGGTCTGAAAGCATGGGATGTGGCCGCGCTGATCCCGGTTGTGCGGGGCGCAGGTGGCCTCGCGACGGACTGGCGTGGCAACGAACCAAAGCTCGGCGGTCAGATCGTCTGCTGTGCCAGCGCAGAAATCCTCGAGCAAGCGCTGTTGGCGCTCCGCCGGTCTGCCGATACATGAGCGCCTACGGGCCCTCGACCTCGTAGCCTTTGGCTTCCAACATTTCGATAACGCTGTCTTCGCCCGCCAGATGACCGGCTCCGACAGCGATCAAGCGCGTACCGGGCTCTTCCAGCATGGCTTCGATCTTGCCAACCCAGATCTCGTTACGAGACTTCAACAGCGCATCATAGACATCGTCTGACCCCATCATGTCCGGATTGGACATGAGCAGGCCAATCCCGTGCACATCGCCATCAACCCACTCGGACACCAGCGTATCGAGCACATCTCCCCCCTCCTCGATGGACTCGGCAGAGCTCACAAGGAAATCGACCTGCACATCTGTGGGCATATTGGCGAGGCGGCCCAACTGCTCGTCTATTGTCTCCAGATAGGCGAATGACTTGCCTGCCGCGCGAGCTTCTGCGCCCAGAACGGTTTCTACGCCGGCATTCGGGTCGAAGCCTTCCTTCTTGATCTGCAGAACAGAGAGATTCACCGCCGCCCACCACGGCCGCATCGGCTCAATCGCGCCGAGGGGCAGTCCGACATGGTCAAGCGCCTTTTGAAGCTCTGCGCGCTCCAGTTCGCTGAGCAAACTCGACAATTGCTGACCGTTTTGCAGCATGCCTTGTGTGGAGATGAACTTCATCATCTCGGACGCCGCAGCCTGGCTTGTGACATCTGCCTCAAAGACGACCGTATCAGCCTCCGCGAGCGCGGCATCCATCTCATCGCTGCGCCATTCCAACTCCGGGCGGAGCAAGTGCACCGTACCAAATATGTAAAGCGTCGTGTCTTCGTCCTGCAGCGTCCACAAGGCTGGCTCCCCTGCCCCTCGGGAAGCTTCCGCTTCGCTCAACGCGGCCTCATAAGCAGCCTTCTGCGCTTCCAGTTGCGCCGCTCGGTCTGCGGGCTCTTCCTGAGGCACTGCCGGGCTGGGCTCTTCCCGTGCCCCGCAGGCCGGAAGGCCCAGCAACAGCGCCATGGCTGTGACGGTCATCGCAATGGTGAAAGTCCGCATGTCTGGCTCCTGAATCTGTGTCTGTTCCAGACCTAGCCCAAAGTGATCAAGGCGCAAGCACCCAGCGCTGCGCAAACCGCACTCCGGCGTTGCACTCACTCGCCGGTTGCCGTATTCACCTGCTTCGGTTTGCACCCATAGCTCAGCTGGATAGAGCGCTGCCCTCCGAAGGCAGAGGTCAGAGGTTCGAATCCTCTTGGGTGCGCCATTCCTCATCTTTAGTCGCAGAAAAGGCGCGGCCTCGGAGCAGTCTTTGACGTGAACTCCCTGCAGGCATGCGCTCCAAGAAATACCAGAACGATATTCGATGAATTATTGAATAATAATGTATGCGGCACTAACTAGCCCGGATCGGAACGCCGACAGAGTAAGATGCGGGGCATACTCATGGGACCATTCGAAAGATACCTCTCTATCTGGGTATCACTCGCCATTGCGATTGGGATTGGCCTGGGGCAGATCGTGCCTGGCGCGTTCGAAGCACTTGCCCGTTTCGGATATGCAAATGTGAATTTCGCTGTCGCCCTGCTCATCTGGGCCATGGTCTGGCCCATGATGATCGGCGTGGATTTTTCCGCCATGCGCCGCGTCGGTGAGAAACCGAAGGGGCTGATCATCACACTGGTTGTGAACTGGCTTATCAAGCCCTTCACGATGGCGGCCCTCGGCGTTCTTTTTTTCCGCCATGTCTTCGCGCCGTTCATCCCCCCCGGAGACGCGGAAGGCTATATTGCCGGCCTCATCCTTTTGGGCGCTGCCCCCTGCACGGCGATGGTATTTGTCTGGTCACATCTGACACGTGGCGACCCGAATTACACACTGGTTCAGGTCAGTGTGAATGATGCGGTCATGGTGTTTGCATTCGCACCGATTGTCGCTTTCTTGCTGGGAGTCACGGATATCGCCGTGCCGTGGGAGACGCTGCTCCTGTCGGTTGTGCTCTATGTGGTCGTTCCCCTGATGGCGGGGATTCTGGCTCGTAATGCCCTTAAGAAGCGCGGGGGTGAGGAATCGGTGACCGCCTTTACGCGCCGTATCAAACCCCTGTCGGTGATCGGCCTTCTGGCTACCGTTACACTCCTGTTCGGATTCCAGAGCGAAACGATCCTGGCGAAGCCGATCATCATTGCGCTCATTGCCGTACCAATTCTCATTCAGTCGTATGGTATCTTTGCACTCGCCTACGCGGCCGCCTGGGCATGGAAAGTGCCACACAAGGTCGCCGCGCCCTGCGCCATGATCGGCACGTCCAACTTCTTCGAACTGGCCGTCGCGGTGGCGATCAGCCTGTTCGGGCTGAATTCCGGAGCGGCGCTCGCCACAGTTGTCGGCGTGCTGGTCGAGGTGCCGGTCATGCTGTCGCTGGTAGCCTTCGCCAATCGCACCCGCAATGCGTTCCCGGAAACTTGAGAGAGCTCTCACGCAAAGCCTCACTTCTGAACGCGAACAGGTTTGCATGAGTGGAGCAATCAACTGATCTACCCGAGAAAGACCAACACACAGATGACCTCCACGAATGACCTTCCTGCCCTTCACGAAGACAGTTTTCGCGAGACCGACCCAGACGCCCTCCTGACTCCTGCGCTCAGCACACACAAGCCACGTATCCTGCTTCTGCATGGTTCTTTACGGGAGCGGAGCTATTCCCGCCTGGCAAATGAGGAAGCCGCTCGCATTCTGGAAAAGCTCGGCTGCGAGACGCGCATGTTCGATCCCGATGGTCTCCCGCTCGCCGATGGGGCGGAGGACTCCCACCCAAAAGTACAGGAATTGCGAGACCTCGTCGTATGGTCGGAAGGAATGGTCTGGTGTTCACCGGAGCGGCACGGTGCAATGTCGGGAGTCATGAAAACCCAGATCGACTGGATTCCCCTCTCTCTCGGCGGTGTCCGTCCTACCCAGGGAAAGACACTGGCCGTCATGCAGGTCTGTGGCGGGTCGCAGAGTTTCAACGCCGTCAATCAGCTACGCATTCTGGGACGCTGGATGCGGCTCATCACCATTCCAAACCAATCGTCTGTCGCCAAAGCATTCCTGGAATTCGACGAACGCGGCCGCATGACCCCCTCGCCATATTACGACCGAATTGTCGATGTGATGGAAGAACTCGTGAAGTTCACGCTCCTGACCCGGGACCGTGCAGACCATCTTGTTGACCGCTATTCAGAACGCAAGGAAAGCCCCGCCAAACTGTCCGAACGAGTCAATCAGAAGAAAATCTGATAGGGGCATTCCAACCATAGCCGAGCTCAGTCTGTTTCGGCTGCATCCATGTCAGTGGGACGCAATCGGTCAGCCAATGCGCCAATGTCGCTGGTCGTGAAATTTTCGATCAACTGTCTGGCCTCCAGCACCGCCTCTTCGTTTCCCTTGCTGCCGTCTGCCACTTCACCGGCGAGGGTCAGCAGAGGCATGTAGAGCGCTTCGGTCTCGCCCTTGATCGTGACGGCAAATGCTTCGTTCTGACTGGCAATCCTGTCCCATTCGCCGCGAACGCCAGCCCAGAAGTCTGCGGTACCGCTCCAGTAATCTGTTGCAATCTCGGTCTCGAAATCGCTGTCTCGGCGATATGTGTTCAGGCCAGTCTCACGCGCCAGCATGTGTGGCTGACTACCGCTCAGGACGAGCTTTCCATTGTCCTGCTCATGCACCCAGCCCCAAGACGTAACGACGTGCCGGTTCATCGCATGGATGGCGTGGTAATCATCGCGCGTGGTCATGTCGCGCCGCGGTAGCGGGCGCCATTCATGTGGCGGCTGCCATGTGGCAATCCCATTCTCGTGCGACCATGTCGCAACAGCCCCGTATCGCGGCGCATCATCGACTTGGTAGACCGTCTGAGACCAAGTACCGGCTCGCTCCGATGCTGGCACGTCACGCCACTCCCAGGCATTTCCGCCAATGAATATCAGCACACGCTCAGGCTCATACTGCCAGTCCTGACGCCAGTGCTTGATCGCCATCTTGTGCTCGCCGCCTACGACCAGAATATGCTGTAGGCTGATGAAGTTTCGGCGATCCTCGACAACGAGGACCACCTCATCCCCACCAGACACTTTGCGAGGCTTCAGAAAATAGTCATCGTCGAAGGCGACGGTTTCGTTGAAGTCGAACTTCACCTTGTAGTTTCCCGCCATCGCCAGGATAGCTTCACGATCTGCCTGGAACTGAGGATCCCTCAAATCGGTCGCCGCAGGATGCGATATCACATTGGAAACATCAGACCGCGCCGGCAGCGTCGTACACGCAGCAAGCAATACGCCTGCCAGTACGGAAATGGAAAGTACGATCCGATTCGTCGCAATCATAGGGTGCCCTCA
>Ga0114910_1001596_pt1 | contig 10613 bp, 11 predicted proteins | sample MalvireepMed_908_FD_83500 | JGI IMG/M metagenome (GOLD analysis project Ga0114910, IMG submission 83500) | Marine viral communities from the Global Malaspina Expedition - Malaspina viral metaG DeepMed_908 | ecosystem: Environmental > Aquatic > Marine > Oceanic | place: Mediterranean Sea...
GTCCGGTTCCGCGCGGCACGGCGATGTAGACAGCATCGGTAATTGCCTGCCGTTCAATGCCCTGATGGAACAACGACAGCGAAAATCCTGTCTTCAGTTCGACCACAACCGGGTCCTCGTCGCCGCGCACCGCAACGATGTCAGCTGCACCGATCTCGCCCTTGACCACATAGCCTTGGCCTTCAAGCAGAGCCTTGACCGGCGGATAAAGGTCGGTTTCACGGGGTTTGGATTTGGTCATGCGATGTTCACTAACGGAGTCGCTGCCTCGGCGCAAAGCCATCGATTGATTGGCCGCTGTCAATCGATAGCGTTTACCTGCTTGCGGTATTTGACCCGGACACGCGGGGGCAACTCGAGGACAAATGGCCGCTCTTGAGCACCGCGAGGCCATTTCCGCTTGCCAAGTTGCGGACAAAGTGGTTTGACCGCGCTCTGATCCGACCCAATTCTCAGGTTCCAGCCGGGAACCCCGGCGTGTGGCAAATCTGCCCGCAAAAAGGAAAGCCGTCATGGCCAAACCAAAGACACCGCATCTGCTGATCGTTGAAGCGCGCTTTTACGATGACATGTCCGATGCATTGCTTGATGGCGCCAGGTCGGCGCTCGATGCCGGTGGTGCGACCTACGATGTCATCACTGTGCCCGGCGCATTGGAAATTCCCCCGGCAATCGCCATGGCGCTGGACGCGATGGATGAGGGCGGTGCGGAATATGACGGGTTTGTGGCGCTCGGCGTCGTCATTCGCGGTGAAACCCATCATTTCGACATTGTCGCCAATGAATCCGCCCGCGGTCTGGTGACCTTGTCGATCTCGGAATCGCTGGCGCTCGGCAATGGCATCATGACCACAGAGAACGCTGACCAGGCCTGGGAACGGGTCAAGAAGGACAAGCTCGACAAGGGCGGCTTTGCCGCACGGGCCGCGCTGACAATGATTGCCCTGAAAGAAAAACTGGCAGGTTGATACCGGTGACCGAACAAACCCCTCCATCGCCGGCATCGACGCCGGAAATCAAAGCCGCCAACCAGCGCGGCGCTGCACGGCTGGCCGCCGTTCAGGCGCTCTACCAGATGGATATCGGTGGCGCCGGCGTGCTTGAGATCGTCGCTGAATACGAAGCTCATCGCCTCGGCAACGAGATTGACGGTGAGCAGTACCGTCCGGCCGACCCGGCATGGTTCCGCGCCGTGGTGTCCGGCGTCGTCGAAAACCAGCGGACGCTTGACCCTGTCATTCGTGCTGGCCTCACCGAGGACTGGCCGCTGTCGCGTCTCGACGCGACCTTGCGCGCAATTCTCAGGGCAGGGGCATGGGAGCTCTCCGCCAAGAAGGATGTGCCCGTCGCAGTCATCGTCAATGAATATGTGGATGTGGCCCGCGCATTCTTCGATGGCGAAGAAACCAAGATCGTCAACGCGGTGCTCGATCGCCTGGCGCGCAAATACCGGGAAGATAAAAAGCCGGGCAAGGGCTGACAGCCATGGCGTTTCTCGACAGGATCGGCTTGGCCGGTGCGACGGAGCCGGAAAATCTGGCGCGGCGCAATGCGCTTTTGCTGTCGGGGGCTCAGGCTTTCGGCGGCTCGGCAGCTCCCATAGCCATCTCGATGGGCGGTCTCGCGGGTTTCTATCTGCTCGGCGCCGACAAGTCGCTCGCCACTGCGCCGGTTACCGGCTTCAACCTCGGTGTCGCCGTCGGAGCCTTGCCCGCAGCCTGGCTGATGCGCCAGATCGGCCGCCGTTACGGGTTCCTGTCAGGCATGGTCATGACCGCATTGGGCGGTATCGTGGCCGCCATCGCCCTGTTCCGTCATGAATTCTGGCTCTTTGCCCTCGGCATGGCTTTTATTGGCCTTGGTGGCTCGTTTGTGCAGCAATACCGCTTTGCCGCAGCCGATGGTTCGCCGACAAATTTCAAGGCCCAGGCTATTTCCTGGGTGCTGGCCGGCGGTGTCTTTGCGGCCATCATCGGGCCTCAAACAGTGATCTTTACCCGCGAACTCTTCGATCCGGTGATGTTCGCGGGATCATTTGTCGCCCTCGTGCCACTGGCATTGATCACCATGTCGATCCTCTGGTTCCTGCGTATCCCGAATGATACCCGGCCGGGCGATGCCGGGCATGATGAAACGCCCGCCCGCCCGCTGGGCGAAATCATCACCCAGCCGCGCTTTGTCACGGCGATGATCTGTGGTGTGGGTGCCTACGCCCTGATGACCTTCATGATGACCGGTGCGCCGCTTGCCATGGTCGGATGCGGATTTTCGCCGGAACTGGCGACGCTTGGCATCCAGTGGCACGTGATGGCGATGTTTGCGCCGAGCTTTTTCACCGGCAAGCTGATCGCCCGCTTTGGCCGCGACACCATCACGGCTGCCGGTCTCGTCATACTTCTCGGCTGCGCCATCGTCGCCCATATGGGGATCGAGCTTTGGAATTTCTGGCTGGCGCTTGTGCTGCTTGGAATTGGCTGGAATTTCGGTTTCATTGGCGCCACGACCATGGTCACCATGACCTATCGTCCCTCCGAGAAGAACAAGGTGCAGGGCTTCCACGACGTCACACTGTTTGGCATCGTTGCCTTCTCGTCGCTGATGTCGGGCAAGGTGCTCAATGCCTGGGGCTGGGATGCGCTCAACAGCCTGTTCTGGCCTGTGGCGCTGTTCTGCCTTCTGGTTCTGGGCGCGCAGATTCTCTGGGAGCGCAGCCGCTCGGCCTGATCTGTCGTTGCTTGAGTGCCTCGATTAGTGCCCGGGAAAGCGACCTATGCCTGCAGGATGCCGTTCCGGCAACGTTTCTGGGTGCTTATTGGTTGCGCCCGGTCAATAACACCATATGCGCCCTTGACGGCACCCCGCCTCTGTCGCAATCATCCGACCCGATGCGGCAGGGTGTGCGGACGTGTGGTTCGTGCTCCTTTCGCCGCGGAATGATTGGCCGGGGGGAGGTTTCCGGCCATATTGGAGGGATATCAGCATGACAATTCTATTTGCTGTGATCGCCTGTGGATTGCTTTCCATTGTTTACGCCATCTGGGCGACCAAATCGGTTATGGCAGCCGACCAGGGCAATGCACGCATGCAGGAAATCGCAGGCTACATTCGTGAAGGCGCTCAGGCTTACCTGAATCGCCAGTACACCACCATCGCCATTGTCGGCGCAGTTGTTTTCGTGATCACCTGGTTGCTGCTCGGTGCCACGGCCGCGATCGGCTTCCTGATCGGTGCGGTGCTGTCGGGGGCGGCGGGCTACATCGGCATGCACGTTTCGGTTCGTGCCAATGTGCGCACGGCGCAGGCTTCGGCCGTCAATCTCGCCGGCGGCCTCGACATCGCCTTCAAGGCCGGTGCCATCACCGGCATGCTGGTGGCGGGTCTCGCGCTTCTGGGTGTTGCGGTTTATTATTATATTCTCACCGGCCCGATGGGGCTTGCATCCGACAGCCGTCAGGTGATCGATGCTCTTGTGGCGCTCGGCTTCGGTGCTTCGCTGATTTCCATCTTCGCCCGTCTTGGCGGCGGTATCTTCACCAAGGGCGCCGACGTTGGCGGTGACCTTGTGGGCAAGGTCGAAGCCGGCATTCCCGAAGACGATCCCCGCAACCCGGCGACGATCGCCGACAATGTTGGCGACAATGTCGGTGACTGCGCCGGCATGGCAGCCGACCTGTTTGAAACCTATGCGGTGACGGTTGTCGCCACCATGGTTCTGGCCGCCATCTTCTTTGGCGGGTCTGATGTGCTTGGCTCGGCCATGCTTTATCCGCTGGCCATCTGCGGTGTCTCGATCATCACCTCGATCATCGGCACCTTCTTCGTCAAGCTCGGTCAGAACGGCTCGATCATGGGCGCGCTTTACAAGGGACTGATTGTCACCGGTCTGTTGTCGATCATCGGTCTTGGCGGCGCAACCTCGATGACCGTCGGTTGGGGCGAAATCGCAGTGATCGATGGCATGCCCATCACCGGCACGGCCTTGTTCGCCTGTGGCGTGGTTGGCCTGATCGTGACTGCGCTGATCGTGGTCATCACCGAGTACTACACCGGCACCAACAAGCGTCCGGTCAACTCGATCAGCCAGGCGTCGGTCACCGGTCATGGCACCAACGTGATCCAGGGTCTCGCCATCTCGCTTGAATCGACCGCTCTGCCTGCGATCGTCATCGTTGGCGGCATCATCTCGACCTACCAGCTCGCCGGTCTGTTCGGCACCGGTATCGCTGTCACCGCCATGCTCGGCATCGCCGGCATGATCGTCGCGCTCGACGCCTTCGGCCCGGTCACCGACAATGCCGGTGGCATCGCCGAAATGTCGGGTCTTCCGCCGGAAGTCCGTCAGGCAACTGACGCGCTTGACGCGGTCGGCAACACCACCAAGGCGGTGACCAAGGGCTATGCCATTGGTTCGGCCGGTCTGGGTGCACTGGTGCTGTTTGCAGCCTACTCGAACGACCTGAAGTTCTTTGCCAGCAAGGCAAATGCCGAAGGCTCGACCCTCTATCCCTACTTCAAGGATATGGGCGAGATCTCGTTCGATCTGTCCAACCCCTACGTCGTTGCCGGCCTGATCTTCGGCGGCCTGATCCCCTATCTGTTCGGCGGCATCGCCATGACAGCCGTGGGACGCGCTGCAGGCTCAATCGTCGAAGAGGTCCGCGCTCAGTTCAAGGCCAAGCCGGGCATCATGGCCGGTACCGAAAAGCCTGACTACGGCCGTGCCGTGGACATCCTGACCAAGGCCGCGATCCGCGAAATGATCGTGCCGTCGCTACTGCCGGTTCTGGCTCCGCTGTTCGTCTATTTCGGCGTTCTGCTGATCTCCGGATCCAAGGCGTCGGCTTTTGCGGCTCTCGGCGCTTCGCTGCTGGGTGTGATCGTCAACGGTCTCTTCGTCGCCATCTCGATGACCTCGGGCGGCGGTGCATGGGATAACGCCAAGAAATCCTTTGAAGACGGTTTTGTCGACAAGGATGGCGTCAAGCACGAAAAGGGATCGGAAGCTCATAAGGCCTCCGTCACCGGTGATACTGTCGGCGATCCTTACAAGGACACCGCCGGCCCGGCCGTCAATCCGGCCATCAAGATCACCAATATCGTTGCTCTGCTGCTGCTGGCTGTGCTGGCGCACTGATCCTGAAGCAGGGATGATCTGAAAGAACCTCGCGGAGAGCAATTTCCGCGGGGTTTTTTGATGCTTTAGATCCCGGCAATTATTTGGCGACTGAAGGCGGGGATGTTGCTGCTTGCCATTCTGGAAGGAGCCGGATTTGTCGCCGGGACTGCGGCGCTGACACTTCTGTGCTATTTTGGCCATGCGATGGCTGGCCGGTGTCGATCCGGAACAGACAACGAAAGACCTGAGGGGCTCGGTGATATTTCGCGTATCGGCCCTTCACGGCCTCATTCTGTCACTGGTTTTCGCCCAGGAGATGGTGGAATACCGGCAGCTCAAAAACCCACACACCCATGGCGTCCTCGCTTTTCCGGATGCCCGTTTCTATGCGGGCCAGCCTGCGCAGTAGGAACCGGCCCGTATCAGCGGCTTATTGAGCAGATTGCCCTGTCATAGTCTGTCCGCCGCAGAAAGATATCTGCGGCTTTAGCAAGTCGATGGATCCGGTCCGGCGACGGGATCAGTTGATGCCGCCCAGCGCTGAACGGCCAATCGCGCTTGGATCTGACGCACCTGTAATCACCTGAGCCAGGAATGACTTGTCGACGCCGCCGGTTGGCGTTGTGCGCGAAATCATGTCGAAGACCCTGCCGTCCTTCAGGGTGTAGTTGGCGATCTGTTTGACCGTGCCCTCTTCATCGAAATAGACCGCCAGTACCGTCTGGTCGACCAGCTTCGGCTTCATGAACATCGCTCCGCGGACCCGCTTCTGCGAGACATAGTAGAAGACTTCATTGTCAAAAGTCGCCGTGGTCGACGGTGTGCCCAGCGACAACAGGACCTGCTCGCGGCTCGAGCCGACTGGGGTCAGGTCCAGCGCGGTCTGGTCGACGACATATCCTTGATTTAAAACTTCACTGGTCGTGCAGCCACCCAGTGCGATCGTTGAGACGACTGCAATAGCCGCGCCGAGACGCAAATTACGTCCGGTTGCCTTGAAAACTCTTATCGTCAACGACATCTCCCTTTGGCACGCGAGCTTGCCAGCCGCAGCCATTGCGTTTTGCGTCCCATTCGGTAAACCAGCTTCCGCACGGATGCAACACACCAGTCTATCGCAGTTGCGATGATATCCATCGGCCATTGAAGGCATTTTCATGATCTGGAACCTGTTCAAGCGAAAAAAAGCCAATCAGGCCCTGGTCGAGAGGCAGTATGCCGAGATTACCGCTGCGGCTCGATCTCCGGCATTTTACGAGTCAATGGGCGTGCCCGATACCGTCATGGGGCGGTTTGAAATGATTTCGCTGCATCTTTTCCTGTATCTCCGCCGGACGGGATCGGCAGGCGAGGCCACCCAGGGCCTGGCGCAGGAGATTGTCGACGCATTTTTCGAGGATGTTGATCATTCCATCCGCGAGCTCGGAATCGGTGACATGGGTGTGCCCAAACGGATGAAAAAACTCGCCAAGATGTTTTACGGCCGTGTCACATCCTACAGTCAGGCGCTTGATGCTGACGATCGTCAGGCCCTGACTGATGCGCTCAAACGCAATATCCACCCTGAGGTCGGTGATGATGCTCCGTCGATGCAGGCGCTTTCGGACTGGGTGATGGCCACCGCGCGCGCACTTGAAGATGTGACTGATGAAACCCTGTCCGCCGGACAACTGGTTTTCAATTCAGTCGATAGAGAGGTGATGTGATGAATGTCTCAGACGATCTGTTTTCGTACGAGGTAAAGGTCAGTCATGTCTCGGCCAATCCGATCTCTGTGAAGATTTCAGCCGATGCGGCCGATTGCAAACGTCTGGCGCGGCAGTGGCGCGTTCCCGAAGTGCTCAGTTTTGAAGCCGAGCTTGAACTGGGACGCTGGAAGCGTGACGGTGTGCGGGTGAAGGGTCGTGTGACATCCGCGATCGTTCAGGATTGTGTCGTCACTCTCGATCCGGTCAAACAACAGATCGAGGAAGACCTTGAAGCGGTTTTCCTTCCGGAAAATTCGCGTCTGGCGAAGCGGACACTCGACGGTAATGGAGAAATGTTCCTGGATCCGGATGGGCCGGACCTGCCCGAAGTCTTCAGTGGCGATTCGATAGATGTCGGGGCTTTCGCCGCGGAGTTTGCAGCGCTCTCAATTGATGAATACCCACGCAAGGAGGGGTTGGATTTTGCCGATCGGATCGAAAGCGATTCATCTTCGGACAAAAAACCGTCGCCTTTTGCTGTCTTGAAAGGTCTCAAGCGCGACGAATCCGCCGGTTAGCCCTGAATGAGGCGACAAAGCGGTTGTACGTGGTGTGAAAACGGGTATTTTCTGCCGACAAATCCGGCCTGCAGAGCCGGGGGATAAAGGATGGGGCGTGATCAGGATTGCGGTTGATTTGATGGGGGGCGATCATGGCCCCAAGGTTGTCGTGCCTGGCGTTGCAAAGGCGCTGGAGCGTCATCCGGACATCCGCTTTACGCTCTTTGGTCTCGAAGGCGAGTGCCTTCCGGTTCTCAACAGGTTTCCGGCGCTCCGCGAAGCGTCCACCTTCGTGCCCTGTGAAGTCGCAGTGAGTATGGACGACAAGCCCAGCCAGGCGCTTCGTCACGGCCGTTACCGGTCTTCCATGTGGCGCGCCATCGAAGCCGTTAAGACCGACGACGCGGATGTCTGCGTCTCGGCCGGCAACACGGGCGCATTGATGGCCATGTCAAGGTTTTGTCTTCGCACGATGGCCAACATCGACCGGCCTGCAATTGCGGCGATCTGGCCGACGATGCGCGGCGAGAGTATCGTGCTCGATGTTGGCGCGACCGTTGGCGCTGACGCTCAGCAACTGATTGATTTCACCATGATGGGCGCCGCCATGGCGCGGGCGCTGTTCGAGATCGAGAAGCCGACGGTCGGGCTTCTCAATATCGGTGTTGAGGAAATCAAGGGACAGGAAGAGGTCAAGGAAGCCGGACGCTTGATCCGTGAGGCAGCAATGCCCAGTTTTGGCTATTACGGTTTTGTCGAAGGCGATGACATCGGCAAGGGGACCGTCGATGTGGTTGTCACCGAGGGCTTTTCCGGCAATATCGCGCTCAAGACCGCAGAAGGCACGGCCCGCCAGATCGGCAGCTATCTGCGCGCGGCGATGTCACGCACCCTGATGGCGCGCATCGGATATGTTTTTGCCAAGGGCGCATTTGACCTGCTGCGCGAAAAAATGGATCCGGGCAAGGTCAATGGCGGTGTTTTCCTCGGACTGAACGGCATCGTCATCAAGAGCCATGGCGGCGCTGACGCAGAGGGTTTTGCAGCAGCTGTTGACGTTGGCTTCGATATGGTGCGCAACGGGCTGAAGGCCAAAATTGAACACGATCTCAAACTCTACCATAACCGCCGCTCAGCCCTTGCTGTTCCGGTCGGTGATACTTCTTCCAGCTAGGATGCCAGCATGATCCGGTCTGTCGTACGTGGTTTCGGGGCTCACCTCCCTGAGCGCATCATGAAAAACATTGATATGGAAGGCGTTGTCGAAACCAGCGATGAATGGATCGTTCAACGCACCGGGATCCGCCAGCGTCATATCGCGGGCGAAGGAGAAACAACTGCATTCCTGGGCGAGATGGCTGCCCGCGCAGCGCTTGAGCGCGCCAACATGACCTCGGCGGATATCGATCTCATTATTTGCGCGACTTCCACACCCGACAACACGTTTCCCGCTACTGCGGTCAATATTCAGGACCGGCTCGGAATGCACCACGGTGCAGCATTTGACGTCCAGGCGGTCTGTTCGGGTTTCGTGTTCGCAGTCACCACGGCAGACAGCTACATCAAGTCCGGGTTGGCCAAGCGCGTTCTTGTTATTGGTGCCGAGACATTTTCCCGTATCCTTGACTGGAACGACCGGACCACATGCGTGCTGTTTGGCGACGGTGCCGGCGCCATTGTGCTTGAGGCTGAAGAGGGTGAGGGGACGACTGCGGACCGCGGCGTGTTGACGGCCCATCTGCGTTCGGATGGCGCTCATCGCGATAAGCTTTATGTCGACGGCGGCCCTTCGACCACAGGCACCGTCGGGCATCTGCGCATGCAGGGCCGCGAAGTGTTCAAGCATGCCGTCGGAATGATCACGGATGTGATCGAGGCTGCATACGCCGCCACCGGGTTGAGTTCCGAGGATCTTGACTGGTTCGTTCCCCATCAGGCAAACCGCCGCATCATCGATGCGTCCGCACGCAAGCTGGGAATTGACGATTCAAAAGTGGTGATCACGGTCGACCACCATGGCAATACCTCTGCCGCATCCATTCCGCTGGCTCTGTCGGAAGCCGCATCCGATGGCAGGATCAAAAAAGGTGATCTTGTCCTTCTTGAAGCCATGGGCGGCGGTTTCACTTGGGGTTCGGTGCTTTTGCGCTGGTAGCCACGAGATTTTTGCTTTGCAATTGATTAACCACCCCGCACAGCTGTTTGGGTATGGATAACGCAAGTCGGAGGCTCATGCGGGAGTTGCTTGACCTTGGGTGCCATGATCCATAAAGTTGTCACACTACATTTATGGGCGGCGAGGATGCTGACCGGTCTGGTTGGATAAAATGAGCGGCAAAACAATTACCAGAGCTGATCTTGCGGAGGCGGTTTTTCGCAAAGTCGGGCTTTCTCGAACAGAGTCCGCGGAACTCGTCGAGATGGTCATTGACGAAGTGTGCGGCGCGATTGTCCGCGGCGACAGCGTGAAGCTATCCTCCTTCGCGACATTTCAGGTGCGCGACAAGAAGGAACGGATCGGGCGAAACCCCAAGACCGGCGAAGAAGTGCCGATCAGTCCACGCCGCGTGATGACGTTCAAGGCATCCAATGTGCTCAAGAATCGCGTCCTCAAGGGCCACACGGCGCGCAAGGTTAAGACCAAAGCCTGAATAGCCAATAGTCTGGCCCGGCATCCTCAGTTCCTCAAGACAACGCACGGACGCCGGTTGTGGCTGACGCAGCACTTGATATTTTCATCGCAAACCTCTGAAATAGCTCTCGCGGAGTGGTCTGGCGCTGCGATTCGTCAGGGCAGGGTGCGACGTTTCCCGCAAGGGGTTTCGATTTCGCATTGCCTTGAACCGAATGATGCGCATCTGGCTGGATACCTCACAGCGACTATCGCGCGCTAACTCGGCAACATGTGCCAGTAACATCGGAGTGGCCCAATGGATAACAAGAGCCCGGACGCATTCCGGACAATCTCCGAAGTGGCGGAAGATCTGGATCTTCCGCAGCATGTGTTGCGGTTTTGGGAGACCAGATTCACACAGATCAAGCCGATGAAACGCGGCGGCGGCCGGCGCTACTATCGGCCCGATGATATCGAACTGCTCAAGGGTATCCGTATCCTGCTTTATGATCAGGGCTATACGATCAAGGGCGTGCAGAAACTTCTCAAGCAAAACGGCCACAAGTTCGTCATCGCCATCGGCAGCGGAGATATGGCGGCCGTGGAAGCGCTCTCCGCAAGCATGGCTGACGAGA
>Ga0114910_1001597_pt1 | contig 10611 bp, 6 predicted proteins | sample MalvireepMed_908_FD_83500 | JGI IMG/M metagenome (GOLD analysis project Ga0114910, IMG submission 83500) | Marine viral communities from the Global Malaspina Expedition - Malaspina viral metaG DeepMed_908 | ecosystem: Environmental > Aquatic > Marine > Oceanic | place: Mediterranean Sea...
CCACGGCGCCGATGATGTTGCGGTTGATATAGACATTGCCGGTGTCGAGCCGGTCGATGACTTTCCGCACAGTGGCCTCGATGCGCGAGTGCACCCCGAGCGTCAGGCCGAAACCGGTGGCGTCAATCGCGTCGAGCACCGCATCGAATTTTTTCGCCTTGAAGCGCACCACATGCAGCACCGGCCCGAAGATCTCGCGATCGAGCGCTGCGGCGTCCTTCAGCTCGACAATGTGCGGCGCAAAAAACAATCCCTCGTTCGGCGCATCCCCGGCATAGACCAGTTTCTGGGTCCTGGAGATTGCCGCAATATGCGCCGCCAGCATCTCGCGCTGTGCCTCGTCGATCACCGGCCCGATGTCGGTTGACGGTTTCGACGGATCGCCAAGCTTGAGTTCGCGTGCCGCACCCTCGATCATCGCGAGCATGTGATCGGCGACATCGTCCTGAACGAACAACAGCCGAAGCGCCGAACAGCGCTGCCCCGCCGAACGGAAGGCCGACATCACCACATCATCGGCCACCTGTTCGGCAAGAGCGGTGGCATCGACGATCATCGCGTTGAGACCGCCGGTTTCCGCAATGAACGGCACGATCGGACCGTCCTTGGCAGCAAGCGTCCGGTTGATGGCGCGCGCGGTTTCGGTCGAACCGGTAAAGGCCACGCCGCCGATCTTCGGATGCGATGTCAGTGCGGCACCGACATCCCCCTCACCCGGCAGGCACAGAAGCACGTCTTTCGGCACGCCTGCCTCATGCAGCAGTTGAATCGCCTCATGCGCAACCAGCGAGGTCTGCTCTGCCGGTTTGGCAATCACCGCGTTGCCTGCCGCGAGCCCGGCAGAAACCTGGCCCAGGAAGATCGCCAGCGGGAAATTCCACGGCGAGATGCAGACGAAGACACCACGGCCACGCCACCCGAGCCGGTTTTCCTCACCGGTCGGGCCAGGCATCGGCTGCATCGTGGAAAACATCTCGCGGGAACGCGCCGCGTAATAGCGCAGGAAATCGACAGCCTCGCGGATTTCGGCAATTCCGTCGTCCAGTGTCTTGCCTGCCTCAATCGACAGCAATGCCATGAAGCGGTCGCGCCGGTCCTCGATCAGGTCCGCAGCCCGGTCGAGCGCTGCCGCGCGAAGACCGGGGTCTGTCCGTGACCAGCTCTTGAACCCCTGCTGTGCAATGCCCACCGCCTTGTCGACATCTTTGGGATCCGTAAACCGCACCGTGCCGGCGACCCGCGAAGGATCGGACGGGGAATGCACCTGCCGCACAGCCCCGCCTTTCAGGCCAGGCGCCTGCGGCCCTGCTTCAAGCGGCGCGCCGGACCGGTTCATGCCCTCCATCAGCGACGCCAGCTGGAAGCGGTCGCCGAACTCAACCCCGCGGGAATTGGGACGGCCGGGATAAATCGCCAGAGGCAGCGGGATCTGGCTGTTGCGGGCCGATTGCCCCCTGGCAAGCCCGAGCTTCGCATCCGGCCGCTCGAGCAGGGACGCGACCGGAATGTTCTTGTCGCCAGCCACCGCCACGAAGGACGAGTTGGCGCCGTTTTCCAGAAGTCTGCGCACCAGATAGGCCAGAAGATCGCGGTAACCGCCAACCGGGGCATAGATCCGGCACGGAACCTTGTCATTGCTCTTGTTGAGGCTGTCATACACCACCTCGCCCATGCCATGCAGGCGCTGGAACTCGAAGCCGCTGCGGTCCTCGGCCATTTCGATAATGGTGGCGACCGTCAGCGCATTGTGCGTGGCAAATTGCGGATAGATGACATCACGCAGGTCAAGCAGTTGCCGGGAACAGGCGAGATAGGACAGATCGGTTGCAGCCTTGCGGGTAAACACCGCATAGCCTTCGAGTCCGCGCTCCTGAGCCCGCTTGATTTCGGTGTCCCAGTAAGCGCCCTTGACCAGCCGCACCATCATCCGGCGGCCGTGCTTGCGGCACAGTCCGGCAATATGATCGATCACCTGCTGAGCCCGCTTCTGATAGGCCTGAATGGCGAGACCGAAACCATCCCAGTCCGCCAGCGACGGATCGGCAAAGGCCCGGTCGATGACGTCGAGCGACAGTTCGAGCCGGTCCACCTCTTCCGCATCAACGGTGAAATTGAGATCATGCGCCTTGGCCATCTGCGCCAGCTCAACCAGATCGGGAACCAGCTCCTCGAGCACCTGCTCGCGATGGGTCGCCAGATAGCGCGGATGCAGCGCCGACAACTTGACCGAAATCCCGGGGCGGTCCGGAAGCTTGCGTCCGACCGATCCCTTTTTGGCAGCCTTGCCGATCGCCGCGATCGCATCCGCATAGGATTTGAAATAGTGCCTGGCGTCAGCCCGGGTGCGCGCGCCCTCACCCAGCATGTCGTAGGAATGCCGGTAGCCGCGCGCTTCGTTTCTGGCCGCACGGCCCAGCGCGTCCTCGATGGTTTCGCCGAGCACAAAATGGTGTCCCAGAAAGCGCATGGCCTGCCGTGTTGCGGTTCTCACCGTCGGCATGCCCATCCGCTTGACCAGCCCGCGCATCACCCCTTCAGGCGTTTCGCCCGGCTTGATCACCCTGGCAGACATTCCCAGCGCCCAGGCGGAGGCTGACACAAACCAGGTGTCGCCATGGGTCTCATGGTCGCTCCAGCCACCCTCCTTGAGCTTGTCTTCGATAAGCCGGTCCTGGGTCAGCGCATCCGGCACCCGGAGCAGCGCCTCGGCCAGCACCATCAGGGCCAAGCCTTCGCGTGTTGACAGTCCATATTCACGCAGGAAATCCTCAACCCCTCCAATCTGGCCGGAGTCTGAGCGAATGGCTTGAATAAGCTTGCTCGCGCGGGCATCAATCGCCCGGTCCTGGGCACTGCTGAAGCTGAGACGCTCGCTGAAATCGCGGATCAGACGATCGTCGTCCGGAGCATGTGAGGCATGAAAGGCAGTAACTACTGGCGCGGCGTTGACGGTCATGGCATTCTCCCCGTGAATGACACAACATAACCCTTGTCTGACCGCGTTTCTCACTATATTGAAATTGAGAAATTAGATTATTCTCTGGCATTTCGGGAATTCAGGGGGATTAAGTGAAGGAAATAGACCGCATCGATCGAAAGATCCTTCGCGCCATGCAGGACAACGGCAGACTGACCAATCTCGAGCTCGCTGACAAGATCTCGCTGTCGCCCACCGCCACGGCAGAACGGCTCAAGCGGCTGAACCGTGATGGCTATATCCAGAGTTACACAGCGAAGCTTTCGCCGGAGAAACTGGACCGGGGCATGCTGGTCTTCGTCGAAGTCAAACTCGACCGCACAACACCCGACGTTTTCGACGCATTCTCCAGGGCGGTGCGCCAATCGGATGATGTAATGGAATGCCACATGGTCGCCGGTGGTTTTGACTATCTCGTCAAGGCCCGGGTCAAGGGCATGGAAGCATACCGCACTTTTCTTTCGGATATTATTCTGTCCTTGCCGGGCGTTCGTGAAACACATACATATCCGGTCATGGAAGAAGTCAAGAACACCGGCAAACTCCCGGTTTGAAGCGTCGATTACTTCCAGAGAGCTGAAATTATACGCTGAAGACAGTTTGCGAGACAGATGACTCAAATCGACCGCAGCCTTGGCCGGAAAACACGCAACATCACCTATTGCGCGCAAGTTCTTGCCATGACGAAAATCAGCTGATGACGGATCACCCCCAACTTCTTCAGAGCATGGAAACGATCGGTTCGGAAATCGAGCTGGCCATTTTCCTCAAAAGGCTTGCCAAACATTTCGATTTCGCCGGCTTCATCCTGGTCAGCATACCGGTGGTGACCGATGAAAACCTTCTTGCAAGGATCGAATTGTCGGACCTGCCAAACGGTTTTATCGAAACCTATGATGAACTTGGCCTGCTGAAGAACTCGCAGGTCTTCCAAATGCTGCGGCGCTCGACTATTCCGGTCACACTCGACACTCAGGCATCAAACGAAATGCGCCCCTCCGGCGAGGCCGAGACTGCCACACGTTTTTTCGCGGATTACAGCATCACCACAGTCGCGTTCTTCCCTGTCCACTGCCCCGGTGGCGCCCGCGCCGCATTCGGCTTTCTGGGCGACCGCAGCCAGTTGTCGCATGCGGAACTCGGGGAACTGGGAATCTTCGCCACACACGCCTACAATATCTATTCGAAGCTGAAAAACCGGCGGCCGGACAACGAAGCGACGTTGACCATGCGTGAGCTCGAAGCGCTGCACTGGGTGGCCAACGGCAAGACATCCAGCGAGATTGCGTCAATCCTTTCGCTGTCCGAGCACACGGTCAACACCTACATCAACAACGCGGTTCGCAAGCTTGACTGTGTCAACAGAACCCAGCTCGTCGCCAAGGCGCTCAGGCTGCATCTGATTTCCTGATCACGCCTGGTCCGGATGCCGGTCAATCAGCGGTCGAGAATGTCACGCATTTCCACCAGGTTGGATCGCACACGCAGCAGGTAGAACCCCATGGTCGCCAGATGCGACGGCATGATCCAGCTCGATTCATTTCCGTTCGAAATGATGAACGGCGTCATATCAAGCGAAGCACGAAGCTGCTCTCTCGCCACATTCCAGACATTGCCGATCCGCCGGTCGGTGAACACTTCGCTGAAGTCGGCCTCCGTCGCGACAAGAATCCCGTAATACGCATAGAGCTGACCGTAGGTGAACCAGAACCGGTCATCGGCCCGCGGGTCGAACCAGCCGAGGTCGCTTGCCTCCATGCGGCTGCGCAGAATGTCGGAGGTCGAGCCGATGTCGCCGGTTATGCGGTCAAGAAACTGCAGGAGGTTGTCGGTTCGCGCATCGAACTGACCGGCGCAGGCGACCAGCTCCTTGTTGAAGCCGTCAAGCGCGTCGATCGCCGTGCGGTGCCGTTCCGGCGTCGAAGGCTGGATGAAAGGCGGCGAGAAGGTCAGCCACCAGGCATCCTCGTTGTAGGACATGGCCTGCTTCGCGTCCTGCAGATTCTGATTGATCTGCGAGGTTCCGCGCACCCGGCCAAGCCTGTCGGCGAGTTCGATGGTGGTCCGGCGAATGACGGTATTTATGCCCAGCTGGAAGGCAGCCTTGTTGTCCATGAAGGGCGTGTTTTTCCAGTCCACGCCGAACAGACCGGCCTTCGACAGCGGGTGCGAAGGGATCCAGCTATTCTGGTTGACGTTGAAGTCAATCAGGTCACGCGTCACCTCGACGATCTGCGACGGCACGCAGACGCTCTGATCCGTGGCATTGACCGGTTCTCCGACGGTTCCGCTGCTGGCGCTCATATCGTAGCGCTCCGGATAATCGGGATTCCAGTTGACCCAGCGCTCCGCGACCCAGATGAACTGGCCATAGCCGAAAATGATCACCAGCAGAACAATCAAGATCGGCACCCGGATGAGCCAGTTGCGCCCCCGGTACCATCGCGCCACAGCCACAAACGGCCAGAGCAGGAACGAGATCACCATGCCGATGCCACGCCCGATGGCGTGGAAAATCCGCTCGAAAAACTCGATCACCGGGTCAAGCATCGTCTTGGTATCCTTCCAGTCCGTAAAGCCGCGACCTGAACGCCGCCTTGTTGTTCAGATAGGTCGACCCGAGAACATCCACAACATGGGCGCGGTAGCTCTCGGAATAGCCTTCATAAGCTTTATAAAAGCCGTGTTTGTCAAAGATGAAGCGGCTGACAAAGTCAAACGGCGCCAGCCGCGACAGCAGCCTGTTGATCAGCCACTGGTCCGGATGCCCGGGATTTGCCCGGCACAACATCAGCTTCCTGTCGGTCCGCACCTCCCGCATCTTCACCTGCCCGGTGCTGGCCACTTCGCGCATGGCCTCCTGCAGGAAGGGATAGGTCCCTTCCTCGGCGATCAGTGCGGAATTGCGGTGCATCCAGGTCTGCAGCCAGATCCGGTCGGTTCCCGCAAGGTCAACGGAAGGATCGGCACGGCGGATGAGATCGTCCACCGCCATCTCCGCCCGGTGAGCGAAAAAGCCCGACGGCTCGACCCAGGATGCGCGCGGCAATTGCAGCCGTTCGGATTTGGTCAGGAAGTCAAAGATCCGGGCGTGATCGCCTATGTCGATATAGCTGACTTCCCACGGACGCGACCGCCGGAACCCCGGCGCGTGGCTGTCGCAGATCACTGTCGTGCTGCGGTCATCGCGGAAGACGAACACGCCGCCGAAATGGTTGGCCCAGAAGGACGTGTGCGGGAACACCAGCTTGTCGGGCACAAGCGCGTTTTGCCGAATATCGCCGGTTTCCCGCGCCAGCTCGACCATCCGGTTGAGCATGGCGTCGTCGCGCCAGCCATCTCTGGATGACTTGAGACGGTCCACCAGACTGCGAAGCTCGGTGGCCTTGCCGAGCATGTTTTCCGCCGACATCACCCGGAAACGGATCTCGTTGATCGACAGCAGGTCCTCGACCCCGGTGACCACGTCGATTGGCTCTTCGATCTCGCCGAACAACGCGTCCTTGATGGTCACCGCATGGACGGCGCGGCGGTTGCCGTCAAAGAACTGGTGCATCAGCCCGGCGGTGTTTGAAAACTGCGTGTGCACCACCGGCAGGTTCTCCTGCTCCGGTGTCAGCACTATGAAACGGCGATTGACGCCATTGGGATCAAGATACTGTACATCGCCAAGTTCCTCGGCAATTTCCGGCGAGAACCCGGTCATGTCGATCTGGAAACTGTCGAGCCTGGTTTCCTGAAGCCCGAACGCCCTGAGCGCCTTGTTGTAGCGCGCCACCAGATGCGGCTCCGCCACCGGCAGCAGCCGGCCATAGATCAGTTCATTGTCGACCAGTCGCTTCATTGCTGCCAGCGCCCGTCCCGCTTCATCGCCTCAATCTCACGAATTGCCCGTTCGCGCTGGCGCTCGCGCCGGATGATGTCATCCACGGCCGTCGCGTCCGAGCGGTCGGTGTAGCGGAACTCGGAATCGGCGTAGCGGTTGATCTCCTGCAGCACCATCTCGATGGTGAAGGGCTTGCGCAGCTCGGAAATCATCGCGACCTTGTCATCATAGGGCTTGTGCATGAAGGCTTCCGGCGTCTCGAACCATTCGTCCGGCAGATCGATGTCCATCGCCCGCATCTTGATGGCGTCGGTGATGTTCTTGATCGCCCGGCCGGTGAAGCGCGGTTCGGCCAGCTTGATCTGGTGCAGATAAGCGCCGATGTCGGAGATCGTCTCGACCTTGCCGTGGTCCTTCTCGAACCGCTCCCAGACAGACAGCAACCCCTCTCCCTGCGGCTGGTCATGCCCGTCATAGGAGCGCGCCACCGCCTTTTTGATTTCCTGACTGGCAAAAAGATCATGCGAGCCCAGCGGGATCGAATGGTTCTTGCCCGCCAGCAACGCAAAAATGTCGATGTAGTCATCCAGCGATTGCGGCCCGTCAACCAGCCAGCGCGCCCCGGCCCGTTGCCGGAGCGCATCGTCGACATTCTCCGGATAGTTGGAGAACATGCCGAAGCTGCAATTGCCGCGCACCACGGTGGAAGCGCCGGCAAAGCTCTCCATCAGCACGGCGGTGACCTCCTGCTGGCCCGCCGAGGCCCGGTCATCCGAGCGCTTGGCGGCCACCTGGTCAATATCGTCGATGGTGCCGAAGCCGATGGCCCGCGGGTTGAGCACATTGTCGACAAAGGCCTTGCAGTTCTGCCCCGACTTGCCCTGATAGGAGGAGATCTGGTCGACGCCGAAATTCTCGTAGTGGAACGGATAGCCCGCGACCTGGCAGTAATCATTGATCATGCCGGCCAGCATCTGGATCAGGATGGTCTTGCCGGTTCCGGGCGCGCCGTCGCCCATGAAGGTGAACAGGAAGCCGCCGAGTTCGACAAACGGATTGAGCTGCCGGTCGAAATCATAGGCCATCACCATCCGGGCCAGTCGCATCGCCTGATGCTTGGCAAGATGGTTGCCGATGATCTCGCCCGGCTTCTTGAAGCTCATCACCAGCGGCTTGCGGCGCTGCCCCGGCGCCACGTCGAACCCGTCGAGCGTGAAATTGTCGCTTTCCAGCCGCAGATGCGATTGCGCGAAACTGCTCAGCGCATCAAACCGGGCGCGGCGGCTGATCAGGCCTTCAATCGCAACCCGGGCCAAGGCGCGGGCCCGCGAGGTCATGGCGACTTCGTCCGGCGCGCCGGAGATCGCCGCATCAAGGGCTGCAACAATCGATTTCAGCGCATCCTGCGGCGTGTCGAACTGGAAGTCCGGCTCCTCGGTGTCGTTGGCCGGTTCGCTTTCGCCATCGACCGTCTGCAGGATATAGGCAGCAAGCGTGAACGCCGCCACATAGGCCGAAGCCGAGAGCAAGCGCTTGAACCGGTCAGCCTCTTCGCCTTGCAATGGCGCCCCTGTATTGCGTGATTGCAGGCTTTCAAGATCGGTCTGCTGGGCAAACATCTCCGCCACCGCCAGCGCCACCGAGATGCCCCGGCGGGTCCGATAGAGCAGCGTGTGCTGCTGGATCGACAGCATCGGGTCATTGGCCCGCACCGACTGAATGGTCTTGCCCAGTTCGATCTCGCGGGTTCTGCGCATGCCGCGGGTCGAAACGGTGGACACGAACCGCCGGTTGGTTCCCGCAAGCGGCGTCGTGGACCCGCCGTCCTGGGCCACCAGCACCACGACCCGGCTCACCACGGACTGCGCCACCGCCTGATGCTTTGCGATGTCGTCTTCCGAAATCGTCGTCAGGCCTGTCGTCTGGCTCATGCTCTCATACCTCGCTGATGACCTGGTTGCCGGAGATCACATGCACGGTGAAGCCGGAAAAAATGCTCTCGGCTTCGCCTGACGCATAAAGCGCCTGATAGGCTTCATGCGGAACAAGCGCGTGTTTCTGGTAGGCGCTGACGCCCTGCCGCGTGGCTTCCAGATCATCGGTCTCGATATGGTATTCGTCCCGCGCCGGCTCCGAGCTCCACAGCCCGCGCTTGGCCGGACGTTCGGTCTTGGAGAACACCTCCTGCATGGTCCAGGTCAGAAGCCATGCATTCTCGTCCTTGCGCACCTTGGACAGGATGGTGGAGATCCGGTCCGAGTTGTCGGTCACGCCGGCCGAATAGAATGGCCCGAGCACGAAGCGGCGCAACTGCTTGGGATGCAGATGCTCGAAATCCGCATCCAGATTCTGCGCAATCGTCACCGGCGACAGCGAATAGGCCCCGTTCTTTTCAGCCGAAGCGTCAAAAGCGCGGGCGAATTCAGGATTGAGCAACCCGCCCACCGGCAGCGGGATATCGATGTCCGGATTGAGTTTGCCGTCCTTGGTCACCAGCATCTTGGCAATGGATTCGCTCGAATCCTCGATCGTCGCCATATAGACCATCGGCAGCGTCTGGCTGCCGTCGAACACGCCCCAGTGAACCACATAATAGGGCCGGCCGTTCTTCGGATTGACCGACACCCGGAAGGTTTCGGGCAGGATGAACGGCGCGAACACCGCGTCCTTGCCGATGTCTTCGAGATAAAGACGCTCGGCGATCTGCTCCTGCAGCGTGCCCGGAAACTCCTTGTGGCGCAGGATGAAATCGGCCATCTCCGCCTTCAGAGTCTCGACGTCCGGGATCGCCGCCAGCCGTTCTTCGGCCGTTGCGCGGTCATTTTCCAGCGTCAGCACATTCTGAAATGTCGGGAAACCGCTGTCGGCCTGGCTGATGCGGAAGCGCTCGAGAAAGCCGACCCGGTTTTCCCAGGCCGAAAACGTCGCTTCCAGCCGGTCGACATAGGGGATGATGACCTGGCCGACCAAACCATGCGCATAAAGCGGCGAGTTGTCGTCGGCCAGATAGACGCGCAGGCCTTTCAGGGCCGCATGCATCGACCTGAAATAGGATCCGGCAGCGCCGGTATCAGCGCGCATGACACTCCCTCGGCTTCAGCATCCGGCTCAGGACTTCACGTAATTGGCTGAATTGTGCTTTTCCAGAACTTCCGAGAACCGTCTGGCAAACGCATCGTCAGCAAGCTGCTTGCGGCGCTGGATATCCTTCGTCGAAAGCATGTTCTTCTCATGCATTTCCAGAAGATCGCCAATATGGGTCTGTGCTGCGGCGCCAATGCCGGCCATGGTTTCTTCCGCCGCGGTGTCGACCCGGCTGCCCAGCGTGTTGATCTTGTGCGCCACATCCTGTTGCGCGGCCGTCTTCAATGAATCCTCAAGCGCCTTGTAGAGCACGATACGCTGCTCGGTATCGATGGTCAGCTTGTTGATCAGCGTGTTCTGCGCCGCGATCTGGTTGTTGAGCGAATCCACGAACGTCTGGAACATCGAGGTATAGCGCTCCAGCGTCTGGCTTTCGGCCAGCAGTTCCTGCTCCTTGGCCTGACGCTCATTATATTCGGTCGCGAGCTTCGAACGATCGCTTTCAAGGTCGGTCCGGGTTTTCTGATCCGTCGATGCGGCGATCTGGTTTTCGATGTCCATCAACAGTGGATTGAGTTCCTCGATCCGCTGCTGCGTGGATTCGAGATTGGCCATGGTCACCTTGCGGCGCTCGATCACCTTGATCAGGCTGGCCTCGGACGTCTTGTAGCGGGCGTCGAGAATATCCTTCTGGTCTTTCAGGATGCCGGTAATGGTGTCGGAC
>Ga0114910_1001598_pt1 | contig 10609 bp, 22 predicted proteins | sample MalvireepMed_908_FD_83500 | JGI IMG/M metagenome (GOLD analysis project Ga0114910, IMG submission 83500) | Marine viral communities from the Global Malaspina Expedition - Malaspina viral metaG DeepMed_908 | ecosystem: Environmental > Aquatic > Marine > Oceanic | place: Mediterranean Sea...
CTTGTTGAAGTTGGTTAATTTCAAACACAGAGAGATTATAGGCAGTATTTGCCTATAAGTAAACACATTTTGTTGTTATTTTCTACTTTTGGTGAAAATAACCAGAGAGGAATCTAAGTGCCTGATTGAGTTGATTATTTACCCATTGTGGCGACATTTTCATCTTATGGGCTATATCGGCTTGGGATAGGCGGTGTGCGTAGATATGAGCGATTATAAGCGATTCATCAGGCGGTAAGGCATCAATAGCCTTGTCAGTCTCTAATTCCTCGCTAAAATTGCTTTGGTGGGCTGTTGAAGGGATTAATGAGGCATAGGCTTTATTCTTGGAAATTACTCCATAATTCTCGCCAGATACACGCTTGGCTCGTCTGGCTTCTGTGACTAATCCGTACAAATTAGTCGATGTCTTAACCTGTGGACCAACGTGCCTATTCTGACGATAGTACGCTCCCCATGACTCTAGCCGGGAAACTATGTTTTCTCGTTGCTCTAGCTTTTTGTCATGGCTTGCTCTATCCATTAATAATATCGCTGACAAATTGCAACGCTTCCTCAACGCTTGATATTACTTCGACCTGACCTTCCCAGTTATAATGCCACTTCTTTTGATCGTCAGTTAATTGCTGTTGGGATTTATATTTTTTACCATCCTTGACTTCAATGAGATAATTTACTCCCTCATATCCGCATAATAAGTCTGGACAGCCATTTCCAACTTCGTGAAGATGCTGAACAGACACACCTGATTCTCGTAAGGCAAAAACAATTTTCTTTTGATTATCATCGACTCTTTTTCTCAATTTTAATTACTCCCATGTCGATCCAAGTTCTCCAAGTTCTAAGCATAGCTCTTCTCATGTAAAATTCTCTGTCTGCATCTGATAATTCTTTGTCACTTCTTCTGTCAATAACATCGTGGCAATCTGAACAACCAAAAGCTGCTGATATTGAGTCTGAAGTTTTACCGCCCATTTTGCCTGTACCAGAATCATCAGGCAAATGACACAGAACAGTTGTCTCCCTATTGTAGTTGCAACAATTAGGAATGTTAAAGGTGCAATCCTGGTGTTTAGCTGTTTCTCTCAGATTCATGTCGGATTATTGTATCACCAAGTAAGGTTGCTATTTGAGGAACGATTGAATTTCCTAAAGCCTTTAGTTTTGCAACTCTGTCAGAAATCCCGGTGCCAAGTTTAGGCACTTCTCTATCTCTGTAAGCGATTCCGTTATCATCGAGTTTTCTTCGTACTCTATCAGCCAGTTCAGAGGGTAGCCCATCAACCAAGTCACAAATAAAGGATTCAGATGCCCACACATTCTTTTTCCTTCTGGTTTCTCTATTGCGTAATCCAGTCTCCCCCATTGAGTGTCGTTTTTCCCGGAACCTTTGTGGTCGCTCGCTGTTGGAGTTGGGTACATCATTACCGCATTTGGCAATGTGTCGGCTGGATGTCCTTTTCGCTCTTGTCTTCCCTTCCCCGATTGGCCTTTGTGATCCCTTGCTGTCGGAGTTGGGAACAAATGTTTCTTGTGGGCTATCGGTGTTCCGTTCTTGTTCATGTAGGGATGCCCGGCTTCCATCGTTTTTGCCAGACTCCCTGTTGGACATTTCGATCCGTCCGTTGCGATTGGAGTTGGGTACATTTGTTTTAATGTCTTCCCTCTCTGTCTCAATCCTGCTTCTATCATTACTTCTTCCTCTAACACCTTGCCCCCCTTGCCATTCGGTCTGCTCCCCCCTGTTGTTCTCGGAGTTGGCCACATCTTCTGTTTTTCCTCGAACAGTATCGCATCCGATAGTTTTGCTCCGTAAGTCATGTGTGGCTTGTTCTTCTTTCTCAGAATATAGCCTCCGTTCTTTGTCCTCTCCACTCTGTCCGATTGTTCCCCCCCTTCCACACAACCTACTGTCGGAGTCGGCCACATTACTTGATCTCTCAGATTGCTTGAGCGTTTTCTTCTCCCCTCTTTTATTTCCTCTTTCATTTTCTGTGATTCGCAATTCAGATGGTCCATTGTCGTTGGGGTAGCCCACAATCCAGACTCTATTTCGTTTGTGTGGAGCGCCCATGTCTGATGCTTGTATGCTATACCATCTCGCATCGAACCCGATTTCGGCCAAGTCTCCGAGAATTTTTCCAAACCATTCTCCAGGTTGTTCTCCTGGTCCAGAAAGGAGAGCTGAGACATTTTCCACGAGTGCGTAATCTGGTCGAATCTCGCCAATAATTCTGTGGAGTTCTGACCAAAGTCCAGAACGCTCGGCTGTGATTCCTTTTTGATGCCCGGCGACTGAGATGTCCTGGCATGGGAAACCGCCCGTGACAACGATTCTGTCTCCGTTGGTAATAATTCCATCTGCTCTAAGTCTTTTTGCTGTGACATTCTTAACATCCTCATATATTGGTACGTCTGGCCAATGTTTTTTTAAAATCTTCTGTGGGTATTTTTCAATCTCACAAAATGCGACTGTCTCAAAATGCCCGGTTTCCTCAAGCCCTAAACTAAATCCCCCTATACCTGAGAATAAATCAATTACTTTAAACTTATTCACGATTAGCGTTGTTTAAGTACTCGTTATATGGCCTTCTAATTTTATCATCAAAAATACTTTTAGCACTTGGATTATGATCTATTTCGGCACGAGACTTAACACCGCACATGGTTCTTATTTTATCTGCTGCGACTGCCTCTGTCATTTCTACAAAAGCATCGTCTTGAGCGCCAAACCATTCCAGAAACTCATCATCTCTGCACCATCGCCCAGCAAGGTTACTGAGTGGACCACCTACCTCACGCTCTTCTTTAGGAATAGTTGTTTCATCATCCTCTATTTTAACTAGCATCATAATGAAGCGTTGACCTTTCAAGCCACGAAAGGATGTCATAAGCTCGTTATCAGGTAATTCAAATTTAACCCAGCAACCGCTTGTATCAGACTCACCATAACCTAAGAGTTTAGACTCGGTGGATTCGTGTAAATAAGGTGTTATTTCTTGGACTACTTCTGCTGCACTTTTCATACTTTACTCCCAAATGACAGATCGTGGTCGATACGCAATTTCTGGCAGTTTTTCTTTGTCTGCTAAATTACATAAATGATCTTTAAAATTATCTAATGTTGAATAAAATATCTTGCCGTTGGCATTACCAAAATATTTATCTTTGTGCCTGAAAAGAATCGCCCGGTATCTTCGTGTCCTAATTTCAATAATTTTCGTATTAGCTGGAACAGGATGATAATTGCCATCGTAGCCAAAATATGCGGTCATGAAAATCAGGCAAAGGTGGTCAAGCATTTTTAGCCTCTTTTTTTGCTTTCTTAATATCTCGTTTTTTTTGTTTTTGCATTTCTGTTAATTTCTTTTTGGCTCTTTTTTTTTCTTTACCTTTTCTCATTTTTAATTTCCTTGATTCGCCTTGTTAAATCTTCCATGTGCTGTTCTGATCTCTTTTCTTTCCATTGAAACCAAATAGTGCGCGATACTTCTCTGTTGCGATTTCTAATAAACCATCTGGCTTGGCCATCGATAAAATCATCGTAGTTAAATCCGCATTTTCCACATTCACATTTCATCCTCTGGCATTGTGCCATAAGGACTAGCAAGATGCTTTGCCATAAATTCGTCTTTCCTTCGTTTTTTCTCTTTCTCTTTACTATCGACTGTCTTTTCCTTTTTCAAAATATCATTTTTGTTTTTATCCATAACCTTTTTTATTTTAGCTCTTTCTTCTTCGGTGGGGGGTTTTTGTTCTATCATTTTGTAGGGTTGCGTTCTGAAAGAAAATTGATCTCTTGTTAAAATATTTTTTCTAATTGTATTAACTGTCGGCCAATCGTCAGTTGCTCTGCCAACCTGGTTAATAGCATAGACAATTCTTTCAATATCATCATCTTTATAACCAAGCGCTCGTAAATCCTCTTCCATAACTGATACCACGATTGGAAGCTCGTCTGCTGCTGGTGCATAGCGTAAATTCCTAGCAAGCATCTTTGTCATTTCCTGTGCAAGAACTTTATAGAGTTTGCTATGTTTTGTCTCTGAAGGCATCTATCGCTCTCCCAATTTTACCAGTTGATTGTTTTTTATCTTTTAGCGGAAATAATCCTTGCCAGCCACTAGCAATGCTTTGATCGACAATTCTCTGTTGCTCGTCATAACTACAACCTTCAAGCACCTTGATATTCTTTTTAAGAGCTAACCCAGATAATGGCTTTCGCATCAGCTTTCTATGCTCTTTAAATTCTTCTAATGCTTTCTTATTAATATTATCAGAAACAGATACAGATACAGAGACATAGGGATTCGTCCTTGCAACGCTTTTTGATTCTTTATTTATCCGACACTTACGGCTTCTTTCAGTAGAGTTATCACTTTTGTACTGCCTTTTATCCCACTTAACAGGTTGCCAAGTATCATCAATATAATCGACTTCTATTAACTTGTTTTTGGTTTGTTCAAATTCGGCATCAGATATATTTAAAGCCTTTTTTATGATTGATTCCCGGTTCTTTGGTGACAGTTGGCGGTCAAGTACACCATTACATTTAAGACATAAAATTATTATGTAATGTCGTTGTTCGGTGTGAGTGAGTAATTGCGATACAGGATCAGTAGCAAATTCGTGATAAAAGCGAAACCAAGAATTAGACATTGAAAAAGTCGCCTTGCGTTTCGTTGTAAACCTTCCTCACCATTCGGACTCGTTTTTTCGTGAAAGCACAGATAATGACTCCTGACTCCTCTAAAAATCCTCTTTTAATTAGTTCGGTAATTCGTGGTCTGACAGCATTTGGCTCTGAAAAACCTAATTTTGACATAACCTCTCTATCGGTCATTGCTGTATTTGTTTCAGACAGAAGCTCGTAGATGAGTGCTTGACGACCTCTAAGTCGTTCCCTCTCTTCTCGATATGCCGTTATGCTATTTATATGTGCCATAAAAAAATGGCGGTCGAAACCGCCACAAAAAGTAGGGGAGACTCAATCATCTCCATACAGCAATTTTTCACGAGATAGCAGTTTTCCTGATTTCTCGTGAATTTTATTCGCCATTTGTTTAGAAATATCTCTCTGCCCGGTGCGTATCATCTGAGCGTAACTCTGTGATATGCCTAGCATTTCGCCTATTTTTCTATCGGCAGAACCCGGATATTTCTCGTCTATCATGTTGTAAAATTTCGTGTATTCTGTGTTCATGTGCGAAATATAATTTGTTAATGAAGATATGTCAAATTGTTGTTAAATTGTTGTTGACGACATAGCAACAAAAAGTAATAATCCAAACATGACAAAATCAATAGACGAAATAATAGATAATTTAATAGTTAAATCTGAGGGTGCTATTGAAGCTCTTAAAGAAATTGACACTATCCAAGAGAACTTGGTAGTGGCACGAGCTGAAATTCAGAAACAAATTAAAATTTGTGAAGAGAATGTTAAGAAATATGAGGAGAAAAAAAATGTCAAGTAAATGGACGGGTATAGAAGGTGAAGCAAAGTATTTTAGAATCGTGAGAGATAGAAGAAATCGCAATAGAGTAATTAGAAATTGCTTTTGTGGATTTCTTTTCTTTTGTTTGATTATTTTTGCGATTGATTTTTTCTTTGTGAGTCAATTATGAGCATCTGCGATAGTTGCAACAAAGATACAGAATCATTGAGTTTAACGAAAGAAACTTGCCAATGGCTTTGTGATGATTGTCTTGATTCCTATTGCGAGGAACATGGAAGATTCGGAGTATGTGTCGATCCCGATGCTTGGAAAGGAGATAGAGATTATGAAATTTGAAGATCAACAATTACTAGATGATGATGCTGCTTACGAGCAACAGAGTAATGAAGAACACAGGAGACATGTAGAAGAGATGGATAAAGATAAAAAATATATAGCAAGCGTATCAATGAGTATTTTAGATAAATTTAAAAAGCCGTTCCCTGTTGACCAACTAAAATGGCGAAAAGGTGGTGGTGGTAAAGAACTTGTCTATCTTGGCGCTCAACAATACCAACATAGATTAGATGAAGTTATGGGTACTGATTGGCAATGTGAATACAATGCTATTACAGAATCAGGATTAACAGCGTGTCGTGTTGGCATTAAAATAGACGATGAATGGATATGGCGATCTAGCGGTGCCGGGCAGACTAATATTGAAGGCGAGAAAGGCTCGTTTACAGATAGTTTCAAAAGAGCTTGTTCAGCTTGGGGAATTGGAAGATATTTATATTTTATTACAGAAGGCAGAGACTTGCCTGAATGGGCAACACCTGAAGGTTACGACAAAAGAATGGAGAAGAAATATGGCTGAAAATAAAGAATTTGTAGATGGTTTATATGTGAAAGAATCAAAGGCAGATTTTGTTAAATTAGCAATATCTATTAACAGAAAACAATTAGGTAATTATTTAAGACAATCTGAAAAAGAATGGATTAATGTTGATGTTAAAGAAAGTAAAAACGGCAAGTTATATGCTGAAGTAAATAATTGGACACCAAAAGAAAATAAAGAAGAACCTAAACCAGAACCTAAGAAAGACGATTTAGATGAAGAAATACCATTTTAGGAGATAACTTATGCACTTCTATAAAGAAAAAGGTGAGCCGTTTCATTATGTACCAATGACTAGCAGAGATGGAACTAGACCAACTAGAATGTCTGACGTTAAGAAAGTTTGGGATAAAGGCGAGCTATGCGTACCTAGTGTAACGACTGTGCTGAACATATTGAGCAAGCCAGCCTTGCAAAATTGGAAAATTAATCAACATCTAAAGCAAGCATATAAAATTGACAAATCGGTGCTGAGTTATGAGTTGGAACACTCTGTTGAGCTTGATGAATTTATTGAGGAAGTAAAAAGATTAACTGAAATTGAAATGGATTTAGCACCTTCTGCGGGTACAAATTTTCATAAACTTATGGAAGATTATGTTAATAAAAATACAAAAGACGATGAAAATTATCATTTAGCAGAAAAGGTTTATAAGACAATATTAGATAAAACAAGTTCAAAAGATTTTACAACAGAAAAAAGTTTTGCCACAGAACTATATGGTGGCTCTGTTGATCTTCACTCTGATGATTGGATCATTGATTATAAAACAAAGCAGACTAAGGATAAGTTTAAACCCGGTAAGATGGCTTTTGACGATCAAGTAATGCAACTATCAGCTTATCGTGAAGGATTGGGATTACGCAATGCAAAATGTGCCAATGTGTTTGTTTGTCTTGAGGATGGTCAAATCGACTTTCATGTTCACTCAGAAAAAGAACTTGAACAGGGCAAGCATTTGTTCAGCCACGCACTTCAAATTTGGTATATCAAGAATCGGGCAGATCATTGTCAAAAACGATAGAGATACCCATAGAATTAAACTCTATAATCATCTCTTCCCACGATCCGTAAGTTAGCTCAAGAGGGCTATTTGCGTTAAGTCTTTCAGTTAATTCCTCAGACTCGTGGCTCAGATATTTCTGATAATGTTCGCCAATTACAGTTTCAACGACTGGTTCGTTCATAATAAAAAGGGCTAATGAAAGCCCTTATTGTTATTTGTTGTTGATATACATAGTGACTTCAAAACCAAATCTGATGTCACTATAATCAGGTGTTTCCCATTTCATAGTCTTATCCTCATTGTTAATTACACCTTTATCTATGCAGTTTTCGTGCCAATTAGGTGCATTAATAAAATCATATATTTACAATAATAAGGTAATATTGTGTGGCTGTAAATAACCATTATAGGCTCTTTCTCAACACCTTATATTCACCAATAATGCAAGACTTGATAATCAACGCTACTCCCCCTACTGAGCCGTCATCTAAGAGCGTATCAGCCACTTTCAGGGTTTTTTCGTCCTCGTGGATAAGAAAGCCTACTGTCTTTGCTACGGCTGGTTTTTCGGCTTCTACTTGGCTCTCAGATTGCCAAGATGAGTCGCCAGTATGATCTTCCCAAAATACCAATATTAGCGGTTTTTTAACCATTTCTGACTCGCTTGATCCCAGCAGTATGACGTTCTACCTCACCGAAATCTTTGTCTAAAATAATGGCTTGAATTTCTCTCCCGGCTCGGTAGCCTGAATCCACAGTCCAAGCATCGCCTGGTGCGAGTGTCCGAAAGCTCTCAACAATTACATTCATTGCCTCAAAACTACGCTTGGTATGTATATGACCATGCCAACAATATTTAAACTCACATTCTGCCCATTCAAGACAGTCTACGGCCATAACGGATGGGAGCTTATCTGGCTTTGGCATATGACCATGTGTGATACCGATTAGATTTTTACCAAACCGATAGTAGTACATAGCTCTGGGAGAATCTTCGATAATAACTCGTTTGTTTGATTCGTAAAATGTAGCTAAAGCACAGCTTAATGCAACGTGGGAATGAGGATCGTGATTGCCAGCGACATTTCTAACTCTTACTATTTTGTGTTTGGTGAGTGCTTTTTCAATGAAATGTCTTAAAACGTAAATGCCAGATTGAATAATTTTTGAGAATCTGGAATCTGCATCGAGAGGGTTTTTGTTGGCTGGTGTTTGATTTAACGAGTCGTCTATGTGGTAGAAATCGCCAAGCTGTACGATTAATATTTCTTCTGTTGCCGGGATTGCTTCGATAATCCTGTTAGCTGCATCTGTTAAGTCTTTACAACCTATTTTTAAGTCGAAATCTTCTTTAGCTTTTTCTTCCCATGAAAGCATACCTAAATGAGCATCGCCAATACAGATACACGCTAAAAGGTCTTTGGTTTTTACTTTAGGCGCTTTAGTGCTGACAGACCTGACTTTAACTTTTTCATTAAACGCTGAAACAGTATCATCGATAACTTCTTGGAGACTTCTTTGTCCTTTTTGAGCTTGACCTTTAATCCAGACCGATGTTTCAGTACCAGTTTCACCACTATAAAGTGTAGATTGACCGCATTGTTGTTTCTTTTTGCGTAGACGTACCCGGTAGATCGTATCGGCTATTGTCGATCTAGCTACATCTTGTTTAAGAGCAGTTTCTGCTTGAGACTTCCCTTCAGAGAGAGTCTTGATATAGGCCGTTTCTTTTTCAGTTATGCAATAGGGTAATAACCCGGCATAATCTGGTTCTTTGGTAAAGGCCATAGGGCTGCCTCATTATTATTTTTAGAATATAAAACAGGTCAGATACCCAACTACAAACCATGCAGCGTATTTTATAATGGCTGGCAATGCTTCAATTATGTCATTGAAGTCTGCTACCCACATTTTTAATTTATCCCACATTCGTTCTGCTCCTTCTGATACTAAATCAGTAAATTCTTTCATTTTTTCCAAACTGTAACGGCTTTTTCTGCGCTTCGGCCTACTACATATCCACCAAGACCTATTTTCAATAAATCCCACATATCAGGCGGTATTTCAAGCATTGGTGCGTTGTCCATAAACAACGAAAGATATGGGTAGATGATGTAGTTGTTAGCGATAATTATTCCAAACAAAAGCATAATGCAAGGTCGCCAGTTTGACGTTAGCCACGACTTGCTTTGTGCCTCTGCAATTATGATGTCAGCCTGTTTTTCAAACTCTTTAAATGATCCATCAGCAATCATTGATTGAAACTCAAGCTGTGCTTCTTGCTGTTTCTCTTTATCAGGAAATAGTCGTTTTATAAGTGTATTAGCTAATGGTGCAATTACGTTTAACATTTTAATCTCCTATTTCCAAAGACAGGGAGCTTGGCTACATATACCAACGCTACCCAAAGCATATACTTCGTTTCTTTCGATTGGTTTACACATCGGTCTAATGTAGCTTACATTTTTACCTTTATATTCAACTCTTAACCTTGCTCTGAATCCTTCACTTAATCTGTGTTCCTGACATTCTATTGCTGTTTCAAACTCCAAACCAGTTGGCTTTATATCAACCCTTCCAGATGAATTGTAAAAGTAAATAATAAGTACAATTATCCATTTCATTCTATTTCTTCTGGATTAATAAATTGCCCATATTTTTTTACTTCCAAATGGCAATGCGGTGTGATGCCTTCATATCGTTTTGTTAAATCCTGGACAGTTCCGATAGGTGTATCTGTCTCGGCATATTCATCGACCTTAACTAAAGGTTCTAAGTAGAAATAACGATAATCGAAACCATCAGATGAAATTTGAACATATCTGAAACTTTGATCATCGCCATAAGGATAGCCAATTTTAGTTACTAAGCCTGACTTGATAGGTAATATATGAAGCCCAACCGGGCAAGCATAATCAATTCCTTTGTGCAGTCTATTGCCTCGTGGTGCGCCATAATAACCAGCACCATGCTTATCGTGTTGTCTAACAAGTAACTTAGCTTTCATCTAAAATTTTCAACCTCTTTTTCTCATTACGATAATTAAGGTGTTTATAGATAGTCGATATTATCAATGCAATAAAAGCAATGCCAATCGAGATTAGTGCGGAAAAGTGGTCTAAAACTGAAGCAATACAACCCCAAGAGCTACATCCATATATTACAAAATCCAAGCTCTTAACAACCTCGTGTTTATACATTTATTCTTCTTCTTTATTATGCCTTACTGTAAAATCACTATCAGAAGCCCAATATTCTTCTTCTGA
>Ga0114910_1001602_pt1 | contig 10589 bp, 15 predicted proteins | sample MalvireepMed_908_FD_83500 | JGI IMG/M metagenome (GOLD analysis project Ga0114910, IMG submission 83500) | Marine viral communities from the Global Malaspina Expedition - Malaspina viral metaG DeepMed_908 | ecosystem: Environmental > Aquatic > Marine > Oceanic | place: Mediterranean Sea...
AGTTGAGGCTGCTTTGGCTCCCACTCTTCAGGCTCAACACGCAGACCATCCCATGTGGTCTTTAGAGATTTATACGGAACATTGAATCCTGAGCGATCACTTATCGCCCTTGATTTCTTCCCTTTTGCTTTTCTTGCAGCCGCCATAGACCCTTAGTTCAAGTCCAATCCGGTTGGCCGCACTCTCATTGAAACACCATCACTATCCGTTGCTGAAGCAAAATCAAAAGACCGCTCATAATCCTGGGTTAACAGCGCAAATTTATCAGGCATATATTTTAGGGCCAATTTGCTGGCTAACCCGGCACATATACAATCTGACCAACGATAAGGGATATCGGCATCCTGGTTACTCGCCGATATGTCTTCAAGCTGGTTAACAGACCAATATACAAAACTATAACCAGACTTGTCTGGGACCTGCCATACATAAACTGAGGGGGTATACTGCTTATCCAGCATATACTGGCTAGGCTTACCACCAGATGTCTTATTAGGAAGCTGGTTATACTCTTCTATACTGACACGTTGGACAATGGTATCAGAGGTCGTACCGCCGACAGTTTCCCTAACGACGACATCCATCAGGTCAATTGTCCCCGCTGGAAGCGTATATGTTATATCATCTTCTGTGAGGGTGAGCGTGTTATTTTGAACCGTCCAGTAATTGATTCCACGGTTTGCAAACTCACTGAACAACAGATTAAGACTTCTTCGGGCGGCAACAGCGTGATACCCGGTGAGAATTTGTGAATCCATCCCGCAACGCTCAAAAGCCTCAGTAATGATCTCTTGAACCTGTGGACGAAATGTTACTGTACCGGAAGTTGCCATAGCGCGGCTCCGTCACAAAGAATGGCCAACCAGCGGTGGATCATTGGAGGCAGCGTCTCCAAGTTGAATCAGGAGGTTCAAACCAACTGATTGGCCATTCGATGTTAGCTAGGAATTAATACTCCTTAGAGACACGCATCACAACTTGATAAGCATCTCCGGCGGCACCGGCCCCGGTAGTAGTAAATTTAACGTCCCCGGTTGGGGATGAACCATATCCACTAGTAGCTGGCAACCCACCGAAGACTGAGAAATCTTGATACCCAGACTGTCCTTCAGTCAAATGAAGCACAATTACATCAGTTGATGCGTCGGCCAGGATCTCTACCGTCATTGCCGATATCGTCCACCAACATTCAGTGATTCTTACCCCAGTACACGTAGAGCCATTTGAACTCTTCACTAGTGACGATACGTCAATCTTAGTGACAGCGCTCTCATTACCTCCATCCACGTACTGGTACTGAAAGGCAAATACAGCCTCACGCGGGTTATCCGCTATAGTCGTAGAGGTTGTTATGTCAGCCATAATAACCCTCCAGATTAAGCAAGATTGTTATTCTGGATGTAAGTAACCGTAAGGGTCGCAACACCAGCGTCAGAGGTCGTGGCACTAGAGTCTGTGTAAATCGCTACATCTGTTGATCCGATATCTTCCCAAGTATCAGCATCCGCAATCGTAGCCTGGGAAGCTAGTTTGATCGTGTTGATGGTACTAACCGCAACAGCGGTCGCCAACTCAGTGGATGTAGAGCTTGTGCCAATTGAAAGAGTCGCAGAGTTATCATAAGCGGTCGTAACAAAGACCGTACACTCAAGAATCTGCGAATTTGCAGGGATAACAATCCCAGAAGCAGCCGCTGTTGTACTCTGGGAGATGGCAGCGGATTGCGCCATAACAACAAAGCCCACATTGGCCTTGTCGGTTCCAAGGGTTGTACCAGTGTCCTGCTTGATGGTTCCAGCCTTGATAGGGCCAGAGAAAGTAGTAACAGCCATGTTTATCTCCTGTCTTGGCTAATGTCTGCCGTAGCAGTCAGGTGACAAAGTTTGAAATGGGGGAGGAGACACCACTTTACCCTCCCCCACCTCGTCAAGCGCATTGAAGGCGTACGCTTGACCGCACAAACTTTAATTACGCGCCCTCACTACCGAAGACGCCTCGCCAGTCTGTCCAACCGAAGGAATACCTCTCACGGGTCTTATACCTAATATTTCCCGTTTCAAAGTCGCCCTCCATGCCTTTTTTCAATGGAGTCCGCTGGAAATGCTTTAGGCCGTCTGGAACGCTAGTCTTTACAAACCAGGCATCCGAGTCAGTTAGCCTTCGCATAACGTGATATCCCTTGGGCAGATAACCACCGGAGCGAATCGCATTGATGTCATTATCAGCGGTTCCGGTCCTCAACTGAGATTCCAATAGCCTCTCCGCAACGAAGGTGTAGGCTGTTGGGATGACAAGCATCAAACCTTGAGCGGCAATACGTAGCCCGCGATCGTCCTTCAAATCAGCGATATTGATAAGGACTTGCTCAAGGGAAGTCTCAGATAGGTCAGCGGCAGTAGCCAGCGTATTAGACTGGTTACCCGCACGGGTCGGGTGAGCAGTACTACACAGAACCACTCCATCACCACCAGTAATGGTAGCGAAGGCATTATTCAAAACATTCGCGCCTTTGATCTCCTTCGTAGAAGACATCGAACGCGCTAGAGCCTTCGTATACCTTGAAGCAATTGATCCATAAAGACCATCTTCCTCGGCCTCTTCCGTAATGCTGAAGGCTAGGGCAACTGTTTCATGCTGATAACGAGCGGTCCATTGCTGGCTCGCCGAATCATAAGAAATAGAAGCTCCCTCAGTCTTCACTGGGGCATTACCGAAACCCTCAAGAAGAACATCTTCCTCAAATGCTTTTTGACTAGAGTTTGTCTCAAAAACAGCAGACCATTCCGCCGGTGCCTGATCGTATTCCAACCCAAAAAGGGCGTTCAACCCAGGCTCCAGCATCTTGGCAAACTGTGCTCTATTAATTGCCATTTACATAACCTCCTTAGATGCCAGCGGTCTGTTTTAGGAGATGCTCATTGATGATCACCTCCATGACGGCATTAGCTCCAAAAGCATTCTCGGGGGAATCCCAAAGAGCAAGTATTTTTGCGGTAGCTGTGCCCGCCGCCATTGTTCCACTAATCTCAAAACCAGACTGTCCAGTCGTCGTCGAACCGGCTCCAGCAACCATATCAGCACAGTTTCCTATGTTGGTTTGGGCAGGGCTACCGGCGCTCTGGACCTTATAAACAATCATCGGGTCGTCGTAGATATAGGCTACGATATTAGTAGCTGCGGTCCCGGTCGGCCAATATTGGCCATATACATAACTGCCATCAGAGGCAGTGTATGACACTCCAGCAAATACACCAATATTATTTACTTCTGTCGCCGTATGAGGTGTTAGAACCCCATCAGCCGTGATGATACAAAGATCACCAGTGAAGATGTTCTCGGACGTTCCTGTAGTAATGGTGTACTTGTTAGCTCGGATCGAAGATCCACTCATGGACCTAACTGGGATCATCCCAAATGCCGCGTCTGCGTTCGCCATCCTTCTCTCCTTTTAACAAGCCATTTAATCGTCAGCCATGACGGAAAGGTCCCGGCCACGGCTTCCTGTTGATTTCCGTTCCTGTTGGATCGGAATGCCACCCGTCCTACTCACCGCATCAAGCTCTCCAGGAATGGACTCATTCTGTTCAAGGTTGCGATTATGGTAGTAATCCTTCATCGACTTGAACTTATCTTCATCCATTTCGCAGAGGATCATGCCCTCTACGCCTATAGAACCTGCCCACTGACCATGATTGATAGTCGGATACCTCTTATCTTTCACAGTCTCAGCGGCCCGTGGGTTCCAGCCAGCCCGCATACGTTTGTATACGTTGTCTGGAGTATCCTTCCCCTGAATCGAGGTGGCTATCCACCGCTGGACCATCCCAGGACGGGGATCAGGTGCGTCCAGTAGTGAAGGTGGTTTCCATGCGGTCAGAGGACGAGCCTCTTCCGCACGCGGGTCGGAACGGGATTCTTGTGCGCGAACATTACGATCATCAGCCATGATTAGCTCCTTTGCTTCCGAATCTCGTCAGCGTATCGCTTCAAAGATTTTTCATCTCGGATACCAAGCTCTCTAGCCATCCTTAACTGATCTTGCGTCATCCGAATCCTGTTCCCTGAGTAAGCAGGAGATCCGCCAGCAGTTGGGGCGACAGGCGATCTGCTTTTTGTCCTCTGCTTGGTCGAAGAGTTTAGCTCAGGAAATACATTAAGTAAACGCTTATTCAACACATGATAATAATCGTCTGACTCTTTGTCATATCCTTCAAGCTCTAATTGAACATCAATTGCCCTTGCAGCGGCGGTTTCCCTCTCAAATCCAGAAGAATTAAACCACCGATTATTATCCCACCATTCCATAGCTTTTTTAGGAGCGGCCTCTTGAGCCACCTGTTTAGCACGGGCAGCATTATTAGATACTGCTTGCCTCGCTCCCTGTGATTTTTGCATCTCAGCCACTCTAACAGCGGCCCGCATGTCAGCGATTTGCTCACTGAAATTTACTTGTGCTTCTGTATCCCCTTCTTCTACCGCCTTTTTAAGGGCTAACTTTGTATTCTCATAATGTTTATGAAAATCATTTTCCGCCCGATGATTGTTGCCCTGCTCTAAGCGCCCGAGGCGCATTTGAAGTTGGGAAACCTGCTCTTGATACTGGCGACTTTGAGTCTCAGCATCACGCCTCTGGTCTACGAGTTTCTTAATCCTTCTCTGGACCTTCTCTCCGTAGTCAGAATCATTTGCCTCTACTTCTGGTGGCAACTCCTCGACAGGCTCTTGTACATTAGGCACAACCTCTATTTCAAGGTCCTCATCTTGCCCCGCCCGTCGCTGCGCCTCTTTAACCTCTTCTTGAATTTCTTCAACAACCTGATTTTCGTCTTCATTCATGGTGGCGTTCTCCATGTCAATTCGCCTATGAAATGTACGACGCTACGTCTACGCCTTCTGCGAGAATCGACGTGATTTCATCATCGTTCAAAAGAAGTAGCTTAACGCCGTTGATGACCAGTTTCTGTCCGGCATATTTGCCGTAAGTTACACGGTCGCCGCAACGTGGCCATTCACCTTTCCAGGATTCTCCGTTATCTCGATCCCTATAAGCCAAATCACCCATAGCCAGAATGCGTCCGTGAGCCGTCAAATATTCCTCGTTCTCGACACTCTGCGCCGGGAGGTAAATTCCTCCCTTTGTCTGTTGCTTCGCCTGGGCGGGCTGAACCAAAACCTTCCAACCAGTTGGCTTGGGAAATTGGTGTGACCCAAGCGTTGAATTTGTTTCCTCGTCCGTTATCAATTCCGCATGTTGATGAGACATGTTATTCATCCTCGTCTAATTTTTTCAGAACCTCGTCGATAATCATGTAAGCTCTTTCCAAGCCCTCTGCGATACCGACGCTTTTTTTATATGCCTCGAAGTCTTGCATTCGACCTAGCAGCATACCCTCAGCAATCGCTGACTGTTCCTCTTTCAGCGTCCGTTTTATCCTGTCCAGCAGGTCCGTTATTGTCATCTTTTTTCAAATCCGTTTCTCCGACCACAGATACCCCGGTGACAAAAATCTTGGCGTCTTTCCGTTCGATCATATTAGTACTTCTTCCCCTTCCCCTTGCTCTTCTTGACCTTCTTCTTCTTATTATAGCCTTTCACCTTCTTGACACCTCCTTTCGATATTAATGCTGAGAATGATGATCTATTCATTTTGAAAAAAATTGAACTATTTTCTCTAAATTGAATGGCATGGATACTCCAACACGGCCACCTTTCTGGCCCGCTCTATCCCGATGAAAATCCGCAGATAAATTATAATCATTAATATTTATATTCCCAGAAATATTTTGACCATGTGGCGATACTCCACCGCCAATGCCAGCGATAAAGCGTTTATCTTTATCAGGCAAATTCAAATGAGCCTTAAATTCAGGCCCCTGTGGTGTCATGACGGCCACAAGATTTCCTAATGAACCTTTCAAAGATGCCTCTGTACGATCATGAGGAGGATAATGTAACGCGCCCAAACGACCAATAGGAGTTTCAACGTAGCCACCTACTTCTGTTACTCCACCCTTTGAACGTGTTTTCCAGGGGGTTTTCCCATGCTTAACACTAATAAGACGACCATCAGGGGTAATAGTAACCTCTCTTTTAGGCCATCTATATCTATTTCTTAAATAAGATCCCACTAAGGAAAGTCCCCAATATCCTGGGCTTCCAACATTAAATTTTCCTTCAAATCCAGATGGGGTTGTTAACTGCCCTTTATTAGTTGGAAACTTTCTTGAATAAGTGACTGGTTTATACCCTGAAAGTCTCGTCTTATCACCATTAGTAACATTAATTATTTCTTGTCCTTGGCCTGGAATATTTTCAATAGTTCTTCGCCTTCCAGCAAAGGCCCCTGCATTCCCTGAAACATTAAGATGTTCTTGGAAAGGATAAAGTTCCTTGATGCGCATCTGAATAAGACGCGCACGCTGCCTCCGTGCTTCTTGAGGATGGTTGAGATCCGATAGAACATCCTTAGATGCCTCAAATCTTCGTTGGTCTGGACTCACAAGTCGTTGTCCGAGATTTTCAGGAATATATAAATCATCTACAGAACCCGTGGATAAATCAACACTAGGAACCTCTTTTGGTTCCTCCAATGACAATGGGTAAAGGAACTCATCTTCCCATCCAGGGTCTATGCTATACTTTTCCCCTTGTTTGGATAGAAATTCAAATACATCCATCAGACTTGACCAGCGGATAAAGTCATCGCAAGAATTTGCAATGTCTCACGGAAACTCTTATCGAGTTCCTTAGCAGCCATCGCAAACTTCTTTGGGCTAATTTCTTTTGGTCCAATGCCATACCGCTCAAGAAACTTCTTAGCAGCACGAATCTCAGCGGCAGCGACCTTTTTAATTTTAGCCTTAGCCATTTTATATTAGATTGTGCCTTTTTCCTTGAGGAAGAAGCCAACGACACCACCGACGATCCCAACGACAATAATCCAAGGTTGACCTAGCAATACGCCAACGCCAACGATCATCGCGCCAGCGGAGGCATAACTAGAAGGTTCTTTGAAGCGTGATGTAATCCAACTCATTTCTTCTCCTTATAGCCAGAAGCATAGACGGCTTTACCTTGACGCTCGGCAGCGGCCTTGGTCTTATAGACCTTACCGGACTTGCCCCATCGGTAGCCGCCCTTAACCTTATAGACTGGCATTCTAGTATTGGTCTACCTTAGGTCCGCCGTGGCCAAGCAATTCATCCATCAAGCCGCCCATGTCCTTGCCACTAACACGCATGACCTTGACCTTTACCTTGTCTTTACCAGGGCCACGCTTCTCTTCCTCTTCCTCATAAACCTCTTCTTCAACCTCTTCGTCTCCGATTCCATATTTGGTCTGGTAGCAAAGCATCAAGAAGTTAACAAGCTGGTCATCAGACAACTCAAGACCAACGGAGTCGCGGCCAAACCCTAGTTTCTCTTTGAATAGCTCCTCAGACTTCTCAATATTCTCAACATTAACTTTTGCCACGACGTTCTCCTTCTATATTTTTAATAAAAACAATTAGCGACGCATCGCGTCCCGGTGGGCAAGGAATTCTTAAATAGTTATTACACCAGATCCACGGGGCATAATTCCAAGCGCTCCATATTTCCCTAAATCAATATTAGGGTCAGACCTTGAAGCACCAAATCTCGTGGGATTAGCTCGACGCATCGCGTCCCGGTAGGCAAGGAATTCTTCGGCGCTTGTCGCGCCAGAACCGGGTTGCCTTGGCATCGCGTCCCGGTAGGCAAGGAATTCTTCGGCGCTTGTCGCGCCAGAACCAGATTGTTTTCTCAACCATGGCATCGAGTCCCGGTATTCAAGTAATTCTTCATCTGATAATGAGCCAGAACCAGATTGGGAATTCTTAATTACTTCTCTCATCAAATCAATGGCAAATTCCTTGTCCTCTTCAGTCTCTGCCAATTGATAAAGATCAATTGCCTTTATCCAATCTTCATATGCTCGTTTTTTAACATCACCAAGTAATCTATTCATCCGGTCTAAAACCTGTTCCCTCCTACTCTCCTCACTCATACGAAAATCATCCTCAATATCTTTGATGGTTCCTTGGTAATACTTATCTTGCTCTGGCGTTAACCATAATCTTGGATTTTCCCAAGAAAAACCGGAAGGAGGAACACCATAGCTAGGGTCAACTGGGTAATAATCATATCCAATTAATTCTTCATCACTTGTCGAACCAGATATATCACGATTAATCTTATCTTCAGCCATGCCGAATCTCCTTATGCTATATATATTATGATAAAACGCTCACAATTAATTTCTGTCTCTAGTTTCCATCTGCGCTTTAATAATATTCTTCTCTCGTTCCATCTGTAATTCTGCTTCTAGCTTAGTGACCTTTGCCTGGAGTTCAGCTTGAACTTTCGCTTGTTTAAGTAAAAGATCCTGCTGCGCCTTCGCCTGGTCAATCTCTATATCAGATTTCGCCTTAGCCTGGTCAGATTGAATTTCTGCTTGAGTTCTGGCTTTAAGAGACTCAGCCTCAAGTTCGGCAAGTTGCCTAGCATATTGCATAGGATCTTGCGGCCCCCCTTGCTGGAGTTCTTGTAGAGCTTTAATCGGGGCCATCTGCGGTGATTGTTGGATAACCTGGGCGGCTTGCTGACTAATAATCATATCCAATTCTGGGTTAATATCTCCGAACATAAATTGCTTGTCACGGAGATTTGGGACATCTGGAAGTTGAGTGCTAATACTCGCTTGCATCCTCTGCCGATAAAGCAACGCTACGTGTTCCGCCACATGAGCTATCAATATAGGCTGTAAATTTCCTGCCGCTGGATTTCCTGCCAATGACGGATCTTGAAGGAATTGTAAATGAACAGCGATATGAGCGTCGTGATCCTGCTCCGGGAAAGCGTTTATTGGCTTCCCATACATGACTGAAAAGTTTTCGTCAACAGGATCAAGTTTCGGCGCTTCCGCAGGTTTAATCAGGATCTCATCAATATTAGGAACTCGTATCGCCTCGTACATTCGCTTATAGGCTTCATACAGATCGTGAAGTTCCGGTGCTGCGATAGCCATTTGTAGAATGGCCTGTGCCTGGGCAATCCTTTGCGCCGTACTAAAGATATTCGGATCGCTTACAGGGACAATATCTACACGATCATTAAAATCAGAGGCATGAATGGTTTGAGAAGACCCCGCAACCGCGAAATTGAAAGTGTCCGGTAGATAAATGGCATTAATCCTGGACAACATCTTAAATTCTTGGCCCTGGGAGTAATGTAAGCGTTTATGAATGGCTGAAAACTGCTTGGACCCCTGTTCAATTAGAGCAACCGTGGAACCGACCGGGGCATTCGGGTTAACATCACCTACATTAAGGTCCGCCGTACTCGCAAACCTCTGCCCCGCCTGGACAATGAACCCCAACAACTGAAACAAGGTTCCAGAAGGTTCCTTAAACGGAAGCGGCATAATGGCCTTGTTGACATCATCAACCGTGGAGTCCAGGTCAACGAACTCACCAGGGTTAATATCAATCTCGCCGCCACTCACCCGGCCCCTGAGCTTGAACCCACCTTGCATGTTGGCGAACGCCGCCGAATCAAGCAGCGCACGTAACGCCCCCGTTGCAACTTTCCCCAGGCCCCCAATCATGTGATAAAGGCCAAAACCGTAGAACCCAACTCCGGGTAGGAACTTATAGCTTATGAACCAGTCAACCCTTTTCTTCCTCTCGTTCCCTTCGTCCCAGTTCCTGCGGACTGAAACAATTTTCTCAGAATCATAATCAATAGTAACAACATAAGGTGGTGCGACAATATTTTCATCGTCCTCGCCGTCTATGCCGTCGAAGGTCTCATAGACGTGCATTTCAAGGAGGGTCATCACCTCGTCTTGCTGATCGTCGGAATATATATCGACGCCTTCGATCTCTTTCGTCACGTCATCCGAAGGATCAATACTATCCCCTTGATAAACAGACGGCAGATACCACCCTGCTTTTACGTACTTGTTGTAATCGTTTTTCGGGAGTCTAATAACCTGTGTATAACGTGGAGATGTAAACAGGTCTTTACTCTCTGGAGCGACAACGAAATCCTCGGCTTTAACGAATTGTGAACATTGTCTGTTGAGAGAAGCATCCCAATAAATTTTCTTAAATGTCTGGCCCACTAATGGAAGCTGGAAAAGCATCTGATCCAGATCCGGGAAATACTCGGGCATCTCCTCGGTGATCTGGTAATTCATGTAATCCCTGACCCGGCGAGCCTGTGCTTCCGTTTCCTCGTTCGGCTCACCAACGATCACCGTTTTTACAGGCCCCCCAGAGGGGTATAGCTCGACGATTGCGCGTGAATTAAACTGTGTCGCCGCTTCCGCGATCAGCGGATGGACCACGGTACTAAGCCCACGACTCGCCCTCTCATCCTCACCTTCCTCCAGACCCCCCTGCGGATCGAGGGTCTTTAGCCCATCCTTATAGCGCTCCTCCCATTGGGATCGAGCGTTTTTATCTGACTCGTAATATTGAATTAGATTTGCTGCTTTTTTACCTAATTCATCCTCGTCAATGACCTCAGCTAAATTCTGGTCAAAAGCAGTTTCAGGTTCTGTATA
>Ga0114910_1001603_pt1 | contig 10585 bp, 11 predicted proteins | sample MalvireepMed_908_FD_83500 | JGI IMG/M metagenome (GOLD analysis project Ga0114910, IMG submission 83500) | Marine viral communities from the Global Malaspina Expedition - Malaspina viral metaG DeepMed_908 | ecosystem: Environmental > Aquatic > Marine > Oceanic | place: Mediterranean Sea...
CCTATATCCTGAAGGAGGATTACGGGCTGGATCTGCCGCGGGCGCTGCAGGTGGAGTTCCGCGAGGAAATCCAGCGCATCACCGATGAAGAGGGCGTGGAGCTTCCGCCGAAGCGGATCTATGAGAGCTTCATGGAGCTCTATGTCAGCCAGCCGGGGTCGCGGCTGGGCTATGTTGATCACCACACCCATACAGACCCGAACGCCAAGGGAATTCGCATCGTCTCGGCGGAAATCACCGACAAGGGCGAGACCAAGCGGATCGAGGGCCGTGGCACCGGGCCGATCGACGGCTTTGTCAACGCGCTGGCCAACTATCTCGGCATCGAGCTGACCGTGGCCAATTACTCCGAGCATTCGTTGCAGCACGGCTCCAACGCGGCGGCGATCTGCTACATGCAGATGGAAACGCCGTCGGGCAAGCTCTACGGCGCCGGCGTCAACACCAATATCGTGGCGGCGTCGCTGGAAGCGGTGGTGTCGGCGGCCAACCGGGCGCTTGCCGCGCAACAGGACTGAGGCAGACGAGCAACCGCCGCGCCTCGATCGATGTTTCGCTCAAAGCTTCATTTGAATGCAACATTGATCGCTGAGAAGCGTCACAGCGACCTTTGCGCACCGAATCGGATGGGCGGGGCTGCAACAGGCGCGGCGGTTTGCCCGTGCGCAGCAGGGAAGAGGGTGTCATGAGCGGACTTCACATCGACTATTCAGGCCCCGAGGACGGGATTCCGCTGGTGCTGCTGCACGGGTTTGGCGGAGACGGCTCGGCCTGGGATCCGGTGAAGGCGGGGCTGCCGGGGTCGGTGCGTGTGATGGCTGCCGATCTGCCCGGCCATGGCGGGTCGCTGGACGCTGATGGCCGCGGCGGCGCGGGGCGGATGGCGAAGGCCATTCTTGCCGGGCTGGATGCGGCCGGGATCCAGGCGTTTCATCTGGCCGGGCACTCGATGGGCGGCGCTGTGTCGGCGCTGATCGCCATGCGGGCGCCGGAGCGGGTCAAGTCGCTGACGCTGGTGGCGCCGGGCGGCATGGCCAGGGCCATCAATGCCGATCTGCTGGCTCGCTACGCCAGGGCTGCGACGGAGGCCGAGATCCGCGGCTGTCTCGATGAGATGTCGGCGCCGGGTTTTGTCATGTCGGACGCGGTGATCGAGCATTGCGTTGCCGCGCGTGCCAGGCCCGGCCAGCTTGCGGCGCTGGAGGAGACCTATCAGGCGATGTTCCCGAACGGTCCGGATGAGGGGCAGGGGGTGCTGCCAACGGACGCGCTCGCGGCCCTTGCCATGCCGGTCTTCGTGATCTGGGGCACGGCTGACACGGTGCTGCCATGCCCGTCGCCTTCGGCGCTGCCGGCTTCCTTTGCCTTCAGCGTGCTGCCGGAGCTCGGCCACATGCTGCCCGAAGAATCGCCCGACGCCATCATCCGGGTTCTGGGGCAGGCGCTGACCAGCGAGGCCTGAGGCGCTTCGCACCCGGCCTGTATCGGGCGGAAAGCCGCCGAAAACCGCGGTTACGGCGATTTACCACGCCGGCAATCGGGTGCCGCCGCATTGTCGCCATGAACAACGGTCTGTGGTAAGGAGTTGTTAACCAAGTCCTTGCTGGAACAATGTCATGACCGACCGACCCAAGACGCCTGCCAATGACCGCCGCCTGGTGGATATCGTGCGCGAGGTGAAAATCGCCACGGCCGACCGCACCGATGTGGTGGTCGACATGCGCGATGCCGACCGTGCCCGGCTGGAGCTGCTGGCCGAGGAAATCAGGCCGGTGCTGGCCGATATCGATCCGTCCGATGACCGCTTCGACTTCGGCGTCTCCGCCGGATTGCAGCCGCGGCTGTGGATCGACGCGGTGGCGCATGTGCATATGGGCCACGACCGGCGGGTGTTCCGCTTTGTCCGTGATACGCGGCTGGGACGGGTGATCATGTCCGACACCAGCGACATGGCAACGACAGCGGATGCGGTCAGCCGCTACATCGCCGAACGGGTGATCGAGCGTGAGCGGATCCTGGCCGGCGATTTCGAATCGATGAAGGCAGATGCGTCCCGCCGCACCAGCGAGGCACCGGCCGGGCAGGAACTCGCCATGCCGCGTGCCGAAGGCATGGGGGCCGCCCCGGCTGAAAGCGCTCCGGACGTTGCAAAGAGCGAAGCTGCCAGCCAGCCGGCCGCTGTTGCCAGCGGCAAGCCAGCCGAACAGAAACTGCCCGAACGCACCGGCGGCGCCGGGCTGGTGCTCGGCGCGTCCTGGTTCATTCTCGGCTGTGTCGCGGGTGCTGCCGCCCTGGTGCTGGCCTTCTGGGACCGGCTGTCGGCGATGATCAGCTAGAGTGCGTCTAACTAATCGAAGGGCGCTCTAAAGTCTTTCCTCGAGGCTGATCACGCCTGCCCCATTTTCCACCATGCCCGGACCTTCGCCCCCCAGCTGCATGCGGCGGTGGAGGGTCTGCCAGTTGCCCGGTTCGCCGTCGATCTCGAACAGGTTGAACCCGGCGAGCGGTTTGCGGCCGCCCGGCCCCTGGCTTGCCGAGGCAATGCCCACCACCGGCACGGGGCCGTCGCAGCCCTTGAGATAATGCAGCGTGTCGAGATGGGTATGGCCGTGCAGCACCAGTTCGGCGCCGTGCTGCTTGAGCATCTTGGCGAAGCGGCCGATGCCGCGCATCCGCTTGTGCACGGGAGCCGCACCCCGCACCGGCGGGTGATGAATCAGCACCACCCTGTAGAGCCCGTCCTTCTTCGCCTGTTCGAGAAGACGGCCGGCAGCCTTGGCCTGTTTGCGGCTGAAATCGCCGGTGGCCATGAAGGGCAGTGTTGCATTGGCGGTGGAGCAGCCGATCAGCGCAACCGGTCCGCGCTTGCGGTAGCTGGGAAACAGCGCGCCATCGGGCGCGGGCATATCCGACTGCAACCAGGGCCGCCAGGTCGCCGTGGCCCGTTTGAGCGCTCCGGGCACATAGGCGTCGTGGTTGCCGGGCACCACGGTGGTCTTATGCGGGTCGAAATGGGTTTCGAGCCAGAGCCCGGCAGCCTCGATTTCCGTGCGTGTCGCCAGATTGACCAGGTCGCCGGTAATTGCCACATGGTCAGGCATGGCCTGGCGCATCCCGCCAAGCACATTCTCCAGCGTGTTGCCGAAGAGATGCTTGCGCCGGTTGCGATGCCAGTTCACATAGCCGGTAATGCGCTTGGACGCGAGTTGGGCGACGGACAAACGGGGCATGGGGCCAAGATGGACATCGGAAATATGAGCAAGCCGGAACATGATGTGAGCAATACCGATCCTGCCCAGGTGCCGCAAGCCGTGCCGGGCGAAGTTCACACGCCGCCGGAAATGCGCAACTGGCGGGCGCGGCTGGTAACCCGGGTGCTTCATGTGTGGTTTGCGATCTCCCGCGGCATGACGCTGGGTGTCCGCGCCGCAGCGTTCGACGAGGCGGGCCGGGTGTTTCTGGTGCGCCATAGCTATGTGCCGGGCTGGCACATGCCCGGCGGGGGCGTCGAGCGCGGCGAAACACTCCATGATGCGCTGATCAAGGAATTGCGCGAGGAAGGCAATCTCGCCATCACCGGCCAGCCGGAGCTTTTCGCCATGTATTTCAACTCCCGCACCAGCCGTCGCGATCATGTCGCATTCTACCGCTGCACGGTTTCGCAGACCGCCCCGAAGCTTGCGGACCGGGAGATTGTCGAGAGCGGCTTTTTCGCCCTCGACGCATTGCCCGACGGCGTCACCGCGGCAACGCGAAGGCGGCTCGCCGAGCTTGCGGGACAGGTTGAGGTCAGCCACCTCTGGTGAGAGTGTGCTGTCCTGGCGGTGATATCTTGCAAGCGTGACATCCGCTGACGAAGCAGGACTGCTGACAGGAATTGACGCGACATTGCCGGCGCGCACTTGAACGCGGGCCGTTAGCGCTTATTTCTGAGCAACTGCAACTTTCGTCTATCGGGTCTGGCACGAGTGTTCAGCTCATCGCCGTCCTTTGATTTCCATCGATTTTTAAGAAGAAAAATATGGCGGCCATCCTTTCGGTTCAGAACCTGTCCAAACAATATGATGGCGGCTTTCAGGCGCTGAAGAATGTCAATCTGGAGATTGACGAAGGCGAGATCCTTGCCCTGCTCGGCCCCAATGGCGCCGGCAAGACGACGCTGATCTCGATCATTTGCGGGCTGGTCAATGCCAGTTCCGGCCTGGCAAAGGTCGGCGGGCATGACGTGGTGGGCGAATTTCGCCAGGCGCGGTCGCTGATCGGGCTGGTTCCGCAGGAAATCGCACTTGAGCCGTTTCAGACGGTGATGGATGCGCTGCGCTTCACCCGTGGCCTGTTCGGCAAGCGCAATGATCCGGCGCTGCTCAAGAGCATTCTCGAGAAACTGTCGCTGTGGGACAAGAAAGACGCCAAGACGATGGAGCTGTCCGGCGGCATGAAGCGCCGGGTGCTGATCGCCAAGGCGCTTTGCCACGAGCCGCGGGTGCTGTTTCTCGACGAGCCGACCGCGGGTGTCGATGTGGAACTGCGCAAGGAAATGTGGGACGTGGTGCGGCAGCTCAAGGCCGATGGCGTGACCATCATCCTGACCACCCATTACATCGAAGAGGCGGAAGCCATTGCTGACCGGGTGGGTGTCATCAACAAGGGCGAGCTGCTGCTGGTCGAAAAGAAGGAAACGCTGATGCAGCGCATGGGCCAGCGGCAGATGCGTGTCGAGCTGATGCAGAAGCTGGAGGCCATTCCGGACTCGCTCAGCGGTTATGAACTCGAGTATGACGCCGAGACCCAGACGCTGGTCTATTCCTACGAGGCCAATGGTGAGCGCACCGGCATCGCTTCGCTGTTCGGCGATCTGAAGGAGGCCGGCCTGATTATTCGCGATATTGAAACACGGCAAAGCTCGCTTGAAGACATCTTTGTCGGTCTGGTGGAGGACAAGTCATGAATTTCCAGGCCGTCAGATCCATCTACTCATTTGAAATGGCGCGGTTTTTCCGGACCCTGTCGCAGAGCCTGATTTCACCGGTGCTGTCGACCTCGCTGTATTTCATTGTCTTTGGCGCCGCGATCGGATCGCGCATCGATGAAATCGATGGTGTCAGCTACGGGGCCTTCATCGTGCCGGGACTGATCATGCTGTCGGTGCTGACCCAGAGCATATCCAATGCCTCGTTCGGGATCTATTTCCCGAAATTTCTCGGCTCGATCTATGAGCTGCACACCGCGCCGGTATCGTTCATCGAAATTGTTCTGGGCTATGTCGGGGCGGCGGCAACCAAATCCGCGCTGATCGGGCTGGTCATTCTGGGCACGGCGGAATTCTTCGTCGATTTCGAGATCCTGCACTGGGGCGCGATGCTGGCGTTTCTGGCGCTGACCTGCATCTCCTTCAGCCTGTTCGGCTTCATCATCGGCATCTGGTCGAAAAACTTTGAACAGCTGCAGATGGTGCCGCTGCTGGTGATTACACCGCTGGTGTTTCTGGGCGGCAGCTTCTACTCGATTTCGATGCTGCCACCCTTCTGGCAGACCGTCACCCTGTTCAACCCGGTGGTCTATCTGATCTCGGGCTTCCGCTGGGCCTTCTACGGCACTGCCGACATCAATATCGGCATCAGCCTGATGATGATCGCGGTGTTCATGCTGATCTGTCTGGGGATCATCGGCTGGACCTTCAAGACCGGCTACAAGATCAAGAGCTGATCCTGTCAGTGGTTTCTCATGCAAAAAGGCGCGCCCAGGTGAAGGGCGCGCCTTTTGTGTTCCAGGTCACAGTGACCATCAGATGATGCGTCAGGCCGCCTTGCTCAGCCTGTCGCGTCCGTGCGGCGCCTCAAGATCCAGTTCCGGCCCAACCGGGACTATGCCGGTCGGGTTGATGGTGTCGTGGCTGCCGTAATAATGGTTCTTGATGTGATCCATGTTCACGGTCCCGGCGATGCCCGGGATCTGATACAATTCGCGAAGATAGCCCGACAGGGCAGGGTAGTCGGCGATACGGCGGATGTTGCACTTGAAGTGGCCGACATAGACCGGATCGAAGCGCACCAGCGTGGTGAACAGACGCCAGTCGGCTTCGGTCAGCTGGTCACCGGTCAGGTAGCGGTTCTCCTGAAGCCGTTCATCGAGCATGTCGAGCGTGTCGAACAGTTCGGTGACATGCTCCTCGTAGGCCTCCTGCGTGGTGGCAAATCCGGATTTGTAAACGCCATTGTTGACCTTGCTGTAGACGATCGCGTTGATCTCATCGATCTCGTCGTGCAGCTCCGCCGGATAGTAATCGGGTGCAGGGCTGGCGATCGCATCGAAGGCCGAGTTCAGCATGCGGATGATTTCCGCCGATTCATTGGAGACAATGGTGTTGGTCTTCCTGTCCCACAGCACCGGTACCGTCACCCGGCCCGTATAGTCCGACTGGGCCGCGACATAGACCTGCCAGAGGAAATCCTTGCCACCCAGATGATCGGCAGTGCCACCGTCGCGGTCATGAAATTCCCAGCCGTTCTTGCCCATATAGGGATCGACGATGGAAACCGAGATGGCGTCTTCCAGTCCCTTGAGCTTGCGGAACACAAGCGTCCGGTGCGCCCAGGGGCAGGCCAGCGAGACATAGAGGTGGTACCGGCCGGCCTCGGCGGCAAAGCCGCCATCGCCTGAAGGTCCCGGCTTGCCATCGGCGGTCACCCAGCTGCGAAAGGATGATTCCTTGCGCTTGAAGTGGCCACCTGTGGATTTCGTGTCGTACCAGACGTCCTTCCAGACGCCATCTACCAGCATTCCCATGAGCATTCTCCTTTCCCAAGACATAGGCCCCGCAGGCAAAAAAGCGAAGGCCAAGAGGGTGAACGGTGCGTTTTGCATTGGACGACAAGGGTTTGCTTTGCTATGGGCGTTGGACGAAGAGGAAAACCGGATGCCAGCCAGGGCTTTGCGACGACGCTGAAAAGACCACTCCCCCACGCCTCGCGTGGGCAGTTCATCACGTCTTGTCGTTTTTTTCCGGAAATACCACCATGCCCTTTCAGGATATTGTCTTTCTCACAGAAGACGCGTCTCACGACGCGGCTATCCAACTTATCAACGAAGAAGCCTTCGGCCCGGGCCGGTTCGTGCGCTCCTCCGAAAGAGTGCGCGAACAGGGGCCGCATGACCGGCACCTGTCATTTGTTGCAAGCGATGGCGGCGAGATCATTGCCTCGGTGCGGATGACCCCAATCAGCGCAGGCGCGGTTGATGGCCATCTGCTGGGGCCGCTTGCGGTCCGGCCGTCGCACAAGAATCTCGGTATCGGCCGCGAACTTGTGCGTATCGCGCTGGCAGCCGCAGAAAGAAACGGCAGTTCCGCTGTTCTGCTGGTGGGGGATCCGCCATATTACGCCCCGCTTGGTTTCAAGCCGACACGGCCCGGCGCACTGAGCATGCCCGGACCGTTCGATACGCGGCGGCTTCTGGCCGCCTGTTACGGCGACACCGATGCCATGGCGCTTGAAGGCGAGATCCGTCACCGCGACCGCAAGCCGGCGGCGGAGATGTGACATGGCGGGCTCGCTCCGGTTGCGGTTGGTGCCAGGCCGTTACGGCATTGCACGGCTTGCACAGGATGCGGCGGTCCCAAGGTGGGCCGGCGGCGAAGGGTTCCGGGCGGTGGTTCAAGCAGACGACGAGACCACCATCGTCTGCCTGCAGGAGCGAATCCCGGACGAGATCGAATCAAGCCGCGACTGGCTGTGCCTGAGGACCGTCGGGCCTTTTGCCTTCGATGCGGCGGGGATCGTCAATTCGCTCGTCGCGCCGCTTTCGGCGGCCGGTATCGGCGTGTTCGTCCTGTGCACCTTTGACGGCGAACACTTGCTGGTCGCCGAACGGGACATGGTGCAAGCCTCGACGCTGCTTGAAGCGAACGGGCACAGATTCGTGAGGTGAACAGCCTCAAGAATCGCTGAAAATGCACGACGAAAACAGAACATCGGATGTCGGTTCTGGATGATTTTTGCCGCAATGCAGCATCGCAACGGTTGCGCTGCAGTGCGGGATCGCCTAGATAGAGCCATATGACTTATCTAGGCGAACAAGCCGACGACCTGTCTTCTCCTGCACGTCCCTACGCGAAAATCTGCGTGATCGGTGCCGGGGCCTGGGGGACCGCACTGGCCTCCGTGGCGCGCCGCGCCGGCCGCAAAACGGCGATATGGGGAAGAGATCAGGCTACAGTCGAGGCAATCAACAGCCGCAATGAAAATCCGCGATACCTTCCCGGTATCGGTTTGCCGGAGGGCATTGCCGCTACCACCAACATGGCGGAAGCCCTTGCAGGCGCGGAAGCGGTGCTGCTGGTCACACCGTCGCGGACCTTGCGTGACATCTGCACACAGATGCGTCCGCATCTGGCAAAGGACGTTCCCATCGCGCTGTGCGCCAAGGGGATCGAAGCCGGGACCGGCTATCTGCTCAGCGAAGCGGCATCCGAGATGCTGCCCGGCCATCAGATCGGGGCGTTGTCGGGGCCGACCTTTGCCACCGAAACGGCAATGGGTCATCTCACCGCAGCGACGATCGCGTTCCAGTTTTCCTATGCCGACAGGCTCGACACCGCTTCCAGCCCGGCGGCGCGGCTGGCTCTGTCGCTCGGCTCCGAATTCTTCAGGCCCTATATTTCCGACGATCTGGTCGGCGTCGAAGTGAGCGGTGCGGTGAAAAACGTGATCGCCATTGCCTGCGGCATGATGACGGGCGCCGGATTTGCCGAAAACACCCGGGCGGCGCTGATCGTGCGCGGCATGGACGAGATGAAGACGCTGGCCGATGTGTTTGGCGGACGCCGCGAAACGGTGACCGGACTTGCCGGGGCCGGAGATCTGACGCTGACCTGCTCGTCGCAGACTTCGCGCAACATGTCGCTGGGCGTGCAGCTCGGCAAGGGCATCGCGCGCGAGCAGTGCTTTGAGGGCAAGGCCGTTGTGGTGGAGGGCGAGGTGAACTCGATCTCGGTCATGGACCTGGCACGGCGCATGAACATCCACATGCCGATTTGCGAAAGCGTCTACCGCATCCTGCACCAGGGTGCGGATGTCAAAGAGACGTTTTCCGATTACTGGGCGCGCCCGATCCAGGGTGAGCGGCGCGGGCTGTCCATATCGATTGACCATCCCGTCACCATGGCCACAGAGGCATTGCAATGAATTCGACCCCCACTCCCAACGGCGCACTGAACACCCGGCAGTTCGTGCTGGCGACGGACCTTGATGGCACGTTTCTGGGTGGCTCCGGTGAAGACCGCAAGCGGCTTTACGACTGGATCGAGGCCAACCGCGCAACAGTCGGGCTGATCTTCGTGACCGGCCGCGACCCCGAGTTTATCGGCGAGCTGTGCCGCGAGCGAGGCGTTCCCTGGCCTGATTTTGCAGTTGGCGATGTCGGCACCACCATAGCCACAGTTTCCTCCGAGAGCGGCGTGGCGCCGATCATGCATCTCGAGGAAGAGATCGCGGCGCGCTGGGGCAGTGCTGGTGACAAGGTCAAAGCGCGGCTTGAGGGCCATCCGGGTCTGTCATTGCAGCCGACCGATTTCCGCTATCGCGTCAGCTACGATCTTGATTCATCGGCATTCGATGCCTCGGCCTGCACGATCATCGAGGAAATGGGGCATCAATGGCTGATCTCCGACAATCGCTTCTTCGATGTGCTGCCCAACGGTGTCAGCAAGGGCCCGTCGCTGCGCCGGCTGGTGGAATATCTGGCAATCGAACCGGGCCGCGTACTTTGCGCCGGCGACACGCTCAACGATCTTTCCATGCTGGAATGCGGCTTGCCCGCAGTGGCGGTTGGAAATTCGGAACCTTCTCTGGTTGAGCGCGTTGCTCATCTTGAGCACCTTCATATGGCGCAAGCGCACGGCGCTGCGGGCATAATGGAGGCTATTCGTGCGTTCGACATGCACGAGCTACCAAAAGGATATTGATTATATGGCCAGCGATCTTGTCATCGTTTATCACCGTCAACCCTATGAGGAAGTCGAGGAAGACGGAAAGATCGTTTTCAAGGAGAACAAGAGCCCGAACGGCATTGTTCCGACGCTGAAAGGCTTCTTCGGCCGCGTTGACAAGGGGGCCTGGGTTGCCTGGAAACTGGCTGACGATGCCGCCAACCCCGAATTCGAGCGGGTCATCGAGATTGAGGACAGCTATGGCAAATACTCTGTCACCCGGCTGCCGCTGACGCCTGACCAGGTTTCGAGTTTTTACCACGTCACCTCCAAGGAGGCCTTCTGGCCGATCCTGCATTCGTTCAAGGAACGCTACAACTACGACCCCGTCGACTGGCCGACATTCCGGGAAGTGAACTGGGCCTTTGCCGAAGCCGCAGCGGCGGAGGCAGCACCCGGAGCCGTGGTCTGGGTGCATGACTACAATCTCTGGCTTGTGCCCGGCTACCTGCGCAAACTGCGCCCGGACGTCAAGATCTCGTTCTTTCACCACACGCCGTTCCCGGCTGCCGACATGTTCAACGTGTTGCCCTGGCGGCGCGAGATCGTTGACAGCCTGCTGGCCTGCGATGTCGTCGGTTTCCACATTCCCCGCTATGC
>Ga0114910_1001608_pt1 | contig 10572 bp, 13 predicted proteins | sample MalvireepMed_908_FD_83500 | JGI IMG/M metagenome (GOLD analysis project Ga0114910, IMG submission 83500) | Marine viral communities from the Global Malaspina Expedition - Malaspina viral metaG DeepMed_908 | ecosystem: Environmental > Aquatic > Marine > Oceanic | place: Mediterranean Sea...
GATGGAGACGCGTTCACGACCGGATCAGCATCTTCAGGCTGCTCAAGCAGAAGCGCCCACCGGCCATTGAAATCCGCGGGAATGAAGGCCAGCACCAGGAGCAGCACGAAAAAACCGTAATGCAGGAACGCGGTGACGACATGGGGCACGGCTTGCATGGTCCACATCTTGATCAGGAAAACGCCAAGAATGCCCAGAGCCGTCCAGGCAGGCCACCCTATGTCCCGGGTTCTGGCCAGAACAGCCCAGGCAATTGCCACCAGAGAAGCCAACCCCACCATGCCGATTGCAATGACATGAAACGAATTGATGGCCGTCATCCTGGCCGAGAATGCTTCGCTTTTCCGGAGAAAATCATCCGTTATCATCAGCGGCATGTCTGACTGCCGCGACAATCTCTGGCGGACGGCCGCATGGTCTGACATGCCGGACGCAGCAATCCCGGAATTTGCGGAACTGGCCTTGCCGAGCAGACGTAGATCGCTGGAATCACCGAAGTGTTTTTCAAGAAGGCGGCGTGCTTCCATCTCCGGCCGCAGCGCCTGACCCTGCATGTGTTCTGCAGGATCAACTGGCTGTTGCTGCTCGGAAATAAGGGCTTGCATCTGGGAATTGTAGACCCGGCCAATGAAGGCTTCCAAAGGCGGCTTGATGAAGTCGGCGGCAAGAACCGCCAGAACAATCAGTGCATAGGGAAGCCGTCCGCATCGGGACGTGCCAAACAACGATCGAGCCATAATCGTGACCCCTTTCCAGAACTTGAAATCTGTATCTCCCCCTGGATGCAGCACCGCTATGAAGATTACTCTACCCTGGAGTGTAAATATTTATCGATAAGCGCATTTGTCTTCGTTCCCCGTTTCTTCCGCAGTTCAAAACAAAACACCCCCGCAATGATGCGGGGGTGTCGGATTGCGCCTCAAACACGCGACAGGAACCGAAACTGGCCCGAGGCCGGGCATCCCGGGTTCAAGTCGAATATGTTGAACCGAAAAGATCTTATTCGGCGGCAGCTTCTTCGGCAGGAGCAGCAGCGGCTTCGGCGGCAGCAGCGGCTGCATCCTCTTCCTTCTGCTTCTTCTCGGCAGCGCGTTCCTGCGCCTTCTTGCCGGGCTGCGCCTTGTTCGGGTTGTTGCGCGCGTCGCGGGTCATCATGCCGGCTTCAGCCATGAAGCGGGCAACGCGGTCGGTCGGCAGCGCGCCGTGGTCGAGCCAATGCTGGATGCGCTCGTTGTTGAGGCTGACGCGGGCTGCGTCGTCCTTGGCCAGCATCGGGTTCCAGTAGCCCAGACGCTCGATGAAGCGGCCGTCGCGCGGGCTGCGCACGTCAGCAACGACAACGTGGTAGTAAGGACGCTTTTTGGAGCCGCCACGGGCCAGACGAATTTTCAATGCCATGATATTCTGCTTTCTTTTCAGGAGATGGGCGCCAGCGATCCCTCAAGGACCGGGCGGGTGAAGCTTCGCTCGTACGAGACGATGCAGTCTGTGTCCGCCGCCAGCTTGAACGCGCGCTGGCAGTCGGGGTCTTCCTTCATTCGCCGCCGGTAGTCTTCATAGGCAGCAAGGCTTGGAAACGAGAACATCGCAAAGGCGATGTTGTTGGCGCCCTCATCCGGCAGGAAATAGCCGTGATGGGTGCCGCCCATGCGATTGACCAGCGCAATCCAGAGGCGGGCGTAATCCTCGAACACCTCGATCTGTTTCGGGTCAATGACATAGCGCAGCGTGCAGGTGATCATTTCGAAGCCGCCTGCTTGTGATGCTGGATGACTTCGCGAATCACGAATTCGAGAAATTTTTCGGCGAAATCCGGGTCGAGATCGGCGGTTTTTGCCAGCTCGCGCAGCCGGGCAACCTGCTCGGCTTCGCGGTTCGGATCCGACGGCGGCAGATCAGCCGAGGCTTTCAGCACGCCGACCGCCTTGGTCACCCGGAACCGTTCTGCCAGGATGTGAATCAGCGCCGCGTCGAAATTGTCGATCGACTTGCGATAGTCATACAGCTTGGCAATCGCGTCTATGTCCGTGCTCATGTCCCGCCCCCTCACTTCTTCTTCGGCAGGCCGGGAAGGCCGCCGCCAAGGCCCGGCAGTTTCGGGCCGCCCAGGCCTGGCAATTTGCCGCCACCCATGCCGGGCAATCCACCGGGCATGCCACCGGCTCCGCCCAGGCCCGCGGCTTCAGCCTGCTTCTGCAGCGCTTCGAGCTGCTTCGGATCCATCTTCGACAGATCCGGCATGCCGCCCATTCCCCCCATGCCGCCGGGAAGGCCCATTTTCGAGGCAAGGCCGCCCATGGCCGCGCGCATCATGCCGCCGCCCTTGCCCTTGCCGCCCATGGCTTTCATCATGTCGGCCATCTGCCGGTGCATTTTCAAAAGCTTGTTGATCGCCGCCGCATCGGTGCCCGAGCCCTTGGCAATGCGCTTCTTGCGGCTGTGCTTGAGCAGGTCCGGATTGGCGCGCTCGGCCTTGGTCATCGAGCCGATGATGGCGAGCTGGCGGGCGAATGTCTTGTCGTCCATGCCGGCTGCCGACATCTGGTCCTTCATTTTGCCCATGCCGGGCATCATGCCCATGATGCCGCCCATGCCGCCGAGCTTCTGCATCTGGCCCAGCTGGTCGGCCATGTCGTTGAGATCGAACTTGCCCGATTTCATCCGCGCGGCCATGGCCTGCGCCTTGTCGGCGTCGAAATTTTCCGCCGCCTTCTCGACCAGGCTGACAATGTCGCCCATGCCCAGAATACGGTCGGCGACGCGGCGGGGATGGAATTCCTCCAGCGCGTCCATCTTTTCGCCGGTACCGATCAGCTTGATCGGCTTGCCGGTGACGGCGCGCATCGAAAGCGCTGCGCCGCCGCGGCCATCGCCGTCCATGCGGGTCAGAACCAGGCCGGAAATGCCGACGCGCTCATCGAAATTGCGCGCCAGATTGACTGCATCCTGACCGGTCAGCGCATCCGCTACCAGCAGGATTTCATGCGGGTTGGCGCGCTTCTTGATCTCGGCCATTTCGGCCATCAGCGGCTCGTCGATATGGGTACGGCCGGCGGTGTCGAGAATCACCACGTCATGGCCGCCGAGCTTGGCTGCCTGCACGGCGCGCGCGGCAATATCGGTCGGCGACTGGCCGGCGATGATCGGCAGGGTGGCGACACCGGTCTGCTCACCCAGCTGGCGCAACTGCTCCTGCGCCGCCGGGCGGCGGGTGTCGAGCGAGGCCATCAGCACCTTCTTGCGGTCGCGCTTTTCAAGCCGCGCGGCAATCTTCGCCGAAGTCGTGGTTTTACCCGAGCCCTGCAGGCCGACCATCATGATGACGACAGGTGCTGCCGCATTGAGATCGATGGCCACGCCTTCTTCGCCAAGCAGTGCCACCAGCTCGTCATGAACCAGCTTGACCACCATCTGGCCCGGCTTGATCGACTTGACGATCTCGGCGCCGACGGCCTTTTCGCGCACCCGGTCGGTGAAGCCGCGCACCACTTCCAGCGCCACGTCGGCCTCCAGCAGCGCGCGGCGAACCTCGCGCATGGCTTCCGACACATCCTTCTCCGACAGGGCTCCGCGCCCGGTCAGATTGTTGAGGATGGAGCCAAGCCGGTCCTGGAGAGTGTCAAACATTACGTCGTCCTGTTTTTGCTGAAGAGGTCTCCAGCCCATATGGGAAGAACATCAGACAAAGCCAAACAACACCCGAGGGCGCATCGCGCTGTCGGGTGGTGACCTCCGGGATCGATTTATAGCTTTGGCGCTTAACCCTTCAGACCAATTGAGGTCTGAAGACAGGAATTAAGCGCGACAGAAAGCGTCCCGGTCGGCGGCTCGGAGTCATGCTCGTCGCAGATTTGAGCGGGATAAACAGGAAAAGCGCCGCGGAGTCAAGGTTCGGGGGAGGCGACCGGCTTCACAGCGCATTATTGACATGCGCTACTATAGCGTCTCCGGCCATTTCTGGGCTGAATGCATCACGGTCAGGATATCCACGTGCCTATCCATGACGCGATAGGCAATGATGTAGGGCACATCCGCCAGCACCAGTTCGCGCGTGGTCTTGATCCTGCCGGGACGGCCCATGGCTGGCCGGCGGGCGAGGGCGTCCACGGCAGTCACAATGCGGGAAACGACACGCGCCGCGGCTTCCGGATTGTCCTGCGCAATGTGGGTACCGATCTGATCAAGCCGCCCCAGAGCGCGGCGTGTCCATCTGACCGTCCTAGGGGTCATGACCCGGTGGCAGGCTGGACATATTTGGCAATCACCCGCGCAACATCATCAGAGCTTGCGAACTCACCGGTTTCGGCTTCACCAAATCCCGCTTCGATTTCGGCAAGCTGCCACTCTTCACGGGCGACAAAGTCCTCAATCGCCTTGGCGGCCATGTAGGAGCGGGACCGCTCCTGCTTCACCGCCAGTTGGTCGAGACGCTCGGCTGTGTCGTCGGATATGCGGACAGTAAAGGCTGACATCGTCGTGACTTCCTGAGTTCGCAATAATTGTATGTGAACCATAATGAACTATCAAGGTTCAAACCATTGGGCATGTGGTGTTTAATTCCAGTGCGAAACGGAATTTTGCCTCGGTCAACTGGGATTCGGAAGCGCCGGCTACAACAGCATCACGGCGACCACGATGGCGGCGAACCAGGCTTCGCGCCGGGTGATGGAGAAAATCGGCATGAACTACACCCGCACGGTCCCTGTCGACTTTCCCAATCCATTCCAGGTGGCGAGCACGGAGAGGTCTGGTACGAGCTGACGCGCAGGAAATGGGCCTCGCTCTTGTCTTGAACTCGTTACCTGTAGGCTTGACGGCGCTCCGTGACGATTTGCCATCCCCTCCAGACCATCGGCCGGCAAGAATTTCAGCCCCGCCCACCTTGAATTTGTCCGCTGGTGCGGCAATCTCCAGATGTCTATACGCAGTTAGAAAGGCCAGAATGTATCCCGCCTATACACGATCGGAACGCGTTGCCGATGGCAGCATGCACGCCATCGGCGTCACCGGGTCGGTGCTCGGTGCCATTCTGCTGCTGATGTGGTCGACCCCTGTCGCCTCGCCCTGGGAAATCGCCGCAATAACGGTCTATGCCATCACGCTGATTGCCACCTTCACGGCCTCGGCGTTCTATCACATGACCCCGTGGGAGAGCCTGCGGCCGGTTCTACGCCGGATCGATCATGCCGCGATCTATCTGAAAATCGCAGGGACCTATACGCCGCTGGTGGTGATGATCGGCAGCGGCCTGGCCTATGTCGTGCTTTCCGTCGTCTGGGCCATGGCGATCGTCGGCATGACGCTCAAGCTGGCGTTTTGGAAAAAGCCCGGACGTTATGGACCGGTGCTTTATCTGGTTATGGGCTGGATGAGCCTCATTCTGATCTGGTCGTCATGGGAGGAATTGCCATTCGGCTATATTCTCGCCGGCGGGTTGCTCTACACCGTTGGCGTGGTTTTCCATGCCGCGGAGACGATGAAATTCGCCAATGCGATCTGGCACGGATTTGTCATCGCCGCCTCCGCCTGTTTCTTCGCGGCGATCACATTTGCGGTGACGCAACCGGGCTTGTTGTAATTGTATCTACGGCCCTTTGTTACCGTAACGTCTGCATTCCCCGGTCAAGCAATTCACGGATGAACCGCTGGTATTTCATACCACGCTTTTCAGCTTCGGCCTTGATGGCCGCGAGCTGGCTTTCAGGCATGCGCATGTTAAGGCGTGCACTTTTATCTTCAAATTCGTAGCGGACAGGCTTCATCGCGCTCCAGTCATACTCCGTCAGATCCGCTTGTTCGACGAATTTTTCAGCCTCTTCGTCACTCTCGAAGACCGGCCATTGCTTTAGCGTGCTCATATTTCTTCACCTCCTTGCGGTGCATATAGCGGGCGCTTATCGGACGAATAAACATACCTGTTTCATGGTGCCGGTGGGTGATGACCACAAACACATGGCGCCCGGTCGGCGCCTGCCCGGCCGTAAAATAGCGTCCTTCGTCAGGGTGCGGGTCCGGCATCAGAAACTGGATGTTCAACAAGACATGCTGGATCTCAGCCTTGCTGACCCCGTGTTTCCCGCATTTGGGCCAGTTACCACTGTCCCATTCAATGCCCACAATCTTCATCGAAATAGGATGTACAATTGTACACACAAAATCAATAAAAATGTGTTCTCTTCTTCTGAACGGAAATGAGTTTTGCTGGGGTCAAAAAAATCAGATCAACACCAAATTTTCAAACACCAATTGAACGCTACGCCCTTTTAGAACGGCCACACCCAGGCGATCATCGGCACGCCGACCACGATCACCAGCACTTCCAGCATCAGACCCATGCGCCAGTAGTCGCCGAACTTGTAGTTTCCGGGACCCATGATGATGGTGTTGTTCTTGTGGCCGATGGGGGTGAGGAAGGCGCAGGAGGCGGCCACCGCCACGCCCATCAGGAACGGGTCGGGGCTGGCGCCGATGGAAGTGGCGACCGAGACGCCGATCGGGGCGGCGATCAGCGCCGTGGCGACATTGTTGAGGAAATCCGACAGCGTCATGGTGATGATCATCAGCACCGCCAGCACGCCCCAGGCCGGCAGATTGGCGGTCTGGGTGACGATCAGATTGGCAATCAGCTGGCTGCCGCCGGTTTCCTCCAGCGCCGCGGCCACCGGGATCAGGCAGGCCAGCAGCACGATCACCTTCCACTGGATCAGCGCATAGAAATCGCGGCCGTTGATGATGCCAAGCAGCAGATAGGCGACAACGCACATCCCCAGCGCGATGGCCAGCGAGGTGATTCCCAGAACCGACAGGGCGATTGCCGCGGCAAAGATGCCGATGGCCAGAAACGCCTTGGTCCGCTGCAGCACCTCGAGCCGGCGGTTTTCCAGCGGCAGCACGCCAAGCCACTGGCTGGCCGCGGCAATGTTCTTGTCCGGCCCGATCAGCAGCAGCAGGTCGCCGGCCTTGATCGGCAGGTGGCTGACCCGTTCGCGAAACCGCTTTCCCTGACGCGAGATGCCGAGAAGCGTGACGCCGTGACGCTGGATCAGCCGCAAGCCGAGCATGGTGCGGCCAACGACATTGGCCTCTTCGGGCACGATGGCCTCGACCAGGCTGAGCGACTTGCCCATCAAGCCGCCATGCTCCTCGGTGCCGATGGCATCGAGTTCGGCGGCTCCCATGAAGGCCTCGATCTGTTTCGGATCGCCCTCCAGCACCAGAAAATCGCCTTCGCGGATTTCCCGGATCTGCGAAAAGCCATGCAGCCGCTTGCCGTGCCGCGCCAGCCCCAGAATCGAAACGTCGTTCTCGTCGGCAAGCGGATAGAGCTCGCCCACCGCCTGGCCGATCGACTTGGACCCTTCCTTGGCCCGGGCCTCGGCGACATAAAGCCCGGCGTCACCTTCCAGCGAGATGGCGTCGGCGCGGGCCGGAATCAGCCGCCAGCCGATGAAGGCGACATAGGCGATGCCGACAGCGGCCACCGCAAGCCCGACCGGTGCGAAATCGAACATCGAGAATGGCGCGCCCAGCACGTCCTGGCGGTATTGCGCGATGACAATGTTGGGCGGCGTGCCGATCAGCGTGATCATGCCGCCCAAGATGGTGCCGAAGGACAACGGCATCAGGGTCATAGACACCGCCCGCTTGGCCTTGCGCGCCGCGTCCATGTCGAGCGACATCAGCAGCGCCAGCGCCGCCACATTGTTGATGATCGCCGACAGCACCGCGCCTGAAATCGCCATGATGCCGATATGGGTCGGCAGCCCCCGGTCGGGGCTGGTGACGAAACGGGCGATGAACTCGACCGCGCCGGAATTCATCAACCCGCGCGAGACGATCAGCACCAGCGCAATGATGACCACGGCGGGATGGCCAAAGCCGTGAAACGCATCTTCCGGCGCAATCAGCCCGGTCATCACCGTGACCATGAGCGCCACGAAGGCGACGAGATCGTAGCGGAACCGGCCCCAGACCAGCAGCGCGAACAGCACCAGCAGAATTCCGAAAAGCATCATCTGGTCGGTCGTCATCGAAATACCCCTCCGCGGACTGAAAGGACAACTCTCTTGCGGCCTTGGGGTTGCATGGCCCGATGCGACGGTCAACTTTTTTCCCTAACGCCGATTCCGTGCTGCCCGGAGCCATCGCGGTTCCGGGCAGCGCAGGCGGTGCTGTTTTAACGGGCGAGATAGGCGTTGGTGTACCAGTCCGACACGTCCGGCATCGCCTTGTGCGCATCACCATTGGCGTCACGCAGGATCCCGGCATCGAACAGGAACCCGGTGATGCCGGTAATCAGGCCATCATCGATCAGGCCCACGGGCTCGCCCGGATCACGCAGAAACCCGCCCTCGACCAGTGCCTGCATCGAAGCGTGAACCAGATCCGGGTTCGACAGCATGCCGCCGGTTTCCGCGATCAGGATATCGGCGGCCGCATCAGGATTGTCGGCCGCAAAGGCATAGCCGCGCTGCGCTGCCTGCACGAACGCGCTTGCAGTGTCAGAATTGGCGGCGAGCCAGGTGGAGTTGCCGCCGAGAAACGTCGTGTGCTGGTCGGGAACGCCGTAATCGGCATAGCTGAACGCCCGCTGCGGCCGGCCCAGCAGCACCGAATTCACGCCCTCCCAGGTGCTGACCTCCAGCGTGAAATCGACCGAGCCATTGGCCAGCGCCTCATAGGCCGAGGTGCCCAGCGTCACCGTGTCGAAGCCGCCTTCGCCGCCATCATGCCTGATGATCGACGAGATCAGGGCATTTTCCCAGGCGCTGCCGAAGCCGGCATAGATTTTTCCGTCAAGATCGGCGGGGCGCTGGATGTCCTCGCGCTCGCCGTTGAACACCAGCCGTCCGGTCTCGTGCTGCACCACCGCCATCACAGCGGTCATGTCGGCGCCCATCGAGCGCTGGCTGTGAAAACCGACGGCGCTGAGGATTCCGAATTGCGCAATGCCGGTCGACACAAGCGTGCCCGACGAGGTGTCGGTATAGGGCAGGATCTCGACGTCGAGGCCGGCATCGGTGAACCAGCCCTTGGCCTGGGCGACATAGAGCCCGACATGGTTGGTGTTGGGCGTCCAGTCGAGCGCCACGGTGAGCTTTTCCGCGGCCTGTGCCGGAACGGCAATCAGCAGGGCAAGGGCAGTCAGAAGATGTTTCATGGTCAGTCTCCGGTTTGAGTAAGAAGGGTGTCGAGCAGTCGGGCTTCGAGCTCGACCGCCTCGGCCGAGGGCGCACGGCCAAGCCGCGGACGCGGGCCGGGCACGGCGAATTCGGCGATGATCCGCGCCGGCCGGCGCGACAACACATAGATCCGGTCCGACAGCGCCACCGCCTCGCGCACGTCATGGGTGACCAGCAATGTGGTCCAGTGTGCGCCCAGCCAGCGCTGTTCGAGCCAACCCTGCATCCCGGCACGGGTCAGCGCATCGAGCGCCCCGAACGGCTCATCGAGTAGCTGCACGGCGCGGTCCTGCACGATGGTGCGCAGCAGTGCGGCACGCTGGCGCATGCCGCCGGAAAGCTGCGCGGGATAATGCCGTTCGAAGCCCTCAAGGCCGAAAGCGGCAAACAGCGGCGCCACCTTTGCCCGCGCCGCGGCCCGGTCCATGCCCTGCACTTCCAGCCCGAGAATGACGTTGTCGATGATCCGCCGCCAGGGCATCAGCGCATCGCGTTGCGGCATGAAGGCAAAGGCCTGCGGCTTGGCAGAAAGCGGAACCCCGTCAACCTCGATCCTGCCGCAGTCCGGCGACACCGCGCCGGTGAGCAGCCGGAACAGGCTGGATTTGCCGCAGCCCGATGGGCCGAGGATCGACACGAACTCGCCTGCTGCGACATGCAGCGAGACATCATCGAGCACCGGCGTGCCGCCGAGTGTCAGGCTCACATTGGCGATGTCGAGCGCGCTCATGGCGATACGCCCGCATGACGCCAGCCCAGCACGAAGCGCTGCAGCAGAGCCGTTGCGCCAAACAGCACCAGCGTCAGAAGCGAGCTGATGACCACGGCGGCAAGCATCAGATCGGGCCGGAAACTGTTCTTGGCGTTGAGGATGACAATGCCCAGGCCGGCGCGGGCGCCGACATATTCGGCAAAGATCGCCGCCACCACCGCATAGGTGATCGAAATCCGCAACCCGGCGAAGAAATAGGGCATCGCGGAGGGGAACCGGGCGCGGCGGAAGATGCTGACACGCGAGGCGCCCATCGAGCCGAGCAGCGCCTCGATGTCGGGCTCGGTGGATTCGTAACCGTCAACCAGCGCCACAAGCATCGGGAAGAAGGTGACCAGCGCCACCAGCAGGATCTTCGGTGTCAGCCCGAAGCCGAACCACAGCACCACCAGCGGCGCGATCGCCACCAGCGGCAGGGTCTGGCTGATGACGAACACCGGAAACAGCGCCCGGCGCAGCCCTGGAATGAAATCGATCAGCAACGACAGCACGAACGCCACCGACACCGAAAACGCGAAGCCGGTAAGCGTCGCCTGCAGGGTCGGCAGCATATTGGCCCACAGCATGTCGCGGTTGACGGCGATCTGTTCGGCCACCCGCGAAGGCGCCGGCAGCACC
>Ga0114910_1001615_pt1 | contig 10541 bp, 21 predicted proteins | sample MalvireepMed_908_FD_83500 | JGI IMG/M metagenome (GOLD analysis project Ga0114910, IMG submission 83500) | Marine viral communities from the Global Malaspina Expedition - Malaspina viral metaG DeepMed_908 | ecosystem: Environmental > Aquatic > Marine > Oceanic | place: Mediterranean Sea...
ATAAGGCCCAAGCCCTACACTGCAAAGAGTTTATAAACGACATCTTCAGGTCGGTTAGGCTCCCCAAAAACAAGGGATAAAAAATTGGAGAATTTCTATCTCTTTTACGCTCTGTAACAACGCCTGATGAAGAACCTATTGAGAGGAGGTTAAACTATGAAATTAACCTGGTATTAACTTTACACTACTGAAGATATTAATGCAATCCCTTTTTCTTGGGAATTGGTGAAACATTGTAGAAACTGTTTGTATAAGTGTAATCCCCCTCAAATTTAAAGTCCGGGTAATAACCATTTAATTTATTATAGTAAAAGAGCTGTACAAAAGTAGAGTTATCTTTACATCCATGACAAATACTGATTCGCCATTTCCCACCATCAATTGGTTCTTCTCCGCAGCAGGTAGATACTAAAATTGTTGGGTCGTTTTCTTCATAATACTTCATAATATATATATATTATAGCACATCCAGTGGTATAATAATCTAATGGGGGAAGATAATATGCCTAAAAACACACGACATATAAAAGCAATAGAAGATAAGCTACACTTTAATTTTCCGGAATCCTGGTGGAACGTACTAGCGGATGAATTAGATGAGAGCTTTGGAGATTCAACATTAAACTTTAAAATAAGAACTGATAGCTTGTTGGCTAAGATAGGTCATCTGCCCCCTTTTAAAGCCTGGGCGGTTACTATAGGTAATACAATTCACTTAACTAGAACTTTTGGATGGGGTACGGATTGGAGGGAAAAGTTTAAGTTAAGTAGCCCAAATTTAAAAACAATATTTTCAGTTATTGCCCATGAAGCGTATCATGTGAAAGATCAAAAGAAGGTAGGGTTTTGGAAATGGATGTTAAAATATTCCGTTTTGCGTCCTGCATATACTTCAAAAAGTCATCCAATGGAAAAACCTGCTTATAAATTGGCCCATACTATAAAACCAAAACTACCTTCAGATTTGTAATATAGGGGTTAAAATTTGGAACTACCATCTCAAGATATACCAGAAAAATATCTGATAGAATTACGAAAGTTAATGAGGGAATTTAATCTCCCATATATTGAAATTACTATAAAGAATAAAGAGGAAGGATTCCCGTTAATAAACACTGTAAGTAAAATGGAAGCAGTGGTTAATAGTATACTTGGAGATATATTTCTTGCTAAGATGGGGGAAGGTTGTTATTTACTTGGTTCTTTAGAAGAACATTTAGATAACTTATTAACTTTATCAGGGGTTTTGCGGATAAAACACGAAAAAACCAAGTTACATACAATAATAAATAAAATATTAGTTGAAGATAAGAAAAGAACAAGAACGCCGGTTCCTAGAATTTTTGAGGAAGCGTTTGATAAAGATTGGGAAGGTGATAATGCTTAAAAAACAGACTTGGAAAAGAGATTATAATTACGGTAATCGAAAAGTACATTTACCGGAACAAAGTTTTGGTAAATGTTACCAAGCTCGTATTTGTGGTAATACAAATGTAGAGCTGGGGAATGGTTATTGTATCGCTTGTTGGGATAAAAAATGTTGGCAAAAAATTATTGTTTAATATTAAACCCACTAAAATAGCTAGTATTACAATCGTAACATCTCTTGTTATTAGTTCTCTTATCGGTATTGCTATAATTATTATTGGTGATGTCGGAACTATTGAGATGAAGATCTTGGGAACTACCGCAATTCTGGGTGGTTGTAGTTTATTATGTTTACCTAGTTTATTTAACCTGGAACGCTACAGGTATAAAATGTTTACAGCGCCAGGTATGTTATTCTCAATAGTGTTTTTTGGATTATTGTTATTTCTTATGTGGTCTGAAAATACCTTAGATGGTGAATATTTTCTAAAAAGTATTTTTACTATAGGAGTAATTGCTTTTGCTATTAATCATAGCTTACTTCTAATGATGATAAAACCAGTAAAAAAGCTTGTTGATAGAGCGCAGAAAGTTACTATAGGTGTCTTATCGGTAGTAGCGGTGCTTATTCTTCTCTCTGTGTGGTCTAACGAGTTCCCAGAGCCCCTTGTAAGGCTTCTAATATCTTTTATAATCCTAGACGTGCTGGGAACAATTTCACTGCCTATATTAAATAAACTTAGATAAGTTTAACGGCATAAAGGATATTCTTCAAACAATTTGTGTAATTAAATATTTAATTATTCGTATTAAATAATTTATTATAAATTTGATATATTTAATTTTATTTTCCTATGAATAAAGTAAGAAGTACATATGTTGTGTAAACAACAATGAAAACATAAATTAATTTGTGTGTATTTAAATGTTTAAAGAGGTTTATACCCAAGTAATATCTTTTTATTAGTCTAGCCCCAGTTCAGATTTCCCTTCTTCAGTAATCATATCAGGAGTCCAAGGCGGATCGTAAACCAGTTCTACATTTACATCGTCAACGCCATCAATTTCGGCAATTCTCCACTCAGCCTGCTGCGCGATATAAGGACCCATTCCACAGCCAGCAAATGTAAGTGTCATTTTTATATCGACATTCCCTTCATCCACCGCGCAGTCATAAATTAAACCTAAATCTACCACATTGATGGGTATCTCAGGGTCATAAACATCGCGAAGTGCTTCCATTACAGTATCTTTATTTAAGACTGTTGTTTCGCTAGTCATAAATTTATCTCCATAGGTTTTTAATACTTATTAACGGCAACTTAGGGAGCATTATTAACCCCAAGCAATATCTTTTTCGGTTAATGAATCGAAATAAGCATTGTCTGCTCTGGTTTTTGCCTCAACAGTCTTTTTTTTTCTGCGTTTAAACCCTTTCGCAATTAATAATCCGGCAGAACTTAAAAGTACCACAGCTGTAAGACCAATTAATATGTTTTTAGATCGTTTTCTCATTCCGTTTATTTTAATTTAATTTAACTGCTGTACCATAAGCTAGTATTTGAGATTCACCATTTTTACCAGATGAATTTTCTAATCTAACCCCAATTATACCGTTAGCTCCCAATATTTCTGCCTGTATGGTCATTCTTTCTATCGCCTGCTGCCGACTTTCGGAGAGTAGATTTGTATATTCAGTTACTTCGCCACCAACTATCATCCTAAGTATTGCAATTATATCTTTGCCTATTGCCCTACTTCTTACAGTGCTGCCTTGAACAAGCCCTAATGTTTCTGTAATTCGTTTACCTTGAATATTATCTATAGTTGTTATAAGCATAAATTATCCCCACAATTATTATTATACATTAATCGAATTAATATCCCACAAACTATAGAAGCACGTAATTTCACCCCCCTTACAAACATTCTTTATAGTTTTTAATTTACGAATTTCTTGCCAGGGTTTCCAAAAAATTCCTATAGTACCTTTAATTAACATACAGTTAGGGTCATCAGAGTGGTTATAGAAGCCTCCCAGAGGCGTTCTCAGCCATTTTTGCGGGAACCATGTGTGTTTGATATGGGTAAGACCTAAAATCGTCTCTATGGGGATATCTTTTTCTGCAAATAATCCTAACCCATGAATTTTAGATTTCTTAATTGTTAGTGATTCAGGGAGGGGGTTATACATTTATTGTTGTGTTCGTTGTTGATTAAACCAATTTTTAGGCGGCTTCATAAATTTCTTTTCCAGTCTATTTCCACATAAGTAACATATTGGTATTCTAACTAAACCTGCCGGTAAGTTTTTAGGTTTTTCTAATTTATAATCAATTTGTTTTACATCATCTAACCCACAAGTAGGGCAAGAATATTTGTATCTAGGCATTAGTAATTCCCTGATTATATCTATCAATTTTATGAAAAGCTGCGTTTTGTTTTTCTAAAGCAGTTAATTTAAAAACTACTTTATCCAGCACTTTCTCTAAAGCAGTCAGTTTATCCACCACTTTTTCAAAACTATCATGTTGAGCTTCAGATGCCATAACCTCTGTTTTTGTTCCTGCTAATTTTAAAGCCATATTTGATTTTTGTTCAGTGCCATATATATCTAAACTAGCGTTAGTTGCTTCCGCATCAACTAATCGGCAGTAGTCAAGAAACATTAACCATACTTTATCATCTTTATCTATTACTGGATTCATGTGACGTACTCCTATCTGTATTTTCGGCGCTTATTTTGTTTTAGTTTGTTCGGTAGTATGGAAAGTTGTTCAATTAGACGTACTGATTTTCTGTTATCTGGTGAGAACTTTTTTCTTGATTTTTGTTTAGCTTCCCTACGTTCCCATTTGTTCTGCATTATTTAGATTCTTCTTTGTATCTCCATGATTTAACATTTTTTTGTATAAAAAGGAAAAAATTCTTAGCGTGGCTAATTAGTTTATTATACTTATTATCTTCTTGTTTTTTATAAACCCAAGCCCCACCATCAACAAAAAACAAATCCTCATCAGTGTTTAAATAAAATGCTTTAAAACGTTTTAATAATCGTAATATTCTCTTCTGAACTGTTTTCTGTCTTTTTTTACCAGGAATCCAAGTAATATGAACTGGATCCGGTAAAAAACTACTCATATTTAAAAAGTTATTTTTCATGTTAATTTAAACTATAATCTTATTTAATATACCACTAATTGAATAATTGAGTCAAGATAATAAGTATAATTAAAGTGAGGGCTATTTATGAAATTATATGTTGATGCCGATGAAACATTAGTAAAATGGAGAATGTCATTAGAAATTAACAAAGAATTAGTAGAGCTTTTACATCAAGGATTAAGAAAAGGAAATTATAATATTACGATATGGTCTGTATTTGGAAAAGATTGGGTTAAGAAATATACTGAAATGCTTTTTCCTGGATTAGATATTCCTTATGGAATTAAGCATGATTTATATTTATCAGTACCTAAAGAAGCTTATGCAATTGATAATCGTAAAGAACTTAATAAAGGATATTTAATTAATTTTAAGAAAGTATTTACTTCTGATGAGTTTATTTCTTTTCAGAAAATAGGGCCTTTATAAAATAAAATTAACTTTTTTATTTCTTTTCTTTTGGATATACGTAGTATATCTTTTCTTTTCTTTGTTTTTTAATTATTTAATATTTTAATTATTAAATATTTTAATAGTTAATGGTTTAATAGTTAGAATATTTAATAGTTTAATTATTTAATATATATATATATAAGAGGGGGATTGTTAAGGGGGAGATTAAAAAAGGATAGTAAAATGGTAGAAATAATTTTAATAGGAAGCAGTATTTTAGTAATAAGTAATGTTTTGTTAAGAATTTTATTTAGGGATAAATTAATTAGTTTTTTAAAAAGGCAAGAATATGAACGTGGGTATATGAAAGGTTGTCATAACACTAAATTATACTCCCAAATTTTCTCTCAATTACCCAGCACTCAATGGTTAAATAACAATATTTATGTGGATTTAAGTACAAGAGAGAAGTTTTTAAAGGCAATAAAGAATAAAACAAATTATTAAATTTAAGTATAATAGATTAAGAAGCCACTATATAAGCGCTTTATTGAAGAAAGAAAAGACTACTCCAGGAGATATCCCAGAAATAATATTTAAAGATGTTTTTGAGGAAGAATAAAAACCATAGACATAAATGGAGACATAAATGAAAATACCTTTAATCAATATAGTACATAAGTTAAAAACATTTAGTAAATATTTTGCAGCAACAACTTTATTATTAATAGGTATTCTTGGTATTGGTTTAGTAAGTTATAACCCATTAAATATAACTCATACTTATCTTCCTTTTAACCTGGGAATCTTAACCATAACTCAAGAATTTTTACAAACTAATTTAAACATTTTTTATGCAGACTACTATATGTGGGGTGGTACTATTGCAGGTTCAATTATAGCTATTATTGTTTCATTGGTCTTGTTTAGTAATAATCCTAGACAATTACATAAAACCCTAATACACTCCCCTATTGTGATCTACAGAAAATTACAAGTAGGCAGAGATAAATTATTGAAAATTATTACTTACTTAAATGAAGAATCTGCTAAATGGCGAATGGCTTTTAATGTTCTTAAATCTCCATATAGTTTACTTCGGGCCGCCGGGTTCAGCCCACAGATGGCTATAGGTTTAATATTTGCCGGTACTGCCGCTGGTGGTGGTGTTGTGGTAAATGAAACTGTATTTGCTGAGCGTTCTTTCCAACGGGGAGATAGTGGTGTTTACGCAGCGTCCCTTATAGGAGACGCCCCATTAGATGTACCAACTGAATATGTAGAAGGTTCAAATACGTTACGTATTGATTTAGGTAGTACACCTGTTCGGGAAATTACAATAGAAAATGTTTCTGTGGGAACCGTATTTACAGGCAGCGCACTGCCGTCTGGCGAGGCTAACGTGGTGCAGGTATCAGGTAATGTTGTGTCTGGTGGTACTAATACACGACTTGAGATAGGACATTTTATATTTGAAAATTCTCGTTGTAAAAAGTTAACACTCACGGATATACAGGCTCATACAATTATAGTGCGGGGAAATGCCTCGGATGGTCAATCACTGGCCCCAAGCCCAGGAACTAGCCGCATGAGAGCCATAGGTGGGGGACATCAACAAGCTGATGCGATGATTACGAATGGCGGCACATATGATAGGATCTGGATACAAGCACCCTCAAGCGGGGTTAATGGAAAGATTGGAACACTTAGATTATCTAATTTATATACCAAAGGTGGGGACTGTGTATTTTCAAAGATGGATGTAGGAATTATGGAACTTCTGCTAAATGAAATAGGCGAGGGGAACGGGTTTGCTACAAAAGAATTTTCCATATCTTCTACAGTCACAGGGGCTAATATAACGCTTGAAGACAACGTGGAAGTCACTATAGCTGAACCCACAACTACAACGCACTAAATAAACTGATTTAAAATTATGGCTAGACGAACATGGATACGCTGTAAGTGTGGTGTAAAACTACACGCTAAAAAACCCAACAAAGTTTGTTACGTTTGTTCTAATAAACAACGTAAAGGACAAAAATCACATGATAAACAAAAACAATACTAAAGCATCTGTAGAAGGTGCTTTATCAACCAAAGAAAAAGAAGAGCTTTTAATGGATAGTTTTGGGTCATTAAGATCTGAAATCCATTCATTAGCTAAACAAATATCTTTCATTAAAACATTAGAAAAAAACATTTTAGTTCTCCTGCTTTGTTCCCTCATAGTCGTGGGGATTGTAGGAGTATTCGTTGCAATTTAGTATAATAAAGTATGTATGAGTATAAAGTAACATTGGATAGAGTTATTGATGGTGATACTGTCGATGTAGATATTCAATTAGGATTTAAGGTTGTTTTATCTAAACAGCGTATTAGATTACATGGGATAGATACACCAGAAAGTAGGACTAGAAATAAAGAAGAAAAAGTGAGAGGTCTTTTGTCAAAGGAATACCTTAAGAACATTTGTGAATCCTCTACTATTAGACTTCTTAGTAAGGACAGAGGAAAGTTTGGTAGGATATTAGGGATTTTATACCAAGATGACGAAACGGTAAGTATAAATCAACGGATGTGTGATGACGGATATGCCGTCCCTTATTTTGGGGGAAATAAAGACGAGCTGGAAGCTTTGCATATGAATAATAAACAAAAATTAATCGAGAAAGGGATATTGGAGGAATAAGTGCCTTTAGCGAATGACATTTATGAAACTCTGATTAAAGATCCGGATTTAGATATTATGCTAGGGCAGACCAGGCATGAAGCCGCAAAAATGGAAGCTGAACAGAGAGCAAGACAGCATTACAATAATGTTGAAGCATTATCTTTAGCTTCTGAACCGCTTAAAAAAATGTCACCACTTAAACAATTTATTTTCCATGTTTCCAAACTTAATAAAGAGTGAGTATAATAGATATTAAGAGGGCATTATGTCTAATACAAATTTAACACAATTAAATACTTCAATTAACACATTCCTTAAAATAATTAAAGGTACTGTTAATGATAAGAAATTCGGTTATGACGATAAAGGCCTGGATGATGCTATTGATTATGCAACCCAATTAATGAGGGATAAGAAACCCGTTAATTTTGAGTGGCATAATGAATATGAAAAAGAAGTATCTATTAAAAAATTCTTAGGTTTAATACCCGGATTATTAGGTAGTACAAAAGCCTCAAAAAAGAACATGAAGAAAGAAGTACAACTTCAAAAACTAGATCCTGCAATGGCAGCCTTAGCTGGTTGGTGGTTAGGTGGAACAATAGATGAAATGAATCAACAGAGGGGTCGATTATCTCCATCGCAACAAAATGAATTTGATCGACAAGTAGAACAAGCTTTACGTAGACAAGGAAGGAGTTTTCGTAATGCTGTATCATTAGAAAAACTACAATCTTTATTCAAAACTAAACCAATTTCCCCAGGTTCAGCAGCCCCGCCTAAAGCAGGTCTTACATGGGACCCAACATCTCATAGATGGGTAAACCCTAAAACAAGGGCTACAGGTGCGATAGCTGCCCGTGGAGGTAAAAAACGAGTACGGGGTACTGGAACCGGTGTTGGTGAAAAGAAAGTAGCAGCTGGTCGAAAGTTAGCAGAAGGAAGAAAACACAGGGGTGCGACTGATGTAGGTGAAAAGCCTAAGAAATTTAAACTCCCAACTATAAACTAAGATTCTATTAAAGAAAAGAGGATATAATGGCACAGAAAAAATCTAAGACAAAAACAAAAAAAGTTAAAATTACTACAACAAAAGCTAAGAAGAAGGTTGTAGAAGAAGTTATTGAGGATAAAGCAGAAATAACGGGTTATTTAACCCCTATTTTACTTCAACGCGAGCCAATAGAAAAAAATATACCCGTAGCGGCTATTTTTCATAATAAAAACGCAGGTTCTATTACTTTAGAATGTTATGTTCCTAGTCATGAAGCTAATATTGAGATGATTATTGGGGGTGATATTTCAATAGAAACTGCTGGAAATATAAAAATGATATCTAAATCAGAGTCCCCAGAATCCTGGATAACAAACCTATATAAATCACGAGAATTTTCTGGCAACCCATTTATAGCAGAAGAGGCTCAACCCACATATGAAGCTTAATGATTTTGTAAATAAAAAAAGTATTCGCCGATCAACATCTCCACCCCGATTTGTTTTAGAAAATGAATCTTTAGATTCTAAATACAAAGACCAAATATCTGAATTAAACACCGAACTCGGTCGTTACAGAACAATGGAAGCGGACCGCGATGGGGCTATACGCAAATTAATTGTTGCACAAGAATCATTTGAATCTCTTAAATCCGATAGTGATAACTTCCAGGACGAGATAAAAACATTAAAGGTTACAATTTCTGACCAGGAAGGGTTTCTAAAGAATATCCCGAAATTACAAAAGGAAATTGACCAATTAAATTCTATTAAAGGGTATTCTAAAGAGATTGAGACTAAAAATTCTTTATTAAAAAAAGAAATAACTACCCTTAAAAAAACTATAGAAGATAAAAAAGAAGAGTTACAAATAGTTGCTAATTTAGAAGTAGCGAAACAATCTGCTGAGGGACTTTCAATATTAAATCAGCAAGTTTTGGAGAAAAATAAAAAACTTGAAACTTTTGCTGATGAAACGAGTAAAATAACTATAGGGGTAAAAAAGCAGAATAGAGAGCTTAGAGATAAAATGAATTTTTGGGAAAAAGAATATAGGGCTATAGCCTCTCAGTTAAAGGAATCTGTGCAGGTTTATAATGAATTAAGGAAGTGGGCTACTAATTTGGAAAACGAAGACACAAAAAATACATCTATTAAAGGTGGGTTAAATAAGAAATTAGAGTCCTCGAAAGCTTCTATATCAGAAATGGAAACAATTATTGAGGGTTTGATGACTGATAATAATTACTTAAGCCGTATAAACAACAATTTCCGTAAAGAGTTATCAAAACCAAAATATTTATCAATGGGGTCAATTGCAAAACGGGAAGGCTTTAAAATGCCTCAAGGCATGGAAAATATACGAACACGAAATTTAGGGAATTCCGCCCCAACTTTATTAAAATTTAATCCTAAGAAGGAGAATAGTTATGGTAACTAAAGCACCGTGGCGATCAGAGATAGAAACTTTACAAAATTATCAAAAACATAAGACTTTTACATTTACTACTTCCAGCTCAAGTGCTGAAGATGCTGTAACCTTAGCAGGAAGTATGGAGGAGTGTAATAAAATATCCTTTGTGGTTGAATCAGCAGATGCATATGTGGCTTTCGATGAAACAGCCACAACCAGTAGTATGCTTATACCGCAGGGAGAAGGTTATTTTGATGAAGGCATCTGGTTTGGCACAAAGATTAGTATTATAAGGTCTGCTAGTACGAACGTAAGAATTCGTGGGATAATCTGGGGGCGTTAAATGCCAAAAAATACTAGGTCCGGAGGGTTACATAAAGGGAATCTCTTTGATACCAACGTAAAAGCCACATCTATTGATGAGGATATTTTTACCGACCAAACGCTGCTTGATGCGGCCGCTGCCGATGGTGACTTAGTATTAGTCCTTGACGTATCAGAAGACCCAGACGAAATAAAATATATAACTAAAAC
>Ga0114910_1001617_pt1 | contig 10535 bp, 5 predicted proteins | sample MalvireepMed_908_FD_83500 | JGI IMG/M metagenome (GOLD analysis project Ga0114910, IMG submission 83500) | Marine viral communities from the Global Malaspina Expedition - Malaspina viral metaG DeepMed_908 | ecosystem: Environmental > Aquatic > Marine > Oceanic | place: Mediterranean Sea...
AGAATATTGTGGGTGGGGACCGGCTGCGCGTTCGTCCGGGCGAAGCCATACCGGTGGATTCCATTGTCGTGGAGGGCCACACTTCGGTCGATGAAAGCATGCTCACGGGTGAGCCACTGGCGGTAGAAAAAACAAAAGACGACCAGGTGACGGGCGGTACGCTGAACAAGAACGGGTCACTGATCATCGAAGCCGAGAAGGTTGGCGACGAAACCATGCTGGCGCGCATCGTAGCCATGGTCTCTTCCGCCCAGCGTTCCCGGGCTCCGATACAGGGGCTGGCTGACCGCGTTGCTTCCTATTTTGTCCCGGTGGTCGTCATTGTCGCCGTTCTGGCCTTTGCCATCTGGATGGTGATCGGCCCCGATCCCGCTTTCGTTTTTGCCATCGTATCAGCTGTTTCTGTGTTGATCATCGCCTGCCCCTGCGCCCTGGGGTTGGCCACGCCGATGTCGATCATGACGGCCACCGGACGCGGAGCACAGGCGGGAGTCCTGATCAAGGACGCCGAAGCACTGGAACGCATGGCCAAAGTGGATGTACTGGTCGTCGACAAGACCGGTACCCTGACCGAAGGCAAGCCGGCCCTGACCGACGTGATAAGCTTCGGAGACATCGCCGAGACCGAAATGCTGGCGCTGGTGCGCGGTCTTGAAGCCGGGTCCGAGCACCCGCTGGCCGAGGCTATCGTCGAAGGCATCGCCGCACGTGACATCCAGGCCGCGCCAGTCTCGGAGTTTGATGCGATCACCGGCAAAGGTGTGTCGGGTCGGTCAGGCGATCATAAACTCGCTTTGGGCAATGCCGCGATGATGCAGTTTGCCGGTGTGGACTGTACAAAGGCCGACGAGCAGGCCGATGCCCTGCGCACCGAGGGCAAGACAGCCATGTATCTTGCGATCGATGACACGCTGGCTGGGCTTATCGCGGTTGCAGACCCGATCAAGGCAACCACAAGAGATGCCATCAAGGCGCTGCATGAAGCCGGTCTCAAGGTCATCATGGCGACTGGCGACAACGAGACGACAGCCCGTGCGGTCGCTGACCAACTCGGCATTGACGAGGTGCGCGCAGGCGTTCTGCCTGAGGACAAGAAGGCGCTGGTGGATGAGCTGCACAAGGCCGGCCACAAGGTCGCAATGGCGGGAGACGGTATCAATGATGCGCCGGCACTGGCATCCGCCGAAGTCGGGATCGCCATGGGAACCGGAGCCGATGTGGCTGTGGAAAGCGCAGGCATCACGCTTCTGAAAGGTGATCTCGGTGGCATTCTCCGCGCCCGCAAACTCTCAGAAGCGACCCTGAGCAACATCAAACAGAACCTGTTCTTCGCCTTTGCCTACAACAGTCTTGGCGTACCGGTGGCCGCAGGCCTGCTCTACCCGATCACCGGAACCTTGCTGTCGCCGATGATCGCAGCGGCAGCAATGAGCCTGTCGTCGGTCTCGGTGATCTCGAACGCCTTGCGCCTGCGAAGGGTCAATCTTGATGCTTGACCTTCCAGCGGGTGGAAGCACTAGCTGTTTGCTGAGCGGGACGGGATACCGAACGATGGAGGTGGTGGCATGAACATTGGTGAAGCAGCAGACGCGACCGGCCTGCCTGCCAAGACGATCCGCTATTACGAGGATATCGGCCTCATCAAACCTGGCCGGGCCGCCAATGGCTATCGCGCCTATGACGACAAGGATGTTCATCGCCTCGCGTTCATTCAGCGCTCACGGAGCCTCGGCTTCACCATCGATCAATGCCGCTCGCTTCTGTCACTTTACGAAGACAAGGGGCGCGCCAGTTCGGACGTCAAGGCCTTGGCCATGGACAAAATCCGCGAGATCGACCGCAAGCTGCAGGAGCTCAAGTCGCTTCGTGGCACGCTCAAGATGCTGGCGGATCACTGCCATGGCGACGACCGGCCCGACTGCCCAATTATCAACGAGATCGCCGGAGAGGACCAGATATGAACATGCGGAACCTTCTGATTGCTGCCGTCCTGCTGGTGGCTGCGGTGTTTGTCTACCGCAGCTCAGACGCGCCAGATCAGCCGCCTGCAGGTGCCGCTATGGCGAGCGTGGTGGTGCCAGAATTGTCTGAGACTGCGGCGGCCGGAGAAGTGCTGTTCAACAGATCCTGCGCCGCCTGTCATGGCAGCAGCGCGGCTGGACAGGATGGAATTGCGCCACCTCTGATTCACAAGATTTATGAACCCAACCACCACGGAGACGCATCTTTCTACCTGGCGGCAAAGAACGGTGCTCGTGCGCACCATTGGTCATTTGGCGATATGCCGCCGGTGGAAGGCGTAACCGATCCGGAACTGGAAAAGATCGTTCTCTATGTGCGGGAACTGCAACGCGCGAATGGAATATACTGATCTGGACGACCCCGAGCTTTCAGGGCACGCTCGGTCTTTATTCTGTGCTGCCGTTGGAACTTAAGCGGCGACAGTATCCCGTTTGGACCTGATGCGTTGGGCCTATTCGGTTGAGAATTACCCTCTGGCGAGCATGCATCTTATCACCAATCCGTAAGCGATCTTGCCGGTGCGGTTCAATTCGCTTTGCGCCGCATGCCGGCCACTTGCATGTCTGCAAGATTGGCGCCGGGCATTTCGGTGCCTGGCCCGTCTATCAGCGCGTCCGGTCCGGCAATCGCCTCAAGTGCCTTCAGATCGGTGATGATAATGCGCATGCCGTCGACGGCGACGCCATCGGACTGAAGCGACTTGATCGCGCGGGACAGGTTTTCCGGGGTCATGCCGAGGTACGATGCCAGAAGCCGTTTTTCGACGGGCAGAATGAAACTGGCCGCGTTCCCGGCCAGTCTTGACTGCCGGCAAATGTAGGCCGCGACCCTTTCCTTTGAATTGCGGAGCTTCAGGCCTTTGGCATGCCGCACCACTGAGCGGTAGCAATTTGCCAACTCGGTGATGGTCGACACCGCAAATTCCGGATCGAGCCGAAATGTTGCGCGCAGATCCTTGGCGGGTATCATGATAATGCGGGATTTCTCGACTGTCCGCGCCGACATCAGATACGGAGCGTCCTTGATGCAGGCGGCAAGAATGAAAGTCGAAACCGGCCTCACCACAGCCATGGTGGTCTCACGATCCCGCCACCCGGAAAACAGCTCTACTGTTCCCTCCATGACAATGTGCAGGAAATCTGCCGGTTCGCCTTGGCGGATCATTTCGAGTTGTGCTGGAAAGGCATGCGCGTAAGCAGCCTGCATGAGCGTTTCGAAATTGTCCGGGCTCATGTCGCGAAACAAGGCCAATTTGCGAATCTCGGGTTTGTCTTCATCCCGCATGTCATGTGTCCCCACGGTGCCGACTTGCCAATCTCCAGATCGAGCCCGGACCATTGCTCGCACATGAATTGACAATTGTCACCCGTGCTGCCGACGCTTTTGTCTCCGGGCTTTGACGGAAGGCAATTCCGGTTCGTTTGTGCAGCGCCTTGCCGGGCGATTTGATCTGCATCAACAAGACCCCGCGTCCCGCATGGATTTTTGTCTGCGACCGGCCACCGGGCCGTTGTCGGAAACAGATTTGCGCGGGCCATCTCCCGCGTTGCCAAGCGGAGATAGACAATGCTGGACAAGGTGAATGTACCGGATGGCGACCGCACTCGAGCGCTGGGGTTGAGCACACTTGCGTTCACCGCCTGTTTTGCGGTCTGGACCATTTTTTCAATCATTGGGGTCGAGATAAAGGCCGAGTTGGGGCTCAATGAGTTTGAGTTTGGCCTGCTGGTCGCCACGCCCATCCTGACCGGTTCGCTGACGCGACTGATCCTCGGTGTCTGGACCGAGAAATACGGCGGCAGGTTGATGTTCACCGCGCAGATGTTGCTGACCGCGGCGGCGACATGGATGCTCACCTGGGCGTCCAGCTACACGATGTATCTCATCGCAGCGCTTGGCATCGGCCTCGCCGGTGGTTCGTTCATCATCGGAGTGGCCTATGTGTCACGCTGGTATGACGCCGGAAAACAGGGAACAGCGCTGGGTATATTCGGTGCCGGCAATGTCGGCGCGGCGGTAACCAAATTCGTCGCCCCGTTCGTCATGGTGTCCTTCGGCTGGCACGGCGTGGCCCATATCTGGGCTGCCGCCCTGGCGTTGATGGCCGTTGCTTTTTACCTTTTGGCCAAGGATGACCCGGCCCTGGTGGCCCGCCGTGTGTCCGGCGCCAGATCACCAAGCCTGGCCGAACAGTTCGCACCTTTGAAGAACCTGCAGGTCTGGAGATTCTCCGTCTACTACTTCTTCGTCTTCGGCGCGTTTGTGGCATTGGCGTTGTGGATGCCGCATTACCTGGTCGACGTTTACAAGCTCGACATTCGCACCGCGGGCATGTCCGCCGCCGCCTTCTCGCTGTCAGCCTCGCTGTTCCGTGCCTATGGCGGGCATCTGTCCGACCGTTTCGGCGCCCGTGCGGTGATGTACTGGACGTTCGGTTTTTCGCTGTTTCTCCTGTTCATGCTGTCCTATCCGCCCACCGACTATGTGATCGCGGGCAAAGACGGGCCGATCGCTTTCTCCACCCAGATGGGGCAGTGGCCCTTCGTCATCACCCTGTTCGTGCTGGGCTTTTTCATGAGCCTTGGCAAGGCCGCAGTCTTCAAGCACATTCCGGTCTACTATCCCGATCATGTCGGCGCTGTCGGCGGTCTTGTCGGGATGATCGGCGGGCTGGGCGGTTTCGTGCTGCCGATCGCCTTCGGTGCGCTGCTGGATCTGACCGGCATCTACACCAGCTGTTTTGCCCTGCTGTTCGTGATTGTCGCGATCTCGCTTGCCTGGATGCATATGGCCATCCGTGCGATGGAACGGGCAGCCCAGGGCGAAGCGTTGGACAAGCTGCCGCAATTGCCGGAGATGCAGGCGATTCACAGTCCGGTGCAGCAGGCGCAGACGCATTTGCTGGATGAATGGAAACCCGAAGACAAGGCGTTTTGGGAGGAGAAGGGCCGCCGCATCGCGCGCCGGAACCTGTGGATCTCGATTCCTGCGTTGCTGCTGGCCTTTTCGGTCTGGATGGTCTGGTCGGTTGTGGTGGCGCGTCTTCCGGCGATCGGCTTTGACTTCACGCCGGGCGAGTTGTTCTGGCTGGCGGCACTGCCGGGGCTTTCGGGCGCCACATTGCGTATCTTCTACAGTTTCATGGTGCCGATCTTCGGTGGCAGGTTGTGGACGACAATCTCCACTGCCTCGCTGCTGCTGCCGGCCCTGGGGATCGGATATGCAGTGCAAGATCCCGAGACACCCTATCTGATCTTTCTGACGCTGGCGCTGCTATGCGGTCTGGGCGGGGGCAACTTCGCCTCGTCGATGGCCAATATCGCCTTCTTCTATCCGAAAGCTGAGAAGGGCAACGCGCTGGCCCTGAATGCGGGGCTGGGAAATCTCGGTGTTTCGGTCATGCAGTTCCTGGTGCCGCTGGGGATCACTGCCGGCGTCTTCGGTGCGATGGGCGGGCAACCGCAGATCCTGCCGGACGGCGGACAATTGTGGATGCAGAACGCCGGCTTTATCTGGGTGCCGTTCATCATCGCCGCCACGATCGCCGCCTGGATCGGCATGAACGACATTGCTGATGCCAGAGCCAGCTTCAAGGAACAGGCGATCATTTTCAGCCGCAAGCACAACTGGATCATGTGTGTGCTTTATACCGGGACCTTCGGCAGCTTCATTGGCTACTCCGCCGGCTTCCCGCTGCTGACCAAACTGCAGTTTCCGGAAGTCAATGCTTTGCAGTTCGTGTTTCTCGGACCGCTTGTGGGCGCATTGTCGCGCGCTGCAACGGGCTGGATCTCCGACAAGTTCGGCGGCGGGCGGGTCACCTTCTGGACATTCCTTGGAATGATCGCTGCGGTGGCCGGGGTGATCTTCTTCCTGGGCATCAAGGAACAGCCGGGTGCGTTCTGGGGATTCTTCTCCTGCTTCATGGCGCTGTTCTTCCTCACCGGTGTCGGCAATGCATCAACCTTCCAGATGATCCCGGTGATCATGGCGCGCGAAATCCCGCGTCTGATGAAAGGGCTGAAGGGCGACGAATTGCAGAAGCAAGCCGGTCGCGAGAGTGCCGCGATCATCGCCTTCACGTCGGCAATTGCCGCCTACGGGGCCTTCTTCATCCCGAAAGCCTACGGCACATCGATCGCCATGACGGGTGGTCCCGTCGCGGCACTTTGGGGGTTCCTGGCCTTCTACCTGATCTGTGCCCTGCTGACCTGGGCCTACTACACGCGGCGCGGCGGGCTTCTTTTCGAGGCCGAGCACAACCGGACGCCTGCTGCCCTTCGGGCCGCTTGACCTGAGACACGGTGCGGGCCGGACACAACCGGCCCGCTCTCTTCAAAACAAGCCGAGGATTCATCAATGAGCCATCTTCTCGATCGCCTCAACTTTTTCGCCAGCAAGCGCGTCGATACATTTTCCAACGGTCATGGCGAGACCACCATGGAAAGCCGCGACTGGGAAGATGTCTATCGAAACCGCTGGCGGCACGACAAGATTGTCCGCTCCACCCACGGCGTGAACTGCACCGGCTCCTGTTCCTGGAAAATCTATGTCAAGTCAGGTGTGGTCACTTGGGAGACCCAGCAGACCGATTACCCCCGCACACGGCCGGAACTGCCCAATCACGAGCCGCGCGGCTGTGCCCGTGGCGCCAGTTACAGCTGGTATCTCTACTCCGCCAACCGGGTGAAGACACCGCTGGTGCGCGCCCGGCTGATGAAGATATGGCGCAAGCTGCGCGAGACCCAATCGGCGATCGAGGCCTGGACCACCATCCAGTCCGATCCTGCGTTGCGCGCCGAGTATGTCACGAAGCGCGGCAAGGGCGGCTTTGTCCGCGCCTCTTGGGACGAGGCGACCGAAATCACCGCCGCCGCCAATGCCTACACCGCCAAGAAATACGGCCCGGACCGGGTTTTCGGCTTTTCGCCGATCCCGGCCATGTCGATGGTCTCCTATGCCGCCGGTTCGCGTTATCTGAGCCTGCTTGGCGGCACCTGCATGTCATTCTACGACTGGTATTGCGACCTGCCGCCGGCCTCTCCACAGACCTGGGGCGAGCAGACCGACGTGCCGGAATCGGCTGACTGGTACAATGCCGGCTTCCTCATCCTCTGGGGTTCGAACGTGCCGCAGACCCGCACGCCCGATGCGCATTTCTACACCGAAGCGCGCTATCGCGGCACCAAGTCTGCGGTCATATGCCCGGACTATTCGGAAGCGTCCAAATTCTCCGACATCTGGCTCAACGCCAAGCAGGGCACCGATGCGGCGCTCGGCATGGCTTTCGGCCATGTCATCCTCAGGGAATTCCATCTCGACCGGCAAGCCGAGTATTTCGAGGATTATTGCCGCAAATATTCCGACATGCCGATGCTGGTTCAGCTCGACAAGCGCGGCGGCTCCTACATTCCCGGGCGGCAGCTGCGCGCCTCCGATTTCGCCAGGAAACTGGGCCAGAGCAACAATCCGGAATGGAAGACCGTCGCCATTGACGAGGCCACCGGGGATGTGGTGGTTCCCAACGGCTCGATCGGTTTCCGCTGGGGCGAGCACGGCAAATGGAATCTCGAGGAAAAGGCTGCCGGCGAGCCGGTCAAGCTGCGCATGAGCCAGATCCTCGATACCGATCATGACACGGTTGTGGGCGTCGAGTTTCCGTATTTCGGCGGGGCCGCCACCAACGGCTTCGAAGTCTGCGATCATCCCGACGTGCTGACCCGCAACGTGCCGGTAAGGAAGATCAAACTGGCCAATGGCAAGATGGCCATGGTCGCCACGGTGTTCGACCTGTTCTGCGCCAATTACAGCCTCGACCGGGGACTTGGCGGAAGCAATGTCGCCAGCTCCTACGATGACGATGTGCCCTTCACGCCGGCCTGGGCCGAAAAGATCACCGGCGTTCGCCGCGACAAGATCATCCAGGTGGCGCGCGAATTCGCCGACAATGCCGAAAAGACCAATGGCAAATCCATGGTCATCATCGGGGCGGCGATGAACCACTGGTACCACATGGACATGAACTACCGCGCCGTCATCAACATGCTGGTGATGTGCGGCTGCGTCGGCCAGTCCGGCGGTGGCTGGGCGCATTATGTCGGCCAGGAGAAACTCAGGCCGCAAACCGGCTGGGCGCCGCTGGCTTTCGCGCTCGACTGGGCCCGTCCGCCGCGCCACATGAACTCGACATCGGCCTGGTACGCCCACACCGACCAGTGGCGCTACGAGACGGTAACAGCGGCGGAGATCCTGTCGCCGACAGCGCCTGAGGGAGACTGGAAAACGCTCAGCCTGATCGACTACAATATCCGCGCCGAGCGCATGGGCTGGCTGCCATCAGCGCCACAGCTCAAGACCAATCCGCTCGAGGTCGGCCGCGATGCCAAGGCCTCGGGTCAGGAGGTCGCGGCCTACGTTGCCGAGCGGCTGAAATCGGGCGAACTGGAAATGAGTTGCCAGGACCCGGACGCGCCGGAAAACTGGCCGCGCAACCTGTTTGTCTGGCGCTCCAACCTGCTTGGATCGTCGGGCAAGGGACACGAGTACTTCCTCAAGCACCTGCTGGGCACCGATCACGGCGTTCAGGGCAAGGATCTTGGCCAGGAAGGTCGGCAGAAGCCGGTCGAGGCCAAGTGGCACGATGAGGCGCCGGAAGGCAAACTCGACCTGCTGGTGACAATTGATTTCCGCATGTCGACCACCGCGGTCTATGCCGACATCGTGCTTCCAACGGCGAGCTGGTACGAAAAGGACGACATGAACACGTCCGACATGCACCCGTTCATCCATCCGCTACAGGCGGCGGTGGATCCGGCCTATGAAAGCAAGACGGACTGGGAGATCTTCAAGGCGATCGCCAAAAAGTTCTCCGAGATCTCGCCTGAAATCCTCGGCGTGGAAACCGATGTGGTGCAATTGGCGCTGCATCACGATACGCCGTCGGAACTGGCGCAGCCGCAGGTTCTCGACTGGAAACTCGGCGAATGCGACCTGATCCCGGGCAAGACGGCACCGGGTTACATTGCGGTCGAACGCGATTATCCCAATCTCTACAAGCGCTTCACCTCGCTCGGACCGCTGATGGACAAGGTCGGCAATGGCGGCAAGGGGATCACCTGGGACACCAAGCTGGAAGTCCACCACCTCAAGGCGCTTAACGGCACTGTGACGGAGGAGGGGGCCTCAAAGGGGCTGGCGAAGATCGACACGGCCATCGACGCCTGCGAGGTCATCCTGATGCTGGCGCCGGAGACCAATGGCGAGGTTGCGGTCAAGGCCTGGGACGCGCTGGGCAAGCACACCGGCCTCGACCACCGGCATCTGGCCGAGGCCAAGCAGGACGAAAAGATCCGCTTCCGTGACATCGCTGCGCAACCGCGCAAGATCATCTCGTCACCGACCTGGTCAGGAATTGAAAGCGAGGAAGTCTGCTACAATGCAGGCTACACCAATGTGCATGAGCTCATCCCCTGGCGTACCGTCTCGGGCCGCCAGCAGCTCTACCAGGACCACAAGTGGATGCAGGCCTTCGGCGAGTTCTTCGTCACTTGGCGTCCGCCGGTGGATCTGAAGACGGTGGGTCCGGACATCAATATCTCGGAACGCGACAGCGAGCCGCATGTGGTGCTCAACTTCATCACGCCGCACCAGAAATGGGGCATTCACTCCACCTATTCGGACAATCTGATGATGCTGACGCTCAATCGCGGCGGCCCGGTGGTGTGGATTTCCGAGGTTGATGCCCGCAGGGGCGGGCTCGTCGATAATGATTGGGTCGAGGTCTACAACTCGAACGGCGTTCTGACGGCGCGTGCGGTGGTGAGCCAGCGCATCAAGGAAGGCACGCTGTTCATGTATCACGCGCAGGAGAAGATCGTGAACACGCCGGGATCGCAGATCACCGGCAAACGCGGCGGCATCCACAATTCGGTGACCCGCGCCACGCTCAAGCCGACCCACATGATCGGCGGTTATGCGCAACTCTCCTACGGCTTCAACTACTACGGAACCGTGGGCTCCAATCGCGATGAGTTCGTCATCGTCCGCAAAATGAAAAAGGTCGACTGGCTGGATCGCCCGTCCGCCCAAGTGGAGGCAGCTCAATGAAAGTCCGCGCGCAAATCGGCATGGTGCTCAATCTCGACAAATGCATCGGTTGCCACACCTGCTCCGTCACCTGCAAGAACGTCTGGACCAGCCGTGAAGGCGTCGAATACGCCTGGTTCAACAATGTCGAGACCAAGCCCGGCATCGGCTATCCCAAGGACTGGGAAAACCAGAAGCGCTGGAACGGCGGCTGGACCCGGAGCAAATCCGGCAAGCTGCGGCCCAAGCAAGGCGGCAAGTGGCGGATTCTGGCCAACATCTTCGCCAATCCGGATCTGCCCGAAATCGACGACTTCTACGAGCCGTTCGATTTCGATTACGACCACCTGAAATCGGCGCCAGAGATGGAGGCTTTCCCAACGGCAAGGCCACGCTCGAAGATCTCCGGCGAACGGATGGAAAAGATC
>Ga0114910_1001618_pt1 | contig 10533 bp, 7 predicted proteins | sample MalvireepMed_908_FD_83500 | JGI IMG/M metagenome (GOLD analysis project Ga0114910, IMG submission 83500) | Marine viral communities from the Global Malaspina Expedition - Malaspina viral metaG DeepMed_908 | ecosystem: Environmental > Aquatic > Marine > Oceanic | place: Mediterranean Sea...
GTCTTGGCATCACGGTGCAGCAGATCGCCTCCACCGGCTCGGAGGTGTTGCTGATCACGCTCGGCGGAGTAGCGCTCACCATCACCATGGGACTGACGCTGTCGCGCATTCTTGGTCGTGGCGCCCGCTTCGGCCTGCTGATCGGCGGCGCGGTGGCAATCTGCGGTGCTTCGGCGGCACTGGCGATCTCTTCGGTGCTGCCCAAGGGCGAGACGCTGGAGCGAGACACCATTTTCACCGTCATAGGGGTGACGGCGCTCAGCACTTTGGCGATGATCCTCTATCCGCTGATCGCCGACATCATGCATCTGTCGGAAGTTGCCACCGGCGTCTTTTTTGGCGCCACCATCCATGATGTCGCGCAAGTTGTCGGCGCCGGCTATTCTGTCTCGGACCTGGCTGGCGAAACCGCCACCTTCGTCAAGTTGCTGCGCGTTGCGCTGCTGGTGCCGATTGTCGTGGTGCTGTCGCTGGTGTTTTCCGGCTCGCGCGAGTCTGGCGCCAAGCGCTCGCTGCCGATTCCGTTTTTCGTCATCGGCTTTGCCGCGCTGGTGATTGCGGGCTCCTATGATTTCATCCCCGTTCCGGTCAAGGACGGGTTGCTGTCGTTCTCGCGCTGGTGCCTGGTGGTGGCAATAGCCGCGCTGGGCATGAAGACATCGCTGCGAAGACTCGGCGATGTCGGCGGAGGCGCCATCGTGCTGATCTGCGCGCTCACCGGCATTCTCGCCATCTTCGCGCTGACGGCGATCAAGCTCTATATGAGCTGAGATCTGTCGGCTGCGCGGTTCAGTGGCGGCTCAGCTCCAGTGTCCGGTATTGTGCCAGTTCCCCGGGCAGCTCTTCGAAGCCCAGCCCGGGTGCATCCGTTATGGGGAAAAAGCCCTCCTTGCACATGCCCTCGGGAAAGAAAACGTCGCGTAGCGGATTGGCGTTGACATCGACCTCCAGCAAGCCGTCGCCGCCGGTGGCTGCCAGCAGATGGCCCGAAGCGATAAGCCCGATTCCGCCGCCGAGAAAATGCGGACAATAGGTACGTTCGCCCGCGAGAATTGCCTGACCGATCCGGAAGCAACCGGTGACGCCGCCCCATTTGGCCACGTCCGGCTGGATGAAGCCGAAATTGCCCGAGCCTATGGCGAAGTCAAAATCATCAAAGCCGGTGATGTTCTCTCCTGCGGCCAGCGGAATGTGGCTGGCTCTGGCCAGTTCTGTCCATTGTTCGACCGGCACGTCGGCGCGGATCGGCTCTTCCAGCCAGCCCAGTCCGAGGTCGCCGGTCTGGTCGACAAAGCTCAGCGCCTGAGCGAGATCCCAGGCCTGGTTGGCGTCGGTGAACAGCCGTTCGCCCTCGGGCAGGTCAGAGCAGAGTTCGCGCAACAGATCGAGGTCTGTCTTGGCATCGAAGCCGATCTTCACCTTCATTGCCCGGTAGCCCAGACTGCGCACCTTCGGAACCATCGCAGCAGCAGCTCCGATGTGGATGCCGCTGGCATAGGCTGGCACTGCGGTTGCTGCGTCCACATTTAGATGACGGGCAAGCGAGACGCCAGCGCGGCGGGCGAAGAGATCGTGCAGGGCGGTATCGAGCCCGGCGATTACCTGGGCGAAGGGACCCCATTCACCGCATTGCAGCGCGCGGATATGGGTTCTGGCCATCAGATGATGGAACAGATCGGAAGCCGCCTCGGCACGAAATCCGATGACCAGATCGGCGATGTCCTCCATCAGCAGTCGCGCCCGGTGTTCAGCGCCGGCGGCAGGCCAGTTGGCGAAGATTTCGCCCCAGCCAAAAGCGCCGTCGGAATCGGTCAATCGCACGAAAACCGCCGGGCGGTTGGTCATGGCGCCGAATGAGGTCATCACCGGAGTGGCGATCGGCACCCGGTAGGCCGAAATTTCGATGCGGGTGATGTTGGAATGGTTCACCAGAAAAGCTCCCTTGCAAGCAGGACCGTGCCGGAGACGAACATCAGTGCGATGATCAGCCGGCGGAATTGATCATCGTGGAGCCGTTTGAAGGTGATGATGCCGATCTGGGCGAAGGTCAGCGTCACCGGTAACGTCACCGCGATCAACTTCAGGGTGTCCAGGCTATAAACGCCCTTGATTGCGAAGCCCACGGCCGTGAACCCCAGCACGATGACGTTGAAGGGCTGCAGAACGGCGCGGATTTCCGCCTTCGGCCAGGGCCGCATCGAGCACCACATGGTGGGCAGCGCGCCCGAAAGCGATGCGGCGCCGCCCAGTACTCCGCCAAGAAAGCCGACGACACTATCGGCGACAGGCGTTGGCCGCTCGAACCGGGGAAGGGCGCTGCGGAGCGAAAAGAAGCCACCATAGAGGATCATCATCGCCGCGATGACCAGCTTGATCACCAGCGGCGGAAAGATCGACAGCGCTGCAATGCCGGCCGGAATGCCGAACAGCGCAGGCACCAGAAAACGGGCAAGTCGCCGCGGATTGTCGAGCACCGAGCGCCGCACCACCCAGACACCCTGCAGACCGCTGATCACCGACATTATGGCGATCAGCGAGACCGCTTCCAGCGGCGGCAGGATCTGCAGCCAGAAACCCAGCGCGAACATGGCGGTGCCGAACCCCGCCAGGCCGTTGACGAAGCCGCCCAGGGCGGCGCCGGCGGCCAGGATGGCGATGAACTCAAGTGTCACTTGGGGGAGGTGTCCTCAATGTCCTGATTGGGAAGGAGCCAATCTCGACAGCTTCGAGCAGCTTGCCATGGATTTCCTCGATCACCCGCGACTTGGTGGTGTCGGCGCGGCTGATGAGGCCGAGAAGGCGCACCGGGTCGTTGGGCAGTGACAGGCGTTTGATAGGTAACGGATTGGCGCTCTGGAAACAGCGGCGCGGTGCGATGGAGACACCGAGATTGCAGAGCACCATGGTGGAGATCGCCTCCAACCCTTCCAGCTCCATGCTGTCACGCACGTCAATTTTCTGCTCTTGCAGCCAGGTTTCGATCAGGTTGCCGACGACTGCGTCGCGGGTGAAGCGGATGAACGGGTTGGATTTGAGCAGATGCACCGGATCGTCGCTGTCGGTTTCCAGTGACGCCAGAAGCTGAAGCGGCTCGACGGCGATTTCGAGCCAGTTGAGGCCGCGGGGGATCAGTTTAGGCTTGGAGATGACGGCGGCGTCGAGGTGGCCGCGCTCGACCTGGTGTAGAAGTTCGTTGGTCAATCCGGGCTGCACGGCAACATGCAGGTCGGGAAAGGCCGTTTTCAGCAGCGAGATTGCCATTGGTGCCAATCCGGCGAGCGTCGTCGGCACCGCGCCAAGCATCAGATCGCCCTTGAGCCCGTCATCGCCGAGCACTGAAGGTACCAGATTGTCGTAGGCGCGCACCACTTCGCGTGCCTTCTCCACCAGGGTGCGACCGATGGGGGTGAGTTCAGATGTGCGTTTGGAGCGGTCGAAAATGGTAATTTTCCATTCTTCTTCCAAGGCTTTCATCTGTTGGCTGACGGCGGCATGGGTGACGAACACGGCGTCGGCGGCGGCACTGAATGTTCCGTGCTCCGCCACGGCCAGAAGTGTCTTGAGCAAACGTATCGACATCAGTTTTCCAGAATTTAGTGTAAGTAAAAATTACACAAGCTGTAATCATTTGTAGCTTTCTACAAATGTGACTTACCAATATGGTTTTTGCAATGGCTTACTTGCCCGAGCGGAGGAAAAAAGGCGTTTGGGCAATTCTCAGGTCATGCAACCGGGAGGAAGTTATGAATATCAAGAAAATCGGCATGGCGTGCGCACTCACGCTCGGAATGACGGCGACGGCGGCCCTGGCGGAATATCCTGATCGCCCGATCAACATGATCATCCCTTACGGCGCCGGTGGCGCTACCGACATTTCCGCGCGCGCAATTGCCGAGGCTTTGACTGCAGCCGCCGGCACACCGATGGTAATGTCCAACGTGACCGGCGCCGGTGGTGCCACCGGTTCCGTGGCCGTGCAAAACGCCAAGGGTGATGGCTACACCATGCTGTTTGCCCGTGTCGGCTCGCATACCGTGAACCCGGCCATGAAGGCGACGCTGCCCTACACGCTTGATGATTTCCGCTTTGTCACTGTTTATGAAATCAACCCGGTCGTCTGTGCGGTAACGCCGGCCTCGGGCATCAATTCGATGGACGACCTGATTGCCAAGGTCAAGGAAGGCGGCGTCTCCTATTCCTCCTCCGGAGTCGGGTCACTGCTGCAATTGGCAGCTGTGATGGTTCTCAAGGAATTCGGCATCGAGAATCCGCTCAAGTCGACTGTCCACATTCCGCAGAAGGGCGGCGGAGCGGCGGCAACGGCTGTGCTCAACGGCACCGTGACCTTTATTTGCACCAACTCTTCGGCGCTTGCGGGCTTTGTTGCCAATGGTCAGCTCAAGCCGCTGCTGGTGACCACCCCCGATCGTCTCAACGGTTTTGATGCGCCGACAGCCGCCGAAGTCGGCAAGCCGGCGCTGGAACAACTGGTTGGCTGGACCGGCATCGCCGGCCCGGCGTCGCTGACCGATGACGTTGCGGTCAAATGGGGAGAGTGGATGGCCACCGCCGTCAAGGACGAGAAGTTTCTTGCCGTCATGGAAAAGGCCGGTTCGGTCATTGACCTGATGTCCCCCGACGAAGCCAAGGCCTTCATCGATGGTCAGTACGAGACCTTTCGCAAACTGGTCGATGATCTGGGCATGCGTATCGAAGGCTAGCTCGATCAAGGACCGAGATTGAAGAATGCGCCGGATCGGGTGATAAGCCGGCGCATTTTCCGCGGAGGAGGAGCTTGAGGTGCACGGTCGGACAATTCAACTTCAACTGGGTATCGGGGCAGTCGTTGCCGCCGCTTTGCTCTTGCTTGTGGCTATCCCGGTCTGGGTTTCGTCTCCCAGCAATGTTCCCAACATCATTCTGTCTCCGCTGTTCTGGCCATGGGCGCTTGCCGGGCTGACCGGAGTTACCGGATTCGGCATGATCCTGACCGCGGTCCGCGAACCCGCACTCGCCGAGCCTGTAATTTCCGATGTCGATGACAAGCCGAAGGCCTGGGGCCGCCTGGCAAGCATTGCCGCGGTGATGATCGTCACCATGCTGATCATGCCCCGCATCGGCATGGTCTGGACTTCTATGCTGGTGTTTGCGGTCACCGCATTTCTTGTCCGCACCAGCCATCCGAAAATCGCTCTGATCAGCGCGGTTCTGGTTCCGCTGGTTCTCTATGCGTTCTTTGCCCATGTCGCCGGGGTTGCGATACCGCAAGGCGATTTCGTGAGGCTTCCATGAGTTTTGCCGACAATCTGTTGATGGGTCTCTCGCTGGTAGCCAACATCGAGAGCTTCCTTGCCCTTGGCGTGGGCGTCGCAGTCGGCGTCATCGCCGGTGCCATTCCCGGCATGTCGGCCACCATGGCCGTGGCGCTGACCCTGCCGTTTACCTTTGCGCTGCAGCCGATCACCGGCATCCTGCTGCTGCTCGGTGTCTACAAGGGCGGCATCTTTGGCGGTTCCATTCCTGCCATCCTGATCAAGACGCCGGGCACGCCGGCTTCGTCGGCCACCGTGCTTGACGGCTATCCGCTGGCCGAGATGGGACAGGCCGGCAAGGCGCTCGGTATGGCGCTGTGGGCTTCGTGCACCGCAGATCTGATTTCCAATCTGGCGCTGATTCTGTTCGCCGGCTTTCTGGCGTCCTTTGCGCTCAGTTTTGGCCCGCCGGAATTCTTCACCCTGATGCTGTTTTCGCTGACCATCATCGCCGGCGTCTCGGGCGAGAGCCTGCTGCGCGGCGCATTGTCGGCAATGCTGGGCCTATTGCTTGCCACGGTCGGTCTCGATCTCATCTATGGGACCAACCGCTTCACCTTCGGTAACGCCAATCTGATGGGCGGACTCAATTTCATCGCCGTGCTCATCGGGCTGTTTGCCATTCCTGAAATCATCGCCATGGTCTGGAACCCGAAGGCCTTTGATGGCCAGAAACGCTCGATGGGCAAGAGCTGGGTGTCCTTCGCTGAATACAGGCGGTGCTTCAAGTCGATCGTCCGCGGCAGTTTCATCGGCGTCTTTCTGGGCGCCATTCCCGGCATCGGTGCTGCCCCGTCCGCCTTCCTGTCCTATTCTGAAGCCCGGCGGACCTCGCCCAACAAGGACAATTTCGGCAAGGGCGAACTCGAAGGCGTCGCAGCTGCCGAAGCCGGCAACAATGGCGTCGCCGGCGCGACACTGATCCCGCTGCTGGCGCTCGGCATCCCGGGGGACGTCATCACCGCCATCATCATCGGGGCCTTCATGATTCACGGTCTGCAGCCCGGGCCGATGATGTTCATTCTCAATGCCGACATCATCTATGCGCTGTTCATCGGTCTCATCGTCAGCTCAGTGTTTTTGTTCTTTATCGGGTCGGTGGCGATCCACGGTTTCAAATATGTTGCCGACATTCCGCGCGGCGTTCTGTTTCCCGCCGTGCTGGTGCTCTGCATCTTCGGCGTGTTCGCGGTGAACAATTCGATCTTCGACGTTGGCGTGATGTTCGCCATGGGCTGGGTTGGTTATTTCATGCTGTGCTACAAGATCCCCGCCGCCCCCTTTCTCATTGCCTTCATCCTCGGGCCGCTGCTGGAAGACAATTTCCGTCAGGCCATGCTGATGTCGGGCAGTTCCCCGCTGATCCTGTTCCGCGGACCGATCACCTGGTTCTTCTGGACGCTGACAATGATCACGGTGTTTGCCATCGTCCGCGCAGGCATCAAGGCGACGCGGAAGCACGTTCCGCTGCAGACGGCAAACCAGGAATGAGACGGCCCGCCGGCTCCACCCGGCGGCCGCCTGCTTCCCCTTAAAATGAAACAGGCCTGACCCGCGGGGCATGGCCGAAGAAGGATGAATTCGATGCGCGGTGCCGATCTTCTGGTGCAGACCCTGGCCTTGGCCGGAGTGACAAAGATATTCTCGCTGTCCGGCAACCAGATCATGCCGGTCTATGACGCATGTTTCGATGCAGGCATCGAGATCATCCATACCCGCCATGAGGGCGCCGCCGTCTTCATGGCCGACGCCTGGGTGCAACTGACGGGTGAGATCGGCATAGCCCTGGTGACCGCGGCTCCCGGTGCCGCCAACGCCATGGGGCCGCTGTTTTCGGCACGGCAGTCGGAAAGCCCGGTGCTGTTGCTGACCGGGGATTCACCGCGCGGGCAGGACGGCAAGGGCGCCTTTCAGGAGTTCGATCAGGTGCCCATGACAGCGCCGCTGACCAAAATGTCAATCCGCGCCCAATCCGCAGCCACGCTTGGTGATACAGTCGCGCTGGCGATCCGCACCGCGCTGTCGGGCAGGCCGGGACCGGTGCATGTGGCGTTGCCTTTCGACGTGGTCGAAGCCGATACGGGTGGCGTGCATGTGCCGGCTGCCGCGTCGATGGTGCGTGAACACCATGCTCTCAAAGAAGAGGATCTCGCGCGGGTGCTGGAGGCAATGTCGAAGGCCAAGGCGCCGCTGGTGCTTTGCGGTCCGGCAATGAACGACACCCGTCAAGGCACGGTGCTGACAGCGCTGCGCGATGCGCTTGATGCGCCGGTGGTTGCAATGGAAAGTCCGCGTGGCCTCAAGGACCCGTCGCTGGGAGATTTCGCACGCGCGCTCAAGCAGGCGGATCTTGTCGTCTCGCTGGGCAAACCTGTCAATTTCACCCTCGGCTTTGGCGCCGCTGCCGTTTGCGCCGCCGGTTGCAGCTGGATCGTCATTGACAATGAAACCGCCGAACGCGACCGCGCCGCGCTCAATCTCGGCGAACGCCTTGCATTGGTGATTGACGCCAATCCGCTCGACGCCGCGGGTCAATTGATGGATGCGGGCGAAGGGGGCGGTGATCGCAAGGGCTGGTGCAACGAGGTGGCTGCGCTGATTGCTGCCCGCTCCTATGATACCTCAGCACCCGGTGCAGACGGCAAGATCACATCGGCGCAACTTGCCGCTGCTGTGCAGCGTCAGATCGAGGCCGCCAACGAGGCTGTGCTGATCTGTGATGGCGGTGAGTTTGGCCAGTGGGCCCAAGCCGGTGCCAATGCCGCCGATCGGATCATCAATGGCCCCTCCGGCGCAATCGGTGGCGGGCTTTGCTATGCGCTTGCCGCTCGCGCCGCCCGCCCCAACGCTACGGTTTTCGCGCTGATGGGCGACGGCACCGTCGGCTTCCATTTCGCCGAATTCGAGACGGCGGCGCGTGAGGATCTGCCTTTTGTTGCCGTCATCGGCAATGACACCTGCTGGAACGCCGAACATCAGATCCAGCTGCGCGAATACGGCGAGGGCCGGCTGATCGGCTGTAAACTCAGCGACGCCCGCTACGACCAGGCAGTGGCAGCATTCGGCGGCCATGGCGAATATGTCACCGATCTTGCTGATCTCGATGCGGCGCTCAGCCGTGCGGTGGCGTCCGGCAAGGTCGCCTGCGTCAATATCGTCATCGATGGTCAACCGGCCCCCAGTGGCTCGGCGCACTAAGTGTGGTCCGGCTGCGAGCTTCATTGCCGGATACGGTCCAATTCCAACCGCTTTCCGTTTCCCTTCACGATGGAACATGAAGAGCCAACTCTTGGTCCCTTCGGGCTTCACGTTGAAATAGAGCCCACCACCGTCGCTATGGCGTCCGGGCTCCAAATCGGCAGATTTGATACGAGCGTCTGTCAGCTTGTTTAGAGCCGATCATCTTTAGATGGAATCGTTTGAACGCCGGGATTTAGTGATCTGGCTAGAAGCGTGCGGCGACGCGGCGCCAGCGCCGTTAGCCTCGCGCGACGCTGTCCAGAGCGCGAAAGACCAAGTTCAGACGATTACAATGGATGGTTATTGGATGAGCACACCATTTCGCCAGGCTTGGACGTCTTTTCCGCGCCAGCTTCGTCAAAATCCTCGCATGATGCGCTGCATCGCGCCTGCGGTTTTTCCTCGCTGACACGAAAAATCCTGTCCATCAAATCGCTTCCAGCTAAAGATGATCGGCTCTAGTGGCCGCGCTATTGCCAGTATGCACTATTGTGTGCACTCCCGTTTGTGGATGATCACGAACAATGGAGAACAATCAGTTCTGAAACAGCCCAAAGCCACCAATTTCGGTGCCATCGGCAACAATCAGGTGTGACGCAGCACAAGAGCGTTTCGGACACCCTCTCCGCCATCATCTGACTTCGCGCTGTCGCCCTTCGGGCTTCGCTCCAGTCGGGGCCTCGCACAAGCTCGGACGGCCCTTGGCCTTGCGCACCCTGCGGGTTCGAAATGTCTCCGCTGCTCTCCGTCATTTTTGTTTCCGCCTCGCCGGGGACCGATCCAGGGCCCGGGGCCGGATTTGCTTCTCACTCCTGTGCCATTTGCCCTCTTCAAGCCATTGTCTTGTGCGTGTTATAGACACGGCGCTTGATGGCGGGGAATCGGTCTTGCCAGAACTGACGGTTTTCCAATCCTTGCCTGCTGCTTGTTGTCGCCTTCGTCTTCCCGCTAGGACATTGCCATGAAATTTCGCTTTCCCGTCGTCATCATCGACGAAGATTTCCGCTCTGAAAACTCTTCGGGGCTTGGTATTCGCGCCATGGCGCAGGCGATCGAGAATGAAGGGTTCGAAGTGCTGGGGGTGACGGGCTACGGCGATCTTTCGCAGTTCGCCCAGCAGCAGTCCCGCGCCAGTGCCTTTGTGCTGTCGATCGACGACGAGGAATTCAGCCCCGGTCCGGATCTCGACCCCGCGGTGCTCAATCTGCGCAACTTCATTGAGGAAGTGCGCTGGAAGAATGCCGATGTGCCGATCTACATCTATGGGGAAACCAAGACCAGCCGGCATCTGCCCAATGACATCCTGCGCGAGCTGCACGGCTTCATCCACATGTTCGAGGACACGCCGGAATTCGTGGCGCGCCACATCATCCGCGAGGCCAAGAGCTATCTCGAGGGCATCAAGCCGCCCTTCTTCAAGGCCTTGCTGAACTATGCCGAGGACGGCTCCTATTCCTGGCACTGCCCCGGGCATTCGGGCGGCGTGGCGTTTCTGAAAAGCCCGATCGGGCAGATGTATCACCAGTTCTACGGCGAGAACATGCTGCGCGCCGATGTCTGCAATTCGGTTGAGGAACTGGGCCAGCTGCTCGACCACAACGGCGCCATCGGGGCGTCCGAGCGCAATGCGGCGCGGATTTTCAATGCCGACCACTGCTTCTTCGTCACCAACGGCACCTCGACCTCGAACAAGATGGTCTGGCACCACACCGTGGCGCCGGGCGACGTGGTGGTGGTGGACCGCAATTGCCACAAGTCGATTCTGCACTCGATCATCATGACCGCGGCGATCCCGGTGTTTCTCAAGCCAACGCGCAATCATTACGGCATCATCGGCCCGATCCCGCAGAGCGAATTCGAGATTGAATCGATCAAGGCCAAGATCCGCGCCAACCCGCTGCTGGACGGCGTGGATGCGGATACGGTCAAGCCGCGGGTCATGACGCTGACGCAGTCGACCTATGACGGGGTTCTCTACAAC
>Ga0114910_1001620_pt1 | contig 10532 bp, 8 predicted proteins | sample MalvireepMed_908_FD_83500 | JGI IMG/M metagenome (GOLD analysis project Ga0114910, IMG submission 83500) | Marine viral communities from the Global Malaspina Expedition - Malaspina viral metaG DeepMed_908 | ecosystem: Environmental > Aquatic > Marine > Oceanic | place: Mediterranean Sea...
CAGCATGATACTTATAGGGGTATGCTTGCTATGGATGAATATGGAACAAGAAGGGTAAAACAATGGCTGAAAAATTGTATCGAGCCGGCATTACGTCAGCTTGGAATCGTTATAAAAGAATTCTCGCAGTCTGTCTACACCGCTCACAAGGTATTCAGGGTAGTACAGCCAAGTGCCCTCCAAGAAGACAGGGAAGTCCAGATAAACATACCGATGTATAATGATTTGGGTGAGGCAGTAGGTAAGTGGAATGATTATGAGACATCTAAGTTCGATGTCAGGATAGTGGCTGGTTCTACTCTTCCGATAAATAGATGGGCGTATCTTGCAGAGCTGAAAGATATGTTCCAGTTAGGTATTATAGATGATATAGCGGTATTATCCGAGACTGATCTGAGAGATAAGGAAAGAATTGCTGAGCGTAAGAGTACTTATGCACAGCTACAGGGGCAAGTCCAATCAATGGAATCGCAACTGAAAGACAGTGCTGGTACAATAGAAACGCTTGAGAGACAACTTGTACAAGCAGGAATTAAGGGGAAGGTCATGCAAGCACAGATGGAGATTAGCAAGAAGAAGAATGATGTGGAGACTCGTGAAGAGAAAGAGTACCTTGCTACGCAAGCCAAGCAGAAGCTCCTAAGGAGTACTATGGATAATGAAGCGGGTACTAGAAAGAAGCGTGCAGAAGATGATATGAAGGCTAAATCTAAGGAATTAGACTTACAGATAAAAAGTGTAATAAATAACTTGCAAAGTAATAATGAACCTTCGTAAATTATAACTTAAGTAAAAACAGGGAGATAATATGACAAAAGAGGAAAAGCAGATGGACAACCCAACAGACAACCAAGCAGAAGATGCAGTCTTTGGCTCCCCTGATAACTTTTTTGAAGCGCTAGATGATACTGTCAATGGCGCTATACAAGATGATTTAACACGAGCCGAGGTAACTCCAGAGCCTACTAGTGGTCCTGCTGAGAAGCAGATACCCACGCCAAAGGCAAAGGACTCCGATGGTACAGGTTGGGAACAGCGCTATAAGGACTCTAGCAGGGAAGCTCTTCGCATGCGTGAAGAACTGAATCAGCTAAAGCCTTTTGTGCCTGTACTCAACGCTATGAAGAGCGATACTGGCTTAGTTGAGCATGTTCGTGACTATCTTCGTAATGGCGGTACAGCACCTAAATCCGTAAAGGAGAACCTTGGACTAGATGAAGACTTTGAGTTTAATCCTCATGATTTAGAGGATCCAGAGTCAGATTCAGCCAAGCTTGTTAATGCTCAGGTTGATCAAGTTGTACAACAGAGGATAAACCAGGTGATGACCAAAGAACGCAATAACATTCAACGTGCACAGGCTAATAAGATGCGTGTGGCTCAGGCAGAACAGTTCATGAAAAAGAACAATATGTCTAAGAATGACTTCCAGGTAATGATGACGGAAGCCCGCAAGCGTCAATTAACTCTAGATGATATCCATCTTCTATTGAATAAGGATCAAGTCAAGAGCAATGTGGCTAATAGTACGAAGAAAGATATGCTTTCTCAAATGAAGAAGGTCAGGGATATACCAACAAGTGCTGGTAGCGCTAATAGTGCTAAAGTCGAACAGAACTATGAGGATGCAGTATTTGATGCTCTCGTAGATTCTGACGGCGATGTAGATAACTTGTTTGGTTAGAACCTTTTAAGGTTGCTCTCCAAACTATAATAGGAAAGGAGACAATCCATGGCAAAAGACTTTTTAAGTGTAATAACGCCAAATACCGATCTTACGGTAGCGGATTTTGATGGTCTTGGTCCTGGTACTAGCACAGATCTAAAGACGGGTGATATCCGTCGGAAGTATAACTTCGGAGCTCGCTTTAGTGAATTGGCAATACCACAAGATCCATTCTTCCGCTTTTTAAGCAAGGTTGGTAAGAAACCTACGGATGATCCTCAGTTTAAGTTTACTGAGAGACGTCCATCTTTCCATAAAAGGTATGCCTATGCAGGCGCCGCTAAGGATAACACTGGAAGTTGGGTGACAGATTCAGACCTTGGCGCCCCAAAAACAGTCGGCGATGCCTTAGATGTTCGTATGATTACTGATTATAAAAATCAAGGTAATATTCAGAACATATATGGAAACTCAACCCAAAAGATATATCTTGGGTCTGCAGATACTATGCCTAAGTTCTTTCTTGCTGGACAGCTTGTAAAGATTCCTTGTGCTGCTACTGCAGGAGGCGCTGTGGCTGGATATATGGTAGCAAGAGTAAATACTGCTACTGAATATGCTATTGGTGGCTCATGGTCATCAGGAACAGGTAATGCAAAAGTTACTGTAACCAATAATCCAGATATGGTTGAACTTAACTGTACTGTAGTTAGGATTCCTATCACAGCAGCTAATGCTCAATTTTTATCTGTAACGGCAGAATATGATCAAGGTGATGATGATCTTAGTGGTGATGAAATAGCTGCAACTCTGGAACCACAGAGGTGCTATGTTATTGGTTCAGCTTTTAAAGAAGGCTCAGGTTATCCAGAAACTTGGAATGATCAGCCCTTCTCAAGCAACCACGGTGTTACTCAGATCTGGAAGACTAGCATGGCAATGACCAATACTGCTAGAGCTACTTCATTAAAGTATGACTCTAGTGAGTGGGCACGAGTGTGGAAAGAAAAGCTCATCGAGCATAAATGGGATATTGAGACCTCGCTTTTATTTGGTTCTCAGTATGAAGACTCTACTAACGATATTAATTATACTCAGGGTGCAGTAGACTACATTCTAAACTTTGGTAATCAGTTTAGTTTAGATATTACTACTAAGACTGCTGATGACTTTTTAGATGATATGTCTAACTATGTTGATCCTAGGTATAATCAAGCTCAAGCTACAGTTTTCTTCTGTAATACAGCAGTGTATAACTGGCTACATAAGTTAGGTGGATATTTTAAGAATAATCTTGAAATTTCTACTAACTTCCGGTCAGATCTTGCACTTACTGGTAAGAAGAAGGTCTTTGGAGTAGATATCTCTACATTCTCTACACCTTATGGTGATATTAATGTAGCTCGGAATATCCACTTAGATGGCACAGACATAAAGATGCTTGGCGTCAACATGAAAAACTGTGCTTGGAGACCTCTCGTTGGAAATGGTCTTAATCGTGATACTTCAGTCTACGTAGGAGTTCAGACATTAGAGAACTCTGGGGTCGATCGTAGAGTAGACTTAATCTTAACCGAAGGTGGCATGGAGTGGTCAATGGCTGAATCCCATGCTCTCTGGAAATAAGGGGGTATATTATGTCTAATCCTTTATATGGATCAAATAGAGCAGATGATGCTTCCGCCTCAGCTTTTATAGAGTCTGAGATAGTGGCTGTATCTGGAGCTAATATAGGCTATTGTGTAGCCCCATTTAAAAGTAAAGTAGTTGGTGTATCTTATATACTAACTACGGCTACTACTGATGCTGATACTGTTATAACAGTGAAGGATGGTGATGGGAATAGTATGGGTACATTTACTATCCCTGTTTTGGCTATAAATAAAGGCGGTACAGCTAGCGGTTTTGAGAATGATACAGATGCTGCTGTTGGTGCAGGTGAAGTTGTATCACTAACTTCTGATGCCGGCTCTACAGCCGGTGGTGGGAAGTTTATTGTGCAGTTTCAAGCTGTTTAAGGAGGTTTAAGCTATGGCAAAATATTGGGTAGCTAACAATCCTAACTCTGAAATCAATGATGCTAAGGCACAGAAGCTTGCTGAATTATCAGCGACTACTGCAACTTTAGCTGAATTGAATAGCGTTGCGGGTAGTGCTGCAACTGCAGCTGAAAGAGATCAGCGCTGTGTTAATGCAACAATACAAGATGTATCAACAGCTGGACAGATCTATGTGGTAGCCCCTTGGGCTGGAACATTGATAAAGGTTTATAGCGTTTTAAATGGCGCTATAGCCACTGGTGATGCTGTATTGACTGTTAAGAATGATGCTGGTTCCTCTGCAGGTACTATCACCATTGCTAACGCTGCTAGCGCAGCTGGAGACCTTGATTCTCTTGAACCTGCGAGTAATAATACTTTTGCTGCAGGAGAAAAGATAGAGGTGGAAACTGATGGCGGTTCTACTAATGCAGTACAGGTTGATTTAACTTTAGTATTTGACATTACTTAAGTTAATCATTGATTGATAATAAGGTTAAGCCCGTTTGCAGTGAGATTTTCTCTCCCCGCAGGCGGGCAAGACCTTAACTTAAAGGGGGATAAAGATATTAAGAAAGAAGAAAAGAAGAAGGTTGTAAAGGAAGATGATACAATAAAGAAGTTAGTGGCCCTTTATGACCATCTTAATTATAGGGTAGCAATCTTAGAAGAGACTGCTAGTGATAACGATAGAAAAATAGATCAGGTCGCTAAAAGGCTTGGATTATAGGATATAAATGGCAACATTTCAAGCACAGGTAGAGGGTATAACATCCCTCTCAGTGGGTACAACACCTACAACTGCCGAACTAACACAGTTCTTGGTTGATGGTGTGAAGGAAGTGGTGAATCGTATCATGAAGTATGATCCGTCAAAGGCTATCCTATTCACTAAATCTACTGATGATACTGATGATACTGGTACCGCTGTTGATAGTGGTATCGTTCTTTCTGTGACTAGAGAGAATGGTACAGTAGGTAATGATGAACCTGCTTCTCCAATGTCTCCAGCACAGAGATATAGGGCAACTGATGCCACTAGTCTGTATTATAGAACTAAGTATAATCCAGGCTGGTATATCCTAGATGGTAAGGTATTTGTAGTACCTTCGCCAAGTACAGCGGGGAATAGCGCTCAAATAAACTACGTAACATATGATACTACGGTTGCATTCGGGGGAACTTCCATTGCAAATATGCCAGATGAATATGAATATCTAGTTGTATTATATGCATCATTAAGGACAATTAATGCCAAATTAGGCACATTAACATTGCCTACCGAACCTGTCTTTCTAGATAATCCTGCAGCACCTGGAGTTCCTACGATTACTCCTATCTCATTTACATTCTCTGAAACATTATCAGATGCAACAATAGCCTATACTGTAGCAACACAAGCCTTGGCTTCTACTTCAGATGTAGATAGCTTTATGACAGCTCCAGTATATACAGCTCCAACTACAGATTTATCAGCCTTAGAGGCTTTTTCAGCCTTTTCAGGAACATTAGCCAACCTTACTACAGCTTCTGTAGCTCCTACTGTGATTACTGTACCCAGCATTACGTCTCCAGGAATTGCAACAATAGGAAAGGGAGATATAAGTGGGGATGTGCCTACATATACTAAGCCATCGACTATAGTAACAGCTGTAGCACCAGATACTCCAACTTTAGCTTCTATTGGATTTAGTGAGACTAATGCATTAAATATTAGCACTACTAATCCTACTGCAATGTCATTAACGACTGTTAGCTATACTGGAATTTCAGATATTGATGCTAGTCAGGGAGATATTACTACTACCACAGTAGATATTACTAGTGCAACACAGCCAGCATATAACGGAGGTGCCGTTATTGGAATGGCAGCTACTACGCATGCATTGGCATCTAAGGCCATTACAGATTTAACTTTACTTCCAGTAATACCTGATACACCTGTGATATCATCTATTACATATGCTTCCACATCAAATGTTGATTCAGTTGCACCTACAGTAAGCACTACAGCATATATAGCACCGAGCACTACCTTAACTGCTTTTGATATAAGTGGGATTACCATTCCTGCAGCAACAATTACAGCACCTAACATAACAGCTGAAGGGGTTTCAACATTAACGTTACCAGATGTAACTACCAATGTACCTTTCTATAATCTGGATAATACTATTGTTGATTTTGGAACAGATACTGGACAACAATTTGCAGCTCTTGCTACTAAAACAATCACAGATTTAAGCATAACAGCGGTTGTTCCTGATACACCTATCGCCCCATCTTTTACAGTTTCAACAATTACTGAAGGTACAGTAGCTGCTGGGAGTGTGGCTTCTGTGACAGTTGGTACTGGCACTACTGTGTCTACAGTGGCTATATCTGCTCCAACTATTCATTCCAATACAGTTCCCAGTTATGCAGATCAAAGTCTTGCAACTTCAAGAGTGTCTTTTGATACTTTTTATGAAGATATATCTAGCAGCAATCCATTTGGAGATAGTGACCCAGGGCTATTAAGCATTACTGCAGTAGCTCCTGATGTACCTACTATTACAGCTTCTACTGTAAGTTTTAGTGAAGGCCCTCCTACGTATACTAAGCCTACAGTCTCATTGGTTGGAGCTCCTATTATTAGCGATTTAGCTATAAGTGTAGCTACTCCAAGTGCTCCATCAATAAGTTCACCAGGGGTGGATTCGTTTGGGACAGCTCCAGTATACACAGCACCCGTATTTACCTCAGCCAGTACTTATTTAACAGAAATGGAAGCTGGAACAATAGGGGCTGCTGCATCAGATATTGATGTAGAGCATTGGTTTAGTATAGCTGCGCAATTAATAGAAGATGCAGAAGACACAGAGTTAGCACAGACACATCTACAAAAAATAGCTACATTTTTAAATGCATTCCAAATGGACATGCAAAACCAGTTAAATATATTTAATGATGCTAATGTAGAGTATCAGGCATCCATTCAAGAGAAAATGAAGGAGGCTGATTTAACTTTACAAGCAAGTATACAAGACTATAGCCTAGAACTTCAAAGATATCAGGCTGCCGTGAATGATGAAGTCCAAGAGTACCAACAGAATCTTGCAGGTGATTTACAAGTATGGCAGACTGAAAGGACAACAGATTTACAAGAATACTCTTCTGGCATACAGAATGAGTTGAATGAGTTTAATAAGGAAAATGCAATATACCAAGCTCAATTGCAAATTTCAATACAAAATTCTCAATTAGAAGATGCAGAAGAGAGCAAAAAACTTCAAAAGTATTCTGCTGAGCTACAGCAATACCAGGCAGAGGTTGGGTCACAGGTCCAGGAATATACACAGAAGCTCCAACGTTATACGACAGAACTCAGCACAGTTTACCAGGCATGGGCTAAAACTGAATCAGATAATCTGCAACAATTCCAGATTGAGATACAAAATGAACAGAATAATTTCAATGAAGCTAATGTGGTCTATCAGGCAGCTTTAAATGAAGAGATTCAAAATTTACAAGTTGCAGCTGGTAGGGTACAACAACAAGCTCAGATAGACATACAGGAAGTGATAAAACAAGCTGATGTAGATATGGCAGATGCCCAGAAAGAAGCTGATCTAAACCTTCAAACTTCTATTCAGAATACAGCTAATGCTTTACAGGCAGATATTGAGAGTAATGCAAAAACTTTAGAAAAAGATATACAGGAATATGCTTCTACTCTTAATAAGTATGGGACTGAAGTACAAGGGTATCAAGCTGAAGTAAACGCTGAAATTCAGGAATACACCCAGAATCTACAGAAAGATTTACAGTTATGGCAGAGCACACAGACGCAGATTATGCAACAGCATTCCCAGGGAATGCAGGATGCCTTAAACGTATTTAATGCTCAAAATGCAAGATACCAAGCGAATATACAGGCTGAGATGTTAAGAGCGCAGGTATTAGCGCAAGAATATCAGAAAGAGGCAGATATAGCAATGCAGGCTAAAATACAAGACTACACATTTGAGTTACAAGAATGGTCTAGTGAGGTTGCTATGTATCAGGCTAATGTAGGTTCTGAAGTTCAAGATTACCAGCAAAGGTTGGCTAGGTATAATGCTGAACAGCAAGATTCTGTGCAAGCAGCTCAAATAGCTAATCAGGCTCACTTGCAACAAGCTCAAATAGATTTGCAAATTGCAATACGTAATAAGGATAAAGATTTAGAGGTTGCTATTCAGAATGCTATAAATACTATGCAAAGCTTGATTCAGGACAATCAGAGTCTACTGAATAAGTATCAGGCTGAAATAACTTCATATCAAGCTGAAATTTCTGCTTCCACCCAAGAATGGCAGGCCAACACAAATAAGGAACTTCAGATTTGGCAGCAGACACAGCAGTTAGCTTTGCAGGAGCAGGGTCAGAGGGCTCAGGATGCATTGAATTTATTTAATGAAGAGAATGTAGAGTATCAGGCTGAAGTACAGGCTCAGATACAGCAGGCTCAGATTACCAACAGTGAAGCCCAGAGCAATCTACAGAAAGATTTACAGATAGCCATACGAAATAAGGATAGAAGCCAAGAGCATCAGTTGCAGGAGGCTGTGCAGGATATGCAATCTATAATAGCTGACAATCAGAGAAAAATTACACAATATCAAGCTGAAGCTTCGCATTACGCTACTCAAGTAAATGAAGATATTCAAGCCTATACCTCGCAGATACAAACTGATATTCAGACTATGCAAGGGGTCATTGCTGATAATGGCTCGTTATTGCAGAGATATCAAGCAGAGCTCGGAGTATATCAGGCAGAAGTGGCTACTGAAATGCAGGTAATACAGGCTGATATCCAGAATGAATTAAACGAATTTAATAAAGAGAATGCTAGGTATCAGGCTAATATTCAAGCAGAGCTTGCCAAGGTACAGATTGATGCTCAAGAGGCGCAGAAAGAGGGAGATATGTCATTACAGGCAGATATACAGGATTACACACTAACTCTGCAGAAGTTTCAAGCTGATTTAGGACTATATCAAGCAGAGGTAAATGATGAAGTGTCAGAATATACACAGAATTTACAGAAGGCATTACAGACTTGGACTGCTGAACAGGCTAACAGGCTTTCTAGATATCAGGCTGAGCAACAAGATTCACTTGGAGAGTTTAATGAAGATAATGCTGCATTTCAAGCTGATGTTCAGAAACAGTTAGCAGAGTATCAAGCTGATATACAGATAGCTGTAAGAAATGCGGATCAGGATGCACAGAGATTTGCACAACAGGCTGTTAAAGATATGGAGGCACTGATTGCAGATTATAATGCTGCATTACAGAAGTATCAAAATTTAATACAGAAGAGTACACAGGATATGGCTGCTGATATTCAAACAGAGCAACATAAATTAGAGAAGTATCAGTCAGAGCTTGGCAAGTATAATGCAGAGATACAGGCGTATTCTGCCGATGCTAATGCCAATATCCAAAAGTACAATGCTGATATACAGGCTGCAGGATTGGACTATTCTTGGTTAGATAAGAGATATTCACAGCTTAAAGCTGAATATGACCAAGCATTCATGATAGCAGCGCCACCACAACAAGCGGAGGTACAGGCATAATGGCTAAAAAGATAGTATATAAGAATCATTGCACTGCCCAAGAGCAAGTTAGCTCTGGCGGTAGGTACTACTTAGATTCAGATAGTGGAAGAAAGCTAACTGGATATCATACATTAGAACTTACAGCAGATACTACAGCTAAGGCTACAGTTACTGCAGATACATTACTTGCATCAGGGTTTGAATTTATAGCTGTAACAGCCAATTCAATCACCTCTGGTACAGTTACCATATCATTAGATGGAACGACAGAGATAATCAAATTACTGGAAGGTGAGTGCTTTGCATCTAAAATAGATACATCAGCAACTCCAAAGATACATATCTCTGGAACAGCTTCAGTAGAATATATGACGGGGAAATAATGGCAATACCTAACGATAGAAGAATAATATTTAGTGCACATGTAGTTCCACAAGAGACTTTCTCTACTACAAGTACACAGGAAACAACAGAAGAAGGATTTACAGTTGGTGTTGCATCTTATGTTGATGATAAATTAGATACAACGATTGGAAAGAATTTTGGTGGTAAAGGCATAGTGCAGATAACTGAGGATCAAGGTATAGATGGTTGGGTATCTTTTGAGCATGATAAACACGCTTGGGAATTGGATAGTTCAGGATTCTGGGAAGATGATGATACCTGTTGGGATGGTACTCTATCTATAGCAAATGGCTCAGCTACAAAGCTGATAGATTCTGGAACAGTATTGTTCCTATATATAAAGAATGTTGGCTCTAATGAGGCAAAATTAGCATTAGAAGGCAATGAGTATGATATACTTATACCTCCAGATGCATCAATATCTATCAGGGTAGATAGTATTAGTGCAGCAAATATAAAGGTAGATACTACGAGTGGTACTACAGAAATTGAATACATAATAGCGACTTAATAAGGGGATTCCGAAATGTCAACTTTAACAGGAAAGAAAATAAAAGATACATATAAGAGCTTGCTGAAATCAACAAGTGCTACACCAGCATTGGTAACTGGAAGTACAACAGAACGACTTGTATTTGGAGAGGATGATGCAGCAGATGTAAGAACTGCGATATATGTATCACAAGATAGAGTCGGCATTGGGACTGATTCGCCATCTCTTGAACTTTATGTGAATGGTGGAAATGGTGCTCCAGCACTTGATGCAGAAAATGGTATTTTTTGTGTAGCTGATAATGCTGGCAATAGAATGTTAGAATTTGGACGGTTAACTGC
>Ga0114910_1001625_pt1 | contig 10517 bp, 8 predicted proteins | sample MalvireepMed_908_FD_83500 | JGI IMG/M metagenome (GOLD analysis project Ga0114910, IMG submission 83500) | Marine viral communities from the Global Malaspina Expedition - Malaspina viral metaG DeepMed_908 | ecosystem: Environmental > Aquatic > Marine > Oceanic | place: Mediterranean Sea...
CGGGCCTGCAAGGGCGAAAGCGAACGTGCCGAGCCCCGCGAACAGGTCTGCGATGAAGCGCGCGTCGCCGCACCATTGCTTTGCGGCGGCCAGCAACGCGGCCTCGCCGTCCTCGGTCGGCTGGAGGAACGCGCCATGCGGGAAGGCGACCGGCGTGCCGCCCAGCGTGATCGTCGCGGGCTCGGGCTCCCACACCGGTTCCGGGCCGAAGCCCTCGTCGATCGAAAGCCGCGCGAGGGACTGCGCGCGCGCGAAATCGAGCAACGCCTCGGTCTGGGCGAGATTCTCCGCCGCAATCCCCTTGATCTCCATCGCGACGCCCTTGTCCACGCGGGTTAGCTGGATATCGGCGGCCAGCTTGCCCTGCCATTGGCCGAGCAGCGCGCGCAGGGGCGCGACCAGCGCGAAGAGGTCGGGCATCAGGATATGGCACTCGGCCATGTCGACGATCCGGTGCGAACCGCCTGCGCGAAAGCCGATGAGGATTTTCTTGCCAGCGCGCTGCGCATGCAGCGTGGCGCGGCGGCGGGTGCGCGGCGGCGAAAGGTGCGGCGCGGTGAGCGTTTCGGGCGTCAGCCCCTGCGACTGCGCCGCGAAGGCCACCCGGTCGCCCACGAATTGCGCCAGCGCCGCTTCGTCCGCCATCTGCAGCTGGCAGCCGCCGCATTCGGCGAAGTGGCGGCATGGCGGATCGACATGATGCGGCCCCGGCACGATCGTGCCATCGGGCGCGATTGCGTCGCCTGGAACAGCGCCGGAGACGTGGCGACCGCTTTCGGTCAGGCCATCGCCCTTGGCGGCGATGCGGACGATCTTCTCGCTCACAGCAGGCGCCCCAGCGCCGGGTGGACCGCTTCGGCCAGCATCGTAGCAGTGAAGCCCGGCCCTGCGATCCGTGCCGCGCGGCCATGCAGATGCACCGCCTCGCACGCGGCCTCGACGACAACGCCCGTCACCGCGAGCCGCGCGGCGGCGATTCCGGCCAGCACATCCCCGCTCCCCGCGACCGAGAGCCAGCGGGTGGCAGGCCTGAAAAAGCGGATGTCCTCGCCCTCCGCCAGCAGCGTGTCCGCCCCTTTGGCAAGCACCGCGCAGCCCGAGGCCTGCGCGAGGGCGCGGGCCCGCTCGAGCTTGCTCTCCCCCTCGACCTCGAACGCCTTGCACAGGCGCGCAAGCTCGCCCTCGTGCGGCGTCAGCAGGATCGGCGCGTCGCGCGTTTTCAGCATGGCGGGGTCGAGCAGCGTCAGCGCATCGGCGTCGAGCACGGTGGGCGTATTCGCCGCGAGCACCGCTTCCAGCCGCTGTCGCGCGTCATCGTCGCGCCCCAGCCCCGGGCCGATCGCGACCGCCGCAATGCGATCGTCGCCCAGCGCATCGCCGAGCGGCGCGTCGTCCTTCACCAGATCGGGCGGATGGCCGGGGTGGTCGTGATCGCTCAGCCATTTGACGTAGCCTGCCCCCGCCAGCGCGCAGGCACGCGCCGCCATCAGGCTTGCGCCCGGCATGCCGCCGCCGACCACCGCGACGAGCCCGCGCTGGTATTTGTGCGCGGCGAAATCGGGCGCGGCGATCCGCGAAGGCTCGCTCAGCCGCATCGTGCCGCCGCGATCCGGCACGCCGATCTCGACCAGGCGCACCGTGCCGAGCCGGTCGAGGGCATCCCCGGTGAAATGCGCAGGCTTCCACGCGCCGAAGGACACGGTCAGATCGAAGTGCGGCAGATCGTCGGGGCACGCGCCGGTGTCCGCATCGACCCCGCTCGGCACATCGAGCGCGACCGATAACCCGTGCGAAGCGTGCAGGCTCCGCAGGCAGCGTGCCAGATTATCCGCCAGCGGGCGCGACAGGCCGATCCCGAACAGGGCATCGACGAAGACTGCGCCGGAAAGGCCGTCCGCATGGTCGAGCACTTCGCCATCGAAGGTGCCCGCTGCGCGCTGCGCCTGATCGGTCTTCGGCTCGATCGGTGCGACCACCCGTACCGGCAGCCCCCGCGCCTTCAGCGCAGCCGCCGCGACGTAGCCGTCGCCGCCATTGTTGCCGGGGCCGCACAGGATGGTCACTGGATTGCCTGCCGAAGCCCGCGCGATCCAGTCGGCCGCGCCGTGGCCCGCGCGCTGCATCAGCGCCCATTCCTCCACCCCGCTGTCGAACAGAGCGGCTTCGGCTTCGCGCATCTGCGCCGTGGTGAGGACCTGGCCGGGCGCGCTATCGGCGCTTGGCGGGGAAGCGGTATCGGTTTCCGACGAGGGCGATTTCGAGTGTGTCACCCGCGAGGCTTTGCGTCACCTCGTCCGCGCCTGCAACCGCTGCGAGCCCGGCGCCGTCCGCCAATTGCTCGAAACGGCGGAATCCGCCGTCGGGATGGTTCACCGTAAGCAGCATCGCGCCCTCGACCTCGTAGCGCTCTACAGTGCAGGTGCTGTCGAAGGCGGACGCTCCGTCGAGCGCGCAGGGGATGGCGAAACCGGCGCTGCGGGCACTGGCGGGCTCTGCCGCAGAGTCGGCGCCGGTGCGGGCGGCGACGTTGCCGTCGCAGCCCGCCGTGGCAAACGCGACGCCTGCGATGGCAAGAACACAGGCACTTCGCATCGGCATCACTTTCGATCGTCTCCTGCGACCCGGAGAGCGTATGGGATACCGGCAAAAGGTAATTATTGCGTTGCCAGCGTCGCCAGCACGTCGTGCGCGACCTTCGCGATCCGGTCCGCCCACACCGCCTGGTGGCTCTTGCGCGCGACATGGTCCTGCCGCAGCTCGATGGTGAGGTAGGGGATGCCGTTCGCCTCGGCATGGCGATCCATTGTCGCGTTGAGCTGCTTGCCCGAATAGGGCTCGTTGTCGCCCACGGTGAAGCCCATCTGCGCAAAGGCATCGATGGCGACCCGCGCCGCGCGATCGTCCTGGTTATACAGCAGGCCGACGTCCCACGGGCGCTGCTCCCCGGTCGAGGCCATGGCGGGCGTGAAGCTGTGGATCGCGAGGATCAGCGCCGGCTGCGCCTCGGAGACCATTTCCGCGAACGCCGCGTGATAGGGGCGGTGGTAGCGCGCGATGCGCCGCTCCACATCCGCGCCGATATTGCCGGGGATCGTATGCCCGTCGCTGCTGGTGACGACGAGGCCGGCGTCGCCCTCGTTGCGGTGGAGATCGATCACGAGGCGGCTGACCTGCGCGATCTGCGCCGCGATGCCGTGCTTGCGCGCCAGCCGCTCGGCCACGCCGGCGGTGCCGATGTCGACCGCGATGTGCTGGTCCATCAGTTCGGCGGGAATGCCCAGCTCGATGTCGTCGGGCACGAAATTGCTGGCATGGTCGGCAATCGCGATGACACCGCCGCGCTGCGCGGTGCCGATGTGTCTGAAAGGTGCGTCTGTCATGCCCCGCTATCTAAGGGCTGTGGCCATCCGCCACCACCCCGGCTGGGTCTGTGCGATCTGGCGTTCCGCTGCGTCGCGCAGTTCGACATCTTCGTAGAGCGCAAAGCAGGTCGCGCCCGAGCCGGACATGCGCGCGAGCATCGGCGAGGTATCGCCGAGTTCGCGCAGCACCTCCGCAATGGGCGGGCAGATCGAGATGGCGGGCGCTTCCAGATCATTGCGCCCCTGTAGCGCGATCTCGAGCGCAGTCCCTTCAGGCAGCGGACCGCGATCCGCTCCGTCCCACGCCCTGAACACCGGCCCGGTAGACAGGGCGAGGCGCGGATTGACGAGCAGCACGGGCGTGCCTGCAAGGTCGTTGTCGAGCGGTGCAAGCTCCTCCCCCACCCCGCGCCCGACCGCCATTTCGGAGCGCACGCAGGCAGGCACATCCGCGCCGAGTTTCAGGGCGCGGTCTTGCCAGTCGTCGGGCAGGCCGTGGAGCTGCTCCACCAGCCGGAACACCGCGCCTGCATCGGCCGAACCCCCGCCGAGCCCTGCGGCCACGGGGAGGTTCTTTTCGAGGGTGATCGCGAGGCCGCTCGTGTGTGGGAGCACGGAGAGAGCGCGGCCCACGAGGTTGTCCTCATTGCCCCTCCCCCCCTGAGGGGGGAGGCCGGGAGGGGGGTGCGCTTCGGTTGATGGTCCAGTGCCGCCACCCCCGGCCCCTCCCCCAAGGGAGGGGAGCGAGGGTTGGAGCACATCGGCAAACTCGCCGACAACCTGCAATCTGTCCGCGTCGGCAGGCGAAGCACTCAGCACATCGCCATGCTCGCAAAAGGCGAACAGCGTCTCCAGCTCATGATAGCCATCCTCACGCCGCTGGCGGACATGCAGCGCGAGGTTGAGCTTGGCGTAGGCGATCTCTTTCACTGGGCCTCAGCGTAATCGTCGGCCCGGACATGATCCGGGCCAAGGCTGTTCTTCTGTGCCGCGGCGAGAAAGTAAGCCTACCCCCGGGTCAAGCCCAGGGTGACGGTGTGGTTTGTAACGCCGACGGAAAGGTTCAGCTTGGCGCAGACAGTTCCTACCGCAACCAAGCCGCAGGCTAGGCATACCCATTACACTGAACACTCACGATACGGTCTATAGCAGGGTCGTACACAACCTCGATAAAACCGCATCCCCCGTCAAAAATGTAGGGCAGATCATCCACGGAAGAAAACCAGCGAGAAGCCCCCCTTTTTGCACGGCGGGCAGCTGCTTCATCTTCCTGACGCCGCCATTCGGATATTTCTTCGGGCGTACACGACCTCGGGTTAAAATCAGGCGGTGGCTCCAAGCAGATCAGGTCATCCCACTTTATCTCAATGGGCAGGAAGTAGACCGCGATGACATTCCCGGCCTCGGCTAATGCATAATTGCGCGAATATTGGTTTAGCGGCTTCGCTTTCTCTGGGAGTTCGACGAGAGCCTCGATCCGATTCATCAATGCGATCTCATCGACACCCGGCTCTCCACCAGCCGCTGACGAGCAAGCCAGCGCGCCGAAGCTGAGCAGATACCTTGTCGAAGCCAACCATTGACCGGTCATCAGCCTAGTGTGCTCCATATTCCATCACATATTCGGATAGTTCGGCCCGCCGCCGCCTTCCGGCACGGTCCAGACGATGTTCTGGTTCGGGTCCTTGATGTCGCAGGTCTTGCAGTGGACGCAGTTCTGCGAGTTGATGACGAACTTGTCCTCGCCCGTATCCTCGTCCTTCACCCATTCGTAGACGCCGGCGGGGCAATAGCGTTGCGAAAGCCCGGCATAGACGCCCAGTTCGCTTCTCTTCTGCAGCTCCATGTCCAGCACCTTGAGGTGCTTGGGCTGGTCTTCCGCGTGGTTGGTGAAGCTGTAGGCGACGCTCGTCAGCTTGTCGAAGCTGATGACCCCGTCGGGCTTGGGGTAGACGATCGGATCGAACAGGTCTGCGCGCTTGGTATGCGTGTAGTCGGGCGTGTGCGAAAGCGTGAACGGCAGCCCGATCTTGAGCGTGCGCATCCACATGTCGATACCCGCCAGAACGGTGCCGAAATCGCCGCCCAGCTTGGCAATCGCGGGCTGCGCGTTCTTCACCTTCTTGAGCTCGGTCGCGATCCAGCTTTCCCGCACCGCCTCGTCGTATTCGTCGAGCTGGGTGTGTTCCTTGCCCGCCGCGATCGCCGCCGCGACGCTTTCGGCTGCCAGCATCCCGCTCTTCATCGCGGTGTGGCTGCCCTTGATCCGGGGCACGTTGACGAAGCCTGCCGAGCAGCCGACCAGCGCGCCGCCGGGGAAGGCAAGTTGCGGCACGCTCTGCCAGCCGCCTTCGTTGATCACGCGCGCGCCATAGGCCACGCGCTTCCCGCCCTCGAGGATGTCGAGGATATCGGGGTGATGCTTCCAGCGCTGGAATTCCTGGTAGGGCGACAGGTACGGGTTGGCGTAATCGAGCGCGACCACGAAGCCGAGCGCGACCTGGTTGTCCGAAATGTGATAGAGGAAACCGCCGCCCCAGCTGTCGTTATCCAGCGGCCAGCCCTGCGTGTGGATCACGCGGCCCGGCACATGCTTCTTGGGGTCGATTTCCCACAATTCCTTCATGCCAAGACCGTAGGTCTGCGGCTGGCAATCCTTCTCGAGGTCGAATTGCGCCTTGAGCTGCTTGGTCAGGCTGCCGCGCGCGCCTTCCGCGAACAGCGTGTACTTGGCGTGGATTTCCATGCCGGGCTGGAAATCGGGCTTCTGCGAACCGTCTTCGGCAATGCCCATGTCCTGCGTGACGACGCCCGCAACGGCGCCGTCATCGCCATAGATCACTTCGGCGGCGGGGAAGCCGGGGAACACCATCACGCCCAGCGCTTCGGCCTGTTCGCCCAGCCAGCGGGTGAGATTGGCGAGGCTGCCGGCGTAATTGCCCTTGTTGCTCATCAGCGGGGGCATCGCGATGTGCGGCATCGCGAACTTGCCGTTCTTGCGCAGCACCCAGTGCCAGTTGTCGGTCACCGGCACTTCGCCGATCGGGCAGTCCATATCGCGCCAGTCGGGGAACAGCTCGTTCAGCGCCTTGGGATCGTGAACCACGCCCGAGAGGATATGCGCGCCGATCTCGGAGCCTTTTTCGAGGACGACGACCTCGAGTTCCTCGTTGATCTGCTTGAGGCGGATGGCAGCCGAGAGGCCGGCGGGGCCGCCGCCCACCACCAGCACGTCGCACGGCATGGATTCGCGTTCGGTCATATCCTGTTACAGCCCTTTCCCAGCTTGTCCTTTACGTCGCTTGTGACTTGATTGCCTGCGCGCCACAGGTCAAGACCTCCCTCGGGATGTCCGATCTTTCCACCAGCCCTCGTGAAATGCGCGAAGCATTCGTCGCCAGCCTCGACTGGTGGCGCGAGGCGGGCGTGGAAGAGCATGTCGCCGACGCGCCCGGCGGATGGCTTTCCTCGCCCGAGGAAGAGGCCAAACCCGCCGCAGCCGTAGCGAAAACGCAAGCAGCGCCCGAACCGCTGCCCGAACCGAAGAAGGCCGCGCTGTCGCGCTTCCTCGACGAGGAAAGCGAGGGCAAGCATCCCGGCGACCCGGCGCAGTGGCCCAGCGATCTCGCGGCATTGCGGCAATGGTGGCTTGAGAGCGAAATGCTCGATCCGCCCGGTGCCTACCCCCGCATCGCGCCGCGCGGCACGGCGGAAGCGCCGGTCATGCTCGTGATCGACCAGCCCCAGGCAGAGGATGGCGACGCGCTGCTGGGCGGGCCTGCCGGCACCCTCGCCGCAAACATGCTGCGCGCGATGGGGTTCGCGCCCAATGCCGCCTATTTCGCCAGCATCTTGCCGCGCCACAACCTGCGGCCCGACTGGAACGCGGTGGCGAAGGCGGGGTATGGCGCGCTGCTGCTGCATCACATCGCCCTCGCCCGGCCCGCGCGGATCATCGCCTGCGGCAACCGCGTCTGGTCGCTGATCGCGCACGAGACGGCGCAGGAGAGCGCTTCGTTAACCAAAATCGCGATTGATTCTGTTAGCGTCCCGGCCTTTGCAGTACCGGACATGCCGACCCTGCTGCGCAGTCCCGCCAAACGCGCACAGACCTGGAACCGATGGCTCGAGTGGAACCACAGCTCCCCATGAAACGCATTATCCTTTCGCTTGCAGCCGCCCTCGCCACGACGGCGACGGCCACGCCCGCGTTCTCCCAAAACGGGGCCCAGAACGGAACGGTGCAGACCGCCGCGGACTATTTCCGCGCGCGTGCGGCGAACCCGAACATCCCGCAGGTGCTGAACGACGCGGACCGGGCGCTCTACGTGCAGGTGTTCCAGGCGCTCGATGCGGGCAACTGGAGCGAGGTCGAAAGCCTGCTCGCCCAGCGGCCCGACGAACCGCTCAAGCTGGTAGCGCAGGCCGAATATTATCTCGATGCCAACAGCCCGCGCATCGAACTGCCGCAGCTGCAGCAATGGCTCGCCAAGGGCAGCACCCTGCCGCAGGCGGAGCAGATCAGTAACCTTGCAATGAAGCGCGGGTTGATGAGCGCGCCCTACCTGCCGCGCGAGCAGAGCTTCCTGCCGCAAGGCTATGCCAGCAAGCGCATCCTGCCGCGCGGGATCGATGACGGCACGATGCCGCGCGACATCAGCTCGGCCATTCTGGAGCGGATCAAGAACGACGATCCGGACGGTGCGCGCATCCTGCTCGACGGGGTGGACGCAGGGCTGAGCAGCGAAGCGCGGGCCGAATGGCGCCAGCGTGTCGCGTGGAGCTATTACATCGAGAACCAGGATGCCGCCGCGCTCGCGATGGCGCAGACCGTGCGCGACGGCAGCGGCGCGTGGGTGGCCGAGGGCGAGTGGGTGATCGGCCTTGCCGCATGGCGGATGGGCGATTGCACCACCGCTGCCGAGGGTTTCGAGCGCGCCGGCGCAAGCGCGATCAATCCCGAGCTTTCCGCCGCCAGCTATTACTGGGCGAGCCGCGCCTATATCCGCTGCCGCGAGCCCGAGAAGGCGACCGAGAAACTGCGCGGCGCGGCGATGATGGACGAGACGCTGTACGGCATGCTCGCCCGCGAACAGCTCGGCCAGCTATTGCCCCGCGCGGGCCAGACGCCCGATCTCAGCCCCGAGGACTGGCGTCGGCTGAACGGCGAAGAGAACGTGCGCGCCGCCGTGGCGCTGGCCCAGATCGGGCAGGACGATCTGGCCGACGAAGTGCTGCGGCACCAGGCGCGCATCGGCGATCCGTCGCAATTCACCGCACTTTCGCGCCTCGCGCGCGAGCTCGGCCTGCCCTCCACCCAGCTGTGGATGGCGCATAATGCGCCGCGCGGCGGCACGCCCGATCCCGCGCTGCGCTTCCCCGTGGCACGGTGGGAGCCGGTCAATGGCTGGCAGGTCGATCCCGCGCTCGCCTATGCCCATGCCTTGCAGGAATCGAACTTCCGCGCCGCCGTGGTGAGCCCCGCTGGCGCGCGCGGACTGATGCAGATCATGCCCGCCGCCGCAAAGGATCACGCACGAACCCTGGGCGTCGGCAGCAATCCGCGATCGCTCAACCAGCCCGAGGTCAACCTCGCCTTCGGCCAGCGCCACCTGCAGATGCTGCGCGACCATTCCTATACGCAAGGCAAGCTGCCCAAGATCATGGCCGCGTATAATGCGGGCCTGACCCCGATCGGGCGGTGGAACAGCGAGGTTCGCGACCAGGACGATCCGCTGCTCTACATGGAATCGATCCCCTATTGGGAAACGCGCGGCTATGTCGCCATCGTCACCCGCAATTACTGGATGTACGAACGTCAGGCAGCCGCCCCCTCGCCCACGCGGCAGGCGCTGGCGATGAACCGCTGGCCGGGCTTCCCCGAGGCGAGCCAGGTCGACACGCGGCTCACCAGCCGCTGATGCCGATCGACGAAACCCGTGAATTCACGCCCATCGGCATCGCCATCGTGACCGTTTCGGACACGCGCGAGCCGGCGACCGATACGTCGGGCGACCTGCTCGAGGCGCGGGTTCGCGAGGCGGGGCATATCGTGATCGAGCGGACGATCTGCCCCGACGATGCAGCCGAAATCTACGACGTGCTGCGCCGCTTCATCGCCAGCGTGGATGTCGACGCGGTCATCACCACCGGCGGCACCGGGCTGACCGGACGCGACGTCACGCCCGAGGCGCTGGACCGGGTGAAGGACAAGGACATTCCCGGTTTCGGCGAGCTGTTCCGCTGGATCAGCTACGATCAGATCGGCACCTCGACCATCCAGAGCCGCGCCTGCGCGGTGCTGGCGGGCGACACCTTCATCTTCGCGCTGCCCGGCAGCAATGGCGCGGTGAAGGACGGGTGGGACAGGATCCTGAAGGACCAGCTCGATATCCGCCACCGGCCCTGCAACTTCGTGGAGCTGATGCCCAGACTGCTCGAAAGATAACTCTTTCGGAACGATGGCGCCCCGGCGCGCCTTCCAGACCGAGGAGGCCCGCACGATTCCCGATATCCAGTCCCTTCCGATCGCCTGGCTCGGTGCGCTGTTCGCGCTGAGCGCACTGCTGATCGCCTTTTTCGGCAGCAAGATGGCGCGCATCGCGGATGTGCTGGCGGACCGCACCGGGCTCGGCGAAGCGCTGATCGGCGCCGTCCTGCTGGGCGCAGGCACCAGCATTTCGGGCATCGTTACCTCGATCAGCACAGCGGCCAGCGGCGCGCCCGAACTCGCGGTATCGAACGCACTGGGCGGGATCGCGGCGCAGACGATGTTCCTCGCGCTGGCCGACATCTTCTACCGCCACGTGAACTTGGAGCATGCGGGCGCGAGCACGGTGAACTTGGGGCAAGCGACTGTCCTGATCATTCTCTCGGTCATGCCGATCATGGCCTATGCCGCGCCCGAGATCGCGTTCTTCGGGGTCCACCCGCTCAGCCCGATCATGATCCTCGTCTACCTCGTCGGGCTGCACAATGCCCATTCCATCCGGCAGGAGCCCATGTGGCGGCCGATCCAGACCGACGGCCTGCGCATCAAAGAGGACGATCAGGAGGACGATCCGCGCTCCACCTTGCTGCTGGCGGCATCCTTCGCAGGGCTTGTCCTGATCGTGGGCGGCTGCGGCTGGGTCGTGGGCGAGACGGGTCTGGCGC
>Ga0114910_1001628_pt1 | contig 10495 bp, 8 predicted proteins | sample MalvireepMed_908_FD_83500 | JGI IMG/M metagenome (GOLD analysis project Ga0114910, IMG submission 83500) | Marine viral communities from the Global Malaspina Expedition - Malaspina viral metaG DeepMed_908 | ecosystem: Environmental > Aquatic > Marine > Oceanic | place: Mediterranean Sea...
CCAGCTATGCAGGCAAGCCTGAATACGATCAGGAGCTGGTGGCGCTGGTGAAGGCGTTCCAGAAGGAAGCCGGGCTCAAGCCTGACGGTGTTGTCGGCCCGGCAACGCGGCGGGCGCTGGTCGGCATCACCAATGAAGACAAGATCGAAAAGGTGCGGCTTGCCATGGAGCGGGCGCGCTGGCTGCCGGGCGTGCTGGCTGCGCGGCGGGTGTTCATCAACCAGCCGGCCTACACGGCGACCTATTTCAACGAAGGCAAATCCGATCTTTCCATGCGGGTCGTGGTCGGCAAGCGCTCGAACCAGACCAACTTTTTCGACGACGAGATCGAACTGGTCGAATTCAATCCCTATTGGGGTGTGCCGCAGTCGATCATCTTCAACGAGATGGTGCCGAAGCTCAGGTCCGATCCGTCCTATCTCGATCGTCTCGGCTACGAAGTGACGGCCGGCGGCAAGCGGGTGTCGTCGAGCAACATCAACTGGTCGACGGTCGGTCGCAGCAGCAATATCGGCGTGCGCCAGCCGCCGAGCAGCCGCAACGCGCTGGGCGAACTGAAGATCCTGTTCCCCAACAGCCACGCCATCTATATGCACGACACGCCATCGAAATCGCTGTTTGAGCGCGACACCCGCGCCTACAGTCATGGCTGCATCCGCCTGCAGGACCCCCGTGCCATGGCCGCAAAGGTTCTGGGCACCTCTGTCGACGATATCGGCAGCCACATTGCCGGCGGCCAGAACAAACGGGTAGAACTGTCCTCGACAATTCCGGTGCACGTGGCCTATTTCACGGCCTGGCCGGATGATAACGGCAAAGTCGAGTATTTTGCTGATGTCTATGGCCGGGACGGCTATCTGCGCAAGGCGATCGACGCCACAGAAGACGCCCGCTCGTCTTGATACACCTGAGGTCCCGGGCACCGCGCTCCCTATTCGCAGCGCGGTGCCTGCCAGATCCAGTCCTGTGTTTCAGGCAGGCTGTCTCATGGCACGAGATGCCTCCGGCACAGTTGCTTTGAGGTGCATGCGGCCCCGGCGGAAGGGGTGGCCTTTCCACTGATTTGACCTTTGTCACATCGCCGGGCCGGTAGGTCTGCTAATAGATTGTCCGGCGCAAGAGACAGGCGCGGATCAATTTTCGGAGCAGAAGCCAGATGAAAATCGGAATCGTCGGAACCGGCATGGTGGGCAGTGCTGCAGGCTATGCCATGGCGCTGATGGGTGTCGGCACTCAAATCGTGCTGGTGGATGCCGATGCGGCTCTCGCCCGCGCCCAGGCCCAGGACATTGCCCATGCAGTGCCGTTTGCCACCACGGTTGCCATCCACGCCGGCGATTACTCCGATCTCGAGGATGCGGCCGTGGTGGTCATAGCCGCCGGTGTCTCCCAGAAGCCCGGCGAGGACCGGCTGGCGCTGCTCGAGCGCAATGTCGAAGTGTTCCGCAGCGTGATCGGCGGGGTGATGCAGGCGGCTCCGGACGCGATCCTGCTGATCGCCACCAATCCGGTGGATATCATGACCTTTGCTGCACGTCAGATCTCCGGCCTGGCGCCCGAGCGGGTGATCGGCTCCGGCACCATTCTCGACACGGCGCGGCTCAGGAGCCTGCTCGGCGACCATCTCGGCATCGCGCCCAATTCGGTGCATGCCTATGTGCTGGGCGAGCATGGCGACAGCGAGGTGGCGGTCTGGTCGAGCGCCATGGCCGGCAGCGTGCCGATCGTCTCGTTTGCCGAGCAGATCGGCCGTCCGCTCGATCAGGCAACCCGGTCCCGTATTGCCGAAGAGGTCCGCGGTGCTGCCTACACCATCATCAAGGGCAAGGGCGCGACCTGGTATGGCATCGGCGCCGGTCTCGCCCGCATCGTGCAGTCGATCACCGACGATGAACGCACGGTGCTGAGTGTTTCCCAGGTCAACGAAGAGATCGAAGGTATCAAGAACGTTCCGCTGTCGCTGCCGCGGATCGTCGGTCGCGAGGGAATCATTGCCACCTTGATGCCGGATCTGGACGAGGGCGAACGTGCGGCGCTGAAGGGAAGCGCGGAGGTGATTTCTGCGTATACGTCGAAGCTGAATTTCTGATTCCGGATCCGCATCGCGCCGCAAGCGCGTGGGTCCTTGTGTTCGACTTTCGGGATAGTGCCTGCCTGGCCGCATTGTGCGGTTTGAACAGATGCAGTGTGTGATATCCTGCCTGCATGTCAGTTGCTGCCATCCAACGCTACATCACTGCCCACTGGCGTGGAGAACAGGGGCTGGCGTGGTCGTTCTTCGTCAATCTGCTGGGTATTCGTGCTGCCCTTCTTGCGTTGCAGGAACTGGCACGCCCGGCAGCCTACCAGGACTATCATGACTGGGCGCCGGCAGTGCTGACGGCCGTGGTCCTCCTGCATGGCATCGTCTTCGTCTGGCAGGCAACGGGTGTTATCCGGGCAGGGGAGGCGCATATCCGGCAGCATGGCGCGATCGCGCTGCACTGGGGCGCGCAGCTCGGTGTGCTGGTGGCCTTCTGGCTGACCGCCAGTTCCGCGCTGCAGGCCTGGCAGATGACGCTGGAAGTGCCGGAATTCGAAAGTTTTGCCGAGGAGATGGAGAGGGAGCGCAGCGGCAAGTACCTCATTTCCGGTCAGCCAGGCGGTGTCGTTCTGATCAGCGGTACGCTTGAACTGGGTGTCAGCAAGCGTTTCGCGGCCGCACTTGCACACGATCCCGGAATCCGGGAGGTGGTGCTTTCGAGCGTGGGCGGCAACATCTACGAGGCCCGCGGTCTCGCCCGCATCTTCCGCGACAATGGTCTTTCCACCACGGTGACGGATGAATGCGCCTCGGCCTGTACGACCGCCTTCATAGGCGGGCGGGAGCGGCAGTTGAAGTCCGGGGCCAGGCTCGGGTTTCATCAGTACAAGATCGAGGCCGATTACGATGTGCTGGGCGCTGACCCCCGGGGCGAGGAGAGCAAGGACAAGGCGCTCTTCCTGGCCGCCGGAGTGGAGCAGAGCTTTGTAGCCCGCATGCATTCCGCCACGCCTGGAAGCATGTGGTATCCCGGCGCCGAAGAGCTTCTCGACGCGGGCGTTGTAACAGCGATTGCCGAGTGAAAACGACGGCGGCCCAAACTGGCCAGTCCATGGTTGGCGGTCCCGGGCTCGTCAGATCTGGCGTGTCACCACCTGCCCCAGTATTTCGTCCGCCGTGGCCCTGGAGCAGAGTTCCGTTGCGGGGGTGAGGACGGCGGAGCCGGCGGCGGCAACGCCATGGCGAACGGCGTCTGCCAGATTTCCGCCGCGCGACAGTTCGAGCGCGATGGCCGCGACCATGCTGTCACCGGCACCAATGGCGCTCAATGTCTCGAGCTTTGGCGGCTGGCAGAAGAAACGTTCACTCGCCGATACACCGACGGTTCCGCTGGCGCCCATGGACATCACCAGCTGTTCTGCGACGCCGGCGCGGACCAGCTCGAGCCCGTAATCAGCAAGCTCGGCAGGGGACGTGAATGTCCGCCCCGAGACTTCGGCAGCTTCCGCGCCATCCATCCTGAGCAAGGCAAAAGGCGGGCCGGAATTGGCCGCCGCCGCCATCAGAGCAGCGCCGGAGGTATCGAGGATCAGCCGTGCTCCGCACTCGACGGCCAGGCGGTTGACGGTCGACGAAATGTCTGCGGGCACACCGGGCGGCAGGCTGCCCGACATCACCACGATCCGGCCGCGGCCGAGATGTGGCCGCAAATGCTCCAGCATCGCTGCCGTCTGCTCGGGCGACCAGTCCGGCCCGGGCAGTTGAAAGCGGTATTGCTGCCTGGTCGAGGTCTCGATGACCGCGAGAGACTGGCGCGTGTTGCCCTTGATCTCGAACTGCGCCACCTCGAAATCCTCGGCGTCGAGCAGAGAATGGAACATGGCCCCTGTCTGGCCGCCAAGTGCGACGAAAGCGGTAGACACACCGCCAAGCCGCGAGACTGCGCGGCTGACATTGACGCCGCCGCCACCGGGATCAAAACGCGGTGGCTCGCAGCGCAGTTTCGGGCCGGGCGCAACCGTGTAGACCTCGGTCGACACGTCGTAGGCCGGATTGAGTGTGATGGTCAGGATATCAGACATGGTGGCGACCATCACACAACAGGGCAGGTGGTTTCAATCTGGTCTTGCGAAGGAGCGCGTACTTATTTCGCTGATTTTTCCGCCTCGGCAACATTCTCCTTCACCGCCACGAAACTGTCGGGCGTGACCGAGATGGTGTCGATGCCGGCCTGCACCAGCAGTTTTGCGAATGCGGGGTTGTTGGAGGGCGCCTGGCCGCAGAGCCCGACCTTGGCACCGGCCGAATGGGCCCGTTCGATCAAGGTTTCGATCATCCAGATCACCGCCGGATCGTCCTCGCTGAACAGGTCGGCCAGTTCGCCGGAATCGCGGTCGACGCCGAGCGTCAGCTGGGTCAGATCGTTCGAGCCGATGGAGAAGCCGTCGAAGCGTTCAGCGAATTCAGCGGCGCGGATGACATTGGAGGGGATCTCGCCCATGACGTAGACCTGAAGCCCGTTCTCGCCACGCTTGAGGCCATTGTCAGCCATCACGGAGAGCACCTTGTCGGCCTCGTCGGGCGAGCGGCAGAACGGGATCATGACCACGACATTGTCGAAGCCCATCTCCTCGCGCAGCATCTTGATCGCCTTGCATTCGAGCGCAAAGCCCTCGCGGTAGTTGTCGGAATAGTAGCGCGAGGCGCCGCGGAAGCCGATCATCGGGTTTTCTTCCTTCGGCTCGAAAGCGTGGCCGCCGAGAAGCTCGGCATATTCATTGGTCTTGAAATCGCTCATGCGCACGATCACGGGCTTGGGGTAGGCGACAGCTGCAATACGCGACAGGCCGCGGGCCAGGGTCTCGACGAAGTAGTCGGCCTTGTTGTCATAGCGCCGGGTCAGCTCGGCGATTTCGGCCTTGGCCGCTTCGTCCTTGAGGGTGTCGAAATGCACCAGCGCCATCGGATGCACGCGGACAGCCGAATTGACCACGAACTCCATGCGCGCCAGGCCGACGCCCTCAGCGGGCAACCGCCACCAGCGGAACGCCGCCGAAGGATCGGCGAGGTTGAGCATGATGCGCGTCTTGGTCTGGGGGACGTGGTCGAGATGGACGTCATGCACCTCGTATTCGGCTATGCCTTCATAAACCGTGCCGTCTTCGCCGCCGGCGCAGGAGATGGTGACTTCCTGCTGGTCGTGCAGGACATGGGTGGCGTTGCCGGTGCCGACAATAGCCGGAAGCCCCAGTTCGCGGCTGACAATGGCCGCATGCGAGGTGCGTCCGCCGTGGTCGGTGATGATGGCCGTGGCGCGCTTCATGATCGGCACCCAGTCGGGGTCGGTGGTCGAGGTCACCAGGATCGAGCCGTCGATGAACTTGTCGATGTCCTTGACGTTCTCGATCATGCAGACGCGCCCGGCGCGGACGGCGGCGCCGACGCTCAGGCCGGTGATCAGGGGCTTGCCGGTCTTGCCGATCGTGTAGGTCTTGAGTGCCGTCACATCGATGCGCGATTGCACAGTCTCGGGCCGCGCCTGGACGATGTAGAGCTTGCCGGTTTCGCCGTCCTTGGCCCATTCCATGTCCATCGGCTGGCCGTAATGCTTCTCGATGGTAGCCGCCTGGCGGGCGAGATTGAGGATTTCCTCATCGGAGAGCACATAGGCGCCGCGCTCGGCCTTCGAGGTCGGTACGTTCTTCGTCTCTCCGCCCTCTGCGCCTGCGTAGATCATCTTGATCTCCTTGGCGCCGCAGGTCTTCTCGACAATCGGTTTGAGGCCGGGTGTGTCGAGCAAGGGCTTGAAGACCTCATATTCGTCCGGGGTGACCGCGCCCTGCACCACGTTCTCACCCAGGCCCCAGGCGGCGTTGATCAACACCACCTTGTCAAAGCCGGATTCGGTGTCGATGGAGAACATCACGCCGGAGCCGCCGATGTCGGAGCGCACCATCAGCTGCACGCCGATCGAGAGCGCCACCTGGTTGTGATCAAAACCCTGGATCTTGCGGTAGGTGATCGCCCGGTCGGTAAACAGCGAGGCGTAGCAGCGGCGGCAGGTCGACAGCAGGGCGTCTTCGCCGCGGACATTGAGATAGGTTTCCTGCTGGCCGGCAAAGCTGGCGTCGGGCAGGTCTTCGGCGGTTGCGGATGAGCGGACGGCGACGGACAACTCGGTGTTGCCGGTGCGTTCGGAAAGTTCCCGGTAAGCCGAAAGGATCGCCTCGCGGATGTCGTCGGGCCAGTCACCCGCGACGATTGCCGCGCGAACGGCCTTGCCGGTTTCGGCCAGCGTGCGCTTGCCCGAATCGAGCATCACCATCGCCTCGGCGATCACCTCGTTGAGATTGTTGGCCTTGATGAAGGCGCGGAAGGCATCGGAGGTGGTGGCAAAGCCCGGCGGCACATCGATGCCTTTTTCGCCCAGCTGCTGGACCATTTCACCCAGCGACGAGTTCTTGCCGCCGACAAGGCCGACATCGCCGCGCGACAGATCTTCAAACCAGATGACATTCTTGTTGGCTGCGGACATGGGGCCCTCCCGGAGGCTGATTGAAACAGGCTGTTCGGGAGGGATCATAGAAGCCGCGGATATTGCCGCCTTGACGTGCATCAAGAGTGCCGGGTGAAACCGGCGCAGCCGTGTTCAGAGCTGAGGCCTTGCGGTCCGGACCGTTCAGGGGCGGTCGAGAATGAAGTCGGGCGTGATGCCGCAGCCGGCAATCGAGGCATCCGGATCGGCGCCATCGAAGAAGCCGTAGCCCTGGATCAGGGCGGTGCGGAACCCGGCCGCGCTGCCGCCGAGAATATCGGTGTGCAGCGTGTCGCCGACCATGACCACGCGATCATCGGGCGTGCCCGGGCGGATCCGTTCACGCGCCAGGTCAAAGATCGCAGGGAAGGGCTTGCCGTAAAACAACGGTTCAACACCCGTGGCCGAGGCCAGCCGGTGGGCATAGTGGCCGGGTTCGCGCGACAGGCCCGATTCCACCGGGGCGACCAGATCGGGATTGCCGACCAGCAGCTCGCGCGGCTTGTCCTTGAGCGCTTGTTCAAGCAGCGCCTGCCGGGTCTCGCTCCAGGCCGATGCGCCGAGCATCAGAAAGCCTTCGGCTTCAGCATAGGCAGCCGGATCGTCCTCAAGAAAGACCGCGCCTTCGGGCAGTTCCTCGCGGCCGAATTTCGGAGCCGCAACCAGGCCCCACTTGCGGTGCGCATGGTTGCTCAGGCCCTTGAGCAGCGCCATCCGGCTCGACACCACGTCCGAGGTCTCAAAGCTGTAGCCAAGCCGCCGGTAGCGCTCATGCAGCACCGAGGAGGGGTAGCCGGCGGCATTGGTGACCACGAGCACCTGCTTGCCGCGTGCGCGCAATCCGTTGACGCGGTCGACCACGCCGGGAATGGCGCTCTCGCCGATGTTGAGCACGCCGAAGGCATCGAGCAGAAAGACGTCGAAATGATCGGCGATGGCGTCCAGATGCTCTGCGCGGACCGGGGCCATCGGTGCGCGCGGAGCCGGCAAACGGTGGCGCACGGATTCGTATTCGGTAAAGGCGACAGCCGTGTCCGCGCCTTCAAGGATTGCTGCGCCAGTGCTCAAATGATGGCTCCGCGCACCTTGGCGGATACCCATTCGCCGATCACGACGGCCGCCAGGATGACGATCAGGATCAGCGTCACCTGCGGCCAGGCAAGGGTGTTGAGCGAGGATTGCAGCTGCAGCCCGATGCCACCGGCCCCGACAAGGCCGAGGACGGTGGATTCACGGATGTTGATGTCCCAGCGGAACACGCTGATGCCGGCAAAGGCGGGCATGATCTGCGGCACGATGCCGTACGCCATCACCTGCCAGCGGCTGGCGCCGGTCGCGGTGATCGCCTCGACCTGGGTGTGGTCGATCTCCTCGATCGCCTCATAGAGCAGCTTGGCGCAGAAGCCGATCGAGCGGAAGGCAATCGCCAGCAATCCGGCAAACACGCCGGGGCCGATCACGGCGACCAGCAGAAGCGCCCAGATCAGCGAGTTGATCGAGCGGGTCGCCACGATGATGAACAGCGCGATCGGACGGATGAACATGGTGCTCGGGGTGGTGTTGCGGGCCGCGAGGAAAGCCACCGGCACCGCCATGACCAGCGCCAGCAGGGTGCCCAGCGTCGCCATGTTGAGCGTGTCCCAGAGCGGGCCCCAAAGATTGTCCATATAGGACCAGCGCGGTGGCCAGGCACGGCCGCCGATGTCGGCTGCAATCCGCGGCGCATCCCAGACAAAGAACCAGGTGGTGGCCTCGGAAATCCGCTGCCAGCACCACATGAAGATGGCGACTGCGGCGAGATAAACCGCCCAGCGGGTGAGCGTCTGCTTGCGGTTGCGCAATTGCCAGATTTTGGCGCCCTGTGCGTCAGTTGATACCGGCATTATTGCACCTTTGCCCTGATGATGCCGGAGAGATATTCCAGCGCCATGACGGTGACGATGATGATCAAGAGGATCGCCGCCGCGGTGTCGAATTCATAACGGTCGAAGGCGGTGTTGAGTGTCGCCCCGATACCGCCGGCGCCGACCAGTCCCAACACCGCGGATTCGCGGAAATTGATGTCGAGACGGTACATCGACAGGCCGATCAGGCGTGGCATCACCTGCGGCTGAACGCCGTAATTGATCCATTGCATCCAGGTCGAACCGGTGGCGCGGATGGCTTCCGCCTGCACCTTGTCCATTTCCTCGATGTCCTCGGCCAGGAGCTTGGCGAGGAAGCCGATGGTGGCAAAGGAGAGGGTGAGGAAGCCTGCGAGCGGGCCGAAGCCGAAGATCGCCACCAGCAAGATGGCGACGATGATCTCGTTCAAGGCCCGCGACAGCGCAACAATGGCGCGGCAGACCAGATAGACCGGCAGTGGCGCGATGTTGCCGGCAGCACCAAGGCCGATCGGGATCGAGATCAGAATGCCCACCACCGTCGAGGTGATGGTGATGATGATGCTCTCAAGGATTCCGTCCCAGATGTCGCTGCCGCGCGAGGTGAAATCGGGATTGAAGAACGAGGTAATGAAGGCCCAGCCACGGCTCAAGCCTTCGGCAACGCGTGACCAGTTGACGTCGATCGAGGCGACGGCGAGCACGATGTAGATGGCTGCGCCGATGAATAGGCCCCAGCGCAGGGCCGGGTTGGTGATCAGCGGCGGCTTTTTCCAGGTGGTGCCTAGCCGCGCATCAAGGGTGGCCGCAGTCATGCTGCAGGTTCCTCGACATCGGCGTCCTCGTCATCCACGTCGCGGATGGTGGCGTGCCAGTCTTCTTCGCCATATATGCTGGTCAGCACGTCTTCGGTCATTTCGGTCGGCTTGCCGTCAAAGGCGAGTTCGCCTGCCTTGAGGCCGACAATGCGCTCGACGAACATCTGCGCCAGCGCCACATCGTGAATATTGATGACGGCGGCAAGATCGCGTTCTGCGCACAACTCGCAGATCAATCGCATGATCTGGCGCGAGGTCTTGGGATCGAGCGAGGCGGTCGGCTCGTCGACCAACAACAGGCGCGGATCCTGGATCAGGGCGCGGGCGATGCCGACGCGCTGGCGCTGTCCGCCTGAGAGTTCGTCGGCGCGCTTGTCGGCCATGGCGAGAAGGCCGACCCGGTCGAGAAGGCGAAATGCCTCGTCGATATCGGCCTGAGGATATTTGCGGAAATAGGAGCGCCAGAAGCCGACATAGCCAAGACGTCCGGAGAGCACGTTTTCCATCACGGTGAGGCGTTCGACCAGCGCGTATTGCTGGAAGATCATGCCCATCTTGCGGCGCATCTTGCGCAGCGCGCCGGAACCCAGGGTGGTGATGTTGGTGCCGTCGAGGATGACGCTGCCCTCGGTCGGCTCGACCAGCCGGTTGATGCAGCGGATCAGCGTCGACTTGCCGGCGCCCGACGGTCCGATCAGGGCCATGACCTGGCCTTTCGGGACCGTCAGCGTGACGTTGTTAAGTGCCTTGTCGCCGGTGCGATAGGTCTTGGACAGATTCTTGAGTTCGAGCATGGGGCCCCGTCATGAAACAGTGAGGCGCCGCGCGATAAGGCGCGGCGCCTTGGGGAAGGGGATTACCCGCAGGTGTACTGAACACCGTTGGCCGCGTCGATCTTGCGCACGACGTCCCAGAAATCCTTGTAGTTCATTTCCAGGAACTGGCCTTCGTTGGACTTCTCGAACTCCTTCTTCAGCGACGAGCCTTCCCAGGGGAAGGTGAAGAAGGCTTCCTTGATCTTTTCTTGCAGTTCCGGCTTCAAGTTGTAGACGACGCCGAAGCCGGTGGTCGGGAAGGTCTGCGACTTGTAGATCGACTTGACCTGGTCGGCCTTGATCACTTCACGCTCGATCATCCGGCTCATCACCGAATTGGCGATGGCTGCGGCCGGATAGTCCTTGTTGGCGACACCGAGGATCGAGTTGTCGTGCTTGCCGGAGAAGGCAGGCTCGAAATC
>Ga0114910_1001629_pt1 | contig 10489 bp, 13 predicted proteins | sample MalvireepMed_908_FD_83500 | JGI IMG/M metagenome (GOLD analysis project Ga0114910, IMG submission 83500) | Marine viral communities from the Global Malaspina Expedition - Malaspina viral metaG DeepMed_908 | ecosystem: Environmental > Aquatic > Marine > Oceanic | place: Mediterranean Sea...
GGTTTTTTAATGTCGTAACCAGACGCCTCTTCCGGCACCCCGACGGCCTTGCGGAAAGAAGCCACGCTGGCCTCATCGGCATCGTCGCCTGGGATTCGGATGCGTCCGGATAGTTCCTGGTTGGCCTCACGCAGGGCCTTGGCCAGGGCCGCCGGCGATGTGTAACGGTCGGCCAACTTGCGGGTCGCGTCGTCGTCGATGGCCTCACGCCACGTTTCGCCAGCGGCGTCGGCGTCTTCTGTTATCGGCGTCGTTTCAGAACCTTCTTCGGGGGTGGCCTCGGAGCCCGCATCGTCGGCGGGGATGTCCTCGGCGCCTTCAGTCGTTTCTTCATTCATCGCTGATCAAACTCCTTCTTGGTTGTTTAAAACCGTGGGCTCCGGCGTCTCGCGACGCTGGTAGGTGGGTCGCGGCCAGGTACTATTCCGGACCGCTCAAGTCGGCATAGAGAGCCGCCTTGATCAGGCCGGCGATCTCACGCTTGCCGGCCCATCGTTGTAGGGCGTCGTTGTCCTCGGGCGGCGCGTCATACTCGCCGCACCAGGTCAGAAGCATAAACAGGGCCCGCTTACCGAGGGCATCCTCGCGCAGGAACAAGGCACGGAAGTCGCGGGCGACGGTAATGCCGTCATGCTCCGTGCCCATGGTTGAGCCGATCAGGGCCCGGTGGAAGGCCTCCAGGTCCGGCTCGAGCTTCAGCTTGCCCTTAAAGGGTTGGCTCATGTAGAGGCCGATCGTATCGATCTCAATTCCCGTTGTCCGGCCGGCGTCAGACTGAGCCAGCCTGTGTCGTCGTGACGAGTGAGTCCGGCATCCCACAGGGCCCAGTATCCGGGCGGTGGGATCAGGTAACCATCGTCATTACGCAAACGGTCCCAGCCCCAAAGGGCACCGGCGTCAACCCATTCCAAGGCATCGCGTCTTTCTGCTTTTATGCCCATTTATGCAGCCTCTTCTTCCATCACGCCTTCCGGAAGTTGACTCACAATACCGGCCCCACGCTCCATGGTCTGCATCATCTGTTCTTGCTGCTGGGCCTGGGCCTGGGCCTTCTGCTTGTCTTCGATGCCGGCCTCGTCCAGGGTCAATGCTGACGGGAAGTCGTTGCTCTCGGCGATGAACTTGCCGATCTCGACCCAGTCATATGGATCCATGACCGAGGGTTGGACCTGGCCGATGGCGATAACCTTCTCGATGCCCTGAACGACCGTGGCCTCCTCGATCTGACGCTTCGCCTTCTCGACCGGCGAGGCGAAGCGGAACTGAATGGACTCGCCCTGAAGGGCTTCGGGGATCTGAGTGATGTCGCCGAAGGCGCCGCGGCGGAGCATGATGTTGAAGGCACGCTCGACGAGGGGGCCCGTGTAGTCGCTCTCGAGCCGGCCGAAGACCGCCCCGATTTCACGAACGAACTCTTCCCGCCGCTGGATCACTTCCGTCGCCGTCATCTGAGGCGCATCGACGGGCAGGTTGAGGACGTTGCGATAGAACAGGGCGTGGATCTGTTCGCGCGCCGCAGACTGGGCGGACAGCCCCCACGGGATGTTGGCTTTACTGTCCATCTGCATAAACGGCTTCGACATGCCGAGGTTGCGGATCGCCTTGGCGTCGTAATAGCTGACCCCACCGGGACGCATCTGGGGGGCGTTGACCATGCCGTCGGACGGCAACAGCCATGGCGGGTCGACGGCGCGGTGCAGGCCGCGCAGCATCGTCTTGCCCATCTGGTTCAAGGTCAGGACGTCGGGCAGGGCCATGATGCCGGGGCCACGGCCGTAGATCTCGCCCGAGCGGGTGTCCCAGCGGGGCAGGAAGAACGGGAACTCCTCGTAACCCTCCTCGAGGACTTCCGACTCGGAGGCGACGTCGACGACGAGGGACAGGTACGGCATGTTGACACGGTCCTGGCGGCGCTGGTCGTAGGCGTGGCGCTCCTTGACGCACCAGATGAAGTCGAACTTCTCCTCACGCCGCATGTTGGTATCGTTGAGCGACTCGCGGGTCTTGGCACCGAGGTTGTCCTCACCCCAGCGTTGGGCCGCCTGGCGCGCCGTCATCCGCTCGAAGATGTGGACACCGACGGCGTCGTTCTCGGCGTTGGTGATGAGGTAGACGTTGGCCAGGTGGAAGGACCGGAAGGCCAGGCCGACCTGGTCGGGACGGAGCGCCAGGTAGCCGGCCCCGGTGCCGAACGTGATCAGGTCGTCATCGACCTCACCGGTGGCCTGGATGAATTTGGCCTTGGGGTTATAGAGCGCCTTCCACAAACGCTCCTCGGCGAACTCGATCCACTCCTTGACGTCGCGCTCCTCGAGTAGGTCCTCGTTCTCGGGCACGATGTCGAACCACTTGCCCGGGGCCGAGCTCTTCGGCCGCAGCATCGAGCCGATGGCGTTGACCAGACCGCGCTTGGCGGTGATCGGCACGGTATCGAAGATACGCTCGGTCCGCCGTGCCGACAACGGCTGACCTACGAAACCGACACGCTCGGGAGCCAAGACACCGGCGACCTCTTCCCACAACTGCGACAAGGTCGCCCGCTCGGTCTTCTTATGCTGGAAGGCCTCTATGATTTCCCGAGCACGGTGCATGGATTAGCCCACCCCCAGCAGAGTCTTGCGGGTGGTAGTAGCAGCGTCGGCAACGCCAAGCCCACCGCCTGGGGTAAGGATGTTGGAACCAAGGCCGCGGCGTCTCTGGGCGGCTAGACGGACCTTCTCCCGGCGCGCCTTGACCGACGGATCTTCTGGGGTCGGCAAAGCTGGAGGTGCCGGCGGGAGTTTAGGCGAGGGGGGACTGAAAATACTTCTGCCAGGAAGAGTAAAGAGAGTCATTGCAATCTCCTATAGAGTTGATACGGCGTCACGGCCCCGAACGCCCGGAGCCCCAGCACGGCCTTGACCATGCCGACGCAGTTGGTAAGAACGAAGGAAGTGCCCGGCGTAACTCCACGCCGGACAACGAGGACTTGATAGCCGAGGTCTTCATAGAAACCCTTGAGGTCGAACCCGTCGCCGGCAACGACCTCGACGACCGGCACCCCGGCGCGCCCGTCGATAATAACCCAGTAGCCCTTATCATCCTCGATGGCGCAGAAGCAGTGCCGGAACCCACGCTTCAGCCAAGGGTCGAGCCAGTGATTACCATGGTTGTGGAAGACGACGAGGCCCGTCGCCGCCGGCATCGACTTCTGAATAGCCAAGTCAGTACCTCAATATGTCGTAATTAATCGCCGGAGCAGGGGTGTGCAACGGCTTGGAGCGACGCGCCTTGTCGTCCGGGTTGAGCTCGAGGCCGCCTGCGTTCCAGGCGTAGACAACGGCATCACCCCGGTCCGGCGAGCGGCCGAGGCGCTTAATGACGTCCTTCTTGTTCTCGACATATATCTTCGGCGGCTGGCCGGGCCGGACCTCGTAGGTCGGCGCCGTCAGATCGCCCTGGAGCGCCTGGTCCGGCGGCAGGGCCAGGGATAGTCCGTACTCAGGATCGAGGGCCTCACGCAGCATCCACCACATCTCCGAACGACGGCTATAGAACCCGAAGTTGCCGTCCCGGGTATGAGTGGTCGCCTTCTCGGCGCCGTTCATAGCCTCGTAAGGCAGGCCGGCATTACTCAACGCCGTCTCCGCATCAGCCCCGATGCCGATGACGTCGACACCGACGATGGCGCCGGCCCTCAGCATGCCGGCGGCGAGCACCGCGACCGAGGGGCCATCAGGTGTGTCACGGCCCGGCACGCAGGTCAGCTCGTCGAAGTAGGTGCCCCACCGGGGCGCAAAGACGGTGTCGTCGCGGCCACCGCGGGCGACGTCGAGACCGATCGAGGTCATCGTCCTATCGCTCTTGTCGGCGGCCCGCCAACGCTCGTTGGCCTCGAGGATCCAGGCGGTCGGGATGACCTGCCAGGTGTCGTCTTCCCTGGCGGCCATGAAGTTGCCATCCCTGATCGCCGAGCGCAGTGGCTCGGGCATGGCGTCGAGGGTTGCCTGGTAGCCAGTGTCGACCAGGAACGGGTTGTCCTCGAGCCTGGCTGAAATAAAGGTGCGGCTCTTTGGCTCATACCGCTGGCCGTTGTATTCCCGGATGTCGTCTGGCCCATCAACCTCCTGGTCGCGGCCGTCGGGGTCGGTGATGAACCACCGAAGCTCGCCGCGCTCCGGCGGGTTGGAATAAGTCGGATCGAGCCACGGCCGGAACATCCCGATAACCCATTCGCCCTCGGCGCCCAGGGGCGGGTTCGAAGCCATCACGACCCTCACCCGTTCCATTGAGATGTTTCCCAGGTCCTCGTCGGCAATCCGATTCCATCCCATCAGGAACCGCACCACGTCTTCCCGGAATAGGCAGGCCTCGTCGAAGCCGATCAGAGAATGCGGGTTGCCCTGCCAGGTCTCGGCCCGGTCCATGTCCTTGGCGGCGCCGAAGTCGATGACCCGGCCGGCGTATTTAAACTGCGCCGGCGGCGAGCTGTTGAGCCCGTCCCTAGTGCCGGCGATGGCGACGACCCGATCGATCAGGGCGCCGAGATCCGTGTACTGGGGCCTTAAGAGCAGGGTCCGTGTATGCCGGGTCAGGGCGAGGCCGGCCAACAGGTCGGTCTTACCACCGCCGCCGGCACCGCCATAGAGAAGCAGATCGGCCTCGGACCGGAAGGCGTCACCTTGCGGCCCCGTAGTGGGAATCCAGATATGATCGCCAGTGGCCTCGGCCACCATCTTCTCCGCCGCGGCCCGGGCCTCGGGCGCCATGCCCTTGACCTTGGCCAGCATGTCATCAAGGGTCGACGGCATCCGCTCCGTTCTCGATGAGGTACGCCATCCGCCGGGCCAGCTCGAGGTCGCCGAAGGCCAGATTGATCTGGGTGTTGTGGACTGCGTCCGCCGGCCGATCGAGGCCGTGCAGCCGGGCCTTGCCGGCCGTCGCGCCGTTGGCGGCGGCGAACTGGGAGGTGTCGACGGCGCCCAGGCGGTGCTCTTCGTATTCGCCGGTCAGGCTGTCGATCGTGACATCACAACGTTCGCGGTGTTGGGCCAGGCGTGCGTCGATAGCGTCGCGAATGTCAGGTTTAGCCAGTAAGGTGGAAGCTGATTGACGCGCGCCCTTCTCACTATAACCCGCGCGCACAAGGGCTTGAGTCGCATTCTGATCGAGGCAATACTCCTCGATGAATTTAGCCTGCTTGTCGGTCAACACCTTAATAGCCACAGGATGTGTCTCCAAAAAACCGCCCCGGGCTTTGGAGGCACCGGGGCGAGGTATTCCACAGGGAGGACCATTTAGTCTTTATGCCATCAAGGCACACTTTCTAAATGATGACAGAAATTACTATACCTAGTGGTTACTGTCAACGTTAAACACAACATCTTGTGGTTTGCTGTATCCGTAATGATGGGCCAGCGTACCCAAGGCGGCCACCAACACGCCGCGGGCATGACGCACGTCCATGGCCCGGCCGGCACCCCACCGCTGACGAAGGGAATAATCCTTAAGGGTCATGGCATTGCCGACCACACCCCACAGGATCGAACCCCCGACCGGCCCCACCGCGGCCAAAGCCTCCCGAACATGGGTCCGGGCCGTAAGAGAATGCAGCACCCACTTCTCATGGTTCGCGGTGCCGCCGACGCCAGAAAGTCTTTCCTCCATCACGCCGCCGTAATGATCGCGCATATGTGCCGCCTCGAAATCCCGCTCGAACCGAAGGCCGGCATCATACATAGCCGAATCGATACCCCCATCCGTTCGCCACTGCTCGAGCAGGCCGCGCCGGCGCAACCGGTAGGTGCCGGCCCTGATCGTCTGCTCGACGACGACCTCGGTCGCATCGGCCGGCTTGCGATCGACCACAGGGCCCTTACTTAACAATCGTTCGCGGCACGTCGCCGCATAGATTGACGATGGCTTGATTAAATCGCTCGAGATCGTCAAGTAGGACCTGACCGTGATCTGTGGATTGCAGGTATCGATAGTCCTCGATCTGGACGTAGATCGGCCGGGCGACCTGACAAAACGAAAGAGGCGCGCCGCTGTTCTCGTTTTTGGGGACCGGCTGGGCCGCCAGGACGGCGGCGACCAGGACAAGGGGCTCGAACATCACGCTCACCCACCGATAAAAGGTTAATAAAGATGATAGAACACAAGATATAGTATGTTTAAATCATACAAACCACAATATGTAGTGGCCTAAAGGCGAACGTACCCCGCTCCTGGGAGTTTAAGGGAGCTGGTGTGAGGGAGTGGGAGTCTTTGGGAGTACCTTAGACTCCCCCCTTACTCATGCTCCAGCGGGTTAGCCCCAACGGTTACCCACAACGGTGTTTGATCACCGTGCCACCCACCGACAATATTAAACTCATACCATTCAATGGCATCCTCATAGCTCATTTTCTCTCGCTTCATAAGGATGGCGATCACCTTGCTCTCATCATAGGCAACGATATCTAGCTGACCGCACCGCCGCCCTATACCGATGATAGCGTCATCAAAGCCGTCCGCCGTTAAAACACTCATGCGAATCCCCCTTCTCCCATAAAAACAACCGCCCTATGAGGTAAAAACACATAGGACGGTCGTTAATATCTAAAACTGCCGGTCCTGCCGCAACATACCCTGTTTTACAGCATATTCGGTAGTGCCGACGCGAGTGCGGGTGTTCATTAAAATGTCGCGCGAGGTGTTCATTCTGGCGAGGCTGGCGGCGATGTTAATGTTCCCCTCCTCCTTGTTCCAAACAATACGATCATCCTTATAGTGCAACGGACGACCCCTCTTCACACCGTTACCCCCACGGGTGGTGCGATGTCCCCCATTGCCGTTGCCGACAACGGTATTGATTTTGACGTTGAGGTTGTCGGGATTCAACATCGACAACGCGGTAAAGATATCACCTAACGGCGATACAGTTATAAACTCGACTGTCACTTGATTTTTCACAGTGATCTCCTATTTAGTTCGATGCCACAATAGGCGCACCGAGCTGGGCCCCCATAGTCGAAGGCCCAAGTCGCTGCGTCTATTTAAAATGGAATCTTGTCATCGAGTGTGTCGCCGCCATTACGGACATTAATGACCTCAGCTTCCCATATATCCTTGGCCTCCGGGACGACGCCATTTGATTTTTCCTCGAGGGCCTCGATGATGCGGCAGACCTCTGCCATGGTGTAGATACGGCCGCCGACACCGTTGGCCCTAAGCGCGCCTGCCGTGGCATTGTCCTTTGTGATAACGTACCCAACGCCCGTCTCCGGATGCCGGCGCAGCCATCCCAACGCGACGTCAACCACGACGTCGGCGCCGGCGGCGTCCGCGGCAGCGTCCAATGCGCGCCATCCGCGCGCCATTGCCTTCGCCTTCTGCGCCACCATTTCAGCGTCGCCGTCGTCGATGGCGGCATCCAACTGGGCCTTGGCACGGCCAAACTTAGCGGCGAGGTCGGCTTCGACCAGTGTCGGCAGCCTGTCGAAGCCCCACTTCTGCTCCATGGCTACCGCCACGGTGTCGGTGGAGCGGCAGGCCGCATAGATGGCTTCGTCCCGGATGGAGCCGACCGCGTCTGGGTTGGTCAATCGATCTGGTCTACGTTGCTTCATTGTTAATACCCTTGTTTTCGGGGATCGGTGACCACCGTTTCACCGTTCCCTATAGGGGGAACGGTGGAAACGGTGGTAAAACACCGTTTTCCGTCTTCCACCGTTACGGTGGAAACGGTGGAAACGGTGGTTAAATTATCCAAAAGAAATCTCCTTTATGACCGACAAAGCCATCGGCAATTAGGGCTGTTTTTGCCGTATCAAATCGGTTGGCTTGCCTTTCGTAACCCCATTGCGCCTCTTCGAATGCCGCCTGTTTCCATGGCTCGATATTGACGCCTTTACACCCTGGCGCACCCTCGGCCGTGCTGATATATGCGATGTCCGTATCCAAGAGCTTGAGCAGTATTTTCAGGGCGATCTTCATATTCTTACCTGACGGGAGCCTTTTTTTGGCCCGCTTGGCGTCTTTCACGTCGGCCTCATAAACAACGCACGACGTCTTTTGTTTGTTGCGCCTGGTTATCCCAAGCTCGACGACGGTCAGGCCGAATGCGTATTCCTGGTCGCCCTCGAATTCCCGTTGTTTGGTCACCCGCGCCATTGAAATATCCCCCCCAGGCGGCCGGGATATCTCGATCTCGGTGTCGGTGGCCGCCCTGAGTGAGCTGTGGCCGCGTGCTCCGCGGGCCTGGTCCTTACCACTGTGGTGGATGAGGCAGACATGGACGCCGGTGGCGGCTCTGATGACGTCGGTGTTCTTGACCAGGGCGCCCATGTCGTCGGGGCTGTTCTCGTTACCGCCTGATAAGGCTCTCGCGAGAGTGTCGATAACGAGCATGCGCAGGGGTACGCCCATCCTGGACTGCTCGAGCTGGATAGCGGTGATGAGATCGCCAAGGTCGGCCTTCGGGTCCAACAGGTTGATGGAGGTGGTGATGACGCCGAGAGGTGGATTGGCATCGCCGTTATCGAGGTCGCCCTGATAATGGAACTTCAGCGCCGCGATCCTGTTGGTGATGCCGTGGGCGCCTTCTAATGCACAATAGATGACAGCACCCTTGTCGACCTCGAGGCCGTTCCAGTTTCGGCCGGTGGCTATGTGGAAGGCGAGGTCGAGCACCCAGAAGGTCTTGCCGGTATTTGATTCACCGTAGACCACAGACATCTGTTGACCACCCAGGGTATCCTCGACGAAATCCGTCGTGTCTGTCGTCGCTTCTATATTCTTCCACCAGGTGACGGCGAAGCGCGGCGGCGGTTCACCGGTGTCATGCTTCACCTGCTCTTTCTTATCTATCGTATCTTCCGGGCCCACCTGTTGCGGCTGTTCTTCCTGCTCTGGCCGCTCTTGCCTTGCCGCCTTCTCCAGGATCTCGGACCTGGCCTGCTCCGCCGGATCGTAGCCATGCCGGGCGGCCATATGAAATACGGTGCCGGCGCCGATGGTCTTGACCTCGCCGATCGAGTGCCAGAGCCTGTCCGTCTCCCTGCTGTCGTATTTTTTCGATCTTCTCGACCAGATGGTGAACAGTTCCCGGCCGCCATCGCCGAGCGCGCCCTTGATGGCGTGCGCGGTGTAGACCCAGTCGTCGTAATGGAGATCGTCGTTCGGCAGGTACGCCATGGCGGCGCGTATCTTGGAGGCCGTTGATTGCTGCTCACTGTTGGCGAAATCGAAGTGCATGTTGTTCTTGCTGTTGCCCGACAGGGACCGTGCTTTGATGTCGCCATGTTCAGCGAGGGCATTGGACGCCATCGTCAGAAAACCGGTGAGGTCCCTGGGTGTGACCTTGGTTAGGCCGCCCGGGCCGACATCCATGATGCTGTCTTTCGGCCAGCGGTAATTCTTTTTGGTGTCGGGGTGTTTGCCTGAAGCTACGAACTGCTGGCCATCGCCCAGGATCTCGACGTTGGCGTCCATGCCTTCGATGTCGTAGATACCCGTCTTGACCTTGGTGAAGGGCTCCGAGCAGCGGTAGACCAGCAGCGTCTTGGGCGCCGCTCCGACCCGCTCTGGTGCCGCCCCGAGTTCGCTGAGCGCCAGATCCTTGATGACGCCGGCCGCGCCCTCATGCCTGACGTCGATGTCGACGGCGACGATGTTCGACGCCCCGCCCAATACGATGCCTATGTTGGACTTGGTATACCGCTTAAAATCCTGGGCCGCGGCTGGGCGCTTATGCCATCCGGCTAAGATCGGCACCTTGCCGTTGAGGGGGGTGATGTCGTATCCCAGATTTGATAATTCTTTGCCGTATCTCTCGTAGCGTGACATAAAGAAGTGTCCTGCCCTTAGAAGTGCTTTGGTCAGTGCCTCTGGCGGCTCGACGGGGGGGAGGGGGCAAAGGTTTGACCCCCTCCCTTACCGTCAGGCAGGTGGGCAGATACCCACCCGACGATTAGAATTCGTCGTCGCCTTCAGCCTCATCGTCGTCGGCCTCGTCTTCGACCGGTGCCGTCAGGCATTCGGGCTTGTCGGCCCACTTCTTAAGCTCAAGGGTTGGCACAACGGTCGAGCCCTTCTTGTATTTCAGCTCCTCGCCGCCCTTGAAGATGACGATCGCGGCCTTATTTTCGTCGTAATTGTCGTCGGCCTTGACCGCTTTCATAAGCTGGACGAGACCCGTCCATGCGCCGGCGCCGGCCTGTGACCACGTCGCGGCCGTTTCCTTGTCGATGGCGATACGGACGTCGAAGCCCTTTTTCCACTTATCGCCGCCGACGTCGGCCGGCTGGGGCGAGAATCTGGCGGGGCTGTCGTTCCACTGCCACTCGGGCGCGACGCCCGGGGATCCGTTCGAGTAGCACCAGCCCGTCCTGAGTGTAGATAGGTCGAATGCCACACCCTTTTTGAACTTGGGCGTGACGTCTTCGCGATTGCCGTCGGCATCCCTGAGAGAGAACGTCCTTCCGGAAATCTCGCCGTCGGTCGTCTCGCGGGCGTGCCAATTCAGGAA
>Ga0114910_1001632_pt1 | contig 10479 bp, 11 predicted proteins | sample MalvireepMed_908_FD_83500 | JGI IMG/M metagenome (GOLD analysis project Ga0114910, IMG submission 83500) | Marine viral communities from the Global Malaspina Expedition - Malaspina viral metaG DeepMed_908 | ecosystem: Environmental > Aquatic > Marine > Oceanic | place: Mediterranean Sea...
TAGTGAGGCTGCAATGAGTGAACCCGAACCCCAATCCGCCGAACCCACCAAGACCAAATCCGGCTGGCTCAATGTCGCGATCGACTACGGCCCGCTGATCGTCTTCCTCGTGTCGTTCTACCTCTTCCGGCCCGACGGCGAGGATTCGGTGGGCACGCTGCTCGCGATCATGAAATCGACCGGAGCGTTCATCATCGCCGCCATCGCGGCTGTGATCGCCAGCAAGCTGCTGACCGGGCAGGTTTCCAAGATGCTGATGCTCTCCACCGTGCTGATCGTCGGCTTCGGCGGGATGACCATCCTGCTGCGCGATCCGTTCTACGTGCAGGTCAAGCCGACCGTGCTCTACGCCTTCTTCGGCATCGTGCTGCTGATCGGCTGGCTGCGCGGCAAGGCCTTCCTGCAATGGCTGCTGGAAGCCGCGTTCGAGGGGCTGAGCCAGGAAGGCTGGCTCAAGCTGTCGCGCAACTGGGGCTTTTTCTTCCTGTTCCTCGCCGTGCTGAACGAGGCGCTGCGCATGTCGGTAAGCTTCGAGACATGGCTTTGGGCCAAGCTATGGGTGTTCATGGGGCTCAGCTTCGCCTTCACCCTCTTCCAGCTGCCGATGCTGCTGAAGCACGGCCTCGACCCGGAGCGTAAGGAAGGCCTGGTCGAGGAAGAACCGCCCACCGGTTCCTAACGCTCGGCCGCGCCATCTGCCGGCGCGTCTTCGTCCGCGTTCTGCGTGGCCAGCAGGCCCAGCCGGTTGGCCAGCCAGTTGATCGTGGGGCCCTGGATCACGCTGGACAGCAGGACCACGAAGAACACGATGTTGAAGATCGCAAAGGCGCTCGGCACGCCTGCGACGATCGGGAAGGTGGCGAGCACGATGGGCACCGCCCCGCGCAGCCCCGCCCACGACACGAACAGCTTCGCCCGCCAGCCGAACTGACGGAACGGCGCAAGGCACACGAACACGCTCGCCGGGCGGGCGACGAACATCAGGATGAAGGTGATGGCGAGGCCCGGCGCGATCACGTCCGCCAGGTTCGACGGGGTGATGAGCAGCCCCAGCGTGAGGAACATCACCACCTGCGCCAGCCACGCGAGACCTTCCTGAAAGGTGGAGACGATGGCGCGCGCCAGATAGGTGCGGTTGCCCGCGACCAGCCCGGCGACATAGGCGGCGAGGAAACCGTTGCCGCCCAGCACCGCGGCCAGCCCATAGGCGATCAGCGCAGCGGCGATCGAGATCACGAAGGCGAGCCCGCCGTGGCGGTATTGCGAACGCTTCAGGATCTCGGGCAGCAGATATCCGACCCCCAGCCCGATCAGCGCGCCCAGCGCCATCTGCAGCACGAATTGCGGCACGAGCGTGAGGGGCGAGAATTCAGGCTCGGTCAGGAACATCAGCGCCGCGCCGACGAGGAAGATCGCCATCGGATCGTTGGAGCCCGATTCGACCTCGATCAGCGCGGGCACGTCGCCATGCAGGTCGAGCCCGGTGGAGCGCAAAATCGCGAACACCGCCGCCGCATCGGTCGACGCGACGATCGCGCCGAGCAGGAAGCCCTGGAACGGGGTAAAGCCCAGCAGCAGGACCGACGCGACGCTCATGATCCCCGCGCTGATCATGACGCCGCCCGTGGCCAGCACCAGCGCGGGCGTGGCGACGCGGCGCACGTCGCGCCAGTCGGTGTCGATCCCGCCGGAGAACAGGATGAAGATGAGGCAGGCGATCCCCACCCCTTGCGTGAGGACGTAATCGTCGAATGCGATGCCGCCCGGCCCATCGACCCCCGCCAGCATGCCCAGGCACAGGAAGCCCAGCAGCGCGGGCAGCCCGAACCGGCTGGTCAGCGAGCCCGCAAAGACGGTGGCGAGCAAAAGGATGCCCAGAACCAGAAGGGCGATTTCGGGACTAACGCTCAGCATGTGTCCTTGAGATACGAGCGCTGGCGATGTGACAAGGGGGAACCTCGCGCATTGCCCCCGTAGAACCGCCAGCCGAGCCGATTATTATGCTGCGCGAAAAGAGTTCGGGCGACAATCGATGACTTGGGGTAGTGCGTCCCCGTCAACGAAACATCCAACGAATGAACATAAACATGGCTGTACGGGTAGAGCGCGACCTCGCGCCGGACATCGCAAGCGCGCTGAGCCGCGGCATCGCGGAATTCAATCGCGCCACCATTAGCGATCTGGAACCGAACGAAGCAGAGGTCCGCTTCCACGTCATTGCCACCGACGAAGATGAGAACACAATCGGCGGCCTTCGCGGCGCGTGTTACTGGAACACGCTGCACATCGAACTGCTGTGGCTAGCGGACGAGGCGCGCGGCAGCGGGGTCGGTCGGCACATCGTCAAGGCTGCCGAGCAATTCGCGCTGGAACACCATTGCGAGAAGGCGCTTGTCGAGACGACCAGCTGGCAGGCGAAACCGTTCTACGAGAAGATCGGGTACGAATTGATGGCCACGCTCGAAGGGCGTCCCCGAGGCCATGCGTCGCACTATCTCAGCAAGACGCTGACAGGCCCGACCTCTTAAATCCGCACCTGACTGCCCAACTCCACCACGCGGTTGGTCGGCAGGCGGAAGAACTGCATCGCGCTGGCCGAGTTTCTCAACATCCAGGCGAAGATCTTCTCGCGCCAGATCGGCATGCCGGGCTTCTCGCTCGGCAACAAGGTCTGGCGGCTGAGGAAGAAGCTCGTCTCCATCATGTCGAACTCGCCGCCGCAGCGGCTCATGCTCTTGAGGCCTTCGGGAACGTTGGTCTCGTCCATGAAGCCGTAATGCAGCACGGCGCGGTAGAAGCCGCTGCCGACCTCCCTGAACTCGCAGCGCTGCTCGGGGTCGACATAGGGCACGTCCTGAATCTCGACCGTCAGGATCACTACGCGTTCGTGCAGCACCTTGTTGTGCTTGATGTTGTGGAGCAGCGCGGAAGGCACGCCCGCCGTGCTCGATGCCATGAAGATGGCGGTGCCCGGCACGCGGGTGGCGCTGTTCTGCGCGGACTTGGCGAAAATCTCGATCGGCAGGGCGACCTCGCCCATCCGGTCGCGCATCAGCTTGCGCCCGCGCGCCCATGTGGTCAGCAAGGTGAACGCGATCAGGCCCACCACCAGCGGGAACCAGCCGCCATCGCCCACCTTGGTCAGGTTCGCGGCGAAATAGGCACCGTCCACGATCAGGAACAGCAGCACGATCGGCGCGGCGTACCACCATTTCCACTTCCACACGCCGATGAACAATACGCCCATCAGCACGGTGTCGATCGTCACCGCCCCGGTCACCGCGATGCCATAGGCATTGGCGAGGTTGGACGATGTCTGGAAGGTCAGCACCAGGATGATGACGGCCACCATCAGCGCCCAGTTGACCGCCGGGATGTAGATCTGCCCGCCCTCGGTCTCCGACGTGTGGCGGATGTTGAGGCGCGGGATGTAGCCCATCTGGATCGCCTGGTGGGTGATCGAGAACGCGCCGGAGATCACCGCCTGGCTCGCGATGAAGGTCGCCAGCGTGGCGAGGAACACCAGCGGCAGGCGCCACTCCTCGCTCGCGAGCAGGAAGAAGGGATTGCGCACGACTTCGGCCGCCTGTTCGGGCGGGAGCCCGGCGATCATCGCGCCCTGCCCGAAATAGTTGAGCAGCAGGCACGGCATGACGAAGCCGAACCAGCTCAGCCGCATCGGGCCACGTCCGAAGTGGCCCATGTCCGAATAGAGCGCCTCCGCCCCCGTCACCGCCAGCACCACCGCACCCAGCGCGAGGAAGGCGACTACCCCGTCGGTGACGAAGAACATCACCGCGTAATAGGGGTTGAGCGCCCACAGAATGTCCGGATTGGCGATGATCTGCCAGCCGCCCAGCACCGCGATGACGCTGAAATAGACGATCATGACCGGCGCGAACAGCGCGCCCACCTTGGCCGTGCCGCGCGCCTGCAGCACGAACAGGAAGACGAGCAGCGCGAGCGCGATGGGGATCACGAAGGTTTCGAACCGCTGGTCGACGACGGTCAGCCCCTCGACCGCCGACAGGACCGAGATCGCGGGGGTAATCATCGAGTCGCCGTAGAACAGCGAGGTCGCGAACACGCCCAGCAGCGCCACCAGCCAGCCATACCTGGTCTTGCCGATATGGCGCGAGATCAGCGCCACGAGCGCGAGGCTGCCGCCCTGCCCCTTGTTGTCCGCGCGCATCAGGATGGTGACGTACTGGATCGCGACGATCAGCGTCATCGACCAGAAGATCAGGCTAACGACGCCGAACACGTGCATCCGGTCGATCGCGATATTGGCGGTGCCGGCGAAGGTTTCGCGGAAGGCGTAGAGCGGGCTGGTGCCGATATCGCCGAAGACGATGCCGATCGCCCCGAAGGCGAGCGTTGCGGTGGACGCCGAATGCCCGGTTGTGCCTTTGACGGGCAGCGCGGCGCCCGGGTCGCTGCTACTTCCCTGCGCTGGTGCGGAATCGCTCATGCAATGAATGCCGTTCTCAAGCCTGCGAGCCTCCGGCAGGCGCGGTCTGTACCCGTGCGAGGGAGACGCGCGCGGTTAGCAGTGCTCTTGTGCACATGCAACATGGCGCGCGCAAGCGCCCCCTAGTCCTGCACCGGCGGCGGCTGCATCATCGGCGCGCGGGACTGCGGGTTTTCCCCCAGCACCCCGATCACGCCTTCGAGTCGTTCCAGCTGCGCCGCAACGTAATCGCGGCCGCGCGCATCTTCCGGCGCATCCTCGACCGCCTGCCGCCAGTAATCGCGCGCGCCGCCAAGGTCGCCCATCCGCATCCGCATCAGGCCCTGGAAATAGGCCGGCGCGGGGCTGCCGGGCGAAGCTTCGCGAGCGCGTTCGAACGCGTAGGCGACCGGCGGCGTCACCCGGCCCCGCGTATGATCGGCCAGCGCCAGCGCCAGCGCCAGCCACGCCTCGCCATCATCGGCATCCTCGCTCACGCTATTGCGCAGCAGGCCGACCGCGTCGATGTGCCGGCCGCGGCGGGAAAATCCGTCCGCCATCACGACATAGCGCGAGGGCTGGATCCCCTCGACATTGTAGAAGCTGCGCCGCACGTCGATCAGCGCCTCGGACGCGGGCATGACGGTGTCGACCGCCTGGCGCGGCGAACCGGGCAGATCGGGCGCGCCCTGCCAGGCATAGCCCGCCAGCGCGAAGATCATCGCCGAGGCGAGCAGGGTCCACACCTGCCGCCCCTCGCGCGCGATCAGCATGCCGATCCCGAAGGTGACGAGCGCGAGCACGCCGATGGCGATCCAGGTGGCCGTCATTCGCCGCGCCCTCCCAGCCGCCGGGCCAGCATCGCACCGGCCACGAGGACGAACAAAATCGGCAGCGCGAACAGCGGCCAGGTCGCCCAGTCGAACGCGGGCCGGTAGGTCACGTAATCGCCATAGCGCTCGACCAGCCAGGCGCGCACTTCCTCGGGGCTTTCGCCCGCCGCGATCCGGCTGCGCACCTGGTGGCGCATGTCGCCCGCCATCGGCGCGTTGCTGTCGGCGATCGACTGCGACTGGCAGGTGAGGCAGCGCAGCTCTTCCATCAGTTCCTGCGCCCGCGCCTCCTGCGCCGGGTCCTCCAGCTGCACGTTGGCGAGCGGCGCGGAGGAGGTCATCTGCCCGGGCGCGGGCGCGCTGAGCGCAAGAACGGCCGAGGCGAGGAGCATGGACGGCATCATTTCGCGTCTTCCCATGCGGCGTAGAGCGTATCGACGTCGCTCTCGCGGATATCGCCGATATGCTGGTAGCGGATGATCCCTTCGCCATCGATCACGAAGGTTTCGGGCAGGCCGCCCGAGCCCAGCGCCAGCTGCACTTCGGCAATGTCGTCGCGCGCGATGGCGGCGTAGGGATTGCCGTAAGCCTCCAGGAACTGCGCAATAGCCTCCGGCTCGTCGCGGACCGCGATGCCCACGATCGGCACCCCGCGATCGGCCAGCGCCTCGAGCTGCGGTGCCTCGGCGATGCAGGGCAGGCACCAGGTGGCCCACAGGTTGAGCAACACCGGCTCGCCCTGGGCAAAGGCGGCGGACGTCACGTGCGCGGCCTCGTCGGTCTCGCCGGGCAGGTCGAATTCGGGCAGCGGCTTGCCGATCATCGCGCTGCGGACGAATTCGTCCTTCGGCTGGGTCAGCTGATAGGCCGCCACGCCGACGAACAGCCCGAACAGCGCGAGCGGAAGGATGAGCCAGAATGTCCTCATGCCGCCGCGTCCTTCATCTCCAGCTTCTCCGCCCGGCGCCGGGCGACGCCTTCACGGATCTTGCGCGCCCGCGCACTGGCGCGCAGGTGGCCGAAGATCGAAAGCAGCCCGCCCAGTGCGATCAGCAGCGCGCCGTACCAGATCAGCGTCACGAAAGGCTTCCACCACAGGCGCATCTGCCAGCGGTCTTCGCCATTCTCCGCCGGGCCGACCACATCGCCGAGGATCGCATAGAACTGCCCGTCCCATCGCGTCATCAGTGCCGATTCGCTGGTGTTCTGCACCGGCTCGGTGAAATAGCGCGCCTGTGGCCGCAGCACCGTCTCGCCGCTGCCATCGGCCACCGCGAGGTTCGCCTGCAGCGCGGTCCAGTTCGGCCCCGCGACCGGATCGACCGATTGCAGCGTCGCCTGAAACGGGCCGACCGATACGCTGTCGCCCGCGCTCATGGCCACCAGCCGCTCGGTCGAGAAAGCGCTCTCGCTCGCCATCCCGGCAAGGCTGACCGCGACGCCGAAATGCGCGAGCATCGATCCCCAAAGGGCCAGCGGCACGAAGCGCAGCTTGCGTCCGCGCAGGGGCAGCCAGCTCGCCAGCGCCAGCGCGGCGGCAAGCGCGAGGCCGATGGTCGACAGCACGCCCGCGCCCGAGAAGATCACGATCACCGTCACCGCCCCGGCGAGCATCGCGCCGATCAGCACCAGCGGCACCGCGATCCGCGCCAGGCTGTCGCGCTTCCAGCGGAGCATAGGGCCGACCAGCAAGGCCAGCAGCATCGGGACGGCGAAGATCGCGGTGACCGGATTGTAATAGGGCGGCCCGATCGAGACGCGCGTGTCGAAAGCCTCGGTCAGGATCGGGTAAAGCGTGCCCAGCAGCACCACCGCCAGGATCGCGCTGAGCATCACGTTGTTGAACACCAGCGCGCCCTCGCGGCTGAGCGCGGCGAAGCGCTTGCCTTCGGCCAGCCCCCCCGCCCTCAGCGCGAAGAGGCCGAAAGCGCCGCCGACATAGATCATCAGCAAGGCGAGGATGAACGCCCCGCGCGCCGGATCGACCGCGAACACATGGACACTGGTGAGGATGCCCGAACGCACCAGGAAGGTGCCCACCATGCTCATCGAAAAGGCGACCACGCCCAGCATGATGGTCCAGGTGCGCAGCGCATCGCGGGTGGCCAGCACGCTGACCGAATGGAGCAGCGCGGTCGCCGCCAGCCACGGCATCAGCGATGCGTTTTCGACCGGGTCCCAGAACCACCAGCCGCCCCAGCCCAGCTCGTAATAGGCCCAGTAGCTGCCCGCCGCGATGCCGAGCGTCAGCGACACCCATGCCGCCAGCACCCACGGGCGCATGACCCGGGCGAGCTCCGGGCCTGCCTGCCGCGTAACCAGCCCGGCAACGACGAAGCAGAAGGCGACCGAGAGGCCGACATAGCCGAGGTAGAGAATCGGCGGATGAAAGGCGAGGCCGACATCCTGCAGCAGCGGGTTGAGCCCCGCGCCGAAATCCGCCGGCGGATTCAGCCGCGTGAACGGGTTCGAACTGAACAGCAGGAACGCGAGGAAGCCGAGTGCCACGAAGGCCTGCGCGCCCAGCACCGCCTTCATGAAGCGGTCCTCCATCCGCCGCTCGAACGCCGCGACCAGCGCGCCCGAAATGCCCAGGATGGTGACCCACAGCAGCATCGAGCCCTCGTGGTTCCCCCAGGTGCCCGAAAGGCGATAGATGAAGGGTTTGTCCGCATGGCTGTTCATCGCGACCAGCGCGACCGACAGGTCGGTCATCACGAACAGCCGCAGCAGGCAGGCGAAGGCGAACACCAGCAGCAGGCCCTGCAGGATCGCCGCAGGCCGCGCGAGCGCGCCGACCGCGCCGGGCTCGGCACTGCGCACGCCCACCACGCCCGCGGCGAGTTGCAGCACGCAGAGCCCTGCGGCGAGCCACAGGGCGGCAAGGCCAAGTTCGGCGATCATGGCGTGGCGAGAGCCCTCACTGTGCGGCGCTTTCTTCCAGCGTCTCGTGCATCGCCGCGTCGCTCAACCCTTCAAGCTCGCGCGGGGTGTAGTTCTCGTCATGCTTGGCAAGCAGGGTCTCGGCCTCGAACGTGCCGCCCTGCGCGAAGCGTCCATTGGCGATGACGCCCGAACCTTCGACGAACAGGTCGGGCACGATCCCGCGATAGGTCACGGGGACGGCGTCACCCTCCCGCCCGGTTACCGCGAAGGCGATGGTCACCCCGTCGGGCAGCGTGCGGATCGACCCCGGCTGGACCACGCCGCCAAGGCGGATGGCGCGGCCCGGCTCGGGCGGATTTTCCGCCACATCCTCGGGCAAATAGAAATAGTCGGCCTGCGCGCGCAGGCCCCACGCGGCGAGCAGTCCGGCCGCGATCAGGACGCCGAGTGCCAGCAGCAGGAGGACCAGCCGCTGATGCTTGGGGGCGAGTGTCGTCATTTCCGGCGTGCCTCCTCGCGGGCTTTCTCGGCCTTGCGCATGCGCAGCCAGCTGAGGATCAGCAGCGCGGCGATCACGGGGATCGCGAGCGCATAGGCCGCGATCACATAATCCCATTGCGAGAGCGATTCGCGGATCATTGCGCAGGCTCCGCTTCCAGCGCGCGGCGGCGAAGGCGGGCCTCGGCCTGCGCTTCGGCCAGCAGCGCGCGCATGTTCATCAGCATGCAGGCGGCAAACAGGCAGGTGAAGCCCAGCAGGCCGATCAGCATCGGCCACAGGAACACGCCGTCGATGCTGCTGCCGCTCAGCGTGGTGCTCGGCGGCTGGTGGAGCGAATTCCACCACACGACCGAGCGGTTGATGATCGGGATGTTGACCGCACCGACCAGCCCGAAGATCGCGGGCAGCCTGGCCGACGCGCCCTCGCGGTCGACCGCCTGGCTCAGCGCGATATAGGCGAGGTAGAGGAACAGCAGGACCAGCATGCTGGTCAGCCGCCCGTCCCATACCCACCAGGTGCCCCAGGTGGGCCGCCCCCAGATCGATCCGGTGGCAAGGCACAGCGCGGTAAAGACGAGGCCCGGCAAGGCCGCCGCGCGCGCGGCGAGCGCGGCGAGCGGGTGGCGCCAGACGAGGAAGGCGAGGCTCGATCCCGCGATGGTCATCCAACCCGCCATGCCCAGCCAGGCGGAGGGGACGTGGATGAAGATGATCCGCACGGTTTCGCCCATCAGCCGGTCGGGCGGGACCATCAGCAGCCCCCACAGCACCGCGCCCGTCGAGACCACTACGCCGACGGCGAGGAGGATCGGGGTCAGCCTGCGTGCGAGGCCGAGAAACTTACGGGGATTGGCGAAGCCGTGCATGATTTTCTCGCGCGTTCTATGCCGTCCACACGGGTTCGGCGCAAGCGCAACGAAAGGCCATGCGCCTCGCGGGGTCAGCCGCGCCCGATCAGTTCCTGCGCCATCGCATCCGCGACCCGGTCGGGCGAAGAGCCTTGCGCTTCGCTGTCCTGCCAGATCCGCACCAGTCGCTCGGGAATCAGCGCGATCCGCTTACGCACTTCGTTGATGTCGCAGGGCGCATCCTGGCGGCGGCACAGATATTCCATGGTCACGCTGATGATGCCGCCCGCGTTGATGACGTAGTCTGGCGCGTAGAGGATGCCCCGCTCCGCCAGCATGGTGCCGTTTTCGGGCCGAGCGAGCTGGTTGTTCGCCCCGCCCGCAACGATCGCGCAGTCGAGCCGGGCGATCCCTTCCTCGTTCAGGATCGCGCCGAGCGCATTGGGGCTGAAGACGTCGCAGCCGATCGACATGATCGCGTCGGGGGCCACCACGTCGGCGCCCAGTTCCTGGCCCAGCGCCTGCGCGCCCTCGGTGTCGATATCGGCCAGCGTCAGCTTCGCGCCATCCTTGGCGAGCAGCCGGGCGACACCGCCGCCCACGCTGCCGATGCCCTGCATGGCGACATGCACGCCCTCGACGCTGTCGCGCCCCAGCTTGTGCTGCACGGCGGCCTTGATGCCGAGATAGATGCCGAGCGCGGTGAACGGGCCGGGATTGCCCCCCGCCTCGCCCTCTGCGACCGGCAGGCCGGAAACGTAATCGGTGCGGCCTTTGACCGCGACCATGTCTGCCACGGTGATGCCGACATCTTCCGCGGTCACGTATCTGCCGCCCAGCGCATCCACCGCATCGCCGAACGCGGCGAGCATTTCGGGGGTCTTGGTGCGATCTTCGTCGGCCAGGATCACGGCCTTTCCGCCTCCCATGGGCAGGCCGGCCATCGCGTTCTTGTAGCTCA